>Ga0207868_1002001_pt1 | contig 12888 bp, 16 predicted proteins | sample Passage237B_FD_187370 | JGI IMG/M metagenome (GOLD analysis project Ga0207868, IMG submission 187370) | Cellulose adapted compost microbial communities from Newby Island Compost Facility, Milpitas, CA, USA - Passage2 37B (SPAdes) (version 3) ... | reverse complement strand
GAACGGCTCGATCTGCTGACGGCGCGCATGCGGGTGCTGGAGAAACTCGCCGCGATCAACCAGGGCCGGCAGGCCGATCAGGAAGAACAAGAACAGACGGATGCCGACATTGCAGACGTTCTCGCACGCATCGACCAGCGCATCGGAGAACTCGCTCGCCAACTCGCTGCCGAATATGCGGGGGATCGAGATCCCGGGCCGGTTGGCCCGGCTGGTGGCGCGTGAGTTCTGGCTGAAGGCGCACGCGCCGCAATACCCGCTGGGCGGCAGCGCAGACACCTGGCTGGTTCTGGGCGGGCGCGGCGCGGGCAAGACCAGGCTGGGCGCGGAATGGGTGAACGCCCATGTGCGCGGCCTTCCGCCCTATGCGCCAGTGGGACGACGATACGGCCACATCGCGCTGATTGGCGAGACGCTGGCCGACGTGCGCGAGGTGATGATCGATGGGCCGTCCGGCATCCTGCGCGTGGCGCGCGGCGGCCGGCCGCGCTTCGAGCCGAGCCGGCGGCGCCTTTTATGGCCGAACGGGGCGGTCGCGCAGATCTTTTCCTCGGAGGACCCCGACAGCCTGCGCGGGCCGCAATTCGACGCGGCATGGGGCGACGAGGTGGCCAAGTGGAAGCACGCTGAGGAGGTGTTCGACATGCTGCAGTTCGCGCTGAGGCTGGGGCGGGCGCCGAGGCAGCTGCTGACCACGACGCCGAAGCCGGTGCCGCTGCTGCGCCGGCTGATGAAGGACCCGGCGGTGAAGGTGACGCGCATGCGCACCGCAGCCAATGCGGCGCATCTGGCGCCCGGTTTCCTGGAAGCGGTGACGGCGCGCTACGGCGGCACGCGGCTGGGCCGGCAGGAACTCGAGGGCGAGCTGATCGAGGACCGGCCCGACGCGCTGTGGAAGCGCGCGCAGCTCGAGCGGCTGACGGTCGAGGGACCCGGCGAGCTTGCCCGCATCGTGGTGGCGGTCGATCCGTCCGCCTCGACGGGCAGCCGCGCCGCCGCCTGCGGCATCATCGTTGCCGGCCGGCGCGCCGATGGGCTGGGGGTGGTGCTCGCGGACGGCACGCTGGAGAAGGCAGGACCGTCGCAATGGGGAGCGCGGGCGGTGGAGCTTTATCGGCGGCACGAGGCCGACTGCATCGTCGCCGAGGTGAACCAGGGCGGCGACATGGTGGCGGCAGTGCTGCGCACGATCGACCCGCTGGTGCCCGTGAAACCCGTGCGGGCAAGCCGGGGCAAGTGGCTGCGCGCCGAGCCGGTGGCGGCACTCTATGAGCAGGGCAGGGTGCGCCACGCGCAGCGCATGCCGGAGCTTGAGGACGAGATGTGCGATTTCGGCCCGGACGGGCTTTCCGGCGGGCGTTCGCCTGACCGGGTCGATGCGCTGGTCTGGGCGCTGACCGAACTGATGCTGCGGCCGGCGGCGCGGCCGCGGGTGAGAGTGGTAGGGCAGTAGGGCACCAGGGCAATAGCGCGATAGGGCAAGAGGGTGTGCCGCGCACGCAGCGCCTTTCCCTGCTGCCTTGTTGCCGTACTGCCCTGCTGCCCTCCGATTTGAGGAATCACGACACATGGCATGGAACTGGCCCTGGGCGCGCCGTCCGGGAATGGCGGCGCTTGCGGAAAGGAAGGCGGCGACGCCGGGATTTGTGGCCCTGCACCTGCAGGGCGAGGCGAGTTGGACACGCCGCGACTATACCGCACTCGCCCGCGAGGGCTTCATGCGCAACGCTGTCGCGCACCGCTCGGTGCGGATGATCGCGGAAGCCGCGGCGGCCGTGCCCTGGCTGCTCTATGACGGCAATGCCGAACTCGACGCTCACCCGCTGCTCGACCTGCTCGCGCGGCCCAACCAGCGGCAGGCGGGCGCGAGCTTCATGGAGGCGCTCTACGGCTATCTGCTGATTTCCGGCAACGCCTATTGCGAGCTGGTCGATGCGGGACCGGCTGCGCGCGAACTGCACCTCCTGCGCCCGGACAGGGTGACGATCGCGACCGACGCGGCCGGCTGGCCGGTGGCCATCGACTACGGGACGGGGCGCACGAAGCGGCGCATCCCGCTGAGCTCCGACGACCGGCACGGCGCGCTGCACCTCAGGCTCTTCCATCCGCTCGACGACCACTACGGCTTTCCGCCGCTGGAGGCGGCGCTCGTCGCTCTCGACCTGTCGCAGGCGGCCGGCCGCTGGAACAAGGCGCTGCTCGACAATTCGGCGCGGCCTTCCGGCGCGCTGGTCTATGCGCCGAAGGAGGGCGGCAACCTCACCGACGAGCAGTTCGAACGCCTGAAGGCCGAGCTGGAGGAGGGCTATTCGGGTCCCGCCCGCGCCGGCCGGCCGCTGCTGCTCGAAGGCGGCCTTGACTGGAAGGCGATGGGCCTGACGCCCAGGGACATGGACTTCGTCGAGGCGCGCAACGCTGCAAGCCGCGACATCGCGCTCGCCTTCGGCGTGCCGCCGATGATGCTGGGCATCCCCGGCGACAACACCTACTCGAACTACCAGGAGGCGAACCGCGCCTTCTACCGGCTCACCGTGCTGCCGCTGGCGACCCGCGTGGCGGGCGAGCTGTCGGCCTGGTTCGCGCCGCTGTTCGCCGAGAACCTGCGGCTTTCCATCGACGTCGACCAGATCGAGGGGCTGGCGGCCGAGCGCGAGGCGCTGTGGGCGCGCATCGGCGCGGCCGACTTCCTGACCGACGACGAGAAGCGAGGGGCGGTTGGGTACGGGAGTCGGTCGTAGTTCGTGGGTCGTGGGTCGTGGTTCGTCGGTCGAATTGACAGCGCCGACGACCGCTCTCGACCGATGACCGACGAACAACGACCAACCACCCATCCCGCGGAGCGAGGCAAATGACTGAGAACGACGCAGCCTGGCTGTGGCTGGCCAAGGGCGCCGGCGCGGTCGTCGGTTCGGCGATTTCGCTGGCCTACGTATTGCCGAGCGACCGGCGCGAGGCGGCGATCCGCTTCGCAGTTGGCATGGCATGCGGCCTTGTCTTCGGCGGCACGGCGGGCCTCAAGATCGCGACCGAGCTCGGCATCGCCGGCGCGCTCGGCTCTGGCGAACTGATGCTGATGGGCTCGGCCGCCGCCAGCCTGTGCGCCTGGTGGGGGCTGGGCCTGCTGATGCGAACCATTGGCCACATGCGGCCGAAGCCGGGCCGCAGCGACTGAAGGAAGACCTCATGCGCAGACGAAGAAGCGCTGCCGACGAACGCAAGTTCGTCGGGCTGACGATTGCCGATGTCGAAGCGGACGGCACGTTCCAGGGCTATGCGAGCCTGTTCGGCAAACTCGACCTGGGACGCGATATCGTCGAGCGCGGCGCGTTCGCCGCCTCGCTGGCGAGACGCGGGGCTGCCGGCGTGCGGATGCTCTTCCAGCACGATCCGAACGCGCCGATCGGCACCTGGACCGAAATCCGCGAGGACGAGCGCGGCCTGTTCGTGTGCGGCCGACTGGCGCTCGACGCCGCCAAGGCGCGCGAGGTGCACTCGCTGATGAAGGAGGGCGCGCTCGACGGGTTGTCGATCGGGTTTCGCACCGTGCGCGCCAGGACCGAAGCCAGGACGGGCATCCGCCGCATCCTCGAAGCCGATCTGTGGGAGATCTCGGTCGTCACCTTCCCGATGCTTCCGGAGGCGCGGATCGATGCGGTCAAGGCGCTTCGCCGCGTCACTCCTCCGGAAGCCGCGCGGCTGGTCGCCACGATCCGCCGAGCCACACGCATGCTGAAGAAAGGAACCCTGTGACATGGAAGAACTGACGCATTCCGCCGCGCCGGAGACGAAGAGCCACGCCGGCACCGCCGAGCTTTCGACGGCCTTCGAAGAATTCATGACCTCGTTCGAGGCCTTCAAGGAGGCGAACGACGAGCGGCTGGCCGAGCTCGAGACGCGGATGAGCGCGGACGTCCTCACCACCGAAAAGGTGGAGCGCATCAGCAAGGCACTCGACGAGCAGAAGCGGGCGATGGACCGGCTGGTGCTGAAGCGCGCGCGCCCCCCGCTTGGCCCTGATGTCGAGAGCCGCGTCGCGCAGCTCGAGCACAAGGAGGCGTTCGAGGCCTATATGCGCAGCGGCGACGAACGCGCCCTGCGTTCTCTCGAAGCCAAGGCCATGTCCTACGGTTCCGGCCAGGACGGCGGTTACCTGGTGCCCGACGAGACGGAACGTGAGATCGGAAGGCGACTGGCGCTGATTTCGCCGATCCGTTCGATCGCCTCCGTGCGGCAGGTCTCGACCGCGGTGCTGAAGAAGCCTTTCGCGATCAGCGGCCCGGCGGTGGGCTGGGTGGGCGAGACAGCGGCCCGCCCGCAGACCAATACGCCGACGCTGGACGAGCTGCAGTTTCCGACCGCGGAGCTCTATGCGATGCCGGCGGCGACGCCTTCGCTGCTCGAGGATAGCGTGGTCGATCTCGACCAGTGGATCGCCGCCGAAATCGAGACGGCCTTCGCGGAGCAGGAGGGCGACGCCTTCATCAACGGCGACGGCTCCAGCAAACCTCAGGGCTTGCTGAACTACACCCAGGTGGCCGAGTCGAGCTGGGCCTGGGACAAGATCGGCTACGTCGCGACCGGCATCGACGGCGACTGGCCCGAGAGTGACCCGGCCGACATCCTGATCGACACAGTGTATGCGCTGAAGGCCGGCTACCGGCAGAACGCCCACTGGGTGATGAACCGCAAGACGCAGGCCGCGATCCGCAAGCTGAAGGACGGCGACGGCAACTATGTCTGGCAGCCGCCGGCCGCGCCCGGCAGCCGCGCCATGCTGCTGGGCTTCCCGGTCGTCGAGGCCGAGGACATGCCCGACATCGGCTCGGACGCCACGCCCGTGGCCTTCGGCGACTTCGCGCGCGGCTATCTGGTCGTCGATCGCACCGGCGTCCGCGTGCTGCGCGACCCGTATTCGGCCAAGCCCTACGTGCTGTTCTACACGACCAAGCGCGTCGGCGGTGGTGTCCAGGACTTCGACGCGATCAAGCTGTTGAAATTCGGCGCCTAGCCGGCAGCCCGGCGGAAACGCGGGCGGCCACCCCTCCGCCTGCGGGCGGCTCCGGGCTCCCTCCCACCGGGGCCGCCACCAATCCCATTTCCAAGCGAGACGAGATGACCCTGTTCAGAACTGCCGGACCGGAGGCAGAGCCGGTCACTGTCGAGAACGCCAAGGCGCATCTGAGGATCAACCACGACAGTGAGGACGAATTGATCGCCGGCTTGATCCGCGCCGCGCGCGAGGAGGTCGAGCAGACGACCGGCGTTGCAATGATCGACCAGAACTGGCGGCTTGCCGTCGACGCCATTCCCGAGTGCGGAATGCTGCTGCTGCGCCGCACACCGGTGAAGGCGGTGACGGACGTCACCGTCTACGGCAGCGAGGGCGAAGTCTCGCTGCTCGATCCCGCCGACTACCAGCTGGACGCGCTGTCCAGGCCCGCGCGGCTCCACATCGCGACGCGGCCGGACGACCTGCGCGCAATGAACGGGATCGAGGTCGATTTCACCGCCGGCTACGGCGAGGCCGGCACTGACGTTCCCGACCTGCTGAAGCGCGCGATCCTGATGCTTGTGGCGCACTGGTACGAGTTCCGCGCCAGCTTCGGCGCCGGCGATCAGCCCGTCGGTTTCCCGGAAGGATACCGGCGGCTGGTCGCCGCCTATCTGCCGAGGAGGCTCGATTGAACGGCCGTTTCATCGATCCGGGTCGATTCCGCACCGAGCTTTCGCTGCAACAGGCGACGCTGACACAGGACGGCATGGGCGGGCATGTGGAAAGCTGGGCCGAAGTGGCGACGGTGTTCGCACTCATCGAGCCGATTTCGGCCGAGGCGCGGTTTGGGTCCGATCAGAGCCTGGAGACAACGACGCACCGCATCACCATGCGCCACCGCGCCCACGTCGCGAGCGGCATGCGCCTGGTGCGCGGTGAGCGGGTGTTCGAGCTCCTCACGGTTCACGATCCCGATGAGAGCGGCCGCTACCTGGTCTGCCGCGCGAGGGAGAAGGGACGATGAAGCTTTCGATGCAGATCACGCTCGACGGTTTGTTGCGTGCGCTTCGCTGGCGGGCGCACAATGCCGCCGAGGAACACGAGTTGAGTCGCGAGAACCGGGCGCGCGGCGAGCCAGCCAAGGCGCGTCCGTATGCCGGGCGAAGAATGTTCGACGAGGGGGATCGCGATGACCGCGCCAGCCGCTGAGGTCCAGAAGGCGATCTACGAAGCGCTGGCGGGCGACGTCGATCTCGTGGCCCGGCTCGGGGGCCCGGGGATCTACGATCACACGCCGGCCGACGTGCCGTTTCCCTACATCACCTTCGGCCGCACCAGCATCTACGACTGGAGCACCGGGACCGAGAGCGGGACCGAACAGCTTCTGACGCTGCATGTCTGGTCGAAGGCCAAGGGCAAATCCGAGACGCATGAGCTGATGGACGCGATCGTGGCTCGCCTGCACGACGCCCAGCTTGCGCTCGACGGACATCGCCTGGCGAACCTCAGGCTGGAATTCAGCGAAGTGCGGTTCGACGAGGACCTGACGGTTCATCACGGGCTGCTGCGCTTTCGCGCCTTGACCGAGGCGGAGTAGCGGCGCTCCGCGCGGCGGCGAGCCGGGCGGCAACGCCGCCTTCAGATCCTGACATTCATCGACATGGAGGCCATTCGTGGGCGCTCAGAAGGGCAAGGACATCCTCCTCAAGCTCGACGGGGAGGGAACGGGAAGCTTCGTCACAGTCGCAGGCTTGCGGACGAAGAAGCTGGCGTTCAACAGCGAAACGGTCGATGTCACGGACGCGGATTCCGCCGGCCGATGGCGCGAGCTGCTGGCGGGAAGCGGCGTGCAGCGCGCCGCGGTGACCGGCGCCGGCATCTTCAAGGACGCGGCATCGGACGTGCTGATCCGCACCACCTTCTTCGACGGAGCGATCGTTGACTGGCAGCTCGCCATTCCCGATTTCGGCGTGGTCGAGGGACCGTTCCAGATCAGCGCACTGGAATATGCCGGCAGCCACGACGGCGAGGTGACGTTCGAGCTTGCCCTCGAATCGGCCGGCGCCATTTCCTTCACGGCCGCCTGATGCCCGCGAACGCAAGACGAGGCGAGGTCGCGGCAGTCCTCGACGGGCGCGAGGTGAAGCTGCGACTGACGCTGGGCGCGCTGGCCGAACTGGAGTCGGCCTTTGCCGTCGAAGATCTCGGTGCTCTGGTTGCGCGCTTCTCGACCGGCAAGCTGTCTGCGACCGACATGGTTCGCATCATCGCGGCCGGCCTGCGCGGCGCAGGCGCCCAGGTGAACGACGAGGAGGTCGCTGCGATGCACTGCGAGGACGGTGCGGCCGGCTATGCGCGCATCGTCTCCGACCTGCTGACACAGACCTTCGGCCGAAGGGACCAGGCGCCCCCAAACCCCTAGCAGCCGCAGCCGGACCGGCCGCAGCCTTCCCCTGGGAAGCGGTGATGGCATTCGGCCTCGGTCGGCTGCGGCTCTCACCGGACGCTTTCTGGGCAATGACGCCGCGCGAGATCGCGAGCGCCATGGCCGCCCTGATGCCGACGCGCGAGGCAGCGCCCCAGCGCTCGACCCTCGCGGAACTGATGAACCGCTTTCCGGACTGACGACGGAGATTTGGACGTGGCTGAACGGATCGAGGCAAGTCTCGACCTGGATACGAGCGGCTTCAGGCGGCAACTGTCCGAGCTGAAGGACCTGACCAAGGACTTTGGTGCCGACCTGACCGGGGCGCTGGCGGGTGCGGCAGTGAGCGGCCGTGCGCTGGAAGACGTGCTGCGCCGGGTCGCTCTCAGCCTTGCCGGCTCGGCCCTTCAGGTCGGGCTGCAGCCGCTGAAGAACCTCGCCGGCTCATTCTTTTCCGGGGTTTTCTCGGGCATTGGCGGCCTGTTCGGCTTCGCCAAGGGCGGCGTCGTCCCCTTCGTGTCGGGCGGGGTGGTATCCGCTCCGACCTACTTTCCGCTCGGCGGCAATGTCGGGCTGATGGGTGAGGCAGGGCCCGAAGCCGTCCTGCCGCTGGCACGCGGCAGCGACGGCCGGCTGGGCGTCGCGGCGACGGGAAACGGCGGCGCGCCGGTCAATATCGTCTTCAACGTGACGACACCCGACGTGCCGTCATTCCGCAAGTCCGAAGCACAGGTCACCGGGATGCTGGCGCGGGCAGTGCGCCGCGGTGCGCGCACCCTGTGAGGTCCGACCATGGCTGATCTCAACCCCTTCCACGACGTTCGCTTTCCGCTCGCCGTCTCGTTCGGCGCGACCGGCGGGCCCGAACGGCGCAACGAGATCGTGCTCCTGAGTTCGGGCCGCGAGACGCGAAACGCGCGCCTGTCGGCCTCGCGCCGGCGCTACGACGTGGGCACCGGGCTGCGCTCGCTGAGCGACCTCTACGAGGTGATGGCGTTCTTCGAGGCGCGGCGCGGAAGCCTGCATGGCTTCCGCTTTCGCGACCCGTTCGACATGAAGTCGTGCCGCCCGGATATGGAGGTCAGCCCGACCGACCAGCCGATCGGCACCGGCGACGGCAGCACCGTCACGTTCCAGCTGTGCAAGGTCTACGGCGAGGGCGAGGACGCAGTCTTGCGCGCCATCACCAGGCCGGTGGCGGGCACTGCGAGCGTCGCGCTGGACGGGGCGGAGCAAGCGGCAGGCAGCGACTTCACGGTCGATACGGCGACCGGGCTCGTTACCTTCGCGGCCGCGCCCGGTGAGGGCGTGGCGGTGACGGCGGGCTTCGAATTCGACGTGCCGGTCCGCTTCGACATCGAGCACCTGTCCACCGGTATCGCCGCGTTCAAGGCGGGGCAGATTCCCACCATTCCGCTGATCGAGATCCTCGAATGACCAGCTCCGAATTCCAGGCGCATCTGGGCCGGAACGTCACTACGCTCTGCCATTGCTGGCGCGTGTCGCTGCGCGACGGAACCGTGCTTGGCTTCACCGACCATGACCAGGCGCTCGAGGTGGACGGCACCGAATTCGCGCCGGAGAGCGGATTTTCCGCCAGCGAGGCGCGCAAGTCGGAAGGCCTCGGCGTGGACGGCATGGATGTCGAGGGCGCGCTGTCGTCGGCGCGCATCACCGAAAGGGACATCCTCGACGGGCGCTATGACGGGGCGGCCGTCGAAACGCTGATCGTGAACTGGCGCGAACCCAGCCAGTTCGCCGTGATCGGTCGTGCGACGATCGCCAAGATCACTCGCGCCGACGACAGGTTCGTCGCAGAGCTGGAAAGCCTCGGCCGCGGTCTCGACCTCCCCGGCGGTCGCCAGATCAAGCGCAGCTGCGACGCCGAACTGGGCGATGCGCGTTGCGGCGTGAGCCTGGCTGGACTGGAATTCACCGGCACGGGCGAGGTCGTGTCCTTCAACGGTCACGACCGGCTCGTCGTGGCGGGACTCGATGGCTATGCGCAGGGCTGGTTCGCCAACGGCGTGCTGACCTGGACCTCGGGCGCCAACAGCGGCCACAGCGAGCGGGTGATCGACTTCCGTTTCGAAGCGGTGGGGCCGACGCTGGTGATCTGGCCGTCGCTGTCCAGCCTGCCGCAGACGGGCGACACATTCAGCATCGTGGCCGGCTGCGACAAGCGCTTCGTGACCTGCAAGGCGAAGTTCGACAACGCGGTGAACTTCCGCGGCTTTCCGCACCTTCCCGGCAACGACTCCGCCTATGCGTATGTGACCACCGACGGGCAGTTCGACGGCGGGCCGATCGTGCCATGACAGGCGAAAGAATGGATCCGCTCAAGGTGGTGGAGGCGGCGTGTTCGTGGATCGGCACGCCCTACCGCCACCAGGGATCGCGCCGGGGAGTGGGCTGCGACTGCCTGGGCCTCGTGCGCGGCGTGTGGCAGGACTTGTATGGCTTCGAGCCGGAACGGCCGGGGCCCTACGCGCCCGACTGGGCTGAGGCCGGCGGCGAGGACCGGCTGCTCGCCGCGGCACGCCGCCTGCTCATCGACACGGGGGACGTGATCCCGGATGCAGGACTCGTTGTTCTGTTCCGCTGGCGGCCGCATTGTCCCGCCAAGCATGCCGCGATCACGCTCGATCGCGAGCGTTTCATCCATGCCTATCAAGAGCGCGGCGTGACCGTCTCGTCCCTGGTGCCGCAATGGCGCCGCCGCATCGCCGGCGTGTTCGCTTTCCCGGCGTCTTCGCGCAACGTCCAGAAATCCGTCTGACCAGCCAATGGCAACAATCCTCTTGCAGGCCGCCGGGGCGTTCCTCGGCGGCGTTCTCGGTCCCGTCGGTACGGCGATCGGCTCGGCGGCGGGTGCCGTCGCCGGCTATCTGCTCGACCGGGCGTTGATCGATTCCACGCGCCATATCGAGGGGCCAAGGCTCTCGGGCGCGCGGCCCTTTTCCGCCGAGGAGGGCGTGCCGCTGCCGCGCCTCTACGGCACGGCCAGGCTGAGCGGCACGATGATCTGGGCGACGCGCTTCGAGGAAGAGGCGAGCACGGAACGGCAGGGCGCCAAGGGTGGGCCGCGCACCACGACCTATTCCTACTTCGCCAATGTCGCGTTCGCGCTGTGCGAGGGCGAGGTCGGCGGCATCCGCCGCGTCTGGGCGGACGGGCGCGAACTCGACGTCGATCGCATCGAGATGCGGCTCTATCCCGGCAGCGAGACCCAGCCGCCCGACCCGCTGATCGAAGCGCGGCAGGGCGCCGGCAACGCCCCCGCTTATCGCGGCACGGCCTATGTCGTGTTCGACCGCTTCCCGCTCGGCGACTACGGGAACCGCATTCCGCAGTTCCAGTTCGAGGTGATGCGGCCTGTCGGTTCGCTGACGGGCCGCATCCGCGCCGTGGCGATGATCCCGGGCTCGACCGAGTACGGACTGTCGCCGTCGGTGGTGACACGCACGTCCTCGCCGGGCGAGGTGCTGGCCGAGAATCGACACGTGCTGCACGGGCCGAGCGACTTCGTTGCATCGCTTGACGAGCTGCAGGCACTGTGCCCCGGGCTCGAACATGTCGCGCTCGTTGTCACCTGGTTCGGCGATGACCTGCGCGCGGGCCACTGCACGATCCAGCCGAAGGTGACGCATCACGACGAGGCGAGCCTGTCGCAGCCCTGGGTGGTGTCGGGCGTCAGCCGCAGCGCCGCACAACCAGTCTCGAGCCACCAGGGCGGCGCGGCCTATGGCGGCACGCCCTCCGACGGGAGCGTCATGGACGCGATCGCTGAACTCAAAGCACGCGGCCTGAAGGTGACGCTCTATCCCTTCGTGATGATGGACGTGCCTGCCGACAACGCGCTGCTCGATCCGTGGAAGGGCTCCGCCCCGCAGCCGGCCTATCCATGGCGAGGTCGGATCACCTGCGATCCGGCGCCAGGAACCGACGGCAGCGCTGACAAGACCGCCGCGGGCCGCGCACAGGTCGAGGCGTTCTGCGGAGCGGCGGAAGCGGGCGATTTCACGGCCGCCGGCGATACCGTGCTGTTCGGCGGCGATGCCGACGACTGGGGCTATCGCCGGATGGTGCTCCACTACGCGAGGCTCGCCGCGGCGGCGGGCGGGGTCGATGCCTTCTTGCTCGGCTCGGAGATGCGGGGACTGACGCAAATCCGCGACGGGTCGAACGCATTCCCGTTCGTCGAACAGCTCTGCGACCTGGCATCGGAGGTCCGAAGCATCGTCGGCGCGGGCACCAGGATCACATATGGTGCGGACTGGTCCGAGTATTTCGGCCACCAGCCGGCCGACGGGAGCGGCGACGTCTACTTCCATCTCGATGCGCTGTGGGCGCATGACGACATCGATGCCGTCGGCATCGACTGCTACATGCCGCTGTCGGACTGGCGGGACGGCGACGAGGGCGCCAACAACCCCGACGGCCTCGCGCATCCCTACGACCCGACCGGGCTGCAGGCGGGGATCACCTCGGGCGAGGGCTTCGACTGGTACTATGCCAGCGGCAGCGACAGACTGGCGCGCGTCCGCACGCCGATCACCGATGGCGCCTACGGCAAGCCCTGGGTATTCCGCTACAAGGATCTGCTCGGCTGGTGGTCGAACCTGCATTTCAACCGCCCGGGCGGCGTCGAAAGCGCGACGCCGACGGCCTGGGCGCCAAAGAGCAAGCCGATCTGGTTCACCGAGCTGGGATGCCCCGCAGTGGACAAGGGACCAAACCAGCCAAACGTCTTCCCGGACCCGAAATCGTCGGAAAACGCCACGCCGCATTTCTCGAATGGCGGGCGAAGCGACCTTGCCCCGCGCAGCCTGATTACCGCGCATTTCGACCACTGGGACGGCGCGGCAGCGGGTTTCGACGCGGCGGCGAACCCGGTGTCGGCCGTCTATGGCGGCAGGATGGTCGATGCGTCGCGGCTCTACCTGTGGGCTTGGGATGCACGGCCGTATCCCGCCTTTCCGGCACGCACGGATGTCTGGAGCGATGGCGAGAACTGGCTGCTCGGACACTGGCTCCCGGGGCGCCTGAACGGGGTCGCGGTCGGTGAGTTGATCAACGCCATCCTCGCCGACTGCGATCTCGAGCCGGCGGACGTGGCGCGCGTGACCGGCACGGTCGCCGGCTATGTCGTGGACGGGACGGCCTCGGCGCGCGCCGCGCTCGAGCCACTTGTCGACCTGTTCGGCCTGACGGTGAGAAGCGATGGCGACAGGCTGGTCTTCGCCGCGGAGGAGGCATCGCAGGGGCAGCCCGCGACGATCGAGGAATTCGTGGTGGACCACGACAGCGCGCTTGTGACGCGCACCCGCGTCGCCGACCACGAACTGCCGGCGGAGGTGACGCTCACCTTCTCCGACCCCTCCAGGGACTATCAGTCGGCAGTTGCCCGGGCCGTACTGGATGATACCCCGCATCGCGGCGTCCAGCAGCTGTCGTTTCCGGGCACCAT
>Ga0207868_1001996_pt1 | contig 12904 bp, 11 predicted proteins | sample Passage237B_FD_187370 | JGI IMG/M metagenome (GOLD analysis project Ga0207868, IMG submission 187370) | Cellulose adapted compost microbial communities from Newby Island Compost Facility, Milpitas, CA, USA - Passage2 37B (SPAdes) (version 3) ... | reverse complement strand
CAGCTCCTGCGGCACCCGCGGCTCGTCGGCGAACACGTCGAGCCCGGCGGCGCGGATGGTGCCATCCTTCAGCGCGGCGGCGAGCGCCGCCTCGTCCACGGTGCTGCCGCGCCCGATGTTGATGAAGACGCCGTCGGGACCCAGCGCGCGCAGCACCTCGGCGTTCACCATCTTCTCGGTTGCCGATCCCCCGGGTGCGACCGAGACCAACGTATCGACCGCGCGTGCGAGCGATACCAGATCCGGATAGTAGTCGTAGGCCACACCCGCGACCGGCCTGCGGTTGTGATAGGAAATCCTGAGCCCGAATGCCTGCAGGCGCGTTGCGATCGCGCGGCCGATGCGGCCGAGGCCCAATATGCCGACGTGGCGCCCGCGCAGCGTCGCAGGCGTCAGCCTGTAGGGGCCCTCGCTCGCCCAGCGGCCGGCCCGCAGCCACGCTTCGGCCTGCGGAAGCTCGCGCACCGTGTTGATGAGCAACCCGACCGCCGTATCGGCCACTTCGTCGTCGAGAACGTCCGGCGTGTTGGTGACCATGATGTTCCGGCCGGCACAATGCCGGGCGTCCACGGCATCGTAGCCGACGCCGAAATTGGCAACGATCTCCAGCTTCGGCAGCGCATCCAGGAAGGGGGCCGAGACGACAGTCATCGCCGCCATTCCCCGGACTTCCGCCGCCATTTGCGGCGTGACGAGGGCCGGATCGCCGGCCTCTATCTCGATCAGCCTGAAGTGCCGGCCGATTCCCTCCACCGCATGCGGATGAAGATGCCCCGGAACGAGGATGGCTGTTTCGCTGCGATGGTCGGTCATGCGGCCCTCTGTTGCGCGGCGCCAGGGGCGCCCTGTCTGTCACGATTGACAAACTGCTGAAATCCTCTGTGGCGTCAACGTTTTGTGAAACTCAGGAACACCTTGCGCGGAGCATCGTTCGGAAATCTGATCCTCATCCCGAGCGATCATGAATGATCCCGTAAGGAGGCCACTCATGAAGTTGCACACTGTTTCAGCCGCCGTCCTGGCGATGTCCCTCGCCGTCGGCTCGGCTGCCTTCGCGCAGGAAACCGGCTCGACCCAGGCCACCCAAGGCACCGGCGATCCCGGCATCCTCGAGCAGGAAACCTCGATGGCGCCCTTCTACACCGACGACACCATGGCAACGCTTCGTTCGGAGGAAGAGGTTCGGCAGGCGTTCGGTGCCATGTCGACGGGCGACCAGGAGCAGATGAAGAAGGCTTGCATCGACATGCACAGCGGCCAACAGGCCGCCGACCAGAGTCAGTCGCTGCAGGACCTGTGCAAAATGGTCGAGACCTTCTGAGGTCGTCCCACCAACTACCGGTCGGCGGGCTTTGGCCCGCCGGCACGTACGCTAGTGGCGCTCTGAAGGCCGGCCCGTTGACTGCCGCACGTGCAGTTCGGGCTGAATCAGATGCTGGTGCGTATCGACCTCGACGCCGTTCAGGCGGTCGAGGAGGATGCGCGCGGCGCGTCTTCCCACCTCCCGCTGGCCGTTCCATACGGTGGTGAGCGCTGGCGTCGCGATCGCCGCCTCTTCGAGATCGTCGTAACCCGTCACCGAGATGTCGACGCCGGGAACGAGGCCGGCGCGCGCGATACCGTTCATCAGACCGATTGCAACGAGGTCGTTCCAGCAGACGGCGGCCGTCGGCCTTTCCTTGAGGGTCAGGAACGCGCCAGCCGCCTCGAAGCCTGCCTGCTTGGTCCGTGGACCGGGAATGCGCATGGATGGCAGCACATCCAGCCCCGCTTTCTGCATCGCCGCCACGTATCCCTGGTAGCGGTCGCGGCCCGTCGATGTCTGGTCGGTACCGCCGACCATCGCGATTCGCGTATGGCCGAGCGAGATCAGGTGATTGGTGGCAAGGCCGATGCCGTACGCATCATCGCCCCTGAAGACAGGCACGTTCGCACCTTCCACGGTGCGCGCGACGAGAACCGCCGGCAGCCCGTTGTTCTCGGCGAGCGCGATGTCTTCCGGCGGCGTGCCGATCGCCGGGGACATGATGACGCCGTCAGCGCCGAGTTGCAGCAGCGTGTCGATGAAGCTGCGCTGCTTTTCCACCTGGTCGTAATGGTTGCACAGCAGGAAGGTCTGGCGCGAACGGTCGAGCTCCATCTCGATCGAACGCAGGATCTCGGCGTAGAACGGGTTCATGATGTCGTGGACCGTCACGCCGATGATGCCGGAACGCGATGTCCTGAGGCTCGCCGCACGCCGATTGTAAATGTAGCCGATCTCGCGCGCATGGGCCTTGATGCGTTCGCGCGTCGCGTCCGCAACCAGAGGGCTGTCGCGCAGCGCCAGAGAAACGGTCGCGGTCGAGACGCCGAGCCCCTCGGCGATCGTCGAGAGCTTGATCTTCTGCGCCAGCTCGCCCTCCACCCCCGCTTAAACAGTTTAATTGAAGCCCATATCGCAAAGCTGGCCCCAGTCAACGTCTTTTAAGACGCAGTCAGGCCACCATCCGGCTGGCAATGCGCAGCCTGTGTTCGCGATGAACGATGTAGAGGCCGCTGGCGATGATGATGCAGGCGCCGAGCACCGTCCAGAAATCCGGCAAGTCGCCAAACACCACGTAGCCGAGGATCACGACCCAGACGATCTGGAGGTAGGGATAGGGAGCCAGTGCCGCCGCCGTGGCGCGCTTGAATGCGACGATCAGCAGGTAGTGGCCGAGCCCGCCGAAGACTCCCAGCAGCAACAGCAGGGCCCACAGCAATCCTGACGCGGGCATGGAAGCCGAGGCGGGCACGATCGGCAGCATCAGCACGACCGGCGCGAGCGCCGAATAGAAGATCATGCTTTCGGCGGTCTCGGTCGCGCCCATGCTCCGGGTCATGATGCCGTAGAGCGCGTAGGACAGCGTCGAGGCAAGTGCCAGCAAATGGCCGATCCCGAACACGCCGAAGCCCGGCCGTGTGATGACGAACATGCCGACCAAGCCGACGCCGATTGCCGCCCAGCGTCGCCACCCTGCCCATTCTCCCAGCAGCGGGCCAGCGAGCGCGGTGATCAGCATCGGGCCCATGAAATAGATCGAGGTGGCTTCGGCCAGTTGCAGATGCCTCAGCGCCATGAAATTGAAGATGGTCGAACCAAACAGCAGCGCACCGCGCAGGATTTGCCCCGGCAGGCTGCGGTAGCGGAACACGACGGTGTTCGACCATGCGCGGAACAGGAGAAGCACCAGCATCAGATGCACCAGGTAGCGCATCCAGGTGACGAACTCCGGCGCCATTCCGGCGAGCACGAGATACTTCCCGCTCGTGTCCAGCAAGGCGAAGCAGATGCCGGCACCGAACATCAGCAGGATCGCGGAAGGTGGCGTGGCCCTTTCGGGCGCCGCGGCTGGTGGGTTCACGGCGGTCCTGCAGCTGGAATCGAACAGCAGATTGTTTCGGCCAGTTCGCTGGCCGCGGCAAGCGCAAATCAGGCGCGCGGCGAAGCTACGCAGCCGGGGTCGGCCACTTCGACGGCCGCCCGCCCGGTTGCAATCGGGGCGGCTGCCGCCACAATGCGTGACGGCCGGCGTGAAGAACCGGCCCACGCGCCGCATCGCCGTCGTGCGCATTCCGTCCGCTCCACCAAGGGTTTCGTGTGCCCATGCCACAGCCGACTTCCAGCAACGCCGAAGCGCATGCGATCGTCGTCCTGCCGCTGGGCGCGGCCGAACAGCATGGGCCGCATCTGCCCCTGGAGACCGACACGATCATCGCCGAGGGCGTGGCCGCGCGGGCCCGGGCGCTGCTGCCGGCCGGGATCGACGTCGAGTTCCTGCCCGCCGAACCGATAGGCTATTCGCCGGAGCATCTCGACTTTCCCGGCACGAAGTCGCTGCGCTACGACGAGGCGGTCGAACGCTGGATCAGCATGGGCGAGGCAGCACTCGGCCGCGGCAGGCGCAAGTTCGTGATGCTGAATGCCCATGGCGGCAACTCGCCGCTCATGACGATCGTGGCGACGGAGCTGAGGGTCCGCCACCGAATGCTGGCCGTCGCGACGAGCTGGACCCGCTTTGGCTATCCTGACGACCTCGTTACGGCCGAGGAGAAGTCCTTCGGCATCCACGGCGGCTTTGTCGAGACCTCCGTCATGCTCGCGCTGCGGCCCGACCTTGTGGACATGGCCAAGGCGCGCGACTTTCCCTCTGCGCAGCAGCGTTTCGTGGAGGAATTCAGGCACCTGCGCGCCTACGGCCCGCATGCCTTCGGCTGGAAGGTGCGCGATCTCGCGCCCGACGGCGTGGTCGGCAACGCCGCCGCAGCAACCGCCGAGGCGGGCAAGCGCATTCTCGACCATGCGGCGCGCGGGGTCGTCGAGTTGTTGCAGGATGTCGCGAAGTTCGACCTGGCGATGCTTGGCTGAAATGTAGGCCAGCCGTGGCGCGTGCAATTCTCAGTCGCGGCTCCTATATCAGCGGCGACCTCCCATCCGCTTGAAGAGGAAGACCATGCCCGAGACTCAGGCGCAAATCCCCGTCACGGTGCTGACCGGCTATCTCGGCTCCGGCAAGACCACGCTGCTCAACCGCATCCTCTCCGAGGACCACGGCAAGCGCTATGCCGTGATCGTCAACGAGTTCGGCGAGATCGGCATCGACAACGACCTGATCGTGGAATCCGACGAGGAAATCTACGAGATGAACAATGGCTGCGTCTGCTGCACCGTCCGCGGCGACCTGATCCGCACCGTGGAGGGCCTGATGCGCCGCCCCGGACGCTTCGACGCGATCCTGGTCGAGACCACGGGGCTGGCCGACCCCGCGCCCGTCGCCCAGACCTTCTTCATGGACGACGACGTGAGGTCGAAGACCCGGCTCGACGCGGTGGTGGCGCTGGTCGACGCCAAGCACCTGCCGCTCCGGCTGAAGGACTCCCGCGAGGCCGAGGATCAGATCGCTTTTGCCGACGTGATCATCCTCAACAAGACCGACCTCGTCACCGAGGACGAGCTGCGCGAGGTGGAAGCCACCGTGCGCGCCATCAACCCCGCGGCGCGCATTCTCAAGGCCCAGCGCTCGGGCGTGCCGCTCGGCGAAGTGCTCGACCGCGGCGCCTTCGATCTCAAGCGCGCACTGGAGAACGACCCGCATTTCCTCGACGCCGACGAGCACGATCATGATCATGATCATGATCATCACCACCACGAGGCGTCACCGATCCACGACGTGAGCATGCGCTCGATCTCGCTGCGCGGTGGCGAGATGGACCCGCAGAAATTCTTCCCCTGGATCGAGAAGACGACCCAGATGGACGGGCCCAACATCCTGCGGCTCAAGGGCATCATCGCCTTCAAGGGCGATCCCGAGCGCTATGTCGTGCAGGGCGTCCACATGATTCTCGAAGGGGACCACCAGCGCCCCTGGAAGGACGGCGAAAGCCGCGAGAGCCGGCTGGTGCTCATTGGCCGCGACCTCGACGAGGAGCGCCTGCGCCGAACCTTCGCGGCGTGCCAGGCGGTGTGATCCCCTCCCTTCTCGCCGCCTGCGGGAGAAGGTGGTCCGCGGGAGCGGATGAGGGCCGGCTTCCCAGGTTCGCACCGCCTCTCACCTGCCTGCCGGCATCTTCTCCCCGTAAACGGGGAGAAGACCGCAGTGGAACCCTCGCGCCCTCCACGGCAAAGCTGTAACAAACGACCGCAGGAACCATAGTGAGCAACCCGCTAGCCCATGCCCACCGTCGCGCCGCTCGATCTTTCAGGCCACTGCGTTGCCGCCTGCTGGCTGGGTGACGTTCCGCACTTCGCGCTGGCCGATGGCACGGTCCACCGCCTCGACAACGGCCACAAGACGGTCGAAGCGCATGACGGGCTGCTGGCCGCGACACCTTCGCTCGACGGCCGCGTCCTGCTGACCGGCGGCGAGGACGGCAAGGTACTGGCGATCTCGCCCGACGGCACGGTGGAAACGGTCGCCGAACTGGGACGCAAATGGATCGGCGCGGTGGCGGCCGGACCACAGGGCGCGATCGCCTGGACGTGCGGCCGGAGCGCCTTCGTGCGCCTGCCCGACGGCAAGGTTCGCGAGTTCCAGCACCGGCGCACGGCCGAGGCGGTTGCCTTCGCGCCCAAGGGGCTGCGCATCGCGGTCGCCCGCTACAACGGCGCCACGCTGCATTTCCCGGCCGCGGAGGGAAAGCCGGTGGAGCTCGAATGGGCCGGCGCGCATACGATGGTGACCTTCTCGCCCGACGGCCAGTTTCTCGTCACCTCCATGCAGGAGAACGCCCTGCACGGCTGGAAGCTGGTGGACGGCAAGCACATGCGCATGAGCGGCTACCCGGCCAAGGTGAAGAGCCTGTCCTGGGGGCCAAAGGGCCGCTGGCTCGCGAGTTCCGGCGCGCCGGCGGCGATCGTCTGGCCTTTCCAGTCCAAGGACGGCCCGATGGGCAAGGCGCCGCTCGAGCTCGGCACGCGCGGCGACACGATGGTAACCGCGGTGGCATTCCACGCCGCCGACGAGATCGTCGCCATCGGCTATGCCGACGGCATGGTGCTCGCCGCCCGCTGCGCCGACCAGCGCGAGGTGCTCCTGCGCCGCCCCGGAAAGGGCGCGATCACCTCGATTGCCTGGGACGCGGCCGGCAGGCGCCTCGCCTTCGGCAGCGAAGCCGGCGACTGCGGCGTGGTCGATATTTCGGCCTGAGTTGCGCGCCTCCCTCAATTGGTATTGTCCGGCCATGCTTTCGCCAGCATCTTCAACCCGGCGCGCCTCAGGGTGAAGGCGATGCAGGCGGAGATGCCGAAGAAATACTGGCGGAACCTGCCGGAGGCCCCGCTCATTCCGGGATATGATCAAGGGCGCCGGCAAGGCGGCCGAGGAGATGATCGCCCGAATGCCGACCAATCCTGCCCCACACCACAAAGTGGTCCGCGACAGGCACTGGCGCGAGGCGCCGGTCGATCCCGACCAGCATGATGGTGCCAATGCGCGCTCGATCGCGGAGCTTCGCCGCGCCGCCGACGACTGTCGCCGCTGTCCGCTGTTCCGCAACGCCACGCAGACGGTGTTCGGCGAGGGACCGGAGACGGCGCGCATCGTCTTCGTCGGCGAGCAGCCGGGCGACCAGGAGGACCTGACGGGCAAACCCTTCGTCGGACCCGCCGGGCGCATGCTCGACGCGGTGCTGAAGGAGGCGGACGTCGACCGGTCGCTGATCTACGTCACCAATGCCGTCAAGCACTTCAAGTTCGAGCCCCGCGGCAAGCGCCGCATCCACGCAAAGCCGAATGCGGGCGAGGTGGCAGCCTGCCGCTGGTGGCTCGACCATGAGCTTGATCTGTTGAAGCCGGACATTGCCGTGGCGCTGGGCGCGACCGCCGCGCAGGGGCTGCTCGGCAAGTCGGTGCCGGTGACGAAGCTGCGCGGCGAGATCGTGACGCGCGAGGACGGCCTGCGCGTCTTCATCACGGTCCACCCTTCCTATCTCCTGCGCATTCCCGACGAAGCGGACAAGCAAGCCGAACACGCCCGCTTCCTTGACGACGTGCGCAAGGTGAAGAAGCTGATGGCGGGTTGAAAGTTCAGACCACCAGGATCGATCGCAGGTCGTTGACGTTCGTCCCGGTCGGCCCGGGCACGAACAGGTCGCCGATGGCGTTGAACGCCGTCCAGGCATCGTGCCGGGCAAGCATGGCGCGCGGGTCGAGACCGGCCGCGCGCATGCGTGCCGCACTCATGAAATCGGCGAAGGCCCCGGCATTGTCCTCCGACCCGTCGATTCCGTCGGTGTCGGCCGCGAAGGCGTGGATGCCCTCAACACCGTCGATGCCAAGCGCCAGCGAAAGAAGAAACTCGCTGTTGCGGCCGCCCTTTCCGCCCCGGTCGCGGATCGTCACGGTCGTCTCGCCGCCCGAGAGCAGCACCACCGGCTTCCTGAACGGCCGGTCGCGCATGGAGATCTCGCGCGCGATCGCGGCATGCACGCCGCCCACCTCCCGCGCCTCGCCTTCGATCGCGTCGGACAGGATCACGGCGGGTACACCGCGCCGCCTGGCCTCCTCGGCCGCGGCTTCCAGCGAGAGCGCCGCTGAGGCGATGACATGCACCTCGTTGCCTGCGAAGCGCAGATCGTCCGGCTTCGGGGCATCGGCCGCCGGCGAGCGCAGATGGCGCATCGCCGCGTCCGGCAGTTTCAGTCCCCAGGTCTCGACGATCCGCAGCGCGTCCTCGCGCGTGGCATCATCCGGCACGGTGGGACCCGACGCGACATGGGCCGGGTTGTCGCCGGGAATGTCCGACACCACCAGCGTGACAACTTTCGCCGGATGCGCTGCCGCGGCCAGCCGGCCGCCCTTGATGGCGGAAAGGTGCTTGCGCACGGTGTTCATGGCCGAAATCGGCGCGCCGCAGGCAAGCAGCGCTTCGTTGACGGCGATCTCGTCGGCCAGCGTCATGTGCTCGGGCGGCGCCGGCAGCAGCGCCGAGCCCCCGCCGGAGATGAGCGCGACCACCAGATCGTCAGGGGTCAGGCCACGCACAGCCTCGAACAGCCGTTGCGAAGCGCGCAGGCCCGCCTCGTCCGGCACCGGGTGTGCCGCCTCGATCACTTCGACGTGCCGGCAGGGCACGCCATAGCCGTAGCGCGTGACGATCACGCCTTCGAGCGGCCCGTCCCAGGCCTCCTCGAAGGCCCGCGCCATCTGGGCCGAGCCCTTGCCCGCGCCGATCACGATCATGCGGCCCTTCGGCCTCGGGGGCAGGAATCGGGAGATCACCTTGCGCGGATCGGCGGCCGCCACAGCCGCCTCGAAAAGGGCTGTGAACAGGGCGCGGGGGTCGACCGGTTCCATCGCCTCAGTCTGCGACCGTGCCGCTCAGTTCGCTCTTGGCCGGCCGACCCGCGACATAGACCTCGCGCACGGCGCGGTCGTCGCCCAGCGTCTGCAGGAGGAACAGCTCCTCCGCCAGCGTCTCGACCGTCTCCATGCGCACGGCCATGCCCGGCGTCGCGCGCGCGTCGAGCACGACGAGGTCGGCGTCCGTACCTTCGTCCAGCGTGCCGATGCGCGTTTCGAGTCCCAGCGCCTTGGCGTTGCCCAGCGTGGCCTGCCAGAACGAGGCGAGCGGATTGAGCTTCTCGCCCTGCAGCGCGATCACCTTGTAGCCCTCGTCCAGCGTGCGCAGCATGGAATAGTTGGTGCCGCCGCCGACATCCGTTGCGATCGCCGTGCGCAGCGGCCGGCCGCGCCTGCGATAGCGGTGATAGTCGAACAGGCCGGAGCCGAGGAACAGGTTCGAGGTCGGGCAGAACACGGCGACGGAACCCGATTCCGACAGCGCATCCGCCTCGCGATCGCAGAGGTGGATGCAGTGGCCGAAGAGCGCCTTCGGCCCCAGCAGCCCGTAATGCGCGTAGACATCGGTATAGTCCTTCGACCAGGGAAACAGCTCCTGCGTCAGCTTGATCTCGGCACGGTTCTCCGAAAGATGCGTCTGCATATGCAGGTCCGGATATTCGCGCACCAGCTGCCCGGCCATCTCCAGCTGTTCGGGCGTGGACGTGATCGCGAAGCGAGGGGTGATGGCGTAGTGCAGCCGGCCCTTGCCGTGCCACGCCTCGACCAGCGCCTTGCTGTCGTCGTAGGAAGACTGCGGCGTGTCGGTCAGGCCCTCCGGGGCGTTGCGGTCCATCATCACCTTGCCGGCGATCACCAGCATGTCGCGCGCAAGCGCCTCAGCGAAGAAGGCCTCCGCGCTCGTCTTGTGCACCGAGCAGTAGGCGGCGACGGTGGTCGTGCCCTGCCGGATCATTTCGTCCAGAAACAGGCGTGCCAGCCGTCGGCTGTGCTGCCCGTCGCGATACTTCGTCTCCTCGGGGAAGGTGTAGTTGTTGAGCCAGTCGAGCAGTTCCGCGCCGTAGCTGGCGATCACCTGCATCTGAGGCATGTGAACGTGCGGATCGATGAAGCCTGGCAGAATGAGATGCGGCCGGTGGTCGATCGTCTCCACACCGGGGCCAGCCTGGGCCGAGACCGACGCATAGTCGCCCATCGCCGCGATGCGGCCGTTCTCGATGAGCAGCCCGCCATCCTCGGCGAACCGATAGGAGGCGCGGTCGTCGAGCCCTTCCGGCTCGGTCAGGAAGGAGAGCAACCGGCCGCGCAGCAGCAGCGAAGTCATCGCCGCGCTTCCTCGAACCATGTCACGATCAGCGCCCGCTCCTGGTCGGTGATGCCGGAGACGTTGGCGGGCGGCATGGCGTGGCTGCGGCCCGCCTGCAGATAGATCTCGCGCGCATGCGCAGCGATCTCGGCGTCCGTCTCGAACGCCACGCCCTTGGGCGCCCGATGGATACCCTCGAAGCTCGGCTCTTGCGCATGGCACATCGAGCATCGCCCCATGACCGTGTCGCGCACGGCAGGGAAATGGGCCGATGCCATCATCCGGTTCTCCAGCGCAGACACCTTCGGCTCGCCGGTGAGGATGCTGGGCGCGGTGGACAGCCACATGATGATGATGAACAGCACCGCGGCCGCGCCCCAGGTCCAGTGGGGATTGCCCTTCCCCGCATGGCGCGTGTTGAAATAGTGGCGGATCAGCACGCCGATCAGGAACACCAGCGACGCGATCACCCAGTTGAACTGCGTGCCGAACGCCAGCGGGTAGTGGTTCGACAGCATCAGGAAGATGACGGGCAGCGTTAGATAGTTGTTGTGCAGCGACCGCGTCTTGGCGATGCGGCCATATTTCGGGTCGGGCTTGCGGCCGGCCTTGAGGTCCGCGACCACGATCTTCTGGTTGGGAATGATGATGAGGAACACGTTCGCCGACATGATGGTGGCGGTGAACGCGCCCAGATGCAGGAAAGCTGCGCGGCCGCTGAAGAGCTGCGTGTAGCCCCATGCGATCGCCACCAGCACGACGTAGAGCACGACCATCAGCGTCGTGTCGTTCTTCCCGAGCGGCGACTTGCAGAGCAGGTCGTAGATCAGCCAGCCCACCACCAGCGAGGCGAGCGAGATCAGGATCGCCACCGGCGCCGAAACGTCGAGCACGTTTGGGTCGATGAGGTAGAGGTCGGCCCCGGCGTAGTAGACGATCGCGAGTAGCGCGAACCCCGACAGCCAGGTCGAATAGGATTCCCACTTGAACCAGGTCAGGTGCTCCGGCAGTTCCGCCGGTGCCACGAGATACTTCTGGATGTGGTAAAAGCCGCCGCCGTGAACCTGCCACTCCTCGCCATGCGCGCCTTCGGGCAGGCCAGGCCGCTGCCTGAGACCCAGATCCAGCGCGATGAAATAGAAGGACGAGCCGATCCAGGCGATGGCGGTGATCACATGCAGCCAGCGGACGGCGAAGGCGAGCCAGTCCCAGGCGATGGCGAATTCCTGCATGTTCCGGGCCCTGTTTTCCCCGACTACGGACTTTACGTCGCGTGTCTTAAAGCGCCAGCGGCGAGATGCGCCATGACTTTCAAAAAAATCTGGAAAATAATGCCGGCCGCACAGGGGCAACAGGGGCGACATGGCCTATCTCGACAACATAGCCGTCTTCGTCCGCGTGGTCGAACTGGGCAACCTGTCATCGGCAGGCCGCGACATGCGCATCTCGCCCGCTGTCGCCTCGAACCGTATCAAGGAACTGGAGAAGCATCTCGGTGTGCGGCTGTTCAACCGCACGACGCGGCAGCTCATGCCGACCGAGCATGGTCGCGTCTTCTACGAGGGCGCCAAGCGCATTCTGGAGTCCGTCAACGAGGCGGAAGCCGCGGTTGCCGCGCTTTCCGGCCAGCCGCGAGGCACGATCCGCGTCACCGCGCCGCTCGGGCTCGGCCGCCGCATGATCGCCTCGGGCATTCCCGAGTTCCACGACCGCTATCCCGACATCGAGGTGAGGCTGCGCCTGTCGGACCACAATGTCGACATAATGAAGGAGGGGATCGACGTTGCCTTCCGGCTCGGCCAGCTCGAGGATTCGAGCCTCAGGATGCGCGGCATCGCCGAATGCGAGCGCGTGATCGCGGCAGCACCTTCCTACCTTGCCGCGCGCGGCGAGCCCAGGACGCCGCAGGACCTCGTCGCCCAGAAGCACGACTGCCTGCTGCTGCGCTTCCCCGGTTCGCGCGAGAACATCTGGACGCTGACGACGCCCAACGGGCCATACAAGGTCGAAGTCCACGGGCCGTTCGATTCCGACGACGGCGACGTCATCACCGGCTGGGCGCTCGCAGGCCGCGGCATCGTCAACAAGCCGCGCTTCGAGATCGAGCCCTTCATCCGCGACCGCCGGCTCAAGGTGATTCTCGCGGATTATCCGCCGACACCCGTGCAGCTCGCCGCGATCTATCCGCACAAGAACTTTCAGGACCCCAAGGTCCGACTGCTGCTCGACTTCATGGCCGAGCGCTGCCAACGGCTGATACGCGAGATTCTAAGATAGGGCGGGCGCCGCCATGCGGCGCCCGTCTCGGCGGCCGAAGCCCGGATCAGAATCCCCAGGCCTTGTACCAGCCGGTCACGACCGTCTGCTTGTCGCGATGATTGCCGCCCAGCGTGCCGCCAAAATAGGCCGCGGCGGCACCCAGCAGCAGCGACGCGCCGGTGAGGAACGCGGCCATGACCGCGATCCTGCGCGCCCGGTCCGCCGCGGCGCGCGCCTGCGCTTCGATCTCCCTTGCCTGGGCGAGCGCCTGGTCGACACGTGCTTGTGCATCCGCCTCGGAAATGCCGGCGCGGCCGGCAACCGTCGCCACGAGATACTGCCTATCGGTGTCGTCGAGCGCCCCGTCCTCCATCGCGGCCGATGCCAGGATGCGTCCAACCTCTGCGCGCGTGCCCTCGGCGGCCGGCTCCGCACCGGGTGCAGCTCGCAACGTGCGATCGACGAGCAGCGCCGTCGGGTCGAGCAGGCCGCTCTCGTCTGAGGCTCCGGCAGCCGCA
>Ga0207868_1001993_pt1 | contig 12929 bp, 9 predicted proteins | sample Passage237B_FD_187370 | JGI IMG/M metagenome (GOLD analysis project Ga0207868, IMG submission 187370) | Cellulose adapted compost microbial communities from Newby Island Compost Facility, Milpitas, CA, USA - Passage2 37B (SPAdes) (version 3) ... | reverse complement strand
CGCGCCGCGAGCCGCCGGGGCTCCAGCAGCACGATGCGGCCGCCGGCGAGCCACGGCTCGTCCAGCAGCCGGATGGGGACCACCGTGGTCTTGCCGGCACCGGGCGGGGCCACCAGCACCGCGGCGCCGACGCCGGCCAGCGCGGCGCGGACCTCGGCGACCGCGTCCTCCACCGGCAGGTCGGTGCGCGTCGGCCGGTCGGTCACCCCGCCAGTCTGGACCGCCACCGCGCCGGCCCCGCCACCGCCGGACGGTGTCGGACGGCATCGGGACGCTCGGACGACGCGACCCGGTTGCTCGGCCCTCGCCCTGCCGGGAGCGGTGCGGTCGGGTCGCTCAGTCCAGGTCCTCGACGGTGATCCGGCTGTCGGCGATGAGGGCGAGGCCGACGTCGACGGTCTGGTCGCGGCCGATCCGGGCGCCTCGCAGCGCGGTCGCGCCGCGCAGGTCGCCCAGGCGGGAGCCGTGGAAGCGGGCCCGGGCCAGGTCCGCGCCGCTCAGCTCGGCGCCGGTGAGGTCGGTGTCGAGCCAGGCGCTGCCGGGGAGGCGGGCGCCGTAGAGGTCGAGGCCCGCCGCCGAGCCGCCGCGCGCCTCCACCCGCTCCCCCTGCACGAGGCGCAGGGCGGCGGCGTCGAGCTGGCAGTCGTGGAAGCGGACGTCGGTCAGGCGGGCCCCGCCGAGGTCCGCCTCGCTGAGCCGGCAGCGCTCGAAGGTGACCCGCACGGCCACCAGCTCCTCCAGGACGGCCTGGGCCAGGTCGCAGTCCCGCAGGACCACGTCCACCAGGTCGAGCCGGCGGAGCCGGGCCGCGGTGAGGCGCAGCCGCACCACCTCGGCCCGGGCGATCGACACCCGCTCGGCGTCGGCGGCCACCGCGAAGCCCGAGATCGAGACCTCGGCGAAGCCGTCGTCGTCCTCGAAGCCGTCCAGCTCCAGGCCGTCGAGGTCGGCGGGCACCACCGGCGCCCGGGCCGCCCGGTTGGCGTCGTTCGGTCCGCTCCAGCGCGCTGCCACCGGCGCATCCTCCCACGCCCGCCCGCCGGGGTTCGTCGCAGCGAGGACCGGCACCTGCTCGCTTCGCTCGGCTTCTCCTCGCCGAAGGGACGGGCAGCGACCTCCCGGAGGGCCCACGCGACCTCCCGGCTCGACCGACGTGCCCGGAGGACCGGGTGGCCGAGTGGTTCCACGCGCCGCGACCGTCAGCACCCCCGAGGGACGGAGCACACCGGTGCCGACCGGGTCGGCTGCTGCGGTCCCGTCGTCGGAGCAAGGCGAGCCACGACGGCGAGCGCCGCCGTGACCACCAGTCTCATCGCCGCACCAGGGTCGTTCCGCTGCCGGTGGTGACCACGCTGAGCAGGTGGCCACCGGCGAGCACCACCTGCGATGGTTGCTCCGCCGAATCGATCGGGTCGAGCGCCCGCCACCGGTCACCGTCGAGCACGAGCGGTTGCCACGCGGTGAACGACGTGCCGTCACCGGACGGGACCCACGCCACGACGCCGCCCGGCGCCGGCACGGGTGCCGCCGCCTCCTCGCCGGGGGGCGCCGGGTACGGGACCTGCTCCCACACCGGTGAGCCGTCCGCGTCGAGTCCGAGGGCGACGAACCCGCTCCCCTCCCCCTCGCCGGCGAAGGCGACCGCGCCGTCCGAGGTGCACCCCGCCGGCAGGGGCATGGCCAGGCCGAGGGGCGGGGGTGGGACGGGCACCGACCTGACACCCGCCTCGGTGATCACGACGGCACGGATCGCCGCGTCCTGGCCGGCGTCAGGACCCAGGGTCAGCGCCCCCGCCGAGGCGGCCGGACCGACGATCCCCTGGGGTCCGGCGCAGAACAGGTCCGTGCCCGGGGCCGTGCCGAGCACCGCGGTCTCCCCCGTCACCGGGTCCAGCAGGTGGACGTCGAGCTCCCCGGGTGGCGGCGTGCCCGGCCGGTACGCCACGAGCGCCGTGAGCGCCGGGCCGGCGACGACGGTGAGGTCGCCGTGACGGTTGGCCGGGAGGTCGGTCGCCACCACCCGCGACGCCCCGGTCGACGGGTCGACCTGGACGAGCGTGGACCCACCCAGGTGGTCACACGCTTGATCCGGCGTCCGTGCATCGGCGAGGCGGTCGACCTGTGGGCGGTCACAGGCCGTCCCGACCACCCGGATGGCCCCGCCGTCGACCCACACGTGGGGGAAGAGCAACGGCGGTGTCGGCAGCTCGTAGGTGGTGACGTCGCGGTCGAAGTCACCGACGCGCAGGACGGCGCGGACCTCGCCGTCGGTGGTCGCCGTGCCGTCGACCACCGCGAACGTCGTGTCGTCCAGCGCCACGAGCGCGACCGACCGGGGGGATGAGACGGCGTGGACGGGCGCCTCACCTGCCCCACCGCCCGAGGCGCCCCCACCGCTCGGACCGCACCCGACCAACGCCGGCAACAACGCAGCGACGATCACCACCCGACGTCTCCGGACCACCGGTGACCCCCTTCCTCCCCGACGGACGTGGACCGGTGAGGTTCTAGCCCAGGCTCACGGTTCGCGCCGTCGGGCGGATCGCCCGAGCGCCGTCGACGCGCGGCTGGGCCGCGACGCCTGCCAGCGGGTCACGCCCCCGCCCGTCGACCGTGATCGGGGGCGGCGGTAGCCTGCCGCGATGGGTTCCGGGGGAACCGATCCGACGACCACGAGACCGCTCGTGGTGCAGGTGTGCGGCCCGGTCAGCATCGGGTCGGGCGACCACGCGGTCCGGGTCCGGGGCGGGCAGCCCCAGACGGTGCTGGCGGTGCTCGCCGTGGAGGGGCGGCCCGTGTCGGCGGAGACGCTCGCGGACGTGCTGTGGGGCGACCGGCCCGGCCACCACTGGACCGGCGCGCTGCGGGGCGTGCTCACCAAGATCCGGCGGGCGCTCGCCGCCGCCGGCGTCCACCCCGACCTGCTCTGCACCGACCACGGGTCGGTGTGGCTCGACGCGACCGTCCGGACCGAGCTGGACCGGGCCGTGGAGCTGCTCGACCCGCGCGCCGGCGAGCACCCCGACCCCGACCGGCTGCGCGACCTCGCCACCGACCTCCGCCGCCCCTTCCTCGTCCACGACACCAGCGAGTGGAGCGAGTCGCAGCGCTACCGCATCCTGGCGCTCCAGGACCGGGTGGACCACGCCGTCCTCGACGCGCTGCGGGCCGCGGGCCGCCGGGACGACGCCATCCGGTGGGCCCGCGACCAGCTCGCCCGCGAGCGCACCGACGAGCGCGCCCACCACGCGCTCATCGAGCTGCTGCTCGACCGCGGCGACCTGCCCGGCGCCCACGAGGCGTACGCGGAGCTGGAGCGGATGCTCGCCGCGGAGTACCGGGTGGAGCCCGACCCGGCGCTGCGCCAGCGCCTCGCCGCCCACCGGGCGCCGATCGCCCCGCTCGACCTCGGCCCGCCGCGGCCCCACCACCCCCACGCCGCCGAGCCGTTCGTCGGCCGGCGCGAGGAGCTGGCCGCGATCGCCGCCGCGTGGGAGCGGGTGTCGGCGGGCGGCCGCACCGAGCTGGTGGTGCTCCAGGGGCCGGCCGGCATGGGCAAGACCCGCCTCGCGGATCGGGCCGCGACCACCCTGCCCGGCGCCCAGGTGCTCTGGGGGCGGTCCCGCCCCGCCGGGGACCGCTCGTTCGGCCCGGTCGCCGACGCGCTCGCCGGCGCGTTCGACCGCAGCGCCGCGGTGGCGCGGGCCGCGTCGAGCACCGCCCCCGACATCGGGCTGCTCGTCCCCGACCCGAACGTGCCCCCGCGCCCCGACGCCGCCGACGGCCTGCCCGTGCGGGACCGGGCGCTGCACGCCGCCCGGGACCTGCTGCGCCGCATCGTCGAGCGCCCCACCGTGCTCGTGGTCGACGACCTCCAGTGGACGAGCGAGGACGGCATGGCGGTGATCGAGACGGTGCTGCTGCACACCGGCGGCCCGCTCCTCGTCATCGCCACCTGCCGCGAGCTGCCGGAGCGGCTGAGCCACCAGCTTTCGATCGTCCAGCGCAACGTCCCGGTCACCACCCTCGTCCTGCCCGTGCTCACCCTGGACGAGCTGACCCTGCTGTGCGACGCGGTGGACGACGCGGCGCCGGAGCAGATCGCCGCCGTGCACCGTCAGACCGGCGGCGTGCCGTTCTTCGCCGCGGAGCTGGTCCGCGACGCCCGGCGGCGGGGCGACGGCCTCGACCCCGACCGGGTGCCCGACAGCCTGGCGGACTGGCTCGACCGCTACCTGCACAGCCTGTCGCCCGCCGAGCGCGACACCCTGGAGCTGGTGACGGTGCTCGGCCGGGGCGCGGACCTGGCGGTCGTGGAGCAGCTCAGCGACCTCGACGCCGGCGCGGTGGCCGGCGTGCTCGACCACCTGGCGGAGCGGGGGCTCGTCGTGATCGCCGACGACGGCGCCATCCGGGTGCCCCACGACCTCACCGGCCGCTCGATCTACGGGGGCATCGGCGCCGCCCGCCGCAGCCTGCTGCACCGCCTCGTCGGTGACGAGCTGGACCGGGCCGGCGGCCGCCCGGAGCTGGTGGCGCTGCACTGGTCCAAGGCCGGCCCGACCCGCCGCGCCCAGGCGGTGGGCGCGCTGCTCGCCGCCGGGCGCTCGGCGCTCGGGACCGGCGCCTGGAGCACGGCCCTGGAGCACGTCGGCCGGGCGCTGGAGCTGACGAACGACCCCGACCGGCGCATCGCCGCCCTCACCGTGGCCGGCACCGCCCGGCTCCAGCTCAACCGCCACCGTGAGGCGCGGGCCGACCTGGAGGCCGCCGTCGCCCTCGCCGAGGTGCACCGGCGGGCGCTCGCCGCCGCCGAGGCCACGCTGCTGCTGGTGGGCCGCGCCGGCCGGGGCGCGATCCTCGATGACGACGCCACCCAGATCCGGCTCCTGCGCTCGGCCCGCCGCCTGCTCACCGAGGCCGGCGAGGGCGAGGCGCGGGCCGAGTTGGTGCTCGCCCACGTGGAACGGGAGCTGGCGCTGTCGCTGCTGTTCACCGGCACCCACGAGGAGCGGGCCGAGCTGCTCCAGGGCGCCGTCGAGCGCATCCGCCGCTCCCCCAACGCCAGCCCCGACGACCTGGCGACCACCCTCCTCGGCCGCCGGATCACCAAGCTCGGCGGCGCCGACCTCGCGGACCGGCTGGCCGACCTGGACGAGGTGCTGGCCCTGCCGGTAGACCGGCTGGCGCCCGAGACGCGCATCGCCGCCCACGCGTACCGCCACGAGGACCTGCTGCGAGCCGGGCGCCGGGAGGAGGCCGACGACCACCTCCGGCGAGGCCGGCTGCTGGCCGATCGCCACGGCCACGCCTACTGGCGCTGGGCCATCGGCACCTGGGAGGCCCTCGGCCGGGCGATCGACGGCGACCTGGACGCGGCCGAGGCGGCGGCCGACGCCGCGGCGGCCGGGCGCGACGGCGTGCTGGAGGCCGCCGCGTGCCGCCAGGTGAACCAGGTGGCGTTCCGGCTGCTGGCCGGCCGGGCCGCCGAGACGATCGCCACCCTCGACGCCGCCGTCGCCCTGTTCCCCCACATCCCGGCCTACCGGGCCGTGCTCGCCCTGGCGCTCGCGGAGGCCGGCGAGGGCGAGCGGGCCCGCACCGTGGTCGGCGAGCTGGCCACCTCGGGCTTCGACGCCATCCCGCCCGACACCAACCGCTTCCTCGCCCTCGCGGTCCTGGCCCACGCCGCGGCGACCGTGGGCCACGAGGCCGCGGCCCCGCTGCTCCACGACCTGCTGGTGCCCTTCGCAGGCCAGCAGGTGCTGGTCAACTGCTACGGCGGGGGCGGCGCCTGCTGGGGCCCGGTGTCGTGGGCGCTGGCCCGCCTCGGCCCGCTCGCCGGCCGCCCACCCGCCGAGACCGCCGCGCGGTGGCGCGCCGCGGTGGGGGAGTCCGCCGCCGTCCCCGCCCTGGCCCCCCGCATCGCCGCCGAGGCGCCGTAGGGGTCGTGCCCTGGCCGGATGCCGGGCACGGGGCCGCGGCGGGTCGCTACTCGCGGGCCATGTTGGCGAACTTGGTGTAGTGGCTGAGGAAGGCGAGGCGCACCATGCCGGTAGGGCCGGCGCGGTGCTTGGCCACCAGCACCTCGGCGGTGCCGACGTCGGGTGAGTCGGGGTTGTACTGCTCGTCCCGGTAGAGGAAGCAGACGATGTCGGCGTCCTGCTCCAGCGAGCCCGACTCGCGGAGGTCGGCGAGCATCGGGCGCTTGTCGGCCCGCTGCTCCAGGCCACGGTTGAGCTGGGCGAGCGCCACCACCGGTACCTGGAGCTCACGGGCCAGGATCTTGAGGCTCCGGCTGATCTCGGCCACCTCGGTCTGGCGGTTCTCGGCCCGGCCCTGGCCGGTCATGAGCTGGATGTAGTCCACGACGATCATGCCGAGCTGGCCCACCTGGGACTGGAGGCGGCGGGCCTTGGAGCGGATCTCCATGACGGTGACGTTCGGGTTGTCATCGATCCACAGCGGGGCCTCGCCGAGCCGACCGATCGCGTGGCTGATCCGGTGCCAGTCGTCGTCGGTCAGGCGGCCGTTGCGCACCCGGGTGGAGTCGACCCGGGCCTCGGAGCACAGGAGGCGCTGGCTCAGCTCCACCCGGCTCATCTCCAGCGAGAAGAACAGCACCGGCCGGTGCGCCTCCAGCGCGGCGTGGCTCGCCATGCCCATCGCGAACGAGGTCTTGCCCATGCCGGGGCGGGCGCCGACCACCACCAGCGCGTTGGGCTGGAGGCCCGCGGTCAGCTCGTCGAACTCGTGGTAGCCGGAGGGGGTGCCGGTGATGGCGTCGCCCCGCTCGTAGAGGGCCTCCAGGCTGTCGAGCGTCTGGTCGAGCAGGTCGTGGAGCCGGGACATGGTGTTGGTCTGGCGGTGCTCGGCCACCCGGAACACCATCGACTCGGCGTCGTCCAGGGCCTTCGTGACGTCGTCGGGGAGGCTGTAGCCCAGCTCGATGATCTCGCCGCCGACGCCGATCATCGACCGCAGCAGCGCGTGCTCCTCGATGATCTTGGCGTAGCGGCCGGCGCTGGAGGTGGCCGGCGTGGCGGCCTGGAGGTTCAGCAGCGCGGTGGGGCCGCCGGCCGCGTCGAGCAGGCCGTGGCGGCGCAGCTCCTCGGCGACGGTCACCGGGTCGACCGGCTCGCCCTGCGCCGAGAGCGAGACGATGGCCTCGTAGATGTGCGCGTGGGCGGGCCGGTAGAAGAACTCCGGCTGCATCGTCTCCGACGCCACGTCGATCGCGGTCCGCGACAGCAACATGGCGCCGAGCAGGCTCTCCTCGGCGTCGATGTTGTGCGGCGGCGTCCGCCCGGCGCCGCCCGGCAGCGGCCGGTTCCCGCCCCGGCCGCCGGACCCACCCGATCCACCGGGTCCCCCGGGGCCACCGGCTCCACCGGGGCCGGTGAACGAGTCGTCGTAGGGCGGCTCGTCGTCGTAGGGGGGCTCGTCGTGGTCCGGTGGCAGGTCGTCGTCCATGGTCCTGGTCAGTGTCGATCGGATCGCCTGGGGACAACCAGTCCCGACAGGCTGGGGATGTGCTGTGGACAAGCCCCCAGCGGCTGTGGACGGGGCCGGTCCACGGGGGCCGGGGCGGAGGCGGGGGGGCGGGGTGGTCGCCCGGGGGGCGGGGTGGTCGGGTCCGGCGACCGACCGGGGCCCGCTCACCCGCCGCCGGGGCGCGCGTGGTCGACGGGTCGGTGGCCCGGAACGGCGACGTCCGGGGGTGTGGGCCCCCGGACGTCGTCGATCACTCGGATCGTGGCCCCGGCATGCGGGGCGGGTGGATCAGGCGTCGCCGTCGGCGACGACCTCCACGGTCACGGGGAACTCGACGTTCGCGTGCAGCTTCACCGGCACCAGGTACTGGCCGAGGGCCTTGATGGGCTCCTCGAGGTGGATCTGCTTGCGGTCCAGCTCGACGCTCTTCTGGGCGGCGAGGGCCTCGGCGATCTCGGCCGCGGTGACCGACCCGAACAGCTTCTCCTCGCCCGCGGTGCGGGCGGTGATGGTGACCGGGTTGTTCACCAGGGTCTTGGCGATCTCCTCGGCGGCCTGGCGGGCCGCCGCGTCACGCTGGTCGCGAGCCCGGCGCATGTCCTCGGCCTGGGCCTCGGCGCCCGGGGTGGACGCGATGGCCAGGCCGCGGGGCACGAGGTAGTTGCGGCCGAAGCCCTTGGACACCTCGACCACGTCGCCCTTGTTGCCGACACCGTCGACGTCGGAACGGAGGATGAGGCGCATCAGGCGTCGACCTCCTCGGTCACGGTCACCTCGGCGTCGAACGCCTCGTCGCCGTCCTGCTCACCGCCGGCGGGCGGCGGGCCCGACGGACGGGGCGGCGGGCCGTCGGCGCGCACGCCGCGGTCGTTGCCGCGGTCGCGGTTGCCACGGGGCTGGACCACCCGGTTGGCGTAGGGCAGCAGCGCCATCTCGCGGGCGTTCTTGATCGCCATGGCGATCGCGGCCTGCTGCTGGGCGTCGTTGCCGGTGACCCGACGGGCGCGGATCTTGGCCCGGTCGGACATGAAGCGCTTGAGCAGGTTGACGTCCTTGTAGTCGATGTAGTCGACCTGCTCCTGGGTCAGGATGCTGACCTTCTTCTTGGAACGGCGAGCGTTGTCCTTGTTCTTCGCTCGCCTGGGCTTGGGTGCCATCAGAAGGGCTCCTCCCCGTCGTAGTTGCTGGGTTCGTTGGCGACGGGCCGGCTGCCACCCGGGCTGCCGCCCGAGTACCCGCCGCCGCCACCGCTGCGTTCGATCTTCTGGACCTGGGCCGTGGCCCAACGCAGGCTCGGGGCGACCTCGTCGGCCACGACCTCGACCTTGCTGCGCTTCTCGCCGTTGTCGTTCTCCCAGCTTCGCTGTTCGAGCCGACCGGTGACGATCACCCGGGTGCCCCGGGCGATGGATTCGGCGATGTTCTCGGCCAGGCCGGCCCACGCCTTGATGTCGAAGAAGGAGACCTGCTCCTCCCACTCGTTGGTCTGGCGGTTCTGCCAGCGCCGGTTGACCGCCAACCCGAAGGTGGCGACGGTCTGACCCGACGGGGTGTAGCGGAGCTCGGGGTCACGGGTCACGTTCCCCACGAGCGTCACGGTGTTGTCAGCCATGGTGTTCTCTCCTGCTGTCAGCCGGCCGCAGCCGGCTCGGCGCCCAACAGGCCGCGGCGGTGCGCCTCGGTGTCGGGGAGCCGGATCGTCTTGTGGCGGACGACCTCGTCCGCGAGTCGCAGGTTGCGCTCGACGTTGTCGAGCGCGCCCGGCTCGGCCTCGATCTCGAAGACCACGTAGAACCCTTCGGTCATGTGGTCGATCTCGTAGGCGAAGCGCTGGCGCCCCATCTTGTCGACCTTGGCGACGTTGCCGCCGGCCTCGGCCACCTGGGCCGTCACCCGGTTGATCACACCGGCAACGGTGCTCTCATCGAGCGACCCGTTGAAAATGACCATCATCTCGTAAGCCCGCATCGCGAGCATCACCTCCCTGTGGACCCAACGTCGTTGGGGCCCCATGGCCCTGTTGCCTGGGGCAGGGTCTGTAGTTAGACCCTGCAACGCTAGCGGGAGACCCGGTCGGGTTCCGCATCCACAGCATGCACGGGGGTACCGACAGGTCGGCCGATCGACCCGTCGCGGCACCGCCGGCGAGCGGCGGCAGCCGTGGCGGTGCCTCGGAAGCAGCGGGCCGCGGCGGGCGGGAGCCGTAGCGACGCCTCGGGAGCGGCGGGCCTGGTTCGACGTGGGACGCCGGCCCGCCGAGCGACGAGGTGGGGCTCAGCCGGTGTAGGTGGCGGCAGCCCGGACGGGTCGCGCGCCGGGGGCTGCGGGCGTGGTGCCGCCCGAGCCGGCTCCCGAGCCGCCGGTGGTCGAGGTGGCGGCCGGGTCGGTGGTGGCCGAGGTGGGCACGGTGGTCGTGGTGGGTAGGCCGGTGGTGGGCGGCGGGGCCGGGTCGTCCGCGCAGCGCTCGCCGGCGGCGGTGCCGGTGCGGAAGCGCCACGAGGTGGGGGTGACCGGGCGGCCGTCGGCGTCCACGAGCGCCTCGGTGGTGCTGACCCGGTACCAGGTGCACGCTTCGAGGTCGACGGCGGGCTGGATCGCGGCGGTGTGGGTGCCGCGGCCGGCGCCGTAGGGCACCGCCTTCGGGTAGCCGTCCAGCAGCGGGAGCGGGTCGCTCGACCCGTCGACGGTGAGGACGATCGAGCCGTCCGGCAGCCGGGTGCTCTCGGCCGGGCCGCCGGCGCGGCCGAACGGCAGGGCGTCGGTGAGCGAGAGCGCGATGCGGGTCTTGGCGCCACCGCGGCCGGGCGTGGAGCCGGGCAGGTAGCTGTCTCGGACCCAGCCGGTGGCGGGGACGGCCCGCTCCTCCGAGGCCGGGTGGTGGGCGCTCACGGTGGTGGCGCCGGCCCGTCCGAGGAGGCGATCCCACTGGTGGTCCCACTGGGCGGCGATGGCGGTGGCGGCGTAGCGCACGCCGCCGGGTCCGTCGACCAGGTTCTGCGCCATCCACGGCATGTTCCGCAGGACGCCGGGCAGGTGCTTCGGCACCCAGCCCTGCTCCACGTCCTGGGCGACGCCGATGAAGAGGTGGCCGTCGTCGAACTCCTTGGTGGGCACGCCGGGCATGCCGGCGGCGGCGAAGGCGGCCGAGAGGTCGGGCACCGACGGGTAGGCGGGCAGCGGGAGCGGGCCGCCGACGTCGTAGACGCCGAGGGCGACGAGGTCCATGGTCAGCTCCTGGCCGCCGTCGTCGGCGAACGCGGCCAGGTCCGCGTGGCGGTAGTACTCGCCGAGGTCGGGCGAGTACGGCTCGAACAGCCAGTCCCACACCTCGTCGCCGGTGCCGTGGGCGATGACGCCGAACAGGAACGCGACGTCGTCCGCGCACGGCCCCCGGGCCGCGGTCAGGTCGCCGCAGCCGGCCTTGTTGCGGAGCAGTTCGAGGTAGGCGTCGTGGAAGCGCTGCCAGTGGGCCTCCTCGCCGTAGGTGCTGCCGGGGAAGTAGCCGCCGTCGGGGAACCGGGCGCCGAGGCGGACCTGCTCCAGGTTGACGGTGAGCAGCGCGCGCAGCGCCGGGTCCTGCACCCCGTCGATGGCCGACACGGCCATCCAGGCGTGGGTCTGCATGCCGGCGCCCTCCGCTCGCACCCCGGGCAGGAGCGCCAGGAGCAGGGCGGCGACGAGGGCGAGCAGCGGTCGGCGGCTTCGGTGGTGGCGCACGGGGCTGCACCGTACCGCCGCGGCGGGTGACGGGGCGGTGACGGCGGTGACGCCGAGGTGAACCCTTCGGTGCAGGCCGGCGAGGTCAGGACCAGAGGCGGGTGCCGAGGCCGCTGGCGCGTGCGACGGGGCGCTCGATGGCGGCGCGGACCACCTCGGGCGAGGCGACGACGGTGACCCGGCTGCGGGCGCGGGTGACCGCGGTGTAGAGCAGCTCGCGTGTCAGCACCGGCGAGGTGGCATCAGCGGGGAGCGCGACGACCACGTGGGGGAACTCCGAGCCCTGGCTCTTGTGGATGGTCATGGCCCACCAGGTCTCGACGTCGCCGAGCCGGGCGGTGGGCAGGGTCCGGTGGCCCTCGCCCGAGCGGGCGTCGGGCAGCGCCACGACGAACGGGCCGCCGTCGGGCGGGCTGATCGCGACGCCGGTGTCGCCGTTGAAGACCCGGTTGAGGCGGTCGTTGCCCGTGACGAGGACCGGCCGTCCCGGGTACCACCCGCCCCGGCGGTCGAGGCCCTCCACGGCGCCCAGCACCTCGGCCTCGATGCGGCGGGTCCAGTCCAGGCGACCGTTGGCGCCGCGGTGGCGGGCGGCGAGCACCTTGACCCGACCGGCGGCGTCGAGCGCGTCGAGCGCCCGGCCCCGCCGGGCGGCCTCGACGGTGGCGATCCCGGCGGCGACGGCCTCCGCGACCACCGCGTCGAGCGCCGCGCCCTCTGGCGGGACGAGCGCGAGGTCGTCGCGGGAGCCGTCGAGCAGCGCGAGGGCGGCGGGCGCGTCGCCGCGACGGATCGCGTCGGCCAGCTCGGCGATGCCCGACGCGGCCCCGAAGCGGTGGACCCGGTCGAGGACGGTGACCCGGCCGGCCAGCGGCCCCCGAGGCGGCTCGACCGCCGGCGGTGCGCCGGCGTCCATCGGGCCGGGGGCGGCCCGGGCCACCTCGGCCGCACCTGACGGGCCGGGAGCATCGTGCACCGACCCGGGGGCGGCACCCGACGGGCCGGGGGCGGTGGCGGGTCCGGGCGAGCGGGACGGGCCCACCAGGTCGGCCAGCACGGTGCCGGCCTCGACGCTGGCGAGCTGGTCGGGATCGCCCACGAACACCACCCGGGTACCGGGTCGGATGGCGTCGAGCAGGCGGGCCAGCAGCGGGAGGGCCACCATCGAGGTCTCGTCGATGACGACGAGGTCCTGGGCGAGCGGCCGGTGGCGGTCCCGGGTGACCCGGCCGCCGGGGCGCAGGCCGAGCAGCGCGTGGATGGTGGTGGCCTCGACCGCCCGCAGCCGTTCGGCGACCGCGGGGGCGATGACCCCGTCGGCCTCGGTCTCGGCCACCGCCGCGTGGACGGCCTCGGTCATGCGGGCGGCCGCCTTGCCGGTGGGTGCGGCGAGGGCGACGTCTCGCACCCCGCTGCCGGGGTCGCCCAGCGCGGCGGCGAGCAGCCGGGCGATCGTGCGGGTCTTGCCGGTGCCCGGCCCGCCGGCGATCACCGTGACCGGGTGGGCGAGCGCGGCCTCGGCCGCCCGGCGCTGGCGGTCCTCGCTCCCGTCGGCCGGCGCCGGGAACAGCCCGTCGAGCACCGCCGCCGATCCCGGTGCCGCTGCCGCATCGACCGGCTCGCCGGTCGGCTCGCCGCCGGGTCGGCTCCGGCGGTCCAGGTCGGCGGCGACGTCGACCTCGTAGCGGTGGTAGCGGTGCAGGTAGAGGCGCCCGGCG
>Ga0207868_1001992_pt1 | contig 12953 bp, 8 predicted proteins | sample Passage237B_FD_187370 | JGI IMG/M metagenome (GOLD analysis project Ga0207868, IMG submission 187370) | Cellulose adapted compost microbial communities from Newby Island Compost Facility, Milpitas, CA, USA - Passage2 37B (SPAdes) (version 3) ... | reverse complement strand
CCCGGCTGGAGATATCCCGCGCCTGGCGAATCGGAGCGCTTTGCAAGGCGCGACGTGGAGTGAGGGCTCAGCTTTCGTCTTCGGCAGCCGCCATGGCGCCGGAGCGCTGAGGCAGGCCGCGGGTGCGGCTCAGGCGCTCCAGGTAGGCGTCGTCGATGTCGCCGGTGACATAACGGCCGTTGAAGCAGGACGACTCGAAGGACTGCATGGCGGGATTCAGGTCGCGCAGGGACTGTTCCAGATCGTCCAGATCCTGGTAGACCAGGCCGTCGGCGCCGATCTCGCGTGCAACCTGCGCCTCGTCACGCCCGGTGGCGATCAGTTCCGCCTGGGTCGGCATGTCGATGCCGTAGACGTTCGGATAGCGGACGGCCGGCGCCGCCGATGCGAAGAAGACCTTGTTGGCGCCCGCCGCCCGCGCCATGTCGACGATTTCACGGCTGGTGGTGCCGCGCACGATGGAATCATCGACCAGCAGGACATTCTTGCCGCGAAATTCCATGTCGATGGCGCTGAGTTTCTGGCGCACGGATTTCTTGCGCACGGCCTGGCCCGGCATGATGAAGGTGCGGCCGACGTAGCGGTTCTTGATGAAGCCTTCGCGGTAGTTCAGTCCCAGGCGCGCCGCCAGCTGCATGGCCGATGGCCGCGAGGAATCGGGGATCGGCATGACCACATCCACATCGCCCAGGCGCAGGGACTTGGCCACCTTGTCCGCCAGGTATTCTCCCATGTGCAGGCGCGCGTCGTAGATCGAGATCCCGTTCATCATGGAATCGGGGCGGGCGAAATAGACGTATTCGAAAATGCAGGGCGTCCACGCCTGCCCCGGTTCGGCACAGGCCTCGGTGCTGAGCTCGCCGTCTTCGGTGATCACGACGGCCTCGCCGGGGGCGATGTCGCGCACCAGGGTGAATCCGCTGCCCGTCAGGGCCACGGATTCGGAAGCCAGCATCCATTCGGGGCCGGATTCCGTATCGTGCCGCCCCAGACACAGGGGCCGGATGCCGTGCGGGTCGCGGAACGCCACCAGCCCGAAACTGCTGATGTCGGCGATGACCGCGTAGGCCCCCTTGGCGCGCCGATGCACCGCGCGCACGGCCTGGAATACTGCGTGCGCGTCCAGGGTGACGCCGTTGGACGCCTGCTGCAGTTCGTGCGCGAAGACGTTGAGCAGGACCTCGGAATCTGAATTGGTGTTGATGTGGCGCCGGTCGTGCTTGAACAGGGATTCGCGCAGTTCGCGCCAATTGGTCAGGTTGCCGTTGTGCACGAACGTGATCCCGAACGGCGCGTTCACGTAGAAGGGCTGGGCCTCGTCCACGCTGGCGCTGGAACCCGCCGTGGGGTAGCGCACCTGCCCCAGACCCCGGTTCCCGGGCAGCGCCCGCATGTTGCGCGTGCGAAACACGTCACGCACCAGGCCGTGGGCCTTGTGCATGCTGAAGAATTGGTCGTGCGCGGTGGCGATGCCGGCCGCGTCCTGGCCCCGGTGCTGCAGCAGCAGCAGGCTGTCATAGATCAGTTGATTGACGGGGCTGCGCCCCATCACACCCACGATTCCGCACATAAGAATGAATTCCGGCTAGTAGGGAAGCAGTTCCGCCACCTGGGTCGGCAGCAACGATTTGACTTGTTGGAAACCCCGGACGGCGGCCGCGGAGGTGCGCGCATCGCGCCACCAGGGTTCCTGGGGGAGCTGAGTGTAGCCCGCCAGCCCCACCAGGGCGAGGACCAGGACGATGCCGCGCACCGCGCCGAACACTGCGCCCAGGCCATGGTCGGCCGGCGTCAGGCCGGTACGGTCCACCAGCGCACCCAGCGCCATGTTCAGCAGGCCGATCAGCAGGAGCGCCAGGATGAAGACCGCGCCGTAGGCAGCCAGCGTCCGCAGCAGGCCATTGTCGATCAGGCCCAGCAGCCAGTCCGACGCAGCGGGCCCCCACCAGATGGCGGCCACGAAGGCGGCGACATAGGCGACCAGCGACAGGACTTCGCGCAGGAAACCGCGCAACAGCCCGATCAAGGCCGAGATGGCCACGACGGCCAGGACGAAGTAGTCGAAGCTGGTCACTTGCCGGAGATCAGGCCGTTCTGGTAGCCCAGCGCCCGCAGCCGGGTCTGGGCCGCCTGGGCAGCCTCGTGGGAGCCGAAGGGCCCCACCCGCAGCCGGTAGACGGTGCGGCCGTTGGACTGGCCGCGCTCGACGTAGGCGTCGGTGACGCCCGCCTGGCGCAGGCTGTCGCGCCGTGCCAGGGCGTCCTGCTCTGTCGTGTAGGCGGCGACCTGGAGATAGTAGCGTCCCCCGGCGGCCGGCCGGGTCTCGGTCCGGGCTTCCGAAGGCGTCTTGCCGGCCAGCAGGGCCAGGGCGACGGAGCCGTCGTCGGTGCGGCCCGCAGGCGCCTGGGTGGCGGGCTTGTCCTGCGACGGGCGCTCGGCGGATCGGGCAGGCTCGGTAGCGGGCTTTTCCGGGGCGGGCTCGGGCTGCGTCCGGACGGGACTGGCGGGCGCCGGTTCAGGCGTGGCCTGGACAGGCGGCTGGCCCTGGGAGGCAGCCTGTGACGGCACGGGGGATTCAGGCGCGGCCGGAGCGGCCGGCTCGGGCTGGGGTTCGGCCTGGACCGTACCGCCCGATGCAGCCGCGTCGGGCTGGGAGACCGGGGGTTCGGTGACGGGCGGCAGGCCGGCGACCGGCGCCGGCACCACGATCGGCGCTTGCGCGTCGTCGGAGACGGGTTCGTCGAACAGCCAGGGCACGACGATGAAGGCAGCCAGCACCAGCGCCAGGGCGCCGATCAGGCGGCGGCGGGCTTTTACGCGCAATTCGCGGAGTTGGGCTTCGGTACCGGCGGATCGTGCCGGCGCGCGTTGTCCCGTTTCGGTTCCCTTGCGAAAAAGCATCGTGCAGCCAACCCATCAAAAGTGGCGGATCGGCCTCATGATCCCGTCAGACGAGGACATCCCTGCCCTCGCGGCGCAGGACCTCGAGCACCGGCCCGACAGTGGCAAACGATCCGAACACGAGGATTCTATCATTGTCGGTCGCCAGTCTCCTGGCTTCTGCAAAGGCTTGTTCCGGACTGTCAAAGGTGGAAACCTGCACGTCCCGGGCTGCCACGGCGGGCCGGGGCGTGGCCCGCACGCCGGGCTTGTGCTCGCCCGCGGGGCGGGAGATTTCGCTGGTCTGGGCGATGAAGGGATCCACGGGCGCCTGGTCGCCACTGATGCGATGCACGATGGCGGCCAATTCCTGCGCGGTGGTGCCGCGCGGGCCACCCAGGGTGGCGCACAGCCAGCGGTCCACCCGCCGCGTCAGGCGCGACAGCGTGGCCTCGATGTCCTTGTCGCGCAACATGCCGACCACCGCGTAGGTGTGCGGATAGTGGCCCATGCTGTCGAGATTCTGGCCCAGCGCCGAGATGGCATGCGGGTTGTGTCCCACATCCAGGATGGTGGCCGGCAATCCGGGCAGAATCTGCATCCGGCCCGGCAGACTGACGTGCAGCAGGCCCTGGCGCACGTCCTGCTGCGTGACCACCAGGCGGTCGCGCAAGGCCTCGAGGGCGGCCAAGGCCGCCGATGCGTTCAGCAGCTGGTTGGCACCGCGCAGGGCGGGATAGCCCAGCGCATTCCGGCGCTGCGCGCGGCCGCCGTAGGCCCATTGCTGACGATCGCCGGAATAGTTGAAATCGATCCCGACGCGCCACAGGTCGGCGCCGATCGCCTCGGCGTGATCGATCACGGTCTCGGGCGGCACCGGATCGGCGCAGATGGCGGGCTTGCCAGGACGGAATATGTGGGCCTTTTCCAGGCCGATCGCCTCGCGGGTATTGCCCAGGTACTGCATGTGGTCCAGATCCACGCTGGTCAGGATGGCGCAGTCGGTATCGATCAGGTTGACCGCATCCAGCCGCCCGCCAAGGCCGACTTCCAGCACCACGACATCCAGCCGGGCGGCCTGGAACATCAGCAGAGCCGCCAGCGTGGTCATTTCGAAATAGGTCAGCGTGATGCCGTCCCGGGCGTCCTCGATGCGCTCGAACTGCGCCACGATGTCCGTGTCCGAGGCTTCCTCGCCGTTCACGCGGATGCGCTCGTTGAAGCGCAGCAGATGGGGCGAGGTGTACTTGCCGACCTTGTAGCCCGCGGTGAGCAGCATGGCTTCGAGCATGGCGCAGGTGGAACCCTTGCCGTTGGTGCCGGCCACGGTGATCTTGACGCAGTCCAGGGACAGGCCAAGACGCCCGGCGACGGCCCGGATGCGGTCCAGTCCCAGGTCGATGGCTTTCGGGTGCAGGGTTTCGAGATAGACCAGCCAGTCGGCGAGCGCGGCGCCCTGGGCAGGAGCAGAAGAGGACATGGAAAGGAATCAGGGATGAAAGAAAAACGGCAGGTGCCGATATTAGCACCTGCCGTTGCGGGACATGCCGGCACCCCTACCGCCTGCAAGGAGGTCCCTGGCAGGCCGTGGGACGCGCAGTGCAGGGAAAGCTACTTCTTCCGGGCCGGCGGCACGTCGGTGCAATGCCCGTCGGCAACCTCGGCGGCCATGCCGACCGACTCCCCGAGCGTCGGGTGCGGATGGATGGTCTTGCCGATGTCCACGGAATCCGCTCCCATTTCGATGGCCAGGACGATTTCGCCGATCAGATCGCCCGCGTGCGTGCCGACGATCCCGCCGCCCAGGATCCGGCCGGTTTCCGCATCGAACAGCAGCTTGGTGAAGCCTTCGTCGCGGCCGTTGGCGATGGCGCGGCCCGAAGCCTGCCAGGGGAACAGGCCCTTCTTGACGGCAATGCCGTCTTTCTTGGCCGCTTCCTCGGTCAGGCCCACCCAGGCCACCTCGGGGTCGGTGTAGGCCACCGAAGGAATCACGCGCGCATCGAAGAAGGCCTTGTGCCCGGCGATGGCTTCCGCGGCCACATGGGCCTCGTGGACCGCCTTGTGCGCCAGCATGGGCTGGCCCACGATGTCGCCAATGGCGTAGATGTGCGGCACATTGGTGCGCATCTGCTTGTCCACCGCGATGAAGCCCCGGTCGGACACCGCCACGCCGGCGTTCTCGGCGCCGATCTTCTTGCCATTGGGCGAACGGCCGACGGCCTGCAGCACCAGATCGTAGCGCTGGGGTTCCTTGGGGGCAGCCTCGCCCTCGAAGGTGACCCAGATGCCGTCATCCTTGGCTTCGGCGGCGACCGTCTTGGTGTTGAGCATGACATGGTCGAAGCGCCTGGCGTTCATCTTGTCCCAGACCTTGACCAGGTCTCGGTCGGCGCCGGTCATCAGGGTGGGCAGCATTTCCACCACGTCCAGCCGGGCGCCCAGCGCGGAATAGACCGTGCCCATTTCCAGGCCGATGATGCCGCCGCCGATGATCAGCATGCGGCCGGGCACCGATTTCAGGGCCAGCGCGCCGGTGGAATCGACGATGCGGGGGTCTTCCGGCAGGAACGGCAGCTTCACGGACTGGCTGCCGGCCGCGATGATGGCCGAGGCGAACCTGATCGTCGTCTGGCCGCCGTCGGCCTTGGCCACCGTGAGGTGGTGCGGATCGGCAAAGGTGCCCACGCCCTGGATGACCGTGACCTTGCGGGCCTTGGCCATGCCGGCCAGGCCGCCGGTGAGCTTGCCCACCACGGAATCCTTGTAGCCGCGCAATTTGTCCAGGTCGATCACCGGCTCGCCGAAGGCGATGCCGTGGGCCGCCATGGACTTGGCTTCTTCCAGCACGCCGACGGTATGCAGCAGCGCCTTGGACGGGATGCAGCCCACATTCAGGCAGACCCCGCCCAGGGTGGCGTAGCGTTCCACCAGGACGACTTTCAGGCCCAGGTCGGCTGCGCGGAAAGCGGCCGAATAGCCGCCGGGGCCCGCGCCCAGCACCAGGACGTCGTATTCGCCCTCGGCCGTGCCCGAGAACTGCGCGGGCGCCGGAGCCGGAGCGGCCGGTGCCGCCTGCGCCGGTGTCGGGGCCGGGGCCGGGGCCGGTGCGGCTGCAGCCGGAGCCTGGGCTGGCGCCGCGGCACCGTCGGCCGCCTCGATGCGGATGATCGGTGTGCCCTGGGAGACTTTGTCGCCCAGCTTCACGAGGATTTCCTTCACCACCCCGCCCTGCTCGGCCGGAATCTCCATGGAGGCCTTGTCGGATTCCACGGTGATCAAGCTCTGCTCGGCCTGGACGGTATCGCCCGCCTTGACCAGGATCTCGATGACTTCGACTGCGTCGAAATCGCCGATGTCGGGGACGTTCAGATCGACGATGCTCATCTCGTCCCCCTTACAGGATGATGCGGCGGAAATCCGCCAGCAGGCCAGCCAGGTAGGCATTGAAGCGCGCCGCGGCGGCCCCGTCGATCACGCGGTGATCGTAGGACAGCGACAGCGGCAGCATCAGGCGGGGCTGGAAGGCCTTGCCGTCCCAGACCGGCTGCATGGCCGAACGCGACACGCCGAGGATGGCGACTTCGGGCGCATTGATGATGGGCGTGAAGTCCGTGCCGCCGATCCCGCCCAGGGACGAGATCGAGAAGCAGCCGCCCTGCATCTGGGAAGGCGAGAGCTTGCCTTCGCGGGCCAGGCCGGCGAGTTCGGCCGTTTCCGCCGCCAGTTCCAGCACGCCCTTCTTGTCGGCGTCCCGGATCACCGGAACCACCAGGCCGTTGGGCGTGTCGGCTGCGAAGCCGATGTGGAAGTAGTGCTTGAGCACCAGGTTGTCGCCGTCCAGCGAGGCGTTGAATTCAGGGTACTTCTTCAGGGCTGCGACCACGGCCTTGATCAGGAAGGCCAGCATGGTGACCTTGACGCCGGACTTCTTGTTTTCCGCGTTCAGCTGCTGGCGCAGGGCTTCCAGTTCGGTGATGTCGGCCACGTCATTGTTGGTGACGTGCGGAATCATGACCCAGTTGCGATGCAGGTTCGCGCCCGATATCTTCTTGATGCGCGACAGGGGCTTCGTCTGGATCTCGCCGAACTTGGCGAAGTCGACCTTGGGCCAGCCCAGCACGCTGAAGCCACCTTCCGCCGACACGGTCGAGCCCACGGGGCTCGCGCCGCCGGTAGCCAGGGCCTGCTTCACGTAGGCACGCACGTCGTCGACCGTGATGCGGTTCTTGGGGCCGCTGCCGCTGACCTGGGCCAGGTTCACGCCCAGTTCGCGGGCGAACTTGCGCACCGAGGGCGAGGCGTGCGGCAGATTGCGCAGGGGCACCTCGGCCTCGGCGAAGGATGCCGTCGGAGACGTGCGCTCGGGGGCGACGGACGCCATGGAAGACGGCGCCGAAGCCGGGGCCGGTGCGGCAGCGGCCTTGGGCGCCGCTTCGGCCGGGGCAGGCGCCGGGGCGGGGGCCGGTGCTGCAGCAGCAGGAGCCGCCGCCTGGGGTGCACCGCCGGTCGCTTCCACGACCAGGATTTCCGCGCCCTGGGAGACCTTGTCGCCCAGCTTGACCTTGATTTCCTTGACCACCCCGCCCACCGAGGCCGGGATTTCCATGGAGGCCTTGTCGGATTCCACGGTGATCAGGCTTTGCTCGGCCTGGATGGTATCGCCCACATTGACCAGGATCTCGATGACTTCGACCGCGTCGAAATCGCCGATGTCGGGCACGACCACGGGCTGCAGCCCGCCCGAGGTGGCCGGCGCCGCAGCTGCCGCGGACGCAGGCGCCGGAGCCGGCGCAGCGGTCGGAGCCGGGGCCGGCGTGGCAGCGGCCGCCGGGGCGGACGCAGCCTGCCCGGTCGCCGCACCCGAAGCCTCGACTTCCAGGATGACCGAGCCTTCCTTGACCTTGTCGCCCAGCTTGACCTTGACCGCCTTGACCACCCCGCCCTGCGAGGCCGGGATTTCCATGGAGGCTTTGTCGGACTCGACCGTGATCAGGCTCTGCTCGGCCTCGATCTTGTCGCCTGCGGCCACCAGGATCTCGATCACTTCAACCGCGTCGAAATCGCCGATGTCGGGGACCTTGATTTCCACGATATTGCTCATGTTGTGCGTCCTCCTCAGGCGTAGTGCGGGTTGGCCTTTTCGGGGTCGATGCCGTACTTGGCGATCGCCTCGGCGCATTTCTTGATGTCGATGGCGCCTTCATCGGCCAGGCTGCGCAGGGCGGCCAGGACCACGAAATGGCGGTCGATCTCGAAGTGCTTGCGCAGTTCGGAACGGAAGTCCGAACGGCCGAAGCCGTCGGTCCCCAGGACCTTGAGGGCGCGTCCTTGCGGCACGAAGGGGCGGATCATGTCGCCATAGGCCTTGATGTAGTCGGTGGAAACGACGATGGGCCCCTTGGTGTCCTTGAGCTGGCGGGTCACGTAGGATTCCTGGGCAGGCTCGGTCGGATGCAGCAGGTTGTGGCGTTCGGCATCCAGGCCGTCGCGGCGCAGTTCCGTGAAGCTGGTGACGCTCCAGACGTCCGAAGTCACGCCCCAGTCCTTTTCCAGCAATTCCTGGGCCGCCAGCACTTCGCGCAGGATCGTGCCCGAGCCCATCAGCTGGACATGCTGCTTGGCGGGCTTGGCGCTGGACTGGAGCTTGTACATCCCCTTCAGGATGCCTTCCTCGTCTCCGGCCTTCAGGCCCGGCTGGGCGTAGTTCTCGTTCATGACCGTGATGTAGAAGAACACATCTTCCTGGTCATGCATCATGCGCTGCAGGCCGCTGCGGATGATGACGGCGACTTCGTGCGCGAAGGCCGGGTCGTAGGCCACGCAGTTGGGGATCAGGGAAGCCTGGATGTGGCTGTGGCCGTCCTCGTGCTGCAGGCCCTCGCCGTTCAGCGTGGTGCGGCCTGCCGTGCCGCCCAGCACGAAACCGCGCGCCAGCATGTCGCCCGCGGCCCAGGCGTGGTCGCCGAACCGCTGGAACCCGAACATCGAGTAATAGATGAAGAACGGGATCATGATGCAGTTGCTGACGGAATACGACGTCGCCGCCGCGATCCACGAGCTGAAGCCGCCGGCCTCGTTGATGCCTTCCTGCAGCAGCTGGCCGTTCTCGGCTTCGCGGTAGTACATCACCTGGCCCTTGTCCACCGGCACGTACTTCTGGCCTTCGGGGGCGTAGATGCCGATCTGGCGGAACAGGCCTTCCATGCCGAAGGTGCGGGACTCGTCCACCAGGATGGGCACGACGCGCGGCGCCAGGTCCTTGTCGCGCAGGATCTGGTTCAGCACCCGCACGAATGCCTGGGTGGTGGAAATCTCGCGGCCCTCGGCGGTGGGCTCGAGCACGGCCTTGAAGGCATCCAGGGGCGGCACCGGCAGCGACTGGTCGGCCTTGCGGCGGCGGTGCGGCAGGTAGCCGCCGAGCGCCTTGCGATGCTCGTGCAGGTACTTCATTTCCGGAGAGTCTTCCGCCGGCTTGAAGAAGGGGATCTCTTCGAGCTTGTCGTCCGGGATGGGGATGTTGAAGCGGTCGCGGAATTCGCGCACCGAATCGATGTCCAGCTTCTTTTGCTGGTGGGTGGGGTTCTTGGCCTGACCGACGTGGCCCATGCCGTAGCCCTTGATGGTCTTGGCCAGGATGACCGAAGGCTGGCCCTTGTGCCCGGCGGCGGCGGCGAAGGCCGCGTAGACCTTGTGCGGGTCGTGCCCGCCCCGGTTCAGGCGCCAGATGTCCTCGTCGCTCATGCGGCTGACCATTTCCAGCAGCTTGGGATGCTTGCCGAAGAACTTTTCACGCACGAACTTGCCGTCATTGGCCTTGTAGGCCTGGTATTCGCCGTCCACGGTCTCTTCCATGATGCGGCGCAGGATGCCTTCCTTGTCGCGGGCGAACAGCGGATCCCAGTAGCCGCCCCAGATCAGCTTGAGCACATTCCAGCCGTTGCCGCGGAAGGCGCCTTCGAGTTCCTGGATGATCTTGCCGTTGCCACGCACCGGGCCGTCCAGGCGCTGCAGGTTGCAGTTGACGACGAAAATCAGGTTGTCGAGCTTTTCACGCGCGGCCAGGCCGATGGCAGCGAGGGTTTCGGGTTCGTCGATCTCGCCGTCGCCCACGAAGACCCAGACCTTGCGTTCGGCCGTGTTGGCCAGCCCGCGGGCATGCAGGTATTTCAGGAAACGGGCCTGATAGATGGCCATCATCGGCCCCAGGCCCATCGACACCGTGGAGAACTGCCAGAAATCGGGCATCAGCTTCGGGTGCGGATAGGAAGACAGCCCCTTGCCCTTGCCGCCGACTTCCTGGCGGAAATAATTCAGGTTCTCTTCCGTCAGGCGGCCTTCGAGGTAGGCGCGTGCGTACATGCCGGGCGACGAATGGCCCTGGAAGTAGATCAGGTCGCCGCCGTGGTCGGGCGACTCGGCGTGCCAGAAGTGGTTCTGGCCGCACTCGATCATGGTCGCCAGCGAGGCGAAGGACGCAATGTGGCCGCCCAGGCTGCCGCCATCAGGCGGTTCGACCTTGTTGGCCTTGACCACCATGGCCATGGCGTTCCAGCGGATATAGGAACGGATGCGCTCTTCGAGCACCATGTTGCCCGGATGCGGAGGCTCCAGCCCCGGGGGAATGGTGTTGACGTAGGCCGTGTTCAGCGAATAGGGGATGTGGGCGCCACTGCGGCGGGCCAGGTCGATCAGGCGCTCGATCAGGTAGTGGGCGCGTTCCGCGCCCTCACGATCGAGGACGGCTTCCAGCGCGTCGATCCATTCCTGGGTTTCCTGCTGATCGACGTCCACCGTCGCCACGTCGTGGACTTGTTCGAGAGAGGACATGGTGTGTGTCTCCTGTGGTGTGGTTCGATGACGCGACCACACATCGCGCCAGCCCGGTGAAGAGAGAGGGGAAACATGCGCCGGCGGCACCGCAACGGAGACCCGGGGCACGAACGTACCCCGGTTGCCGGCACTTGCAGCCATTCTAGGAAAGAGCCCGCGTCAGCACAAGCAAAATTTCATCAGATGATATGTATTTTTATTATGTGAAAAATTGAATGCGGCTTTCATGTCTAAAATGATGCAATCGCGATATTCTCATGTCCATGGCTTCCTCGAATCGCAAGTCCCTGATTCCGACGACGTTTTACGAGCATGCTCGGCACAGTCGCCGCCTGTACTGGCTGACGCCGGCGATCGTGCTCGTGCTCTATCTCTGCGTCATGGGCGCCTTCATCTGGCTGCAGCGCCTGCAAAGCGACAGCGTGATGTTCGTCACCATCGATCAGGAAACCCGCCAGCAGCGCCTGATGATGGTGGTGTTCGCCCTGTCGCTGGTGATCGTATTCAGCCTGCTGGCGCTGTGGCGCTACACGCGCTTCCGCACCCAGGCCGAGGCCGCCCTGATCGCCGAGACCGGCTTCCGGCGCGCCATGGAAAATTCCATGTCCACCGGCATGCGCGTGTTCGACATGCAGGGCCGCATCGCCTACGTGAACCCGGCGTTCTGCCGCATGATCGGCTGGAACGAGGCCGACCTGATCGGGCGCACGGCCCCCTTCCCCTACTGGCTGCCGGGGCGCCACGACCATCACCGCGAGACCCTGGCCCAGCTGCTGTCGGGCCGCACTCCCAGCAGCGGCCTGGAAATCGAGGCCCAGCGGCGCGACGGCTCGCGCTTCACCGCGCGCATGTACGTCTCGCCCCTGCGCGACCCCAAGGGCGAGCAGATCGGCTGGATGACATCCATGACCGACATCACGGAGCCCAAGCGCATCCGCGAAGCCCTGACCGCCGCGCACGAGCGCTTCATGACCGTGCTCGAAGGCCTGGACGATGCGATCTCCGTCGTGGCCGATACGCCCGAGGGCCTGGAACTGCTGTTTGCCAACCGCACCTACCGGCGCCTGTTCGGCGCCCAGACCGGCGGCCACTCGGAACTGCTGGGCGGCCGCCTGGGCCGGTTCACCGACGAGACCATGGAGCTGTTCTCGCCCACGGCCCAGCGCTGGTTCGAGGTCCACCACCGGATGCTGGCCTGGACCGATTCCCGCCGCGTGCGCCTGCAGGTGGCGCGCGACATCACCGAACGCCGCAAGCACGAGGAAGAATCCCGCATCCAGCAGGAAAAGGCCCAGCTCACCAGCCGCCTGACCACGATGGGCGAAATGGCCTCGTCCCTGGCGCACGAACTGAACCAGCCGCTGACGGCCATCACCAACTACTGCAACGGCATGATGTCGCGCCTGCGCGGCCAGCAGATCGACACCGAGGCGCTGCTCGCGGCGCTGGAGAAGACCTCCAAGCAGGCGCAGCGCGCCGGGCAGATCATCCAGCGCATCCGCACCTTCGTGCGGCGCAGCGAGCCCAACCGCGCGCCGGCCGAGGTCGCCACCATGGTCAGCGAGGCGGTGGAGCTGGCGGGCATCGAACTGCGCCGCCGCAACGTGCGCCTGAACCACTATGTGGCGGCCCGGCTGCCGGCGCTGAACGTGGACCGCATCCTCATCGAGCAGGTGCTGGTCAACCTGATGAAGAACGCCGCCGAGTCCATCGACCTGGCCGAGCGGCCGACCGCGCGGCGCAGCGTCGAGCTGCGGGTGGTGCCCCGCACGCTGGGCGGCCAGCCGACGGTGGAGTTCTCGGTGCAGGACACGGGCATGGGCCTGGCGCCGGAGGTGCTGGAGCGGCTGTACGAGGCCTTCTTCTCCACCAAGCGCGAGGGCATGGGCATCGGGCTGAACCTGTGCCGCAGCATCGTCGAATCCCACCGCGGCCGGATGCAGGCGGAGAACCTCTACAATGGATCGGAGATCGCCGGTTGCCGTTTTTCCTTCTGGATTCCGGTGTCCGGCGCTATTGAATCCGTAGCGAGCGACGAGGTAAAGGTCAACGCATGAGTCTGATTCCGAAGAAGGGCACGGTCTATGTGGTGGATGACGACGAGGCCGTGCGCGACTCGCTGCAATGGCTGCTCGAAGGCAAGGACTACCGGGTGCGCTGCTTCGACTCGGCCGAATCCTTCCTCTCGCGCTACGACCCGCGCGAGGTGGCCTGCCTGATCGTCGACATCCGCATGGGCG
>Ga0207868_1001989_pt1 | contig 12958 bp, 13 predicted proteins | sample Passage237B_FD_187370 | JGI IMG/M metagenome (GOLD analysis project Ga0207868, IMG submission 187370) | Cellulose adapted compost microbial communities from Newby Island Compost Facility, Milpitas, CA, USA - Passage2 37B (SPAdes) (version 3) ... | reverse complement strand
CCCCTTCTCCCGTTCACGGGGAACGGCTCAAACGAACAATCCCCTCTCCTTCTCCACCAGCTCCGCGATGAAAGCGCTCACGGCCTGCACCCGGCGCAGCGGGCGCACCGTCTCGTGATAGACCAGCCAGTAGGCGCGCTTGATCGGCGGCGCGGCCGGCACCGGGACCAAGTCCGGGATACCGCGCGCGATGAAGGTGTGCAGGATTCCGATGCCCGCGCCCGAGCGCACCGCCTCGACCTGTCCGAGCGCGGAGGAGATTTCGTAGGCCGCCTTCCAGCCGCGCCAGAACTCGGCTGAATAGTCGAGCGTCGGCGTAATGACCAGGTCGCCCACATAGCCGACCAGCCGGTGGGACGCGAGGTCCTCCGGCGTCTCCGGCAGCCCCTGGCGTTCAGCGTAGCCGCGGCTCGCATAGAGGCCGAGCGAATAGTCGACCAGCTTGGCCGCGACCAGCCGGCCCTCGCTGGGCCGCTCGACGGTGATCGCGATGTCCGCCTCCCGTCGCGACAACGAGAACGAGCGCGGCACCGGCACGAGCTGGATCGACAGATCGCGGTGCCGGGCGGTCAGTTCACCCAGGCGCGGCGCCAGGAACGCGACGCCGAAGCCATCCGGCGCGCCGATGCGCACCGCACCCGCGATCTCGTCGCCCTCTGCGGCGAGGTCGGCGCGCGCCGCGATCATGTCGGCCTCCATGCGCTCGGCGACGGCGAGGAAGCGCTCGCCGGGAGGAGTCAGCTCGCTGCCGGTGGTCGTGCGCCGGAACAGCCGCGCCCCGAGTGCCTCCTCGAGCGCGGCGATACGGCGCGACACGGTCGCATGATTGAGCCCCAGCCGGCGTGCCGCGCCGAGGATCTGGCCGGCCCGCGCCACGGTGAGGAAGATGCGTACGTCGTCCCAGTTCATGGCGCGGCCCACCCCCTTGAGAAGCAGGGTCGATCCGCTCGGCGGATCGGCGTGGGGGCCGGCGCCTGAACGCGCGAAGGGGTGGACCGCGAAACCATCCGGTGACGGTACGATCGATATGCGGAAAATCAAGAGCCTCTGCTCTCGTTCGTGATTCTCTGCACATCGGCTGCGGGCCTGCTCGCGTTGCAATCGCGCAGGTGAAGCGTGACAATGGCCGCACGAGACCAGGGAGAGAAAGATGCTCGAAATCGGACATTTCATCGACGGCAAGCGCGTCCCCGGCAAGAGCGGCCGCACCGCCGACGTGTGGCAGCCCATGGATGGCACGGTGCGTGGCAGGGTCGCGCTCGCCTCCAGGGCCGAGATTGACGAGGCGGTGGCCAACGCCAAGGCTGCGCAACCGGAATGGGCCGCGACCAATCCGCAGCGTCGCGCTCGCGTGCTCATGAAGTTCCTCGAACTGGTCGCGCGCGACAACGACATGCTCGCCGAAATGCTGGCGCGCGAGCACGGCAAGACCATCCCCGACGCAAAGGGCGACATCCTTCGCGGCGTCGAGGTGGTCGAGTTTGCGATCGGCATCCCGCACCTGATGAAGGGCGAATACACCGAGGGCGCAGGTCCGGGCATCGACATCTACTCGATGCGCCAGCCGCTCGGCGTGGTCGCCGGCATCACGCCGTTCAACTTCCCGGCGATGATCCCGATGTGGAAGTTCGCGCCGGCCATCGCATGCGGCAACGCCTTCATCCTGAAGCCATCGGAGCGCGACCCCTCCGTGCCGATGCATCTGGCCGAACTGATGCTCGAGGCCGGCCTGCCCAAGGGCGTGCTCAATGTCGTCAACGGCGACAAGGAAGCGGTCGACGCGATCCTCGACCATCCCGACATCAAGGCGGTGGGCTTCGTCGGCTCGTCCTCGATAGCCGAGTACATCTATGCGCGCGGCTGCGCGGCCGGAAAGCGCGTCCAGTGCTTCGGCGGCGCCAAGAACCACATGATCGTCATGCCCGATGCCGACATGGACCAGGCGGTGGATGCGCTGGTCGGCGCCGGCTACGGTGCTGCGGGCGAGCGCTGCATGGCCGTCTCGGTTGCGGTTCCGGTCGGCAAGGCAACGGCCGACAAGCTGGTGGAACGGCTGATCCCGCGCGTCGAGAGCCTGAAGATCGGCCCCTCGACCGACCCGTCGGCCGATTTCGGCCCGCTGGTCACCGCGCAGGCGCTTGAGCGCGTCAAGGGCTACGTCGATCTCGGTATCAAGGAAGGCGCCAAGCTCCTCGTCGACGGCCGCGGCTTCAAGATGCAGGGCTACGAGAACGGCTTCTACATGGGCGGCTGCCTGTTCGACGAGGTGACGCCCGACATGCGCATCTACAAGGAGGAGATCTTCGGGCCCGTGCTCTCGGTCGTGCGCGCCCACGACTATGAAGAAGCGCTGCGGCTCCCCTCCGAGCACGAGTACGGCAACGGCGTGGCGATCTTCACCCGCGACGGCGACGCCGCCCGCGACTTCGCCTCCCGCGTCAATGTCGGCATGGTCGGCGTCAACGTGCCGATTCCGGTGCCGGTCGCCTACTACACCTTCGGCGGCTGGAAGCGTTCGGGCTTCGGCGACCTCAACCAGTACGGCCCGGACGCCGTTCGCTTCTACACCAAGACCAAGACGGTCACCTCGCGCTGGCCGTCCGGCGTCAAGGAAGGCGCCGACTTCGTCATGCCGACGATGAACTAGCGAAGCTGTCCGCCCCGCCTCGGGTGCGGCACGACGGGAATGACAAAAGGGCGGCCGGTAGGTCGCCCTTTTGCGTCAGGTCAATTCCCGTTCTTCCTCAATCGCTTATTTTGAACGCACGGTGGTTCCATCGCAAACCGTATGGCAGCGTCACCAAACTGTGATGGAACGGCACGGACCGGCAAAAACTTGCTTCACCGACCGATCGCGAAGGAGCTGCGGTTTGGCGCGAATTCGAAAGGTGCCGCACAGATACGGCTAGGCGATGTGAAGCGTCGCCTCGTGTCGCGTGCGGCTACGAGGAGACGATTGAGATGAAACGGCTCGCCTATCTACTCTGTGCAATGCCGATCGCGGTTGGAGCCACGATCGCGACTGCAATCCCCCTTCAGGCCGAGACGCCCGAGCGCAACGCGGTGACCGCGCAGCAGCCAAACGGCGCGCTGTGCGGCAAGCGCGACGAGATCGTGCGCTCGCTTGGTGAGCAATTCCAGGAAAAGCAGCAGGCCGTCGGCGTTGTCGACCAGAACGCGATTCTCGAAATCTTCGTTTCTAGCGCCGGGACATGGACCATCATCGCGACCGGGACGGACGGCAATTCCTGTCTCGTCTCGTCCGGCGAAGGGTGGGATTCGGTGACGCTGGTTGCCGGCGCGGACGTCTGACGCCGACATGATTCGCAGCCCGTCGGGCCGCATCCTCCCGGCGGCCCGCATGGCGCGATCAAGGCCGTTCCGTCGTGGTTGGCTCCGCCGGAACGGCCCTTTCTTTTGTGTGCCGGATATCGCTTATAGAGCCCGACCGATCGCCAGGAACTTCTCGCGACGGTGCTCGCGATAATCCACGTTCGACCCGGCGAGCTCGACGAACGCCTTGTCGATCTGTTCGCCTGTCGCGGCAATCACCGCCTCCGGCGCGCGGTGCGCGCCGCCCAGCGGCTCCGGCACGATGCCGTCGATCACCTTCATCCCGAGCAGGTCCTGCGCGGTGATCTTCATGTTGGTCGCCGCGTCCTTGGCGCGCGTCGGATCGCGCCACAGGATCGAGGCCGCGCCCTCCGGCGAGATGACCGAATAGATGGCATGCTCCAGCATGTAGACCCGATTGGCCGTTGCGATCGCGATGGCGCCGCCCGAACCGCCCTCCCCGATGATTACCGACACCGAGGGCACGCGAAGTGCAAGGCAGGCCGAGGTCGAGCGCGCGATGGCCTCGGCCTGGCCGCGCTCCTCGGCGCCGATGCCGGGATAGGCGCCAGCGGTATCCACCAGCGTGATCAGCGGCAGCCCGTAGCGGTCGGCGAGATCCATGATCCGCACCGCCTTGCGGTAGCCCTCCGGGCGCGCCATGCCGAAATTGTGCTTGAGCCGGCTCTTGGTGTCGGAGCCCTTTTCCTGGCCGATCACAGCCACCGGCTCGCCGCGGAAGCGGGCGAAGCCGGCGACGATCGCCTCGTCCTCGCCGAAGCCGCGATCGCCGGCGAGCGGCGTGAAATCGGTAAACAGCCCGGAGACGTAGTCGAGGCAGTGGGGCCGGTCGGGATGGCGCGCGACCTGCGCCTTCTGCCACGGCGTCAGCGCCTTGTAGAGCTCCCGCAGCGCTTCGTCGGCGCGCTTTTCCAGCCGCGCGATCTCGTCCGAGACGTCGACGTCGGCATTGCTCTCGGCCAGGCGTTTCAGCTCGAGAATCTGGCCTTCCAGATCCTGCACCGGCTTCTCGAAATCCAGGTAATTATACATACGCCTTCGAAATCTCGATCCGTGTCCTGAAGAGTGCCGGAAGTGCCCGTTTTGGCGCCAGGGAAGGGAATATTCGCCTCAAATAGCGGCCGCCGCCCTAGTCGGCAAGCGGATGGTGGGTGTTGACCAGCTCGACCAGCCGCTTTTCGAGCACGTGCGTGTAGATTTGGGTGGTCGAGATGTCGGCGTGCCCAAGCAGTTGCTGGACCACGCGCAGGTCGGCGCCGTTCTGCAGCAGGTGGCTGGCGAAGGCGTGTCGCAGCACGTGCGGGGAAATCGCGGTGGCGCGAAGCCCGGCGCGCGCGGCGAGCAGCTTCAGTTCGCGCGCGAAGACCTGCCGCGGCAGATAGCCCGTTTGCGAGTCGGCCGGAAACAGAAATGGACTGTCCGCCAGCGCCGGCTGCCGTGCCCGCACCGCGAGCCATCGCTTCATCGCCGCCCTCGCCATCGGTGACAGCGGCACCAGCCGGTCCTTGCCGCCCTTGCCGCGCACGGTGAAGTAGCGCTCGTCGCGCTGCGCCACGGCGGCGGGCAGGCCAACCAGTTCGGTAACGCGCAGCCCGGTCGCGTAGAGCACTTCGAGCAGCGCGTGGAGCCTGAGCGCGGCAAGGGGTTCCACGCCCGGCGGCGGGTCGGCGGCCTCCAGCGCCGCGCGGTCCAGCAGGCGCCCGACTTCCTCCTCGGCAAGTGTCTTCGGCAGCAGGCGTTCGCGGCGCGGGGCGTCCAGTGTGCCGGTTGGGTCGTCCCCGCGCAGGCCTTCCGCGTAGAGGAACTTGTAGAACTGCCTCAGCGCCGACAGCTTGCGCGCCTGCGTCGTCCCGGCGAACCCGCGCGCGGCGACGGAATCGAGATGGCGGCGCACGGCCTCGGCCGGTGCGGCGGCGATGCCGCCCCAGCTGCCTTCGAGCGAGGCAGCGGCATCCTCGAGGTCGCGCCGGTAGGCGGCGAGCGTGTTCTCGCTCGCGCCACGCTCGGCGCTCATCATTTCGAGGAAGGCTTCGATCCGGTGCGCGTCGCGCATCGTCGGCTCACCTGTTGATCCGGTCCGCAGGTATGCGCACGCTGATCTCGCCGACGTTCGGCTGCACGAAGGTCGCCAGGGCAAACATGGTTCCGTAGACGATGCCGGCGATCACCGCGACGACGGCAATCAGACGGAATAGGGTCGGCATTGCTCTTGTTTTCCCCACATCGGCTGCTTCGTCCCCGCAGCCCTTATGGGCCGCGCAACCAACCATTGCAAGCCGACGCCATCGGGTCCGCCGCTTGACGGCGGCCCGGTTTCGTGGCGTTACCGCGCCGAAGAGCGGAGACCATGACGACAGAGCCGCAGATCGCCGACAGCCGTGCCGTCGCCGTGGTTGAGCGGCTGGCGGGTCGCCCGCTGGTGCTGGTCGGCCTGATGGGCGCCGGCAAGACGGCGATCGGCCGACGCGTCGCCGCCGTGCTGGGACTGCCGTTCATCGACAGCGATCACGAGATCGAGGCCGCATCGCGCATGTCGGTCCCTGAGCTGTTCGAGAAGTATGGCGAGACGGAGTTCCGCGCGCTCGAACAGCGCGTGATAGCGCGACTGATTGGCGAAGGTATCCGCGTGCTCGCCACCGGCGGCGGCGCCTTCATGAACGCGGAGACGCGCGCGGCTGTCCGCGAGCACGCCATCTCGATCTGGCTGAAGGCCGATCTCGACACGCTGATGGGCAGGGTCATGAAGAAGCAGAACCGGCCGTTGCTCAAGTCCGACGACCCACGCGCGGTGATGGAGCGGCTGATGGCGATCCGCTACCCCGTCTATGCCGAGGCCGACATCACGGTCCAGACCCGCGACGAGCGGCGCGAGGTGATCGCCGATGAAGTGATCGCTGCGGTCGATCGGTTCCTGACCTGCGAGCAAGCGGCGAGGAAGCATGGTTGACCAGACCGCGGAGACCGTCACCGTCGGGCTCGGCGCCCGCGCCTACGACATCCTCATCGGCCCGGGCCTGATCGGCGCGGCAGGCAGGCATATCGCGGCCCTTTTCAAGGGCGCGCGCGCTGCGATCGTCACCGACACGAACGTCGCTGTCCACCATCTTGGCGCGCTGCGCGAGAGCCTTGCCTCTGCCGGCATCGAGGCGGCCGCGATCACGCTGGAGCCCGGCGAGAAGACGAAGGACTTCGATCATTTGCAGAGGGTTGTGGACGAAATCCTGGCCGCGCGGCTCGAACGCCGCGACGTCGTCATCGCCCTCGGCGGCGGGGTGATCGGCGACCTCACCGGCTTCGCGGCGGCGATCGTGCGCCGCGGCATGGCCTTCGCGCAGATTCCCACCTCGCTGCTCGCGCAGGTCGATTCTTCCGTCGGCGGCAAGACCGGCATCAACACCGCGCGCGGCAAGAACCTGGTCGGCGCCTTCCATCAGCCGAGGCTGGTGCTGGCCGACACGGCAGCGCTCGACACCCTGCCCGAGCGCGAGTTCCGCGCCGGCTATGCCGAGGTCGCCAAATACGGGCTGATCGACCGGCCGGACTTCTTCGCCTGGCTGGAGGCGAACTGGCGCGAGGTTTTCGCCGGCGGCCCGGCCCGCATCGAGGCCATCGCGCAGTCGTGCCGGGCCAAGGCCGAAGTCGTGGCGCGCGACGAGTTCGAGACCGGCGACCGTGCGTTGCTCAATCTCGGTCATACCTTCGGCCATGCGCTGGAGGCCGCGACCGGCTACGACAGCGCGCGCCTTGTACATGGCGAGGGCGTGGCGATCGGCATGGCGCTGGCGCACCGCTTCTCCGCCCGCATGAACCTGGCCAGCCCCGACGACGCACGCCGCGTCGAAGTGCATCTGGAGGCCGTCGGCCTGCCCTGGCGCATTTCGCAGATTCCAGGCGAGATGCCTGATGCCGAAGGGCTGATGGCCTATATTGCGCAGGACAAGAAGGTCTTGCGCGGCGCGCTGACCTTCATCCTGACCAAGGGCGTCGGCCGCTCCTTCGTCGCCAGGGACGTGCCTGCATCCGAGGTATTGTCGTTCCTGCAGGAGCAGACCGGCCGATGACGATGGAAATCTGGTTGACCTGCGGCGGGATCCTCATCCTGGTCGTACTGTCCTTCCTGTTCTCGGGCACCGAGACCGGCATGACCGCAGTCTCCCGCGCCCGGCTTCACACGCTCGCGCAGGGCGGCGACCGGCGCGCCGGCCTCGTCGACAGGCTCGTCGAGCGCAAGGACCGGCTGATCGGGGCGCTGCTGATCGGCAACAACCTCGTCAACATCCTCGCCTCGGCGCTGGCCACCAGCCTGCTGCTCGAGATCTTCGGCGATGCAGGCGTCATCTATGCGACGATCGGCATGACCGTGCTTCTGGTCGTCTTCTCGGAGATCCTCCCGAAGTCGTGGGCGCTGTCGCGGCCCGAGCGCTTCGCGCTCGCCGTGGCGCCCTTCGCGCGCGTCGCCGTGTTTTTGCTCGGCGGCCTGTCCCGCGCGGCCAACTGGATCGTCCGCTCGATCCTGTGGCTGTTCGGCATCAACCTCGCCAGCAACGAGCCGATGCTGTCGGCGCATGAGGAGCTGCGCGGCACGGTCGCCGTGCTGGCGCGCGAGGGCGGCGTGGTCAAGGTCGATCGCGACCGACTGGGCGGCCTGCTCGACCTGCACGAGCTCGAGGTCTCCGACATCATGGTGCACCGCACCGCGATGCGCTCGGTCGATGCCGACACGCCGCCGGAACAGCTGGTGCGCGAGATCCTCAACAGCCCGTTCACCCGCGTGCCGGTGTGGCGCAACACGCCGGAAAACATCATCGGCGTCGTGCATGCCAAGGACCTGCTGCGCGCGCTCCACGACGTCGGCAACGATTTTTCGAAGATCGACATCGCGAAGGTCGCGGCCAAGCCCTGGTTCGTGCCGGACACCACGACCCTCCAGGACCAGCTCAACGCCTTCCTGCGCCGCAAGAGCCATTTCGCCATCGTCGTGGACGAGTACGGCGAGGTCGAGGGCCTGGTGACGCTGGAGGACATTCTGGAGGAGATCGTCGGCGAGATCTCGGACGAGCACGACATCGACATGCAGGGCGTCAAGCAGGAGGCGGACGGGTCCGTCGTGGTCGATGGATCGGTGCCGATCCGCGACTTGAACCGCGCGCTCGACTGGCACCTGCCGGACGATGAGGCCACCACGATCGCCGGGCTGGTGATCCACGAGACCCAGACGATTCCCGAGGAGAAGCAGGCCTTCACCTTCCACGGCAAGCGCTTCGTCGTGCTCAAGCGCGACAAGAACCGCATCACCAGGCTGCGGATCAAGGCGACGGAAACCTGAGTAGCCCGCCTCGCGGGAAGCGTCGCCCCGATCGGTCTAGATCGCCTCGCCTTTCAGCAGGCGCGGCGTGTTCTCCGTGAGCCCCGAGGCCTGCCGGATGAAGAACTCCTTCAGCCGCGGCATGCGGTCGACCAGCCCGAGCCCCACGTCGCGCAGCGTGCGCAGCGGCGCGAAATCGTTGGAGAACATGCGGTTGAGCACGTCGGTGGTGATGCCCATCGACAGCGTGTCGAAGCGCCGCCACGCCTGGTAGGTTTCCAGGACGTCCAGCGCGCCGATATCGCGGCCCAGCCTGTCGGCCTCGACCACCACCTCCGCCAGCGCGGCGGCATCCTTGAAGCCGAGATTGAGGCCCTGGCCCGCGATCGGGTGGATGCCGTGCGCGGCATCGCCGGCGAGCGCCAGCCGTGGCCGCACGAACTCGCGCGCCAGCGTCAGCCCCAGCGGCCATGCGCGCGGCGTGTCCTCGACGCGGATTTCGCCCAGCCTCAGCCCGAAGCGCTGTTCCAGCTCCGCCTCGAACACGATCCTGTCTTCCTTCACCAGCCGCTCGGCGTCCACCGTGCGCTCCGTCCACACGATGGACGAGCGGTTGCCGCGCAGCGGCAGCGTGGCGAAGGGGCCGGCCGGCAGGAAGTGTTCCTCGGCGCGGCCGCCATGCGGGCGCTCATGCGCCACCGTGCAGACGATGCCGGACTGCCCGTAGTCCCAGTGGACGGTCCGGATGCCGGCCATGTCGCGCAGCCGCGAGCGCACCCCGTCGGCCGCGATGAGCAGCCGCGTCTCGACCGGCGTGCCGTCGCCGAGATGAACGACCGTGAAGGCCGGGCCGGGCGTGAAACCCTCCACCGGCACGCCCTCGACGATGTCGATGCCGAGTTCGGCCGCGCGCTTGCGCAGCACGCCGTTCAGCACCTTGTTCTCGACCATGTGCGCGAACGGCTCGCCCGGTTCCGCCTCGCCTCCGAAGGTGAGGAACACCGGCCGGATCGGGTCGGAGGTGCGCGAGTCGGTGATGATCATCTCGGTGATCGGCTGCGCTTGCGGTTCGATCGCGTCCCAGCAGCCGAGCCGCTTCAGCATGCGCGAAGCGGCCGCCGCGATCGCCGAGGAGCGGCCGTCGCGCTGCCATGCGCCGGGCGGTGCGGCATCGACGATCGCCACCGACAGGCTGGGCCGCGCCTCGCGGATCGCGACCGCCGTGGCGAGTCCGACATAGCCCGCGCCGGCGATCACGACATCGACCACGCGGCTGGCTCCGCCGCCATTCTTCGATCCTGCCATCGGTTCAGCCTCTGCTTCAGCCTTGACTTAGCGCCGACCGCTCTTCAGGAAACCCCGTCTCTTCCGAGCCGGGCACCCGACATGACGGCCGCCATCACCGAACTGCTTTCCATACTCGACCTCGAGCGGCTCGAACACAATCTCTATCGCGGTCGCAGCCCGCAGACCATGTGGCAGCGCGTGTTCGGCGGCCAGGTGATCGGCCAGGCACTCGTCGCCGCGCAGCGCACCGTCGATCCGTCGCGCCAGGTGCACTCGCTGCACTGCTATTTCATGCTGCCCGGCGATCCCGCCGTCCCGATCATCTACGAGGTGGACCGCATCCGCGATGGCCGTTCCTTCACCACGCGCCGGGTCGTCGCGATCCAGCATGGCGAGGCGATCTTCACGCTGGCGGCCTCGTTTCAGGTCGCGGAGCAGGGCATGGAGCACCAGATCCCGATGCCGGCCGATGTCCCGCCGCCCGAGGCGCTGAAGACGCAGCACGAGCTGCTGCAGGACGACGGCGTCGATGTGCCCGACGTCGTCCGCCGCTTCTGGGCACACGACCGTCCGCTCGAGATCAAGCCGGTCAATGTCGAGCACTACCGCACGCGCGAGCGGCTCGCACCGCGCCAGTATGTCTGGGTCAGGGTTATCGGCGCCGTGCCGGACGACGCCGGCCTGCGCGCGGCGATCCTCGCCTACCTGTCGGACATGACGCTGCTCGATACCGCCAATTTCGCGCATGGACGGCGCGGCTTCGATCCCGACCTGCAGATGGCGAGCCTCGACCACGCCATGTGGTTCCATCGGCCGCATGCGCTGGACGACTGGCTGCTCTACGCCCAGGACAGCCCGAACACGATTGGCTCGCGCGGCCTCTCGCGCGGCTTCCTCTACGGCCGCGACGGCCGCCTGATCGCCTCGGTCGCGCAGGAAGGGCTCATCCGCCTGCGCACACAGCCTAAGAAGTAGGCATTTTTCCAACTTTGCACACGGCTTGGGCACACGGCGCGTGGCTGCTCCACCGCCCGGCCTTTGCAGTCGCGGCAAAGCCGTTTCCTTACAAAAGGTTAAGCCCGGTCTCCGGCATCTGGCACGGAGCTTGATTCCTCCTGGGACACTCTCCGGGCGCACGCATTCTCCGCGGCCGGCGATGTGAGAACGCGGGGGACCCGCACCAGCGAAGGGTGAAACCTGATGAAAATCGTGATGGCAATCATCAAGCCGTTCAAGCTCGACGAGGTGCGCGAAGCGCTCACCGCCGTCGGCGTCCAGGGCCTGACCGTCACCGAAGTCAAGGGCTACGGGCGCCAGAAGGGGCACACCGAAATCTACCGCGGCGCAGAGTACGCTGTGAGCTTTCTGCCGAAGATCAAGATCGAGGTCGCTGTCAGCACCGACATGGTCGACAAGACCGTGGAGGCGATCGCCGCGGCCGCCAAGACCGGCCAGATCGGCGATGGCAAGATCTTCGTCTACGGCATCGACCAGGCTCTTCGCATCCGCACCGGCGAAACCGACGCCGACGCGCTGTGAGAGGGGCTAGAGGGGTTATGGAGAAACCAATGAAATTCGTTTCAAGATTTGCGCCGCCGGTGCGCGCGGCCTTCGCGGGCACTCTGGCGTCCGGCGCATTCGGCGCTACGGCTGCCTTCGCGCAGGAGGAAGCCGCCGCTTCGGCAATCAACAGCGGCGACACCGCCTGGATGCTGGTGTCCACCATCCTCGTCCTGTTCATGATCCTGCCCGGCCTCGCGCTCTTCTACGGCGGCCTGGTTCGCGCCAAGAACATTCTGTCGGTGCTCATGCAGTGTCTGATGATCACCGCCGCGGTGATCGTCGTCTGGGTCGTCTGGGGCTATTCCTTCGCCTTCGGCGGCGGCACCAGCCCGTATTGGGGCGGCCTTGGCAAGATGTTCCTCGCCGGCGTGACGCCGGAGTCGGAATCGGGCAGCATCCCCGAATTCGTCTTCATCTCCTTCCAGATGACGTTCGCCTGTATCACACCGGCACTCATCGTCGGCGGCTTCGCCGAACGCGTGAAGTTCGGCGCCGTGGTCCTGTTCGTCATCCTGTGGGTCAGCTTCGTCTACTTCCCGATCGCCCACATGGCATGGGATGCAGCCGGCCTGTTCTTCAACTGGGGCACGATGGACTTTGCCGGCGGCACGGTCGTTCACATCAATGCCGGCATCGCCGCACTCGTCGGTGCTGTCATGATCGGCAAGCGCGCCGGCTACGGCAGGGACAACATGGCGCCGCACTCGCTGCCGCTGACCCTCGCCGGCGCCTCGATCCTGTGGGTCGGCTGGTTCGGCTTCAACGCAGGCTCGGCTCTCTCAGCCGGCGGCGGTGCGGCGCTTGCCATGATCAACACCTTCACCGCAACGGCCGGTGCCGTCATCGCCTGGTCGGTGGTCGAGAAGGCGATCCGGGGCAAGGCCTCCATGCTGGGCGGCGCCTCGGGCGTGATCGCCGGCCTGGTGGCCGTCACGCCGGCCGCGGGCTTCGTCGGCCCGGTCGGCGCCATCGTGCTCGGCGCGGTGGCGAGCGCGGTGTCCTACTACTTCGTCGCCTCCGTGAAAATCCGGCTCGGCTACGACGACTCGCTCGACGTATTCGGCATCCACGGCATTGCCGGCATCATCGGCGCGATCGGCACGGGCATCCTGGCCTCCTCGTCGCTCGGCGGCGTCGGTTACCCCGAGGGCGTCACCATGGCCTCGCAAGTCTGGACCCAGATTCTGGCGGTGCTGGTTACGGTCATCTGGTGCGGCGTGCTTTCAGCCATCCTCTTCAAGGTCGTGGACCTGGTCGTCGGCCTGCGCCCGAAGCCGGAGGAGGAGACGCAGGGGCTCGACGTCGCCTCGCATGGAGAGGTCGCTTACCACTCCTGATCCGCCCTGCCGGGCGGCGATCGCCGCCCGGCGCACATCATCCCGTCGTGGCTCCAGTCGAGCCACAACTCGAGGCCCGCCCCCGCGCGGGCCTCCTTTTTGCCGGCGGGGG
>Ga0207868_1001988_pt1 | contig 12961 bp, 14 predicted proteins | sample Passage237B_FD_187370 | JGI IMG/M metagenome (GOLD analysis project Ga0207868, IMG submission 187370) | Cellulose adapted compost microbial communities from Newby Island Compost Facility, Milpitas, CA, USA - Passage2 37B (SPAdes) (version 3) ... | reverse complement strand
CCGCCACTACGGCCTGCGCGGCGAGATCCACGGGCCGGCGCAGGCGCGGATGCGGACATGGGCGGCCGACGGTTAAGGAGACGGGGTCGTCAGGCGGCTGAAGCCAGCACGTCCTGCGCGTCGCGGCGGATGCGCTCGACCATCGCGCGCAGGCCGTTGGAGCGCTGCGGGGTCAAGTGTTCGCGCAGGCCCAGCGCGTCGAACTCGGCCAACGCATCGGTTGCGAGAATGGTGCGGGCGCTCTGGCCGGAATACATCGTCAGCAGAATGGCGACGAGCCCGCGCACGATATGTGCATCGCTGTCGCCGATGTAATGCAGCACCGGCTCGCCGGAGGCGTCGTGCTCGATCCGGCGCGCCAGCCAGACCTGGCTGGTGCAGCCCTGCACCTTGTTGGCCGTGTTGTGATCCGCTTCCGGCATCGGCTCCAGCGTACGGCCAAGCTCGATGACATAGCGGTAGCGGTCGTCCCATTCGTCGAGCAGGGCAAAATTGTCGCGAATGTCGTCGATGGTGGTCACGGGGCCGCGTCCGCTGTGGTGATGACCGGCATATAGGCCATCGCCCGGGCGAAAGCGAGGGCATGACGCCAAATTCGCAAGATGCGGAACGGCGCCCGTCAGCTCTGATCGACGTGTGCGGCGACCGGCATGCGCCAGGGAATGCGGCGGTCGGCGGTGGTGAGCGTGTCACGACCGGCAGCGTCCGCCGGACCGATCGAGCCGGTGCGGTCGCCGGTCTTGTCATTCTTCCCGGTCTTGTCCGTCTTGTCGTCGCGGTCGTCCTGCTCGATCAGGAACTGGTAGACCTTGCGCGCGCCGCCCTGTGCGCGTTCGCCGATCAGCACGGCGGCCTGGCCGCCGGCCTCGCAGGCGGCGGGCTGGCGCGTGCAGAACTGCGCCATGTCGGAGACCGCGGCCGTTGCCGCGGAGATGGCGTGCGATGCGTCGAGCTGCGCCGTCGTCGGCGCCTCGGCCTGCTCGCGCGGCAGCAGCACCAGCACGAGCCCCAGCCAGAACGTCAAGCGAAGCAGGAAAAACATGGTGACCCCGTCCCGTCCATCGTCATCGGTGTCGCGATTTCGTTTCGCGATCTCGCGTTGATCTGTAGCAGGCACGCCTGAAAGCCGGGTGTGCGAATTGCAGAAAATTTGAACGACCGGTTTCGGTTTCGTTTTGCAATCAAGGCAAGCGCCGCCCGAGCCACGGATTTACATGGTGATTTGCGCGCCCGTGCACGATTTCGAAACCATATTCGCGCGGATTTGAAACGTTGCGTTCACCATCTTGGGCAAATGCCGCCTGCGCGCGCGGCGTTTTTTCCTCGCAACACCGCGCTGGAGCGCGCCCGCGCGAACTGCCTTAGCGTTCGTTTAATCTCGCTTCGACATGATCGGCCAACGAATAACGGAGGCGTTCCGGCACGTCTTCCCAAACGGCAGGCCGCGGCGCGAAAGACGTGACAGTGTTGAGTATCATCGGTGATCATCTCGATGCCCTGCTGCATCCGTCGGCACGGAACGATGCGCTGACGCGCGCGCGGCATCGCGCCTTCATGGCGCCGCGGCTGTTCGGCAGCCTGGTCGCGCTCGGCACGTTTCCGGTCTATCTGGCGATGCGCGGCGCGCCGAGCGCGCTCGAGGTCGCGGCATTCGGCTGGCTGATGACGCCGCTCCTGTTGTCTTATTTCCTGTCGCGCACCGGACGCTATGAGGGCGCCCATGTGTTGTCGTCGCTGTCGTTGACGGCGCTGGTGATACTGGTCGCGCTCAACACCGGCGGCATCGAATCGTTCGCCGCGATCTGGCTGGTGCTGATCCCGCTGGAGGCTGCGCTCAGCGGCTCGCAGCGCGTGGTCGGCTTCGCATCGGCGCTGGCGGCCGGTGCCGCGCTGCTGCTCGTCGCGCTTGGCGGTCATGGCCTCGTCGCGCATACCGCATTCGGCAGTGCGACCAATGCGGCGCTGATGGGGTTCGGCGTGGTCTCGGCTCTGCTCTATGCCGCAGGGCTTGCGGTCGGCGCGCAGGCGATGGCGCGGATGAGCGGCGCGCTGTTGTCGCGGGAAGAGGAACGCTATCGGCTGCTCGCCTGCCACATGAGCGACGTGATGGTGCGCCATCGCCGCGACGGCGCGGTGGAGTTTTGCTCGCCCGCCGCCGAAAGCCTGCTCGGCGTGGCGCCGGTCGAGCTGTTGGGCCAGCGCCTGTTCGAACGCGTGCATGTCGCCGATCGCCCGGCCTATCTCACCGCGCTGTCGAACGCCGCGCGCGGCAGCGATGACGTCAACGTCGAGTTTCGCATCCGCCGCGATCGTCTGGGCACAGCGGACGGGGTGGCTCGCACTGCTGCGGATTTCATATGGATCGAGATGCGCTGCCGTCCGCTCGCGGCCGCTGCCGCGCGAGGCGCCACCGAAGTGGTGTCGGTGCTGCGCGACATCACCGGCCGCAAGCTGCAGGCGGAGGCGCTGGAGGCGGCGCGTGCCGAGGCCGAGCGCGCCGGCGCCGCCAAGGCGCGCTTCCTCGCCACCATGAGCCACGAACTGCGGACGCCGCTCAACGCCATCATCGGCTTCTCCGACATGATGGTGCAGGAGAGCACGCTGCCGCTCGACGCCGCGCGCCGCCGCGAATACGCCCGGCTCATCAACGAGTCGGGCCACCATCTGTTGTCGGTGGTCAACGATATCCTCGACCTGTCGCGGCTCGAGAGCGGTAACTTCGAGTTCGCGCCGGAGCCGTTCGCGCCGCGCCCGGCGCTGATCCATTGCTGCGACCTGCTCGCGCTCAAGGCGCGCGACCGCGGCATCGATCTCGTGACGCACGTGCCGGAGGACCTGCCGCAGGTCGATGGCGATCCGCGCGCCTTCAAGCAGATCGTGCTCAACCTCGTCTCCAACGCCATCAAGTTCACCGAGCGCGGCGGGCAGGTGAGGGTATCGGCGGCGGTCGATGAGGCATGCCTGACGATGCGCATCACCGACACCGGCATTGGCATCGCGCCCGACGATTTGAAACGCATCGGCGATCCGTTCTTCCAGGCTGGCACCACCTATCAGCGCCGCCACGAGGGCACCGGGCTCGGGCTGTCGATCGTCAAGAGCCTCGTTGCCATGCACGGCGGCGAGATGAAAATCCGCAGCCGGCTCGGCGAAGGCACCGCCATCACCGTGGCGCTGCCGTTGCGTGCCGGCGCGGCCATAAAAAACAATGTCGCGACGCTGGTGCCTGCCGCGCCGGCGGAGACGACGGCAACCCGGGTGAAGTTGAGTGCCTAGACGCAATGACGACAACGACGCGCCGCCGCGGCAGCGGCGGGCGCGCAAGGCGAAGCCTGCGGTGACGACGGAACGCGAGCGTGGCCTGGTGATGCGCGTGCTGCTGCATAGCCCGAAGGACACCGCGGCCGGCGCGGTGGCGTTCGCCGCGGTGCTCGCGGTGATCGTCAACGCCATGTTCCTGCAGCACGGCCGCCATCCCTCGCCGATGTTCGGCGGTCATGTGATGCTGCTCAAGCCTGCCGCCGATCCGGTGGCGCCGCCGGCCACCACGTCGTCGGTGGTGGCGCCGGCGAGCCCGCTGCCGCGGCCGCGCCCGGTCGGCGCCGATCGCCGCAGCGAGGTTGTGCCCGACGAGGCGCCGGCGCCGCAGGCCGCCGATCCGATCGGCCGCCTGGTGCGCAAGGTGGCGGCCCGCAGCGAGGCACCTTCAGGCGGGCACAAGGTCGAGGCAAAGGGCGAGGCGGCCCCGAGCCGGCGCGTTGCGACGGTGCAGCGCCTGCTCAGCGATTACGGCTACGGCCAGCTCGCGCCGCACGGCCACGTCGACGCCGGCACCCGCGCGGCGATCCGCAAGTTCGAACTGGCGCGGCACCTGCCGGTGACGGGGCAGGTCTCAGACCGCCTCGTGGCCGAGCTTGCGGCGATGACCGGCCATCGGATCGATTAGAGCCTGTTGCAACTGGATTGAATCGTCACGGCCGGGCATGGTCCGTCGAAGACGGGCGTGAATGCCCTTTTGTCCCGGCCATCCACGTCTTGGTTGTGGAAATGCTGCAAGATGTGGATGCCGGCATAAAGCCGGGCATGACGGAATTTATCGGCTTTTCGGAACCGGTTTCCCCTTCGCTCGAAAACGCTCTATCGTCCCGGCCATGCGATTGAAATCCAGCATCTGGGTCGCGGCTTACTTGCGCCGCTGCCAGGCCGAGGGCCTGTTCGGCGCGGTGCGCCGGCGCGGCGCCGAGGAAGCGGGCGCGGTGTTCGTCAAGCTGGCGCTGCTCGACGGCAGCGCCCTGTTGTTCACGCCGGCGCCGCAAAGCGTCTACGACGACAGCCGCCCGACCGAGCGCATGTTTGCGCCGTTGTCGCCGGCGCCGGTGCCGGAGCGCGACGTCGAGGACCGGCTCGCCAAGGAAATCGGATTCGATCCCGATATCTGGATCGTCGAGATCGAGGACCGCGCCGGCCGGCATTTTCTCGATCTCGCGCGCGGCTGACCGCGCGTTCCCTTTATCGCTCGCGCGCGAGCGGCGATGGAGCCGCCTTGCGCGACGACCCGTGCAGCGGCGCGGGACGCGTCGTCGGCGCCGTGCCGCGGGCGCGGGCACGCTCGTCGTCGTAGAGGTGCGGCACGTAGCGTGCGCGGGCGGTGGACAGGGTTGCGCCGCGCAGCGCCGCCATCAGCACGGTCGCCGCGTGCGGGGTCAGCGCTTCGTAGAGCCGCGCCAGCCGGTAGACCTCGGCGACCGAGGCGCCGCGCCGCGCATCGAGAAACAGCACGATGCGCTCGAAGGTGGCCTGCCGCACGCCTAGCGCCTTGGCGGCACAGGCCAGCGGCTCGCCGCCGGGATCGGCGACGATGCGCTCGGCGAGCCGGCTCGGCAGCATCAGGACGTTGCCGAGTTCGAGCGCGAAAATCGCGGCGTCGCCAATGAATGCTGCCTGCTCCAGCGTCTCAATGGCGCGATCGAGGCGGAGCGGCGCGATGCGGCCCGTGCGCGGCAACGGCGCCTCGTCGAGCCGATGCAGGATCATCAGCCGCTGCGCGCTGTCGGCGTCGAAGAACATCTCGCTGAGTTGCGCGGCATGGGCCGGTAGCATCGGCGCCGGCATGTCATCAGCCGGCCGCGCTGGTGCCCGCTCCGCCGCGGCGGCCTGCGGTTCGGCCGGTGGCGGCGCGGGCGGAACAGGCTCGGCGGCGGCGATCGCCAGTTGGCGGGCCAGCACCTCAGGTGTGCGCGGGTAGATCGCGAGCCGCGCCCGCACCATGGCGCGGGTCGCGTCGTCCACCTCCTCGATCAGCCGCGAGGCCAGCGCGACGTAGTGCTGCTCTTCCTCCTCGCTGTGCGCCGGCGTCTGCACATAGAGGTCGGTGAGCACGCGCAGCAGCGTCGGGCGGACGTCCACGCCCTCGCGGCGGGACAGCGCCATGAGACCGTCGAATCCGGGAAAGCTCAAAGCTGCCGCCATGGCGAAAGACGCCTGTCGATTGAAGACATTCGGGTTTTCCGATCCTGCGCGATTTCGTTTAATGGGGCGTTAATCTTAAAGATTGTTAACGCCTCAGTGCGCGCCGCCCTTGGCGGCGGTCGCTGCCCCGGCCTAGAGTTGATCCGGATTTGGCCGCGCGCCACCGGCCACGAAGGGTATCGGAAGGGACTGCCATGAACGATCCCCGCACCGTGATCCGGTTCGTCAACCTCGCGCATTTCATCGACCACTACGCCATGCTGGTGTTCGCCGCCGCCGTGGTGCTGATGGCGCCGGCGTTCGGCCTCGGCTATTCCGAGCTGTTGCCTTATGCGACGCCGGGTTTCGTCGCCTTCGGGGCCGGCGCGCTGTTGACCGGCTGGCTCGGCGACCGCTGGAGCCGTCGTCACATGCTGGCGATCTACTTCCTCGGCATCGGCCTCAGCATGATCGCGGTCGGCCTGATCCGGACGCCGCTGCAACTCGGTGCGGCGCTGCTGGCGATCGGCGTGTTCGCTTCAATCTACCATCCGGTCGGCACGGCGATGATCGTGTCCTACGCCGACAAGCTCGGCCGCGAGGTCGGCATCAACGGCGTGTGGGGCAATCTCGGCGTCGCGCTGTCGGCGCTGATCACCGGCGTGCTGGCGCAGTATCTCGGCTGGCGCTGGGCTTTCATCGTTCCGGGCGTGGCCACGATGGCGGTCGGCGTGGCGTTCATGCGCGCGGTCGGCGACGAGAGCCGCAGCCACCACAAGGTGGCGCAGGGCGCGGCCCGCGTCGCGCGCAGCGACATGTGGCGCGTGGTGGTATCGCTGCTGCTGGCGGTGATGGCGAGTTCGGTGACGTTCAACGCGGTAACGGTGGCGCTGCCAAAGCTGTTCAGCGAGCGGCTGACCGACCTCACCACCAGTCCGTCGCTGCTCGGCCTGATCACGGCGGGTGTCTATCTGTTCGGGGCACTGACGCAGTACAATGTTGGCCAGTTGATCGACCGCACGTCGCTGAAATGGGCGTTCATGCCGCTGGCCCTGATGCTGGCGCCGCTGCTCTACATCGCCGCGTCGCTCGACGGCGTGCCGCTGCTCGTCGTTTCGATCGGCATCGTGATGGCGATGTTCGGCCTCGTCACCGTCAACGACTCGATGGTCGGAAAGTACACCGCCGACGAATGGCGCTCGCGCGCCTATGCGGTGCGGTACTTCATCGGCTTCACCGCCGCCGGCGCCGCGGTGGCGCTGGTGGCGTGGCTGCACGAGACGGGCGGTTTTGCCCTGGTGCTGCAAGCCTTCGCGGCGCTGTGCGTATTGGTGATCGCCGCCGCACTGATCTTTCCGCCGGAGCGCCACGCGCTGCCGGTGGTGGAGCCGGCGGAATAAGGAGCATGATCCCGAAAAGCAGGCACCGGTTTTCGGACAAGATCATGCTCAAGCTAAAAAACGGTCGAGGGTCAGCTTTATGCCTTGGTCGAGGGCCGCTCCTTGACGCGCGCGAACCACGCCGTGAGGCGGGTATTGGCGGGATCGAGCGGCTGGTTGACGGTGGCGCCGAAGTCGAGCCAGGCAAAAAGCATCATGTCGGCAAGCGTGAAGCGATCGCCGCAGATATAGGTCTTGCCGTCGATCTGGCCGTCGAGCCATTTGAGCCGGTCGGCGGCTATTCTCTTCAGGCCGGGTGCTGCTTCCGGTACGCAGACGATACGGTTCTGGAACAATTTTAACCCCTCGGCGAAACGGAAGCCGTTGGCCATCGGCTCGCAGATGTTGAGGTCGATGCGCCGCGTCCACATCCGGCACTCCGCCTTCTCGCGCGGGGTCTCGCCGATCCTGGCGGGGGTGGGGTATGTGTCCTCGATGTATTCGCAGATCGCGAGAATTTCCGAGAGGTAGCTGCCGTCGTCGAGTTCGAGCGCCGGCATCTGTCCGTGCGGGTTGCGCTTGAGGTGGTCGGGTCCGCGGTTCTCGCCGCCGATCAGGTCCACCGTCTCAGTCGGGATGGAGATGCCTTTTTCGGCAAGGAACATTCGAACCAGCCGCGGGTTCGGCCCGACGGAATCGTACAGCTTCATGTCGCCCCCCAATGTCGCGTCCCTTTGTCGGCCGGCATCGCAAAGCCCGCCTGTGGCGGCCACTTAAGCGGAACGCGCAGGCCGCGGCAAGGGCGGGGAACGCTTGGCCGAGGCTCGCGTTTTGTCGTAAGCAGCGGGCGAGACAGAGGAGATGTCCATGCGTCAGATTATGTTCGCCGTTGCGGTCATCGGCGGCGCCGCGACACTGGCGGCGCTCGGCAGCAACCCGGCCGAGGCGCGCGATTATCCGTATTGCCTGCAGGAGCCGGGCGGCGTCGGCATTCCGGGCGACTGCTCCTATACGAGCTATCAGCAGTGCCAGATGTCGGCGTCCGGCCGCTATGCGTGGTGCGACGTCAACCCGAGGGTTGCGTTCTCGCACCGCTATCGGCGCGACGGTGCGCCGCCACCGCGCCGCCATCCGCGCCGCGTCCGGTGATCGGGCGATCGTGCGGACGGCTCGCCTGTCATCGTTTACAGGCCGTTAACCATAGCCGGCTCTAAATGACCGCCACCTCGCCGCGAGGCGAAGGCTGGGGAGAAGGCTATGGGCACGATCATCGAATTTCCGGCGGACGCAGCGTCGCGGCGGCGGGAAGCAGCCGCGGGCGCCGGCCCGGCGACGGTGCTGATCCTGCCGTCGGTTCGCATCGAGCGCCACGGAGACACCGTGAGCGAGCCGGGACCACAGCAGCAGGGAGCTTCCGGGCGCCGCCGCAAGCGGCGCCGGGCGCAGCCGTAAGCCGTCACGCCTGCAATGCCGACAATCCGGCCAGGGCAGGGGACCGCGCGCTTCGGCGCGATGCTGGCCCTCGCCTGTGCCGCCGTGCTCGGCGGCTGCGCCAGCGGCGATTTCGGCCGTACCCGCGACAGCGCCCGCAACGACGACATGCATCGCTGGATCGGCATCGAGGCGACCGGCAGCATCGGCGCCAGAGCGTCGGACTTCCAGTTGACCGATAGCGAGCGCCTGTTGCGCGATCTCGCCTATCCGTTCATCGAGCCGCCGCGCTCGCGCCCCGAGTGGAAGGGCGTGTTCGGCGACACCGAGCCGCTGCCCTCGCCGTGGCGGCGCAAGGCGCCGGCCTTCGACCGCTCGGCTTACGGTCGGCACCTGATCGACGAGCCGCACCGCTCGCATGCCTCGCGCTACGGCCGCCTGATCGAGGACGTGCGCGACGACATCACCCGGCTCGATCCATTCTACGCCACGGCAACGCGCGTGTTCGACCTCGACGCCAAGCGCAATGCCAGCCTGCGCTATCTCGGCGACCTGTCGCCGCGCGAGCGGGACGATGCGCTCGCCCGTATGCGCGAGAACGCGCTGATCGTCGAATGGGTGCAGGCGTGCCTTGAACGGCGCATCGCGTCGTATCGCTGGGCGCTGGAGCGGCTGGTGATCCATGCGCCCGACGGCCTTGCCGCCGAGGCCGACCGGCTGATCGGGGAACTTGCGTTGCGCGCCGCCGAGGTGCCGGCGCTGGCCCCGCCGGTGGCGGGGCGAGCCATCACCACCAAGGGGTGATGGCGCCGCGCGATGCTGTCTTGCCGTCATGCCCGGCTTTATGCCGGGCATCCACGTCTTGCAGCATGTCCGCAACGAAGACGTGGATGGCCGGGACAAAAGGGCGTTCACGCCCGTCTTCGACGGGCTATGCCCGGCCATGACGAGGAGCGGAAAGCCTCCAGCGCGGACGAGCGGTCCCGCCGGCACGGTCCGCTATTTCCGTTTCGCTGCGTCGGTGGCGCTCTGCACGCGGCAGGTCGCGGCGGCGAGCGTGGCTTTCGCCTGCGCCATCAGGCCGGGCTCGGCGGCGAGCGCCTTGACCACGATCAGCCCGGTCGGCGACGGCGAATCGATGATCAGGCGGTCGGCGGCGGTGACTTCCTCATCCTTCGGCAGGTCCTCGTGCTGGGCCTCGGTCATCAGGTCGAGTTCGATGGTCTTGCGTCCGGCCGAACGGTCGTTGATGGCGTAATAGGCGATCTCCTCCGCCGTGTAGAACGATACCGAGGTGTAGGCCTGGCTGACCGGCACCGTCAGCTTGAGCGGGCCGGCGCCGAGGTCGTAGCGGCACACGGCGACGGCGAAGGCCGGGTCCATGAACGGCATCAGCGTCGTCTCGGGCGTGGCCGGATCCAGTTGCGTCATCGCGTTGACCGCGGCCAGCGGCGCGAGCCGCGAATAGGCGTCCTGCGTGGCGATGCGCGGCAGCGCCAGCACGCTGACCAGATGCACGATGCCGCCCAGCACGATGCCGGCGACGATCACGGCGAGGGTGCGCATCATGACGGACAGCCCACCGTCTTGATCGAGGGCATCGGCGTGTCGCGCTGGTTGCGCGTCGAGACGCCGCCGACCGGGGTATCGTAGAAGCGCAGCGCCACGACGTAGCGCTCGATGCCGCCGGTCGGCAGCCAGTTGCCGGCGCGTGCGCGCGGCGCCAGCGTCACCGCAAAACTGCCGTCGGCGCCGCGCACCACCTCCTGACTGGTGAAGCCGTAGCGTTCGAGCGTGTTGGCAACGAGGCGGCCGGCGAGATCGTGCAGCGTCAGCGTCCAGAACCGCGCCGCCGGCGTGGTGCCGCCGATCACCACGTCGCAGCGCCCGTCGAGCGGGCGGCCGTCGCTGTCCTTGCTGGCGAGGAACGCCACCCCGTCGCCGATGCCGAGCGGCAGTTCGCCGCTGCGTGCGATCGCCGCGCGCGCGTAAGGGTCGACCGAGCGGGTGCCGGCCTGCGGCCGCGCCAGCCATGGCCCGATGGCGACGGTGGCGATGTCCACGCCGCGCGTCGCCGTCATCCAGGTGGCGCCGAGCCCGATGCCGCCGGCAAGGGCAAACATCATCAGGGTCATCAGGATCAGCCGCACGGCAGTCGCGCCTTGGTCATGGCAAATTGGTCATGGCAAATCGGTCATGGTCAGATGGGTGACGAGCAAACCGCGCATCGGTCCAGGTCGCGCATCAGTCGTTGTGGGCGAGGCTGGCGCCGCCGTCGACGGCGCTGGTGCGGGCCGCGGCGCGGCTGGCGTCCTCCAGAAGCTTCTCGATGCGGATCAGCACGTCGGCGCCGCGCCGCGTCAGCACCGGCGGCGGTCCGGGCGGCGGCTCCTCGGCTTCGGTCGCCGCGCGCCCGGCGGCCACCGCCTGCGGCAGCTTCCTGCCCGGACCGACGCCGGGAATCTCCTTGATCTCCACGCCCTGATGCGCCGCCATCATGATGTCGTGCCACGTCTGCGCCGGCAGCGAGCCGCCGGTCATGCGGTTGGTCGGCGAATAGTCGTCGTTGCCGTACCACACCGCGCAAGTGAAGTTGCCGGTATAGCCGACGAACCACGCGTCGCGATAGGCGTTGGTGGTGCCGGTCTTGCCGGCGGCGGGAATGCCGTCGAGCTGGGCGCGCCGCGCGGTGCCTTCGCTGACGACGTGGCTCATCATCCCGGCCATGTCGGCGGCGACCGAGGCCGGGATCGCCTGCGACGGTTTCGGGCCGTCGCGGTCGAAGCGCCACACCAGGTCGCCCATGCCGGTGCGCACCTCGAGAATGGCATGCGGCGTCACCGCCTTGCCCTTGTTGGGGAAGGTGGCATAGGCGACCGCGTGCTCCAGCACCGTCACCTCGTCGGCGCCGATCGGTAGCGAGGGCGTATCCGGCAGCGGCGTGACGATGCCGAACTTGCGCGCCGTCTCGACGATCATCTGCCGGCCCTTCTTGGCGCTGGCCCAGACGTTGCGCGGGTTGCCGCCGATGGCGATCGACAGCTTGACCGGGATGACGTTGATCGAGCGCGTCAATGCCGTGGTCAGCGTGATCGAGCCGGAATAGGAGCGGCCGTAGTTCTGCGGACACCAGTTGCCGAGGCAGACCGGGCCGTCCACCACGATCGAGGTCGGCTTGAAACCGTTCATCAGGGCGGTGGCGTAGACGTAGGGCTTGAACGACGACCCGGGCTGGCGCATCGCGTCGGTGGCGCGGTTGAACTGGCTGGTGCCGTAGTCGCGGCCGCCGACCATCGCGCGCACGCCGCCGTCGAGGTCGGCGACCACGGTTGCGGCCTGCGTTGCGTGATAGTCGCGGCCGAACTGGCGCAACTGGTTCTCGACGGTCTCCTCGGCGGCGCGCTGCACGTTCATGTCGATGGTGGTGCGCACCACGAACACGCGCTCGGTATAGGAGCGCGGGAAGGTATCGACCACCTTGCGCATCTCGTCGAATGCCCAGTCGAGAAAATAGTTCGGCGAGTTCTCGTCGCGGCGATCGACTACGCTTGCCGGGTTGCGCCGTGCGCCGAACACCTGGCCCTCGGTCATGAAGCCGGCCTCGACCAGATTGTCGAGCACGACGTTGGCGCGGGCGCGCGCCGCCGGCAGGTTGATATGCGGCGCGTAGCGCGTCGGCGCCTTGAACAGGCCGGCCAGCATCGCCGCCTCCGCCAGCGTGACGTCGCGCACCGACTTGTTGAAGTAGAAATGCGCGGCGCCATCGGCGCCGAAGGTGCCGCCGCCCATATAGGCGCGGTCGAGATAGAGTTTCAGGATCTCGTTCTTGGTCAGCCGCGATTCCAGCCATAGCGCCAGGAACGCCTCGTTGATCTTGCGCTCCAGCGTGCGTTCGTTGGACAGGAACAGGTTCTTGGCGAGCTGCTGGGTGATCGAGGAGCCGCCCTGACGCACGCCGCCGGCCTGCGCGTTGGTGACCAGCGCGCGGAAGGTGCCGGCGATGTCGATGCCGAAATGGTCGTAGAAGCGGCGATCTTCGGTGGCGAGCGTCGCCTTGATCAGGTTGTCGGGAAAGTCTTCGAGCGGGATGGCGTCGTTATGCTTGATGCCGCGGCTGCCGACCGGGTTGCCGTAGCGGTCGAGGAAGGTCACCGCGAGGTCGGCCTTCTTCAGCCAGTTCTCGTCGGCGGTCTCGCGGAAGGCCGGCTGCGCCAGCGCCAGCAGCACGACGAGGCCGGCGAAGCCCATGGTCGCCGCCTCCGACAGCGGCTCGACGATGACCCAGCGTTTCCAGCTTCCGACGTGGAAGCGGTCCATGAAGGTGGAAAAGCGCTCATAGGTCTCGCGCAGGCCCACCGCGCTGGAAAACAGCGAGGAATCGATGCGTGCGTCGAGGTCCAGCAGAAAATGCCGGAGGCGCTGCATCCAGTCGGGAGGCGATGGAGGTGACACCAACAGTCCTACGTCGTGGCGGCGAAGCCGTGTCGGCACGCTTCACCGCTGTCATGCGGCAATGTTACGGCAATCCCGTGGCGGCTGTCCGCCGCGAGATTGGCCATCGTCTGACCCGGCCGGGCCCTTGGCGAAGCGACGCCGTTCCTTCGAGCGGCCATGCCGGCAACCGGCAATAACGGCTTAAAGCGTTTCATCAAAGACTTCAGCATCGAAATGGTTCAAAAGACCGTGGAACGGTTGCGGCGGGC
>Ga0207868_1001985_pt1 | contig 12970 bp, 6 predicted proteins | sample Passage237B_FD_187370 | JGI IMG/M metagenome (GOLD analysis project Ga0207868, IMG submission 187370) | Cellulose adapted compost microbial communities from Newby Island Compost Facility, Milpitas, CA, USA - Passage2 37B (SPAdes) (version 3) ... | reverse complement strand
CCCCGCCGCTGGACCGGCTGCTGCCGCGCTACAAGTTCCACCGCGACTTGGCGGCCGGGCGCCTGCTCGCCCAGCTGATGGCCGAGGCGTTCGCCGGCTGCGAGCGGCCGCTGGCGCTGGTGCCGGTGCCGCTGCACCCGGCGCGGCTGCGCGCGCGGGGCTACGACCAGGCGCTGGAGCTGGCACGGCCGCTGGCGCGCGCGCTGGGCCTGCCCCTGCACGAGGGGCTGCTGCGCCGCGTGCGCCCCACCGCGGCGCAGTCGGTGCTGGACGCCGCCGCGCGCCGGCGCAACCTGCGCGACGCGTTCGCCGTGCACGGCCGCCCGCCCCTGCCCGCGCACGTGGCTCTGGTGGACGACGTGATGACCACCGGCGCGACCCTGCACGCGGCCGCCCGCGCGCTGCGCCGCGCCGGCGTGGCCCGGGTCGACGCCTGGGTCTGCGCGCGCACGCCCTAGCGCGCGCCGGCACGCGCGCGAGCGGTTACGCTAACGGCCCGGCGCGGGCCGCCCGCGCGTCCCATCCGGATCCAGAATGCCCCAGCGCAAGCGCAAGACCCCCGGCGCGGTGACCATCCTCGATGTGGCCAAGCACGCCGGCGTCTCGCCCATGACCGCCTCGCGCGTGATCAACGGCAGCACCCGCGTGGCGGTGGAACTGCGGGAACGGGTGCAGGCGGCGGTGCGCGAGCTCGGCTACCGCCCCAACCTGGCCGGGCGCTCGCTGCGCACCACCGGCTCGGCGCGCGTGGGCGTGCTGTACAGCAACCCCAGCGCCGCCTACCTCAACGAACTGATGCTCGGCATCCTCGAGCAGAGCAGCCTCAGCGGCGTGCAGGTGCTGGTGGAGAAATGCGCCGGCATGCAGAGCCAGCGCGCGGCGACCCAGCGCCTGCTGGAGGCGGGCGTGGACGGCGTCATCCTGCCGCCGCCGCTGTGCGACTCGCCGCAGACCGTGCGCGAGCTCGACGAGCGCGGGATCCCGGTGGTGGCCGTGGCCACCGCCGCGCCGATGCAGGACGTGCCCTCGGTGCGCATCGACGACTACCAGGGCGCGCGGGCGATGACCCGCTACCTGCTCGACCTGGGCCACACCCGCATCGGCTTCATCCAGGGCGACCCCAAGCACACCCCGGCGCAGCTGCGCCTGCAGGCCTTCCGCGACACCATGGCCGAGGCCGGCATCGCCGTGCCCGACGCCTACGTGGCGCCGGGGCTGTTCACCTACCGCTCCGGGCTGTCGGCGGCGCGCCAGCTGCTGGACCTGCCGCAGCGCCCGACCGCGATCTTCTGCAGCAACGACGACATGGCCGCCGGCGCGATGGCCGTGGCCCACGGCATGGGCCTGCGCATCCCCGGCGAGCTGAGCGTGGTCGGCTTCGACGACACGCCCGTGGCCACCACGCTGTGGCCGGAACTGACCACCATCCGCCAGCCGGTGACCGCGATGGGCAAGGCCGCGGTGTCCGCGCTGCTGGAGCGCATCCGCGACCGCCGCGCCGGCCGCAGCCGCGAAGCGGCGCACCAGGTGATGAAGTACGCGCTGGTCAGACGCCAGTCCTCGGCCGCGCCCGGCTGATTGCGGCGCCGCACCATGCGCCGGGGCGGGCGATGAGGTAACCTTACCACGCCCGTCGCGCAAGGCTTTCCGGCGAGGCGGCCCTCTCCATCCAAGACACGAGAGCCACGCATGACGGCAGCGCAGGCAGGCCACGGCCCCACGCCCGATTTCCGCTCGCGGGCGTTCCTGCTGGACCACGTCCGCCACACCATGGCCTTCTACCATCCGCGCTGCATCGACCCGGACGGCGGCTTCTTCCACTTCTTCCGCGACGACGGCGCCGTCTACGACCGCCGCACCCGCCACCTGGTCAGCAGCACGCGCTTCGTCTTCAACTACGCGATGGCGTGGCAGGCCTTCGGCGATCCCGCCTACCGCGACGCGGTCGCGCACGGCGTGGCCTTCCTGCGCGAGGCGCACCGCGACCCGCGCACCGGCGGCTACGCCTGGCTGCTGCGCGACGGCCAGGCGGTGGACGCCACCAACCACTGCTACGGCCTGGCCTTCGTGGTGCTGGCCTACGCCAAGGCGCTGGAGGCCGGCATCGGCGAGGCGCGCGGGTGGCTGGACGAAACCTGGACGCTGATGGAACAGCGCTTCTGGGAACCGCAGCACGGCCTGTACGCCGACGAGGCCACCGCCGACTGGCGGCTGTCGCCCTACCGCGGCCAGAACGCCAACATGCACGCATGCGAGGCCTTCCTGGCGGCGTTCGAGGCCACCGGCGAGCGCCGCTACCTGGAGCGGGCCGCGCTGCTGGCGCACAACATGACCCTGCGCCAGGCCACGCTGGCCGGGGGCCTGGTCTGGGAACACTACCGGCCCGACTGGAGCGTGGACTGGGAATACAACCGCGGCGACCGCAGCAACATCTTCCGCCCCTGGGGCTTCCAGCCCGGGCACCAGGCCGAATGGGCCAAGCTGCTGCTGATCCTGGACCGCCACGCGCCGGCCGACTGGCGCCTGCCGCGCGCACGCGCGCTGTTCGACCGCGCGGTGGCCATGGCCTGGGACGCCGCGCACGGCGGCCTGGTCTACGGCAACGACCCGGAAGGCCGCTTCTACGACGAGGACAAGTACTTCTGGGTGCAGGCCGAATCGCTGGCCGCCGCGGCGCTGCTGGGCGAGCGCACCGGCGAGGCCGGCTACTGGGACTGGTACGACCGCCTGTGGCGCTACAGCTGGGCCCACTTCGTGGACCACCGGCACGGCGCCTGGTACCGCATCCTCACCCGCGACAACCGCAAGTACGACGACGAGAAGAGCCCGGCCGGCAAGACCGACTACCACACCATGGGCGCCTGCTACGAAGTGTTGCGGGTCCTCGCCTAGGCGACCGGCGCGGTCACGCCGAGGCCAGCAGCGCCTCCACCTCCGCCCGCGTCGGCGCATAGGCGCCGGCGCGGGTGCAGGCCACCGCGGCGGTGGCCGCGGCGAAGCGCGCGTGCCCGGCCAGGCCGGCGTCCGGGCGCGCCAGCAGGCTGGCCAGGAACCCGCCCACGCAGGCATCGCCCGCGCCGACGGTGTCGGCCACCGGCACGGCGAAGGCGGGCTGCTCGAAGCCCGCACCGCCGGGCGGGTGCACGCTCATGCCCTCGCCGCCGCGGGTGTACAGCAGCACCGCCTGCGGCGCCAGCCCGCGCACGCGCGCCAGGGCCTGGTCCACGGGCAGCGACGGGTAGACATGCCGCAGGTCCTCGTCCGAGAGCTTGACCACCCGCGCCAGCGCGGCCATGCGCTCGAACAGCGGCGGATAGTCCGCGCCCATCAGGTTGCGGCAGTTGGGATCGAAGCTCAGCGGCACGCCGGCCGCGTGCAGACGCTGCGCGAGCGCCACCAGCTGCGCGCCCAGCGGCTGACGCACCAGGCTGATGCAGCCGAAATGGGCGAACTCGCAGGCCGCTTCCCAACCGGCGGGCAGGCGCGCCGCGTCGAAGGCCAGGTCGGCCGCGCCCTCGCCGAGGAAGAAGTACCGTGGCGGCGACAGCTCGTGGACCATCGCCACCAGCGGCGGCCGCGCCACCACCTGCAGGAAGCGCAGGTCCAGGCCCGCCTCGCGCGACTTGTCCACGATCTCGCGGCCGAGGAAGTCCTCGCTCACCGCCCCGCCCCAGCCGGTCGGCAGGCCCAGGGTGGCGGCCACCCGCGCCACGTTCCAGCAGGCGCCGCCGGCCACGCTGCGCCAGCTCGCCTCGCCCGTGCGCACGAAGTCGGTCAGCGCCTCGCCGAAGACCACGAGCCGGGGCAGGGGAGCGATGGAAGTCATGCGGGCCTCGCTGGCGGACGGAGGAAAGAAGGCGGCCGCGCCGGGCGAAGGCGCGGCCGAACGCGGCAGGTGCCGGCCGCGGCGCAGCATACGGCAGCGGCCGCGCGATGCCGCCGCCCCGCCCGCCCCGGAGGGGAGGGAGGGCGGGCCGGGCGGCGGTGGCCGGTCAGAAGCGGAAGCGCACGCCGGCGTAGTAGCGACGCTCGAACACGTTGGCGTCGTAGAAGTGGTTGCTCCACTGCGCGTAGCGGCGCTCGCTCTCGTTGGTCAGGTTGGTGCCCTGCAGGTACACGCTCCAGGCCGGGGTGATGTCGAAGCTGACCGAGGCGTCCAGGTAGCCCACCGCTTCGTTCCACAGCGCCAGCGCGTCGCCCCAGGCCGCCGTGTCCAGCGCGCTGTAGCGCTTGCTGCGCCAGTTGTAGGCCAGGCGGGCCTGGAACCGGTCCTTCTGGTACCAGAGGATGGCGTTGTACTGGTGGCGGGAGTTGTCGGCCACCGGCAGCACGTTGCCCTCGATGTCCTCGCCGCCGCCGGCGGTGGCGTCGGAGTAGGTGTAGTTGAGGTTCACGCCCAGGCCGCTCCACCAGCCGGGCAGGAAGTCGAACGCCTGCTGGTAGCCCACCTCGAAGCCCTTGATGGTGCCGCTGCCGCCGTTGACCACGCGCTGCACCGGGCCGCCCTCGCGGACCACGCCGTCGGCGTCCGGCAGCAGCTCGATCCGGGTGACGCCCGCCGGCGAGTTCTCCACGTCGATCAGGAACACGCCCACGTTCAGCAGCGAGGCGTCGGCGAAGTACCACTCCCAGGAGGTGTTGAAGTAGTCGGCCTCGTAGGGCTCCAGGTCCGGGTTGCCGGCGCGGCCGTTGAGGAACAGCTGCGCGTCCGGCGGCAGGGCCGGGTTGCGCGGCGGGGTGCCGTTGGCGGCGTAGAACACCACCAGGCCGCGGCCCAGGTCCGGCAGGCTCTGCCGCGCGATGGCCTTGTTGTAGCCGAAGCGCAGCTTCTGCTCGTCGGACAGGTCGAAGGTGAGGTTGAGCGCCGGCAGCACGTCGGTGCGGCTCTTGGCGATGCGGTTCACGCCGCTGGCCGGGTTGACGCCGTTCCAGTCGTGGCTGCCGATGAAATCGCCGCCGTCGACCTGGTACTGGTCGATGTCGGTGCGGGTCTGCAGCACGCGCACGCCGACGTTGGCATGCCACGGGATGCCGTTGCCGCCCGTGGTGCCCTCCAGGTTGGCCATGAAGTAGCCCGACAGGGTCTTCTCGGCCACCTTGAACGAGTCCGGCGCGTGCATGTAGGCCACGTTGCCCGGGTACAGGCTGTCCAGGTACGCGACCGGGTCGCGCATCGCCTCCGGGTCCACCGCCGGCAGGCCCTGGCCGATGCCCTCGATGCGCACGGGTCCGAAGTCGGAAAAGCGCGCCCAGTAGCCGTCGATGGCGTTGAACGGCAGCACGCGGGCCTCGGAGTAGCCGGTGCAGGCGTCGGTGATCAGCGGGTCCTTGAAGTAGTACAGCGCGCGGTCCGGGTTGGCGCACGGGCCCGGCGAGACCGGCGACAGGTAGCGGTAGGCGGCGTACTCGTAGTCGCGCTCGCCGTAGCGCAGGCCGAACTGGAACGAGCGCACCGCGCCGTCGTCGAACTCGAAAACGCCGTCGGCGCGCAGCGCGTCCAGCGTCGCGTCGATCCTGTTGCCCTGTGCCCAGGTGGACATCAGCTGCCAGTTGTCCGGGTTGGACACGTCGGTGAGCATGGTCAGCTGCGGGAACCGGCCGCGGAAGTCGATCGCCGCGTCCACGGACTCCAGGCCGTTGGCGTTCGCCCACTGGGTGGTGCCGTCGGCGCGGGTGATCTGGCTGCCGCGGGTGACCACCGCGTCGGCGCGCGCCTCGTCGTAGGTGCGCTCGGACTTGCCGTGCACCCAGCGCAGGGTGCCGCGGAACGGGCCGCCGTTGTCGTAGCGCAGCTCCAGGTTGGTGTTCAGCGCCTCGGACGTGCTCGGCGCGCCGACGCTGTGGGCCTGGAAGCGGTTGTAGTGGAACAGGCCGTACTCGACCACGCCGTTCCCGTCGACGATCGAGCCCGGCTGCAGCTGGTCGGTGGCCCAGCCGGTGTGCAGCTGCGCGGCGACCGAGGCGTTGAAGTCCTCCAGGCGGGTGTAGGCCACGTCGCCGATCAGGGTCAGCGCGTCGGTGGCGTTGAACTGGAACGAGCCGTTCACGCCGGTGCGCTCGCGCTCGGTGCGGCGCGTCTCCAGCTCGGTGGCGACCCAGTTGTAGAAGTACTCGCGCGGTTCGTTGGCCGGGTCGGTGTTGCCGCCCACCACCCCGTCGCCGTTGAAGTCGAAGCCGACGTTGGCCTCGCTGGACTTCTGCGCACCGTTGCTCCACACGCTCGGGCGCTTGTTCTCCAGCGTGGCGTCGGAGTAGGACACCGACAGCAGCGCGCCCCAGCGGTCGTTGCGGTAGCTGAACAGGCCCGAGTAGAGCGCGTTGACCTCCTCGACCGCGTCGCCGTACGAGGCCTCGGCCTGGCCGCTGGCGGTCACGCCCTCGGGCAGGTCGAACGGGCGCCGCGTGCGCAGCGAGATGGTGCCGCTGATGCCGCCTTCCAGGTCGGCCGCGGTCTGCGACTTGATCACGTCCACGCCGTCGAACAGGGTCGGCGGCACGTCCACGAAATCGGCCTGCGCGGTGCCCAGGTTGGGCTGGCCGAACTGGTCGCCGCCGCCGGCGCCCAGGTACAGCTCGCCGTTCATCGTGGTCTGCACCTGGGGCATCCCGCGGATGTTGACCTGCGCGCCCTCGCCGGCCGAACGGCGGATCTGCACGCCGGTCACGCGCTGCAGCGAGTCGGTGATGGTGATGTCCGGCAGCCTGCCGATGTCCTCGGCCGAGATCGAATCCACGATCTGGAGCGCGTCGCGCTTGGTGTTGATGGCGGTGGCCTGCGCGCCGCGCACGCCGCGCACGACGATGCGGTCCAGCTCGACCGCGCCCTCCTGCGGCGGCGGCGGGGCGGCGTCCTGCGCCAGCGCCGGCATGGTCCCGGCCAGGCCGAACAGGGTGACGGCGATCGACGTCGCCAGCGGCTTCCTACGATGGTGCGACTGCTTCATGTGCCCCTCCCAGGGTGGTCTGCATGCGCGGCCGGGCCGCAGTTGAGGTAACGATATCTTCGCTATGCGCGGCAGCTGCGACCGCCCCGGCCGGCGCCGGGGCGCGCGCGGCACCGCTCAGGTCATGCGTCGGGCACGGCGGTGGCCGTGGCGCGCGGAGCGCCGATGAGGCCCCACTTCACCAGCAGTCCGTAGCAGGCGATCCAGCCGTAGCAGGCCGCCGGCACCAGCAGCGCGAGGGCCAGGCCGATGCGGTCGGCGGCCAGGCCCATCAGCAGCGGCACCACCGCGCCGCCGACGATGGCCAGGCACAGGATCCCCGAGCCGCCGGCGGTGTCCTCGCCGAGGCCGTCGATGGACAGGGTGAAGATGGTCGGGAACATCACCGAGTTGAACAGGCCGATGGACAGGATCGCCACGGCCGCGGCGGTGCCTTCCAGGGTGGTGGCGGCCAGCACCGCCAGCGTGCCGGCGCCCACCGCGCACGCGGCCAGCACCAGGCCCGGCGCCACGAAGCGCAGCACCCACGAGCCGACGAAGCGCCCGACCATCGCCAGGCCCCAGTACACCGAGATCAGGTTGCCGGCGGCGTGCTCGGAATCGGTGGCCCCGGCCATGATCAGGTAGTTCACCAGCGCGCTGCCGATGGCGACCTCGGCACCGACGTAGAGGAAGATGGACAGCGCGCCCAGGCTCAGCCGCGGGATGGCCAGCAGGCGCAGGTAGTCGCCCTGGTTCACCGGCCGCACCGCCGGCACCGGGGCGCGCCGCACCCACCAGCACAGTGCCGCCAGCAGCACCAGCACCGCGGCAATGATCATGTACGGCACGCGCACGTGGCCGGCCTGCTCCACGCGGAAGGCGGCCAGCGCGGCCGCATCCATGCCCGGCGCCGGCTCGCTCACGCCCGCGGCCAGGATCATGGCCGAGCCGAACAGCGGGCCGAGCATGGTTCCCACGGAGTTGAACGCCTGCGCCAGGGTGAGGCGGCTGTGCGCGCGCGCCGGGTCGCCCAGGCCGGCCGCCAGGGGGTTGGCGGCCACCTGCACGATGGTGATGCCGCCGGCCAGCACGAACAGCGCGGCCAGGAACGCCGGGTACCAGCCCATGGACGCGGCCGGGGAGAACATCAGGCAGCCGCCGGCCATCACCAGCAGGCCCAGCACGATGCCGCGCAGGTAGCCGATGCGGCTGACCAGCAGGCCGGCGGGGATGGAAACGAGGAAATAGGCCAGGAAGAAGCAGAACTGGGTCAGCATCGCCTCGGCGTAGCCGAGGGAGAAGGTGGCCTTGAGCTTGGGGATCAGCACGTCCACCAGGACGGTGCAGAAGCCCCAGGCGAAGAACAGGGCGATGACCAGCGGCAGCAGCCGGGTCGAGGCGGTGGCGGAGCCTGGCGCTCCGGGTTCCTGCTGGCCAGCGAAGTGCATGGGTCTACTCCTGTGCGGACGCGGTGGTGGTGGCCGGGGCGGGCACGGCGGCGGGTTCGGCCGTGGCCGGCTCGACGTTCCAGCCGCGCAGGGTGACCCGCGCGCCGTCGGGCATCGTGCCGCGCGGCACCTCGATGGCGACGGTGCGCGACTGCCCCGGCGGCAGGTGCAGGTAGTTGTCGCTGTAGTACGCCGGCAGGATGCGTTCCCCGCGTGCGTCGACCAGGGTCAGCTTGGCGTTGAGCACCGCCACCGGCGCCGGGTTGCGCAGGTTCACCTCCAGCCGCCCGGGCCCGGCCGCGGCCACCTGCGCCTGCAGCGCCACCCGGGGCAGCCCTTCCAGCGCGCGCAGGTCCTCCGGCGTGGCGGCGGTCCAGTAGACGTTGTCGTCCAGCACCGTGCCGGTCGCGTCGCGCAGCTCCAGGGCGACGATGGCCACGCGCTCGCGGGCCACGATCGCGCCCAGGTCCAGCGCGGTGCGTACCGGCGTGACCGCCACCGGCGCGGCATCCACCGCCGCTTCCCCACGGCCCAGCGCGCGCCCGTCCAGCGCCCAGGCGGACACGTGGGCGCGCAGGCCGGTGTGGGCGGCGGCGGTGTTGTTGACCACGGCCAGGTCGCGGCCCGGCAGGTTCATCTGCAGGTGCAGCGGCGCGGCGGCCTTCCGGGCGCCGTAGTAGGCCGCGTGGGTGTCGTAGTCGTGGCTGTAGATCTGCCACATCAGGCTGGGCCAGGCCGGGTGGCTCATCCACAGCAGCCGGCCGCTGTTCTTCTCCCACAGGTGCGCGTTGAAGCCTTCGAAGATGGCGCGGTGGGTCTCGTAGTTGAGCAGTTGCGCCTTGCGCTCGAAGTCCTCCAGCCCGGTGGCCTGGCCCAGCTTGCGCTCCAGCGCGCGCATGAAGCTGGCGGTATCGCCGTTACCGGCCTGGTGCCAGTCGTGGTAGGCCCAGGCGTCGCTGATCGGCCAGCGGTCGGCCTCGGGCACCATCGCCCGGAACGCCTCCAGGGTGGCGAACGAGGGCGTGCCGACCTCCACCGAGAACCCCTGCGCCAGCCGGGTGAAGTACTCCTCCGGCTCGCGGTAGTTGTACGGGCCGCTGCCCTGCAGGTTGACCTCGTTGGAGCTGCCCATGTACAGGCGGGTGCCGTCCAGGCGCGCGACCAGCTCGTCCAGGCCCTCGTTGAGCAGTGGCGGCGGCACGCCCTCGTTGCGGCCGAACCACAGCACGATCGACGGGTGGCTGCGGTAGCGGCGGACCACGTCGGCCGCGTTGGCCAGGAACAGCGCCTCGTCGGCCGGCTCCTGGTTGTAGTTCTGGGTGGAGGCCCAGAAGTCGTTGAACACCAGCATGCCGTACTCGTCGGCCAGCTCGTACAGGGACGGATTGGTGCTCTGCCCGACCCAGTTGCGGATCACGTTCATGTGCGCGTCGCGCTGCAAGCGGAAGTAGGGCTCCAGCCGCTCGCGCGAGCTGCGCTTGCGCCAGTCGTCGGTGCCCCAGTTGCCGCCCTTGACCGCGATGCGCACGCCGTTGACGCGCAGGGCCAGGTGCGGCGCCAGCCGCGTGTCGTGCAGTGGTCGCAGCGCCGGCGAGGCCTCCGCGCCGGGCAGCAGCGACTGCGCCCAGCCGCCGGGCGCCTTGCGGATGGCTTTGTGGCGCACGTCGACCACGCGCCGGCCCGGTTCGCGCGCCGGGCTGTACTCCACCCGGCGCAGGCGGCCTTCGGCATCGAACAGCGACAGTTCGTAGCTCACCTCGCGGATGCCGAAGCGCACCGCCTTGCGGTCGGACTCGGCGCCGCCGCTGCGGAAGGTCAGGTGCAGGGTGTACAGCTCCGGCGCGCCGTAGCCGTTGGGCCACCACAACCGCGGCTGCTGCACGCGTAGCTGCGGGAAGCGGGCGACATCGAGCTTCACGGTGGTGCCGCCCGGCGGCACGACCACCGCGCTGCGCAGGTCCACGCCGTCGAACGCGACGGACAGCTCGCCCTCGACCGCGGCCGCGGTGTCGTTCTCCAGCGGAACCTCGATGGCCAGCTCGGCGGTACGGTGGTCGGCGGCCACGGTGCTGGCCACCCAGGCGTCGCCGATGGCGACCGCGCCGCCGGCATGCAGGCGCACGTCCTGCCACAGCCCGGTGTTGCGGTCGCGCACGGCGGGGATCCAGTCCCAGCCCTCGCTGGCGACGAAGGTGGGGCCGTCGAGCACCAGCATGCCGCCGTTCTCGCCCACGCCGCCGGCCAGCGACTGCTCGTGCGGCACGCCCGGGTGCGGCGGCGGCGAGACCCGCACCGCCAGCACGTTGCGGCGCCCGGGCAGCAGGCGCCCGGTGACGTCGAAGCGGCCGCGCGCGAAGGCGCCGCGGATGTGGCCCAGGCGCTGGCCGTTGAGCCAGACCTCGGCGGCGTAGTTGATGCCGTTGAAATCCAGGCGCAGCTGCCGGCCGGCGAGCGCGGCCGGCGCGTCGAACTCGCTGCGGTACCACCAGTCCTGGCGGTTGAGGTCCTCGGGGATGGCCATGTTGTTGAGGCCGTGGTCCGGGTCCGGGTACACCCCGCGGTCCACCAGCGTGCCCAGCACCGTTCCCGGCACGGTGGCCTCGTGCCAGGGCCCGCCGGCCGCGGCGCCGGGGCGCGAGAGTGCGGCGCCGCCGGCCGGGCCGACGTCGCGCGCGGACGCCAGGCGCCAGCGCGCGACCGTCCAGGTGTGCGCATCCAGCGGCTGCAGCGCCGCGCCGGCGGCCGGCGGCGTGGCCCGCGGCGCGTCGAACCCGGCGCGGCTGCGCGGCAGCGTCGCCGGCGGCTGCGGCGTCACCTGCCCGGCCTGCTGCCGCGTCTGCACCGGCCACGCCGGCGAGGCCGGCTCGTAGCGGGTCAGGCCGTCGTCGGGCGGCTGCCGGCCGGCCTCGGCCAGGGCCCGCGCATCGAGCGCACGCGGCTCCCAGGTGAAGCCGGCGATGCGCCCGGCGAAGTGCGGCGCCTGCGGCCAGGGCTGCAGGTGCGGGGCGAACACCAGCTTCGGCGCGACCGCTGCCGCCGGTGCGTCGCCCCCGGCGACGCGGCGCCCGTCCAGGTACAGGGCCAGGCGGCCGCCCTGGGCGACCGCGGCGACGAAGTGCCAGCGCCCGGGCTGCAGCCGCGCCTGCGATTCCACGCTGCGCCCGTCGCCGAACCAGAACCCGAGCGCACCGCCGTCGCTCTGGAAGAACCGCCCCGCGCCCTGCGGATCGCCGTGGCCGGCCAGCAGCATGCGCCCGGCGGGCACCTCGTCCGCGCGGACCCAGCCATGCACGGTCCAGTCCGCCGCCGCGCGCAGGGCTGAGGCCTCCGCCAGCGGCTTCTCCAGGCCGGTGCCCCCGGACAGCGCCTCCACGTTCCACGGCCCTTCGGTGGCGCCCGAGGGGCACGGCGCGAACAGCGCGGCAGCCAGCAGCCACCCGCACGCGTTGCGCAACACGCGATCCAACATCCGATCCTCCTCAGCCCGTGGCGTCTCCGGCGCGGCGGCGCAATCGCCCCCGCCTCTGCCGGCCTCAGGTAACGTTACCCAATGCCGCCCGCGGTTTCATCTTGCGCCGCAACACGGCGAGGGGAGGGCAGGGATCCGGGGTGGCGCGGCGGGCCGGCCGGCTCAGCCGGCTATCAGGTAGTGCGCGGCGATGCCGGCGAATATCGCCGCGCCCACCCAGTTGTTGTGCAGGAACGCGCGGAAGCAGGGGCCGCGCTCGCGGTGGCGGGCCATCACGAACTCCTGCACCACCAGCACCGCGGCCACGCCCAGGGCCACCCAGTAGGCCATGCCAAGCCCGGCCTGGCGGCCGACCAGGGCCAGGGCGACCAGCACCATCGCGTACAGCACGCCCTGGGCCACGAGGTCGAGGTCGCCAAACAGGATGGCGGTGGACTTGGAACCGGCGCGGATGTCGTCCTCGCGATCGACCATCGCATACCAGGTGTCGTAGGCGGTGGACCAGAGGATGTTGGCGCAGTACAGCAGCCAGCCCAGCGCCGGCACCTCGCCCTGCACCGCGGCGAAGGCCATCGGGATGCCCCAGCCGAAGGCCATGCCCAGGTAGACCTGCGGCAGGTAGGTGTAGCGCTTCAGGTAGGGATAGGTGGCCGCCAGGAACAGGCCGACGAAGCTGAGCAGGATGGTCAGCAGGTTGAGCGTCAGCACCAGGGCGAAGGCCACCAGCATCAGTGCCGCGAACACCGCCAGCGCCTCGCGGCCGGAGACGGCGCCGGTGGCCAGGGGGCGGTCGCGGGTGCGCTCGACCCTGGGATCGAGCCAGCGGTCGGCGTAATCGTTGATCACGCAGCCGGCCGAGCGGGTCAACCATACCCCGGCGGTGAACACGAACAGGGTCCATAGCGGCGGCAGGCCATCGGCCGCCAGCCACAGCGCCCACCAGGTCGGCCACAGCAGCAGCAGCACCCCGATCGGGCGATCGCCACGCACCAGCTTCCAGTACTGGGACAGGCGCTCGCGCCAGCGCGGCACGGGAACGGGGGACGGGGGCAGGTAACGCTCGTAGCTCATCGCGGAAGTGTATCGGCTTGCCTGCCCTGGGGCCGCGACGGGCCTGCCGCCACGAC
>Ga0207868_1001983_pt1 | contig 12973 bp, 11 predicted proteins | sample Passage237B_FD_187370 | JGI IMG/M metagenome (GOLD analysis project Ga0207868, IMG submission 187370) | Cellulose adapted compost microbial communities from Newby Island Compost Facility, Milpitas, CA, USA - Passage2 37B (SPAdes) (version 3) ... | reverse complement strand
TGGAAAATGAAGGAGCCTACCTGATGATGTGCAAAGAGGTATTGCCGGCGGGCATCATGGGGCTGATGATCACGGGAATGATTTTCGCGACTACAGACTCCGTGAATGCGTCGCTGAATGTGTCGTCTGCCGTATTGACGAACGACGTGTATAAGCGGCTGTATCCGAAAGCGTCAAACAAGTCGCTGATGTGGGTGGCGCGAGTCTCCACGTTAGCATTCGGGGTAGTGACCGTACTCGTGGCGTTGATGGTCCCGGCGATGGGCGGCATTGTGGAGGTCGTGCTAAGCATCGGTGCACTGACGGGAGTACCGTTGTATGGACCAGCGGTTTGGGCGTTGTTTTCCAGGAGGCAGACAGCCTTTTCGATTTTGTTCACAACGATTGCCAGCCTGGCGGTCAATCTATTTTTCAAGTTTGTCTCGCCGACATTGTTGGACACCAGTTTATCTCGTATGCAGGAGATGGTGCTCGGTGTGTCTTTGCCAATTGCGCTATTGGCGATTTTTGAGGTGGTTTATTGGGATAGACCATACCAAGTGTCATCAGCGACGAATGCGGAAGACAGTGTGGCGGACGGCGATGAGGCGTTGCACGGCAAGCGCCAGGGCTTTTTGGCCATCAAGACCATCGCACTGGCGTTATTGGGCGTTGGCACGCTGATTTTCATATTGGGCCTCTTCGCCGAGCAAGGGCGGGTGGTGGTGTTGGGTATCGCTTCGGTAATTGTCCTGCTTGGCGTCGGGCTACTCGTCTCGGCACGAGGGAAAACACCGGTAAACTAAATATCACGTACTTGTCATCAATTGGATCTTTCCTTTTAAACACCGCCTGAATTTGCTATAATTACACCAAATCAAAAAAGTATTATGGCTACAATCACATTCAAAGGAAACGAAGTACATACCGCGGGATCGCTTCCGGCCGTGGGAAGCAAAGCGCCTGATTTCAGGTTGACGGCGGGTGATCTTTCAACAAAATCGTTGAACGATTATAAAGGCAGGAAAGTAATACTCAATATTTTCCCGAGCATCGATACTGGTACCTGTGCGGCATCGGTAAGGGCATTCAACGAGAAAGCCGCCGGACTGGATAACACGGTGGTGCTCTGTATTTCCAAAGATCTCCCATTTGCGCAGGGAAGGTTCTGTGCGGCAGAGGGCATCAGCAACGTGGAAACGCTTTCCGAATATAAAGACAGCAGTTTTTCCGATGCTTACCAACTGAAAATCACGGACGGTCCATTGGAAGGCCTATTGAGCCGCGCGGTGGTGGTGATTGATGAAGACGGTACGGTAACCTATACCGAGCAGGTATCCGAAATCGCCAACGAGCCCGATTACGAAAAGGCCATCGCTGCATTGAGTTGACCGAAACGGCACGTAAAACAAAAACGGCCGCTGCATGCGGCCGTTTTTGTTTGTAGTATGCGACCCTATCGCCACGATTTATAGCGGTTAATCAACCCATTGGTCGACGAATCGTGCGTGGAAATGGACTCATCATTCCGCAATTCGGGTAAGATTTTTCCCGCCAGCTGCTTGCCGAGCTCCACGCCCCATTGGTCGAAACTGAAGATGTTCCAAATGATGCCTTGTACAAATATCTTGTGTTCGTAGAGGGCGATAAGCGAACCCAACGTATAGGGGGTGATTTTTTTAATCAAGAAAGAATTGCTCGGGCGGTTGCCCTCAAATACCTTGAACGTTTTCAGCCGGGCGATTTCTTCTTCGGATTTTCCGGAGGCCTTCAGTTCGGCCACGACCTCGTCGGCTTCCTTGCCGTTCATCAGCGCTTCGGTCTGCGCAAAGAAATTGGAGAGCAGCAAGGTATGGTGTTCGCCGATGGGATTGTGGGTTTGCGCGGGCGCGATGAAATCGCACGGGATGAGTTTGGTGCCTTGGTGGATCAGCTGGTAGAATGCGTGCTGGCCATTGGTGCCGGGTTCGCCCCAGATGATTGGTCCGGTTTGGTAGTCCACGGGTTTTCCGGTCCGGTCTACGTATTTGCCGTTGCTTTCCATATCGCCTTGCTGGAAATAGGCCGCAAATCGGTGCATGTATTGATCGTAGGGCAGTATCGCCTGCGTCTCGGCGTCGAAGAAATTGTTGTACCATACGCCAAGCAACGCCATGATAACAGGGATATTGTCTTCAAACGGCGTGTTGCGGAAGTGCTCGTCCGTCGCATACGCTCCTTGGAGTAGTTGCTCGAAATTGTCGAAGCCGATGCTCAATACGATGGATAAGCCGATTGCACTCCACAAGGAGTACCGTCCGCCAACCCAATCCCAGAATTCGAACATGTTTTCGGTGTCAATGCCAAATTCGGCGACCGCTTTGGCGTTCGTGGACAGTGCGACGAAATGTTTGGCAATGGCCGAGCGGTCGGCGCCGCTGTCGAGCAACCACTGCCGTGCAGTATGCGCATTGGCCATGGTCTCTTGGGTGGTGAATGTTTTCGAGGCAATCAGAAACAGGGTGGTCTCGGGGTCGACTCGCTTGAGTGCTTCCGCGATATGCGTGCCGTCTACATTGGAGACAAAGTGGATATTCAGGTGGTTTTTGAAGGGCCTAAGCGCTTCGGTAACCATCACGGGCCCCAGATCTGAACCGCCGATGCCGATGTTGACCACATCGGTAATGGTTTTGCCGGTATGGCCTTTCCACGCTCCGCCGATTACCCGTTCAGAAAAATCGCGCATTTTGGCCAAGACGGCTCTCACTTCGGGCATCACGTCCTGCCCGTCTACCAACACTGTGCCGTTGCCCCGATACCGCAGCGCCGTATGCAATACTGCCCGGTTCTCCGTTTCGTTTATGGTATCACCCGAAAAAAGGGCGCTGATGGCGTCTTCCAATTTACATTCATGGGCGAGTTGAAGCAGCAAGGCCTTGGTGGTATCGTCTATTCGGTTTTTCGAATAGTCAAACAGGATATCGCCGAAAGTGATGGAAAATTTTTCGAACCGGCGAGGGTCTTCGTTGAAAAGCTCCTTGAGCTGTTTAGGTGCAATATCGATATAGTGATTGCTCAGGTATTTGTACGCTTGTGTTTCGGTGAAATTGATACGGGGTAGCATAATTGTTGTTTTGAGGGCTAAGTTAAGTTTTTTGGGTGAAGTGAAGATAATGGGATGATATTTTTGATTTTAAATGAAAGTTTGTTTATGCACATGAGGCGTGCGGGCCTTTTGTCGCTGGAAGCGACTTGCTTCTTTGCGCGCTATGCCGCGCGGGCCTTCTTTTTTTTGCCCTCGCCGGGTGGGCCTTCGTTTTTTTGCTTGATCAAAAAAACGAAGCAAAAAAAATCAAGGCTGGCAGCCTATGTTGCTGCCCGTTGCCGTTCATCCGGCGCGTATTTGAGCCGCCCCTCCCCGCTTATGCCCCCATTCGCTTCTTAAATCCGCTTATTTACGTAAGCACCTGCGGTGGTTCAGGATATCCGGGTGGGATGAACCGGCTGCCGGCAGCTGCCATATGCCGCCTAGACCGGTCCCGCTCCGACAATATTTCCGTACGGCTGCCCGCAGGAACCCTCCGTACACCTTTTAATCCCGCCTTGAAGACGCTGCGGCATGCAGTGGGATGCACTACCAACCGTAGCAGCGGATTCCAGCGGGGAGTTTTTTGCTTCCTTTTTTGCGGAAAAAAAGGAAGGCCCTGCCGTGGCGAACGGAGGAAAGCCTTGCGCATAGAGGCTAAAGACAGAAAGCCAGCGCGCAGCGAGAACAGTCTAATTTAAAATAGATAATTTCCTTACATTTGCACGCATGACCAAAGAACAGATACAGGACTTGAGGGATAGAACAGCTTCCCTGAGGAGGCATCTTTGACATCGATGTCCGAAAAGAAGAGATAGCGAACGAACAGGCCATCACCTTACAGCCGGATTTCTGGAACGATTCCAAGGCTGCGGAAAAAACCCTGCAATCCATCAAGAGCAAAAAGATATGGACCGACCATTTCGATGAGGTGGCAGCCGCCGTAGATGACGCCGTGGTGATGTTTGAGTTTTTTCAGGCCGGTGATGCTTCGGAGGCGGATTTGAAGGAACAGTACGATACCGCCCTAGCTAAAGTGGAAGAGCTGGAATTCAAGAACATGTTGAGCGCCGAGGAGGACCAATTGGATGCCGTACTGCAGATTACAGCCGGTGCAGGCGGTACGGAAAGTTGTGATTGGGCGGGCATGCTGATGCGGATGTACATCATGTGGGGCGAAAGCAATGGCTATAAGGTGACGGAGCAGGACTATCAGGAGGGAGACGTGGCCGGGATAAAGACGGTTACCCTGCAGTTTTCCGGCGATTTTGCCTATGGTTACCTCAAAGGGGAAAACGGTGTGCATCGGCTGGTACGTATTTCGCCGTTCGATTCCAATGCCAAGCGGCACACGTCGTTTGCATCGGTATATGTGTATCCACTGGTAGACGACAACATCGAGATCGAAGTAAAGGATTCCGATTTGGAATGGGATACGTTCCGCTCAGGCGGAGCGGGAGGGCAGAATGTGAATAAAGTGGAAACCGCCGTGCGGTTGCATCACAAACCCACCGGTATCATCATCAAAAACCAAGAGTCGCGTTCGCAATTGCAAAACAAGGAAAATGCATTGCGCCTGCTCAAATCCCAGCTATACGAAATCGAAATGCGCAAACGGCAGGAGGCCACCGCAGCGATAGAGGGGAGTAAGAAGAAAATAGAATGGGGGTCACAGATTAGGAACTATGTACTTCACCCTTACAAATTGGTCAAGGATTTGCGGACCAACGTGGAAACATCCAACACGCAAGCAGTACTCGACGGGGAAATTGATGAGTTCCTGAAAGCGTACTTAATGGAGTTCGGAGGGGGCTAGAATTCATTCTTCCACATCATGCTTTCAACGGGCCGTGTGGTCTTATTGTTGTACTTCGCGTTCATCTTGCTGTTGTAGAACGTCTCGATATCACCTTCCACGGCAAAGTAAATCAGTTGCCCGATCGGCATGCCCACATATACCCGGACGGGTTGCGCCACGGAAATCTCCAGCGTCCAGGTGTTGCAGAAACCGACGTCTCCCTTGCCGGCGGTAGCATGGATGTCGATACCGAGGCGGCCAGTACTGGATTTCCCCTCTAGAAACGGGACATGGTTATGCGTTTCGGTATATTCCAGCGTCACGCCGAGATACAGGGTATTGGGCTCCAAAACAAAACCTGTTTTAGGGATTTCAAAATGGGAGATTTCGTTGTGTTTCTTGGCATCGAGTACGCGGTCTGTGTAGGTAGCCAAATACTTTCCCAAATGGACATCATAGGAATTGGTACCCAAGCAATCCCGCTTGAAGGGTTCGATGATGATAGAGCCACGCTCGATTTCTTCCAGTATGCGCTTGTCGGATAGGATCATTTTTTTTAGTACTAGACGTGAGACATCGGACACTAGGCGTTAGTGTCCAAATGGTAGGCAAAAATACATTAATGAATTAGATTTTGACGGACTATTTCGCAATTAATAGCTAATTTTGGAGATATGGCACTTGCATACCTGCGTGAGCTCGATAATAATGTGCGGTTCGCCATTTGGCGTATCGAGGAAACGGCGGAAGACCTCATCGGCCGGCTACAACTGGATGCCCGCGAGCAAACGGTCCTTGGCCGCCTGAACAAAGGCAAGCGGACGTTGCACTGGTTGGCTACGCGCGTGCTGCTTCGGAAAATGTTGGATACGCCAGGCTTCATCGATTGCCCCTCCGATGAAAATGGCAAACCCTATTTGGCCAATTTCCCGCAACGTATTTCGTTGACGCACTCCTTTGACTACGCCGCGGTGATGATGAGCAACAATGGTGAAGTAGGCATCGATTTGGAATTGGTGAAGCCGAAAATCCTGCGCATCGCGGATAAATTCATGAAATCCGAGGAACTGGAATCCATTGGGAAAGCCCATGTGGAGAAACTCTACGCATGTTGGTGTGCCAAAGAGGCGGTATACAAATTGCAAGGAAACAAAGGGGTGTCATTCAAGGACAACATGACCATCCGCCCATTCGATTTCCAAGATCAGGGGGTGCTCTTCCTTGAGCTGGACGCACCACATCGCCGAGAGCAATTCAAGGTGTATTACGAGAAATTCCAGGAGTATATGCTGGGATATGTGGTGGAAGGTTAATCGCAGAAAAGATGCTCAAAAGGGACTCATTGACAGCGCAGATGCAGCAGCTCAGCCATACACTGGCCAAGGTAAAGCGCTTGATCCTGGAAAAGGAAGCTGTAGAAGCCAAATCGGTCCTGCAGGCCGTCTTGGGTGAATATTTCGGAACCAACATCACCGATTTGCTGGAGACACCAGCCAACGTTTTCATCCAGCAGTTCAAACGGCAGGACTTCAAGGCCGAAGAACTGGGTTTGTTGGCGGATTTCCTGGACGAGTTGGCGGCCGTCAGCGAAGACAGGGACAGGCGGACAATTTGGGAGAAGGTCCTCCTCATCTATGAAATATTGGAACGGGATTACAAGGTCGTGTCATTTACCCACATCGCCCGGAAAAGCGATATTCTCGCCCGGTTGGGCGAGGCCCCTTGATTTATCGTGCAGTTCCCATGGTCAATAGCTGCGCCAAGCTGTTTATACGACGGTCCCTCATGCGAAGGTTGCCCTGCAGCACCACCCTGTTTTCGCGGAGTTGCCGGCCCGTCAACTCCAAATAGTCGCCCACTTGGAGATAACGTGCGAGACCCGAAGGGATGGTTCGTGGGTCGATGTTGCCAAATTGGATCCGGAGATAGAGAACGTCGTTGCCGGCATCACGTTGCCTGGGCAGTTGCCTGGGCTGCTCAGCAGTATGGAATTGCAGGTATCCGTCGCCGATGATGCTTGTCGCGAGCTGATAAAGCGGTATGGCTTCACGGTTGACTGCCTGCCCATTGGAATCGACTATGCCTTGCGCTTGCAAGTAGCGGGTGAAACCGTCGCCTGCCGAAACAGAAAGATAGAGTTCAGGAACGATTTTTTCAACGTGTTCTTCACGTTCATGCATGATGAAATTTTCATCGTAGTCGTAGCTGACGATGGTGTCTCGCTGCGCGACGGTACCTTTCCATTCCATGACCAAGGAACTTTGGCAATGCCGGAGCAAACTGTCACCGTGCAGGATATGCTCGCCCAACCGGAGTTGTCTACCCATTAACCATTCATCGAGTATCCCTTGCATCCAAAAGCTCACCGCATTGGATTCCGGAAAATCCGGGGCGGTTTTGGGAGAGGCCAAGGAAGACGACACTTCCTGTTCCCAAGAAAACCCGATTTCCCCTTTTTTGAATTCGACAGCTACGAGGCCTTCGGTCGATAGGCGAATAACATGTCCGTCGGTACGTTTGATGCCGACGAAACGGCTGTCGCTGATTGGTACCCATTCCTTGGAAGCGGACAATGCCTGCAAGGTATTCCTGAGTCTAGCATCCGGTCGGAGCTTTTGAGGCGCCAACGCAAAGAAAGCTCTTTCGGCATCGTAGACAACCAAGGCATGGTCGACAAACGCAACTTTTCCTATGGTGTCTTCATGGACCTGCATATGCAAGCGGTCGCTTAGCCAGCGGCCAAAGGCCGCGGTGTCTGTCAATCGTACAGTGCCAAAATAAGTATTCGCATCGGCCGCCGACGCAGGGTGTTCGGTTTGGTATAGGAAAAGATTGGCAGGAATGGCTATCCCCATTTCCTGTCCTATTTTTCGGTCCAACCGTAATGACTCTCCTTTTGGTTCGCCCCAGTAGTATGCTGGATTCCACAGCGCATTCCAGGCCAGGTCTTTGATGAGCGCGTCAACATCGATGCGGATAACGGAAGTAGCGTTTTTCGGGATGAGTGTTTGGTATGAGCGGTACTGCTGATAAGCGGAATAGCTCCAAAAGGCAGCCACCGTCAACAATAAAAAGCCCGAGACGATAAGTAACGCGCGTTTCATAGGCTAGGACTCCAGCAATGCCCTTACTTGCTGAGCGGCATTTTTGCTGTCTACCTTGTCAATGATGTGCGTAATGACGCCACGCTCGTCGATGACGAACGTCGTACGCAGTATACCCATGTATTTCCTTCCGAAAAGCATCTTCTCACCCCACACGCCGTAATCGTTTACGATCTTCTGGTCGGTATCCACCAACAGGGTAAAAGGCAGGTTGAATTTCGTCGCGAAGTTGCGGTGCGAGCGCGCGGTATTCGTGCTGACACCAATGACTTCGAGCCCATCCGCCTGCAAGGATTGATAGTTGTCCCGGAAATTGCAGGCCTCGTCCGTACAGGTCGGGGTGTTGTCTTTGGGGTAAAAATAAAGGATGACTTTTTTGCCCTTGAAATCGCTTAACGACACGGTGTCACCGTGTTGGTTTTTAGCCGTGATGGCGGGGGCTTTGTCGCCTACCTTCAGTTGTTTTGCCATTTGTGTTCGTGCTGTTATTTGATGAAATTGACCTCGTATACTTGCTTGTTTTCCTTCCAATCGATGACTTCCAGCCGTAACCGGTGTTTTCCGCGCGGCAGATGGTCTTCAAAGACGTGCCACAGCGATCTCGATTTGGCATCGTATTCCATGAGCACCCAATCGCCGTCGATGTAACCGTTGAACGATTGTATGCCCGACAGGTCGTCGAAAATCTTGAAGTTGACCCGGCTCGTTGCGCCCATGTCTTTGCCCTCGCCGATGTTTTGCGGGTGGATGCTCGGCGCGATGGTGTCTACGGTGATATAGAAGCTGCCGAAGGCCCGTGTTTTCGTGCGTACCCACCCGCTGTCGAAATTGCCTCCTTGGGATTTCCGTTCGAGATCCACGATGATGGCTTTCGGTTTCAGGTCATCGGTCAGCGATTCGTTTGGCCTGATTTTCAACTCGTAGCTTTCGGCAAGCGGGATGAAGCGATTGTGCACATGCTGGATCATGGAATAGCCATCTTTTGGTTGCGCTCCTTGGTGGTAGTTGAAATGCAAATGGTCATAGAGTGCGCTTGGCGGTATGATGACTTCGATGTTTTCTGCCTCGAAACGGTTTTCCCGATCGTATCGGAACATGGCGGTGCCCGTCGTCCGCTGTCGGACGGGTACGTAGGAAGGGTCGTTCCTAACCATAAAGGTGTGGGTACTGGTGTTGCCATGCACATCGCGCACACGGTAAGTCAGGGAGTGCTCCTTATCGTCTGCCAAGGTAATGGAACCGTCGCCCTCGAGCACATGGAAAATGTTGACGGGGTTGTTGGGGTCCTTGAAGCTTTTTTGGACCCTCGTCTTTTTAAGGATATAATAGGGGTAGTCGACATAGGAGTGGATAGTGCCGGAGGTCGAAAACGACAACGCTTCGAATAGCACGGTGCTGACGGGGCTATTGTCAAGCAGCAATTCGATGGAGTATACGCCGTTGTTGAAGGACGTACCGTTATGGCGGTCAACGGTATTGATGCCCACGCCGAAACGGCCATTGACAGGTATGACTTGGTTGTCTTTCAAGGACAAGTGCCTCCGTGGGGTATGTTCGCTGAATGGCTCGTCTGCCAAGTCGTAGATGGTGATGCCATGGATCGTCGGCGGGACATTGTCCGGGAATTTCAGCCCGAATAGTTGGGGGTTGAGCGGTGCTTCGGTTTTTGTGTCGCGGATTTCGAAGTGCAGGTGGGGGCCCTGCGAACTGCCCGAATTGCCGGTCAGGCCAATCCGGGCACCCTTTTTCACGGGCACGGCCGTTTCATCGAGCGGTATATCCACATCAAAGCGCCGCAGCTCATATTGCTTGGCCTTTACGATAGCTGCCAATTGCGCATTGAATTCGTGCATGTGCAGGTATACGCTGGTATAGCCGTTGGGGTGGTTGATGTAAACCGAATTGCCTCCACCGCCGATTTGTACACGTACACGGGATACATAACCGTCGGCTACAGCGAAAAGGGGAAGCCCCACCCGCTGTTGGGTGCGGTAATCGTCGCCGGCATGGAAGTGCGTGGAGCGCAGCTCGCCGAATGTCCCGGACGCTTGCGGAGGTATCGCCAAGGGACTGCCGAAATAACCTTGGGGATACTCCCTGGTTTTGATGACAGGCGACTGCGCAAGGACGACGGTACCGTGACAGAGCAGGCCGATAGCGGCAAACAGCTGTGAAATCTTCATAGACACCCTTTATTTTACCATAAAGTTGAGCAGTTTCCGGTCGCCGATAAACCCTTCCAAGCGATCGCCGATGGATACTGGACCGACCCCGGCCGGTGTTCCGGTAAATACGAGGTCCCCTTTGCGCAGGGTGATGTATTGCGAAACGAAAACCAGGATATCCTCAAACGAGAATATCAGGTCTTTGGTATTGCCCGTCTGTACGGTTTCCCCGTTTTTGTCCAACCGGAAATCGAGGTTGTAGACATCCCCAAACGTGTGCTTATCGAGCAGATCGCTTACGGGAGCCGAGCCGTCGAATGCCTTTGCAAGTTCCCACGGAAGGGACTTTTCCTTGTGTTGCTGTTGGATATCCCTGGCGGTGAAATCAATGCCCAACCCAATGGCGTCGTAGTAGGTATGTGCAAATTTCGAGCCGATGTGCTTTCCTTCTTTGCATATCCGGAGGACCACCTCCACTTCATGATGGATCGCCTTCGAAAAATCGGGATAATAGAAATCGCGGTTGTCCTTCAATACGGCCGTATCCGGTTTGAGGAAAATGACGGGTTTCTCGGGTACGGGATTGTGGAGCTCCTTGGCATGTTCGGTATAGTTACGGCCGACGGCGACTATCTTCATATAACGCGTATTGGTGCGCCACAAAAATAGCCAAAAAAATTTTACAAGCCCTGTTTGCGAAAGGAAACAGCTTTTTGTATATTCACGGTTAATAAACAAGGAGGTGGCATATGCAGACATTGAACGCCAATTGGTTTATTGAGGTACCCATCGATTTTGAACACAAGCAGTATCAACTGCTTGCGTATTTGCAGCAAATCAATGCGCATTTTAACCGAACACAGCTTTATCCGAATTTGAACGACCTGATTTTTCACTACAATAACCTCAAAAAATTCAGGCAGGACAAGACTACGTTGGAGTCGAGTTTCCCTGTTCGGCTGAGCAACATCGATATCACGGCAGTGAAAATCACTTACGAAAAAATCGTAAATGATGATGCCATGATGCAGGAAATCGAACAGATTATCCATTATGCGGCGGGGAAGATTAAACCTGCCATCAAGGAGGGTCAGGAAATCCACGATTTTGTGGAAAGCCACCTGGCAATTTCTGAGGTGGGTGTCCGGCCGTTATACCCCTTTCATGGCTACCTACTATTGCGCAATGGCGACGAGAAAGGCGTGCGCGTGTATGAGTATCAGGTAACCCTTTTCGAAAGCCAACACGAGAAATACCGGGGAATCCATACGACTTACATTACCAGATACGAACACCATTTCATTTATAATACGCCGGAATCTATACGGAAGGATCTCATCCATACCCGGCGGGAGCTGCCTAATCCCGCGGTTTACCAAGTGGAAAGCGATATCACATTCCCCGTGGAACACACGCTGCTGCCATTGGCTAAGAAAGCCCTTGTCAAGACGATATCGACATCGAATTGATGGCCTAGCGCGATACAGCTGTTATCCTGAACGTCTTGCAAAAACAAAAAACCATTTAACCAGCCAGTTGTTATTACGGCAACTATTAAAACAAGGCTGGTTTCTTATCTACTTAGTTTATGGAATCCAAACGGCGTCCACCGCCTATTTGCTAAAATGTTTTAGTTAACTACATTTCATTGCGATCCCTTAAGTCGTTTAAGCAAGGGATGGGATTGGCATTGCCGCAACCAGCCTTATTCTACCCGGCAATCCAATCGTTGGGATGTATCCCCGCGATCCACAAAATTTAAGCAAAACACACCATCATGAAACGATTCACGTATTTATTTCTTTTTATTTTGACGACGATTTACGGTTCTAGTCATGCCGATGAACCGAAAAAGAGCGAGCAGCAAAAGACCATCACAGGGAAAGTCATTGGAGCCACGGACAGCTTGCCGCTCACCGGCGTGACCGTAGCGGTGAAAGCCACGTCCCGCGGTACGACGACCGATGAAAATGGCAACTTTTCCATTGAGGCATCGGAAGGCGAGACCATCATTTTTACTTATCTGGGTTATGAAGATCAAGAAATCAAGTTAGGCAACCAGCAGGTGCTTAATATCACGCTTGAACCAGACGCCTCCCAAACGTTGGAAGAAGTTGTCGTCGTAGGCTACGGCACGTTGCGCCGGAAGGAGGTAACCTCCGCGGTGGCTACCGTTCGGGCTGAGGACTTCAATGCAGGCGGTGCACGTTCGCCCATGGACCTTATCCAAGGGAAAGTAGCGGGCCTGAACATTACCCGTACGCAAGGGAATAACCCCAATTCCAGTGCGGCAATCCAGTTGAGGGGGATTACCTCGATTACAGGTTCGCGCGCGCCATTGATTGTGATTGATGGGATTCCCGGTGGGAGCCTCGACCTCCTGCAGCAAGACGACATCGAGTCGTTCGATGTACTGAAAGATGGTTCGGCGGCAGCAATCTATGGAACACGTGGCAATGCGGGCGTAATCCTGATCACCACAAAAAAGGGCAGGGAAGGCGAGCCGCGGTTCGACTATTCGACGTATGTGCAGCGGGAAGTCGTGGATCGCAAGCCCGATTTCCTGACGGCTTCCGACTTCAGGAACCTGATTTCGCAGGGATTGATTGGCGCGGATCAGGATTTCGGTGCTTCCACCGATTTGTACGATGAATTGGTCGATCGGCAGAATATAAGCCACTATCATAATTTTGCCGCCTCCGGCGGATCGGCGAAGACCAACTATCGCGCATCCATTTTTTTCAATGACGCAAACGGCATTGCACGCCGGAGCAGCCGGGAGCAATGGGGCGGAAGGATAAACATCAACCAAAAAGGGCTGCAGGACCGATTGAGCCTGCAGGTGAACCTTGCGGCAAATTTT
>Ga0207868_1001978_pt1 | contig 12992 bp, 9 predicted proteins | sample Passage237B_FD_187370 | JGI IMG/M metagenome (GOLD analysis project Ga0207868, IMG submission 187370) | Cellulose adapted compost microbial communities from Newby Island Compost Facility, Milpitas, CA, USA - Passage2 37B (SPAdes) (version 3) ... | reverse complement strand
GAAAAGAACGGCGCCGCCGGTCGGGGTGCCTTCGTCGGTGACGATGAGGTCCGGATCGAGCGGGCTGACCGAGGGGTGTCCGCCGCTGGCGTGTTCGGAGAGCATGCGGTAGCCGGTGCCGTCGTAGCGGACCTCGGCGAGGCAGGCGCGTGTCGGATCGTCGGGATGCGGGCCGTAGCCGATGAGATGCTCGCCATCGGGCTGCCAGGACCAATGCACGCCGCGGCGGCCGAAGGAGAGGTCGAGCACGAGGTGGATTTCGCGGAAGTCGCGGTCGGCGGTGTAGACCATGCCGATCCGGGGTTCGCCGCGCGATTTCACGACGCAGTGGTTGCCGAAGTAGAAGAGGCAGCGGGTGCCGGCGCGGTTCCAACGCACGCAATAGGCCATCAGGGTGAGGCCGTCGTTTTTTCCGAGCCGGGATTTGATCTCCTGGTCGGCGGCGAGAAGGCGGTCGCGCTGCGGATGGCGCTCGAGGAGTTCGGCCACGCTGAAACGCAGGCGCGAGGAGGCGGGATCGAGCGTGTGCTCGAAAATCCCGTGTCGGTCGCGGTCCTGGAACGGGACGGGGGCGCGCTCGGGGCGGTAGACGCCGTCGCCGTAGCCGGCGGCGTAGAGCATGCCGAGGAGGCCGGAGGAGATCGGTTCGCCGAAAGGAGGCGATCCCTCCATGTCGCCGGCGGCCTCCACCCCGCGACCGGTGGCGAGTTCGCGACGGCGGATGAGCGGACGCTCGAGCGAGCCGCCCTGAAAGTAGACATGGCGACAGTCGGGCCCCCACGTCTGCCAGAAGCCGGTGTGCCAGAAAGCTTCGCCGACGGGGCCGGTGGCGAAGCGATGTTCGATGCCGCGGTCGGGGCCGAGGATGATGATTTCGCCGGCGCCGGTCTCGAGGTCGGCGCCGGCGAGCAGGATGCGATCGGAGCCGTCCGGGGCGTAGGGGCAGAGGCTGTAATAACCGTGAACACACCAGCGGTCCGGGATCGGGAACGAGGTGACGCTCAAGGGCGGGGGCGAGGACGGGGCGGTGCTTGGCATGGGCGAAAAGGACGCGAGCAGGGAAAAACTACGCGGCGGAGGCGGCGGGCCTGCGTTCCGTCGATCCGACCGAGAAGACGGAAATGTTAACCCAATTCCCCCGCTTTCGTCTTTAGCGTGGATTGACCGAAGTTGTATTTTTTTGATTTGTCGGGCGCCCGGGCGGGTCGTGTTTCCCGCGAGGGGCGCCTAGCCCGCCAGCGAGCGCAGACGCTCGGCGAGGAGGTGTCCCATGAGCGCGTGGCCGGCGGGTGTGGGATGGATGAGGTCGACGGCGAGGAGACTGAAATCGGGAAGAATCTCGGCGCCTTCGATCAGGTGGAGATGCGGGTCGCCGGATTTGGCGACGAGATCGCGGAGGAAGTCGTCGAAGGCGCGCTGACGGGCGAAGTCCTCGCGCGGGGCGCGGGGAAAATGTCCGCTGTTGGTGAAGGCGGTGATGAGCGCGAGCGGCGTCGCGGGATTGGCGGCGCGCATCGCCCGGACGAAGTAGGCGGCGCGCTTGGAAAACTCCTCGACGGTGAAGCCCGCGCGCATGTTGACGCCGAGTTCGGCGGTGACGACGCGGGCCTTGATTTCGGCGGCGACGGCGGCGAGGTGATCGGCGGCTTCCTTTTCGACCTGGCAGGCGCCGGAGAGGCCCTTGCCGAAGACGTTCCAATGCAGGAGGCGCGAGGCGTGGTAGGGATAACCGAGCGGGTTGGAGTGGGTGATGGAAGAGCCGTAGGCGAGCCAGGTGACGGCGGGTTTTTCGGCGGCGAGCGGCGGGCGGACGGGATGGCCGAAAGTTTCAAGGTGATGAAACAAGAACGCGGCTTTGCCGAAGAAGACGCGCCAGACATCGGGCGACCAGCCGCCGGAGGAGAGGGCGGCGTCGGTGGCTTCGGGAAAACGCTCGGGCGGGGCGAGATCGAGCGTGGTCGGGATGTTTTTGTTGAGACGATGCGTGGAGTGGAGAAACGGACCGCGATAAACGAGCACGTCGGCGTCGGCGTTTTCGGCGCTGAGGGTGATGCGCAGGGCGTGCGCGGGGGTGACGAAGCGAAGTTCGGCTCCGCACGATTCGAGGGCGACGACGCGGGCCTTGTTGTTGAGGGTGTGGCGGACGGACGCGGAGTAGCGGGGGAGCCGGACGAGACCGCCTTCGCGCGGTTCGGGGGAGCAGTTGTGGAATTCGACGAGATCGGACCACTTCATGGGAAGATGTTGAAGGAGGGTGGGGAAGAGATGGACGGAAGCGCCGGCAGATCGCGGGCGGTGCGGGCGCCGCCGTCGTCGAGAAAGCGCGAAGATCTTGAAACGACGGCGGACGTCGAGACGGAGCTTGGGGAAGGCGAGCCCGCCGCGGTCGCCGAAACGGTCATGTTGCCGGTGCGGCCGGTCCCCTTCACGTCGGAGGGGGCGGCGGCGATGTTGAGCGACCAGACCGTGAAGCTGCTGTCGGCAACGGGAGCTTCGCGCGACTGGCGAGGGCGCGGAGACTCACGATTCGCTCATCACGGAGGCGCGGACGGGACGACGGCGAGGTGTCATTGGTCGTAACGCCAGAACGCCGTGGCGTGACTGGCGTAGCGGGCGACCATCTCGGTGGTGGAGATGCGCCGCACGTGGCCGTCGAGGAAGACGACGTTGACGGAGTTGTTGTGGCGGTAGGTGACGGGACTGGCGGCGCCGGGGTCGAGGTTGGTGGCGGTGATGCTGCCCCAGTAGGTGTTGCCGGTTGTTTTGCTGATGGCGCCGTCCATGAAGAAGAACATGAGCGACGGTTTGGTCGCGAGGGTGAAGCGCGGCAGGTGGCCGGCGGTGGTGTTGACGGCGCCGTTGCGGGTGGCGGCGGCGTAGCGGTTGATGCTGTAGTTGCGCGCGTAGGCGGCGTCGGATGGGCGGTGGAGATGCGCGGAGTCGCAACGCAGCACCGAGGGGCGGTCCGGGTCCCAGGGCGAGGGCGGCGGAACGGGCAGCGAGAGGTAGGAGGCGAAATCGGTGCCCCACGTGTCGCCGTCGGGCATCTTGCCGGTGTGGTCGTTGATCCAGAGCAGCGCGGCGGCCTGGATCGAACGCAGGTTGCTGGCGCATTGCGCGGAGCGGGAGAGCTCACGCGCGCGGCCGAGCGTGACGAGCATGAGCGAGGCGAGCACGCCGATGATGGCGATGACGGTGAGGAGCTCGATCAACGTGAACGCGCCCCGGCGTCGCGCTCGGCGGGCGGGCTGCGACGACGGGACTCGGAGGAGGGGCACCGAGGACATGGCGGGAAGGGGCGGGAGCCCTCGCGCGGGATCAATCGTGCCGGGGGCCGCGGCGCGAGGCGACGACGGCGAGGGCGGCGAGTCCGCCGAGGGTGGCCGCGGCGGAGGGTTCGGGGATGTTGGAGGCGCCGGCGGTGATCGTGAGCAGCGGCGCGGCGTAGGTGGTGTGTTCGCGCGAGGCGAAGTTGACCTCCGCTCCCTGCCCGACGCGCTCGATGAGCACGAGGGTCACGATGCTGTTGGAGCCGGTGCGGGCGGATTCGAGCAGGGAGACGAGCGCGGGCGTGTTGGAAAAGGTGAAGCTGGAGCCGACGGCGGAGCCGGTGTCGCCCGAGGCGGGCAACGCCACGGTGCCGAGCAGCGGGGTGGCGTTGGCGGGAGGCTGGAAGTTGTTGGGGCGGACGGCGGGCCACGGGGCGTTGTTGTTGGTGAGCGTGCTCTCCAGTCCGAGCGCGAGCGCTTCCGAGGAGGTGGCGTAGGTCAGGCCGTAGAGTTCAAGCTCCGACGCGGAGGTGCGATTTGCGTCGATCGACAGGGAAAGCGTGAGGGTGAGCGTGGCCCCGGTGATGGGCTCGGTGACGGAGGAGACGTCGAATTGCAGATAGGCGTAGCGGTTGTTGCCGCTGGCGGTTCCGCGGATGCTGATGGCATTGGTCGTGCCGTAGTTGTTGTTGACGCTCGCCTCTCTCACGTGGGTGTCGGCCATGGGCGTGAGGTTCACGATCGTCTGCGCGGCGAGGGGCGACGCGATGGCGAGGAGGGATGCTAGGAGCAGGGGGACGTTTTTCATGGTTAGGGAACAGGGGCGAAAGGTCGGATCAGAGGGAAATCTCATACCAGAGGGTGCGGTATTCCGGGCCGGCGCGGAACCGGACGGCGGAGCCGGAACCCTCCGCGGGCGCGAGCTCGACGCGGCGCGTGCCGTCGGGCGCGAGCGCGTGGACGCGCGCCGGCTTGAGGAAGGCGAGGTCGACGGGGGCGGTCTCGACGAGGGCGGGGCCTTCGCCCCACGCGGTGCCGAAGCCGGTGCGGTCGGCGTTCCATCCCATGTGGCGGTTGGCGGCGCGCACGACGACGGTGAGCAGGTGGCGGCCGGGCGCGCCGAGGGGCTGGCCGTCGACGGCGTTGAGCATGACGACGGAGAAACCGTCGAGCGATGTAGTGCCTGGAGTGATACGCAGCCAGCCGAGGTCGAGTGTCCGGCCGGCGACGAAACCGACGAGGCCGGCGGCGCCGTCGCCGACGAAGCGGACGTGGGCGGAGCCGGCGTGCGCGGCGTCCCAGACAAGGTGATGGCCAGAGGCGGCGGGAGGGAGCGACGCGGGTTGTTCGCCGGGGTGGAGCGCGAGACCGACGCGGCGGTGCAGCCAGGCGTCGGCGGGGAGGCCGCCGAAGACGGCGCAGGCCTCGACGAGTCGCGGGAAGGCGTAGTTGTTCTGCCGTTCGAGCTGGCGTTCGAGAGGAACGTGGACGGCGACGGCTTCGGAGAACGGGGCGACGCGGCGTTTTCGGAAGATGTCGGATGCGGCCAGCGCGGCGACGGTGTGCGCGGGGTTGGGCGCGGTGTCGAAGAAGCCCCGGAGCGTGTCGCCTTCCCAGGCGTCGGGGGAGTGGGCGTAGGCGAATTGGAAGAGCGCGTCCCAATCCTGCGCGGAGCCGTAGAGGGCGAGCAGCGGGAAGGCCTCGGCGTGATGGTCGCTGGAGGGCGGGTGGTTGTATTCGGTGACGGTGAAAGGACGCCCGAAGACGCGACGGGCGGCCATGCGTTCGAATGTGGATGAGCCGGGATGCGCGACCATGGCCTTCTGTTCGACGGTCCAGGGCTTGGAGCGGTCGAACCTGGGGAAACGCGGCGCGCCCCAGTAGCGGTGGGTGTCCACGAAGTCGCCGATCTCGGCCTGGATCTGCGAGGTGGAGTAGCCGACGGCGGTGCCGGCGATGGGGGCGACGACGCCGAGTTCGTCGCGGAGGAAGGCGTGCATCTCGCGCCAGTAGGCGACCTCGGTGTCGCGCAGGAAATGCATGGCGTCGGCGACGGCGACGGGCGTGCGTCCGGGAAGATCCCGGCGGAGAACCCAGGAGACGGGGCGTTCGCCGGGATCGATGCCTTCGCCCGCGGGCAGACCGACGGCGGAGGGCGAACGGACGGACGCGGCCTCGATGTCGAGGACCAGGCCGGGGCGGCCGGCTTCGAGGGTAAGGAGAGCGGGGAGCGCGTCGGCGTCGGCGGTGACGGCGAAGGTGACGGCGTGTTTTTTCCAGCGGGTTTCGAGATTGAGCGTGCGTGGCGCGGCGAGGTTGCGGTTGGCGTGGTCGCGCAGGCGCAGGGCGATTTTCTCCTTTCTGTTGGCGCATAGTTGCAAGGTGACGACGTAGGTGGCGCCGGGAGTGACGGTGAGCGGGTAGTGGCAACGCACGTGCCACGCGGCGTCGCCGGGCACTTCCTCCACGGCGAGGCGCCACGGGGCGGCGTCGTCGGCGTCGGCGTCGCCGGTGTCGCGTCCGGATTGGCGGAGGAGCGTGGCCCGCGCTTTGCCGGCGGTGCGCAACTCGGGCGTGACGCCGGCGAGGAGATCGGCGTCGGCGCGCGCGGGCGATGTCGGTGCGGAGGAGGTTTCGCCGGCCGACCAGGCGGAGCGAAGCGCGGCGGTGTCGGCGTAGCGGGCGCGGAGCCAGGTTTGCCAGCGGGCGGTGAGCTCGGCGAGGTAGGGCTCGGGGAGCCGGTCGAGGAGGTTGTAGTTGTAGGCCCAGAGAACGCCGTTCTCGTTGTTGATCTCGATCTGGGTGACGGCGGGCTCGGTGGCGTAGGTCGCGCCGGTGTAGGGGTTGCGGTGGGTGAGCAGGTCGCGCGCGTAGGCTTTTTGCGCCTCGATCGCCGGTGTGTAGAACTGGTCGAAACCCTTGCCCTTGCGGGGCACGATCTCGTCGTCGGCGGGCGCGGGGAACTCGGGGCCGTCCCATGTGCCGAAAGTGCGGGAGACCTTGAGGTTGAGATTGGTGTAGATTCCGTGCGCCTTCAGCCGGGCGATGAAGTGGTCGAGGCGGTCGAGGGCCTCGGGATCGAAGCGGCGGTGCGCGATCTCGTTTTCGTTGGGATGAGCGGAGGCGCCGGGGGTGTCGCGGTGCCAGATTCCGCCGGGGAAGCGGCGCTGGTCGATGTGGTGGATGCGGACGATGTTGACGCCGAGGCCGGCGAGACGCGCGGCGATGCGGTCGGCGGAGGCGTGATCGGGGAAGGCGCCGGCGAAGCAAAAATTGACGCCCCAGAAGCGGACTGGCTTGCCGGTGTCTGCGAAAACGAAATGTCCGCCGCGCGTGGTGATCGCCCGATCGGCGGGACGCGCGGGCAAGCCGAGCGCGGCGGGAGCGGTGCCGGGCACTGTGCCGGTGGGCGGAATGTGGAAAGGAAAGCCCTCGAACGGAACGCCGTCCGATGCGGGGGTGGCGACGCCGGAGACGACGGGGACGAGAGCGAAAAGCAGCCCGAGCAACGGGCTGCGCAGGTGGGGGCGGACCATGGGCGAAAGCTTACCCCGGACCTTGTCGGACTGTCATTAGCTGTGAGTCACAAGAGTTGACTGTGGTTAAGATTCACGTCGCGGACGTGATGCTCAGGCCTCTTCCGCGGACACAAGGGAAAGGCGGTTCGGCTGGTAACGCAGCGCAGGTTCAAAACCGGCCTCCTGAAGGGTGCGCCGCCGGTAGGCGGAAGGAGTGACGCCGGTGACGCGCTTGAAGGTGCGGCAAAACAGCGAGTCGGACGTGAACCCCGAAAGCGCGGCGATCTGGTGGATGGTGAGGGAGGTGTCGCAGAGGTGGCTCTTGGCGGCTTCGACACGGAGTTGCAGCAAATAATCGAAGACTGTGAGGCCGGTGACTTTGTGGAAGAGGGTGGCGAGGTATTCGCGGCTGAGTCGCACGCTCCAGGCGATGTCCTCGAGGCGGAGCGGCTTCTCGTAGTTTTCGAGGAGAAACTCCTTCACGCGGCGGATGTGGAGCTCGGCGGCGGCGCCAGCCGGATCGCCGGAATCGGCTGATGTAGCCGATTTATGAATACAACGAAGCGTGTTCACGGCCAAGTCGAGGCAGATACCTCCGATCGCGAAACGGTGACCGGGGGGGCGGTCGTCCAACTCGGAGCGCAGCCGGTTGATCAGCTCGTGATGGCGGGGCGTCATGCCGTCCGGCAGATGGTGGATGTCCTCGAGCGCCGATTCGATGAGCGGGTCGAAACCGGGCGGCGTGGCGCCGATGAGGATGCGTAGCGTATGATGCAGGGAGTCGGTGTTTCCGGCGGGGCGATAAACCTGCATCACGCGTCGCGGCACGACGAGGATATCGCCGGTGCGGATGCGGATCGGCGACGCGCCGCCGATGTGCATCTGGAGATCGGCTTGCAGAAAGTAGAGGAGCTTGATGCCGCGGTGGGGGATGCCGCGGTTGGGGATGTAGAGACTTTCGCCGCGCGGGATGAGCGTGGTGCGTTCGTCGGCGAAGACGAGCGGGGGTGGGAGGCGATCGATGGAGTGGAGGATGCGACCCATGAGAAGGCGCGGGGAATCTCGCGGTGAGAAAAGAGAGGGAAAACAGGAATGCAGAGCGCGTTATCACCAGCTCCGGGGCGGGTTGTCGGGGTGATTGGCGGAGGCGGGCGACAAGCGGCTGATCACGGATCGGAAAACGAACCGGATGGGTGGCCGCCAGACTGCCGCGATGGCACGATGAGGGCAAGCATGGTGCGGCCAGACCGCCCGAGTCGTGCTCGGCGCGGAGACTCACGATTCGCTCATCACGGAGGCGCGGGTGGGGGTGAGGGCGGTGTGGGGGCGTTCGCCGCGGGCGTAGCGCTCGAGTTCGTCGGCGAGGTAGGCCCAGCGTTGTTCGAATTCGATCGGGGCGTTGGCGCGGTGGGGCGCGAGCACGACTCGATCGTTGTCGCGCAACGGGCTGTCGGCGGCGAGCGGCTCCTCCTCGAAGACATCGAGCGCGAGGTGGATGGGGCGGCGCGAGGCGACCTCGATCATCTCGGCCTCGTTTACCATCTTGCCTCGGGCGATGTTGATGAACACGGCCTCGTCCTGCATCGCCTCGAAGTGTTCGCGGCGAACCATGTGGTGCGTCTTCGGGGTGTAGCCGCCGGCGAGGATGACGATCTCGCATTCGCGGAAGACGTCGAGCAGGGAGGTCGCCTTGCGGAGGCCTTCGGCGGCGAGCTGTTCGGCGGTGGAGTGCTCGGAGTGGACGACGACGTGGTCGGTGAACTGGCGGAAAAGCTGCGCGATGCCGCGGCCGATGAGGCCGTAGCCGACGACGCCGACCTTGCGCTGGTGGAGGATGCGCGTGCGGCCGAACTTCATCCGCGGCCAGGCTTCGCCGGATCGCATGGCGTGGTGGTAGGCGGCGATGCGGGTGAGCGCGGTGAGGGCGAGCGAGAGCGTGTATTCGGCCATGGGGCGCACGCGCGTGGGGCCGGTGTGGATGACGGTGAGGCCCTTCGCGAGCGCGTGGGTGTCGTCGACGTTTTGGCGGACGCCGCCGTAGGTCGTGCCGACGAGCTTGAGGCTCGGGGCCCCGTCGACGACCTCGCGCGTGATGAGCGGCTGCGCGGTGAAGGGCACGATGAGCACCTCGGCGTCTTGCGCGGCGGCGAGCACCTTGGCGGGCGCGTCCGCCTCGGGGGCCTCGATCAATTCGCCGAGAGCGGCGATGCGGGCGCGGGCGGCGGGATCTTCGATTTTGCAGGTAAAGACGATTTTTCTCATGGGGCTAAAATGACGGGGACGGGCGAATGGGGCGTGGATCGCACGGAGCGTCAAGGCCGGCGGGCGTCCGCGTTTGCGCGTTCGCGGTGGAGGAGGGGCGCGAGGGTGTATTCACGAAGCCGCGACAGTCGCGCGTTTGCCGATGCTGCCGGTCGCGAATCTCGCTCCGGTTTTTCCAAAAGACAGGAAAGACGCCGAGCGAGTATCGGCGTCATCCGGGCTACGATCGGGACCGGGGACCGACATGCAACGTGAACGGCTCCGCTCCGGGTGTGGCGCGGAGCGGAAGCGACTCGGGCGTCGGCGTGTCGGCGGGGAGTTTCGTCGCGTCGATGCCTGTGTCACGCAAGGGACTGTCCTCGGTGTAGGGGGCGAGCGCGGTGGTCTCGTCCAGGGGAAGGTGCAGGCCGGGGTTGTCGTCCTCGACGGACACCGCGCGGCCGTGCGGGCCGGCGGCGATGGCGGCGAGCTCGGGCACGGTGGCGACGGCGAGCACGGAGGGGAAGGCGCCCGCGAAGCGGGCGATGTTGCCGTCGAAGTGGACGCCGCCGGAGGCCGTTCGCGTCGAGAAGGTGTGGGTGACGACGAGATTGTTGAGGACGTGGAAGCCGCGCAGCGGATGCGGATCGAGATTAAGCGGCGTGAGCAGTCGGCCGGAGGGGTGGTAGATCGTGTTGTGCGCGATCCAGAAGCCTCCCGGCGCGGCGGCCTCCTCGGGGAGGGCGCCGTTTTCGAGCGGCGTCTGCCAGTAGCGGTTGGTTCTGCCGATCCCGAGTTTGAAGACGCCGCCGGTGTTGGCGGTGGCCATGGCTTGGGCGCGTTCGGTTTGGAGGATGATGTTGTCGTGGATGATGACGGGGCCGGGGAGCGGCGGGCCGTCGAGCGGTTGCCACGAGATCGGCTCGAAGGTGTCGATGATGAGGTTGTGGTGGACGTGGAGATCGCGGGCGCGCGGCTCGGCCTCGATGGCGTTGTCGCAGATGCGTTCGAAGCGGTTGTGGTGGATGACGGTGTTGGTGCTGCGGCCGGCGTCGCTGAGCGCCTCGAACATGTCGTGAAAGTGGTTGTGGTGGATTTCCCAGCGGTCGCCGATGCCGCGGATGGCGCCGACCTCGTAGCTCCAGGCGCGACCGACGGTGTGGTTGCCTTTGCGCTGCCAGTGCGCGGGGCGATAGGGGGAGCGGGTGCGGCCGCGCTGGTCGGCGACCTCCTCCGGGGTGATGGCCTCGATGTCGGTGTAGGCGGGGAACTGGGTGAAATAACAGTGCTCGACGACGACGCGGTCGGCGGTGGGGCGGTCGCGGAAGGCGGGATCGTCGGTGCGGACGCCGGCGATGCCGACGCGGCAGCCGTAGAACCAGCTGTTGCGGATGGTGACGTCGGAGGCGGCGGTGAAGATGCCGGCGATGCCCGGCGTCTCGAAGGTGATGCCGTCGATCACCACGTGGGCGGGGCCGGAGAAGGGGATGGCGAGGTTGTAGTTGTCGGGCCGATGCGTGGTCTGCGCGCCGAAGCGTCCGCCGCCGTTGGGCGGGGAGACGGCCATGGTGGTTTGGTTGGGATCGGTGGCGCCGTAGCGTCCGTCGGCGCGGAGGCGCACATAGAGATGGCCGGTCTCGGGATCGTGGGAGAAGCCGTGCGGGTGGCCGAGGTAGTCCGCATCGAGGAAGCGGAACGCGCGCAGATCGGCGAGCGTCGGGTAGGCGAGCAGGTCGACCCGGTCGGCGAGGACGCGGGTCGGCCGATAGGCGAGCGGGACGCGGTAGAGCCCGGGCGTCCCGTCGACCGGCTCCCACGCGACGCGCCCCTGGCGGATACTGGCGTCGGCGCCGGAGAGGATGACGCGATCGCGTTCGACGCGGTCGGCCTGGATTGTGATGGGCGCCTCGGGCGCGCCTCCGCGCCGGATGACCACGTGCTCGTAGTAGGTGCCCGGATACACGATGATGGTGTCGCCGGGCCGGGCGCCGTCCACCGCGCGCTGCAAGGTGGCGAAGGCCGTGGCGCGGGATTCGCCGGGCTGGGTGTCACGGCCTGAGGCGGCGTCGACGTGCCAGATGGCGGCGTCGGTTCGGTGCCAGGCGCAGAGGACGGCGAGGAGGAGGGCGGCGAATTTGGGCAAAGACACGAGGGAGGGGATCAGCGATTGCTTTCGGCGAGGGTGAAGGCGCGGACGTGGCCGTCGAAGTAGGCGACCTGGCGGCGGTTTCCGTGGAGCGGTTCGGGCGGGCAACGGCCGTAGGCGTTGCTTCCGGTGGGCACCCATTTCGCTTTCTGATCGGCCTCGCGGATCATCTCGGTGGTGGATGGGTTTTCCACGAGGTTCAGCGGCTTGGGTTTGGTCGGCGGAGTATCGTTCGAGTAGCCGAAGGGTTTGATGCCGCTGACGTTGACCGTGAAGTAGATCGGCTCCCCGTTGCTGTAGGCCCGCGGGTCTTCCTCCCACGCGCGTTGGGCGTGGGTCTGGAATTGTTTGGCCTGGAGGAAACGTTGGGGGTTGGGCGGCGGGGCGAGATTGAGGTAGGGGTGGATGTAGGTGAGGAGGGAGTTCTGGCGGCTGTTGCCGGATTGGGAGGTGTCGTAGTCGGGGCCGTTGTAGTCGAAGTTTTGGCCCGTGGTGAGCGGGCCGGGGAGAACACGATAGTCGACCGAGTAGCTCATGACGCCCATGGCGAGCTGACGCATCTGGTTGTTCGCCTGGGCGGCCTTCGCCTGGTTGCGCGCGGCACTGACGACAGGAATGAGGATGGCGGCGAGAATTCCAATGATGGCGATGACCGTGAGAAGTTCGATCAGGGTGAACGCGCGTGCGCGGGGGACTGGGGAAACGGAGTGCATGATGGCGGCGGATTGGGAGGGGACGCCGGGGTGGGCGTGGGGTGGAATGTCAGCGGCGGCGACCGCCGACGGCGACGACGCCGGCGCCCACGCCGAGCAAGGCGGCGAAGCTGCCGGGTTCGGGAATCGTCGTGGTGTGGATGATGTCGACGGAGTGCAGGGTCAGCACGTCGAAGACGTTCTTGGTGCCGGTGCCGATGCCGAAGGTGTTGAAGGCGGTCTGGTAGTGGGTGCTCGTGGTCCACGTGCGATTGTAGTCGGACAGGCCTTCGCCGACGATGCCGAGGGTGATGCTCACATCGGTCGCGGAAATGCGGGTGATGGTGAAGGCGGCGGTGTAGAGCGCGTTGTTGACGAACGAGGTGGCGGGGGCGTTGGCACCGAAGGAGGTGGCCTGGCTGGTGGATAGCAAGGAGCTCCCGGACGACTTGTAGGTGATGCGGCCGTCCTGGCTCGCGGACGTCGTCGTGTTGAGGGCGAACATGTAACCGGTGTAACCCGTGAAATTGGCGCCGAAGTTGTCCTCGGTGATGAGCTCAGCTCCGTTGGAATTGAAAACACCGAAGCGGAAGCTGCGGTTCGAGGTGTCCGAGCCGACCGTGCCGGAGAACGAGAAGGACACGGTGAGCGATTCGCCGAGCGCGAGTTCCACCGGCGAGAAGTGGGCGACCAGCGTGCGTGCGCCGTCCGCGGTGTTGAGGGTCAGCGAGCCGTTGGCGCTGTCCGTGATCTCGGAGACGCCGCCGGAATAATACCAGGCGGTGGTGGAGTTGCCGGACGAGAGGAGGCGCGCATGGGCGTCGAAGCGTTCGGCGAGGATGGCGACCTGCGTTTGAGCGTGAAGAGCGGAGTTCGCTCCGATGGCGCAGAAGGCGAGGAGGGGAGCGGCGGCGAGCAGAACGCGCGAGACGTGCGGGAGGGTGACATACGAGGACGGGGTGGTGTATGGAGCGGTTTTCATGGGGACAGGGTGTTGGAGAAGCTGTGGAGCGGAGGGAAGGAGGCGGGGACGAGGCGATCGGGGGAAGCGTAGTGGTTTTAGAAATACCCGCCGCGTTTGACGATTTCGACGGCGGACATGCCTTGGTTGATCCAGCGCTTGAGG
>Ga0207868_1001975_pt1 | contig 12998 bp, 14 predicted proteins | sample Passage237B_FD_187370 | JGI IMG/M metagenome (GOLD analysis project Ga0207868, IMG submission 187370) | Cellulose adapted compost microbial communities from Newby Island Compost Facility, Milpitas, CA, USA - Passage2 37B (SPAdes) (version 3) ... | reverse complement strand
AATACTGATCGACCGACAACTGGCCGTGCCGCCAAACGCGGAACTTTTCGACAGCAGTGCGGAAACCATCGTTTTCAACGCGTTGAAAGCGGATTGGGCAGGGAATATCAAATACATTGCTTTGGAAGATATGCAATGGTATCTACCACAGAAGATTGCCTACCAGCTTTACCTCATGGATGTGCAGTCGCTTATTGTTGAAGGTGGGCGCAGTACGCTCGATTTATTCATCGACGCGGGATTGTGGGACGAGGCACGTGTTTTCACTTCGCAGCAGCGATGGGGGGACGGGATGGCCGCGCCGACGTTGCATGCGGCATCGGCCGAAAGCCAGGCCATCGGACCAGATCGCCTGGATGTTTATTACCGCAATAACCTCAACCATCGATAATGGATTTTTACCTCGCAGCAATCATTCAGGCCCTATGCTTCGGCCCCTTGGTAATGGGACTATTCCTATCCATGAAGATATTCAATATCCCCGATATCACCACGGATGGAAGCTATACGTTGGGAGCGGCCATTACCGCGGTGGGATTGTCCAGTGGTTACCCATTGGCCGCCACATTGTTTCTGGCGATGCTGGGCGGTGCCGCTGCGGGGTGTTGTACGGCGTTGATCCATACCAAGCTGCGTATCCATGCACTCTTGGCTGGAATATTGGTGATGACGGCACTCTATTCGGTCAATTTGGTGCTGATGGGGCGTTCTAACGTGCCACTGATTGGCTACCTGGATATCTTCACGGCATTGCAGGTATTTGCCGATGCGGACAGTAACGCATTGGCCATCTTGTTGGTATGCGTGGCGATTCTGTTCGGCATGGTGAGTTTCCTCTTGCGTAGCGATTTTGGCATCGCTATGCGGGCCACGGGCGACAGCGAACCGATGATTCGTGCCCAAGGTGTCGATACCGATAGGATGAAGGTCTACGGCTTGGCGATATCCAACGCCTTGGTTGCGTGGAGCGGATCGCTCATGGCGCAGTTCCAGGGATTTACCGATATCAATATGGGTATCGGCATAGTCATCAGTGGTTTGGGGGCCGTTATTATCGGTGACACGCTGATTAATTCCCTCAAAATCCGTGCAATGGCGCCCATGTTGGGTTGCGTGCTTTTAGGAGTTGTCGTTTTCCAATCGGTATTGGCCGCGGCGCTCAGTGCGGGGGTGGATGCGAACTTGTTGAAATTAACAACTTCCCTGCTGGTCTTGGCTATTGTAGCGTTGCCCCGAGCGGGTGGCTTTCTACAAGCCGGTAGGCGTTGAAAATACCAGAAATAGCGATGCTGCATCTCCAACATATTACCAAAGTATTCAACAAGGGCAAAGCCACCGAGATTGCTGCCATACAGGACGTGACGCTTCAGTTCGAAGCAGGTAGCTATACCGTGCTTGTCGGGGCCAATGGCTCTGGTAAAAGTACGTTGCTGAACCTCATTGCAGGCAACTTCGATGCCGATAGCGGTGACATACGGTTGCACGGACAGGAAATCCAGCGACTGCCCGATTATAAGCGGAGCCAATGGATAGCACGGGTATTCCAAAACCCATTGACGGGCACGGCTGCTTCCCTGAGTATCTTGGATAATTTCAGGATGGCGGCGCTGCGCGGTTCACCGAAAAGGATGCGATTAGGAATAGACGAATCGTTCAGGCAATCGGTGGGGGAGAAGATTGCGGCGCTGGGGATGGGGCTCGAGCATAAACTCACGCAACCCATGGGTACTTTGAGCGGCGGGCAGCGACAGGCCCTGACCTTGCTGATGACCGTGATGGCTCCGGTGAAGGTACTGCTGCTCGACGAACCCTCGGCAGCTTTGGACCCGCGCTCGGCACGGGAAGTGATGGAGATCGCCGACCGGATTGTGCGGGAATATGGCCTTACCGCCTTGCTGGTGACTCATAATATCCATGAAGCGCTGCGCTACGGTACGCGGCTCATCCAAATGGAAAGCGGCAAGGTCATCCGTGACCACAACCAGGCGGCTAAAGCCACGCTCAACCATACCGAGGTGGTCTCTTGGTTTGACTATTACTAGGTAAACCCAAGTAAAAACGCTATCTTTGGCATACATTTACCTAATGCCGTGATGCCATGACCTTGCCTGAAGAAATCCTGCATTTTATCTGGAAATATCGATTATACCATACGCCGCACATGCAAACCGTTTCGGGCAAGGCATTGACCGTACTGGATACCGGTAGGCCCAATCCGGATGCGGGAGCCGATTTCCTTTCCGCCCGTGTGCGGATTGGCGAGACCGAGTGGGCGGGCAATGTGGAAATCCATGTCCATTCGTCGGATTGGGCGTTACACCGGCATCACCAAGATAAGGCCTACAACAATGTGATACTGCACGTGGTATATGACCACGATAGGGACATCAGCCGCGAGGATGGGACAATGCCCGAAACCCTCGAGCTGGCATCGCTCATCCCAGTCCATGTATTCCCGAAATATCGAGAATTGATGGGCAATATGCAATGGATTCCGTGCGAACGGCTAATCCACACCGTTCCAGCCTTCCAGTTGTCCCAATGGTTATCGCGCCTGCTGATTGAGCGTTTCGAATATAAAATCACGGCAATCCACGAACTGTTGGCCCAACAACGAGGGAACTGGGAAGAAACCTGCTACCTGTGGATGGCCCGGAACTTCGGGTTTAAAGTCAATGCCCAAGCATTCGAGCAACTCGCCCGCAGTATCCCGCAATCGATGATTGCCAAGCACAGGACCACCCCTCTGGCTGTGGAAGCCCTCTTCTTCGGTCAGGCCGGGCTACTGGAAAACCGCGTATTCAAGGATGAATACCCCCGGCGACTCCAACAGGAATACCAGCACCTGAGGCAGCTCCATTCGCTTTCGCCATTGGACGCATCCCTATGGAAATTTATGCGCACCCGCCCCGGCAATTTTCCGTCGATGCGCATCGCGCAGTTTGCCGCGCTCTGCTTGCGTGCAGTCCATCTGTTTTCCGTCATGCTCGATACGCGGGAAGTCGGTGCAATAAGGGCACTGTTCGAAGGGTTACCGGTAGCCTCGTATTGGGAAGAACACTACCGTTTTGATGCATATGCCATGCCTCATAGCCGCCAATTGGGGAAACAATCCATTGACACATTGCTGATCAATGCCACAGCTGGTATTTTATTTGCTTATGGTAAATATGTTGGCAAAGAAACGTATATTTACCGGGCCATTGCCCTGTTGGAAAACCTGAAGTCGGAAGAAAATGCCGTTACAAAGCGTTTTTCCGCAATAGGTGTCCGAGCGCGGCAGGCGGCGGACTCGCAGGCTTTGTTACAGATGAAGGCATTTTATTGCGATAAGAAGAAGTGCCTGGACTGTGGAGTAGGTTTGCAATTGATGAAATACAACGAATGATGGTAAAGCGAATCCTCTTGTTTTTTGAACAGCGTTCCTTTGGCGTCTGCACCTATATTGGCGAGCGCTTGGGCATATCGATATCCAAGCTTCGCTTGTTTTTTATCTATACGTCGTTCCTGGCCGTTGGCTTTCCGATTATTTTCTATTTCCTCGCTGGCGTGGTGCTGGACTTCCGCAATTACATCAAACGCATGCGCCACCAACTCTGGGATGTCTAGACTTTCAGGATATGGGCGATTTCGGTGTGCCCCTTTTCGGCAGCTAGGTCAGAAGCAGTCTTACCCATATCGTTTTTGATTTCGACGAGTGCCCCATGTTCCAACAGCAGGATGATGAGATCGATGTTGCCGTGCTGTGAAGCTAGGTGAAGTGGGCTGGTTCGGGATGACTGAAGTACATTCACTTCTGCGCCGGCTTCGATCAGCATCTTGGCAATGCCGTCAAACCCCGAGCCGATGGCGGTGTGGATAGGATACACGTTGTAACCGTTCTGCGATTGGATATTCGGATCCGCACCATTGGCTAGCAGGAACCGGACAATGTCTTCGTTTCCAAAATGCGTGGCGATTCCCAAGGGGGTAAAGCCATGATCCGATAGCTCATCCAATAAACCCGGTTGGTCCTCGATCATCGCCTGCACCTGTTCCAATAGGTTGGCAGCGGCGGCTTCGTGAATCGTCAGTTCATCGATGTGCTTGAGGAGTACCTTCACAATTTGGGGTTTATTGTAATAACAGGCCAATAACAGCGGAGATATATCATGACTGGTTTTCTGTTTACTGAGGCTTGGGTTGCCATTCAGTAAATCGTCAATGGCCAGACTGTTACCCGTTTCGATGTATTCTTCCAAAAGACTGAGGCTCATTATGTCCGGTTTGTATAATCACTAATTAAAAATACCTGGACGAATTAACTAAAAAAATATGAAACCTGCATGAGTTGCCGCGCAAAAACGGACTTGGATAAACTTAACTTGTGCAAGTTTAAACATGGTTCTTCCATTCTCTTGTAGTATTACATCTACAAAAACGTTTTTTAACACGATAATTGTTTTGTATCCTCATTCTTAGCTGTACTTTTGTAATGCCCTCCCAAAGGGCATGTTTTTCATAGGTAGATGTAGGGTCGAATATTCAGTTATTCGGCCCTTTTTTATTTTTTCCGGCGTGCGAAGCCCAAATGTTAAAAAATGTAAAATGATTTTTGAAATTTTACCGAATTCCTAATTTTGGCCCCGTACTGTTTATCATTTCTAAATTAATTCAATTTTTTTATGTTAAAACGTGCCAATACTTTGCCTAAAATTATTGTTGTATTTCTGTGTCTATGTGGAGCGTTCCCGATAAAGGGATTTTATGACTATGCTGTAGCACAAGGTGTTACGCTATACACTCCTTACACAAAGATTTCGGTGCCACCCGGAGAATCCATTGATTATTCCATCGACGTCATCAACAACGGTGGTGGCGTGAGGAATGCGGAGATTGCGGTCGAGGGTTTGCCCGATGGCTGGTCCTATGAGCTCAAATCCGGTGGGTGGACGGTTGAGCAGATCGCGGTGCTGCCGAAAGAGAAAAAGAACTTCTCCTTCAAGGTGCAGGTGCCGTACAAAGTGGACAAGGGGACCTACCGTTTCCGGGTGGTGGCTCGGGGAATGGTCCAGCTACCCTTGACCGTGGTGGTCTCCGAGCAGGGGACCTTCAAGTCTGAATTCAACACGGACCAAGCCAACATGGAGGGCGCCGCCAATTCGACGTTCACCTTCAATTCCACGCTTAGGAACCCATCCAGCGAGGAACAAGTGTATGGGCTGAGAGCGCAGGTTCCCCAGGGATGGAACGCGCTTTTCCGGGCGAACGGCAAACAGGTGTCTTCCGTCAATGTCGGCCCCAACCAGACCTTGAACATCACCATCGAGTTGGATCCGCCCGACCACCTTGGTGCAGGCAAATACAAAATACCTGTTGTAGCTTCCACGAGCGGCATGTCATCCAACTTGGATTTGGAGGTCGTGATCACGGGTTCGTACAACCTGGAACTGACCACCCCTTCGGGAAGGTTGAATACCACCATTACGGCAGGTAGCGACGAAAAGGTGGAATTGGTGGTGAAAAATACCGGCTCGGCTCCGCTGAAAAATATCGAAATGAAGTCATCCGCCCCGGTAGAGTGGTCCGTTGAATTTGAACCCAGCAAAATCGATGTCATCGCGCCAGGCCAACATGCACAGGTTTTCGCCACCATCAAAGCTAGCAGGAAAGCCGTGGCCGGCGATTACGTGACCAACCTTGAAGCGAAGACCCCTGAAAAATCATCCACGGCGTCCTTCCGGATTTCGGTCAGGACACCACTGTTGTGGGGATGGCTGGGCATCATGATTATTCTGGGTGCACTGGGTGGTGTGTATTATTTATTCCGCAGATACGGAAGGAGGTGACCCGTGAGCCAATCAATCATCGAGCTGAAAGGCCTTACCAAGAAATATGGTGATTTTGTGGCAGTGGACCGACTTGACCTCGCTATTGCCAAGGGCGAAATCTTCGGTCTCCTCGGTCCGAACGGGGCGGGGAAATCAACCACGATCTTGATGATGCTGGGGTTGACGGAACCGACATCCGGCGAAGTACGGGTATGCGGCATCGACTCCACGACAAACCCCATCGAAGTGAAACGCCGGGTCGGTTACTTGCCGGACGATGTCGGGTTTTACGATCAACTGAGCGGCCGGGAAAACTTGTTGTACACCGCGAGGCTCAACCGCCTTTCCTGGCGGGAGGCCGAAAAGCGCGTGGACAGGTTGCTGTTGCGCGTCGGATTGCACGACGCCGCTTCCAAAAAGACGGGCAAATATTCACGCGGTATGCGTCAGCGTTTGGGATTGGCCGACGTGCTGGTGAAGGACCCCGAAGTGATCATTCTTGATGAGCCGACGCTGGGCATCGACCCCATCGGGGTCCGTGAATTTCTGGAGTTGATCGTCTCCCTCAGCCGGGAAGAGGGAATCACGGTGTTGCTGTCTTCCCACCACCTGCACCAGGTGCAGCAGGTATGCGATCGGGTGGGCATCTTCGTGGCGGGAAAATTACTTGCGCAGGGAAATATCACCGCGCTGTCCAAAGCGCTGTTTTCCGAAAGGGAGCCGTATACCGTCGAAGCGGAAATCGAGGCAATCGATCCGGCGGGTACGGAAAACCGCATCGAAGAAGTAAAATCGAAGCTGTTGGGTTTGGAAGGGGTAATCTCGGTACAATTCAGTGATTCGCGGTTCCATGTGGGGGGTACCCGGGATATAACGGCAGGCGTGGCACACCTGATCGTGAGCCTAGGGCTGGGGTTGAAGTACCTGAATAGGAAAGAATACGGCCTTGATGAGATTTATACCAAGTATTTCGAAGGAGGTGAAGCATATGGAAAGACTGCATGATACGGTCCGTCAGCTGAAGGCACTGCCAGGAATGGTGAAACTGACCGATGCGTTTGGCCGCTATATGGCAAGGATAGCTGAAAAAAGGAGGGATGCGGTTATCCACCCGTTTTGGGTAATTGTACAGAAAGAAGTCTCCGATCACGTACGTAGTTGGCGCTTCAATGTGTTGCTGTTTTTGATCCTGTTGACGTGTTTTGGCTCGTTGTATACGTCGATTACCAACCTCGTCGAAGAAACAGCCAAGGCGAAAAGTGCCGATGATCCCTTTTTCTTTTTGAAGCTGTTTACGCTGTCCGATGGCTCGTTGCCCCCGTTCCACGTGTTCATCGGCTTCCTTGGCCCGCTATTGGGTATCGGCTTGGGCTTCGATGCCATCAATTCAGAGCAAAATTCAGGTACGTTGAGCCGTATCATGGCCCAGCCCATCCACCGGGATTACTTGATCAATGCGAAGTTCATGGCAGCGCTTGTTGTGATTGGCGTGATGTTCTTTGCGTTGGGCTTTTTGGTGATGGGTTTCGGCATGGTGATCATCGGCATACCGCCTACGGCGGAAGAGTTCCTAAGGATTGTATTTTTCCTGTTGTTGAGTGTGATTTATGTGGCATTTTGGCTCAACCTGTCCGTTTTTTTATCCATCCGGTTCAGGCAGGCGGCCACTTCCGCGCTTACCGCGATAGCGATATGGTTGTTTTTCACGGTGTTCTACCAGATCATCGTAAATCTCGTGGCACGGGCGATGGCACCGCCTGAGATGGCTTCGCCCGAACAGCTCATCGGCTACCAGCAGTTTATCCTCAACCTGATGCGCATCGTACCCAGCCAGTTGTATACCGATGCCACGACGACATTGCTCGTTCCATCGGTAAGGAGTTTGGGCCCGTTGACCATGGAGCAGGCTTATGGAGCCATACCGAGCCCATTGCCATTGGGCCAGAGCCTCCTGATCGTCTGGCCACAGCTGACGGGGCTGATTGCCTCCACCGTCGTTTGCTTTGCCTTGTCTTACGTATATTTTATGCGGAAGGAAATCCGATCGAGGTAAAAAAACAAGCTGTTTTTACATTCACTGCAAAGGACGCAAAGCATTTCACAAAGAATACGAAGCCTTTATAATCAGTAGCTTATTCTTTGTGTGCTTTGCGTCTCCTTAGCGTGCTTTGTGGTTTTGAGCCCCCCCTTTTTTGTATTTAGTGGCAAGTTAGGTAAGTTTGGCAAATATTCAGAACTATGCCGCGAAAGATTGTTGTAGCGATAACGGGAGCCAGCGGCTCCATCTATGCCAAGGTGTTGCTTGACAAGCTGTCTGCACTCCGGTCCCAATTGGAAGCGATAGCGGTGGTTATGTCAGACAATGCCAAGGATGTGTGGAAATTCGAGTTACAGAACGAAGCATATCGGGATTACCCCTTTACGTTTTATGACAAAGGCGATTTCTATGCGCCGTTTGCGTCTGGGTCGGCCAAGTTTGATACGATGATCGTATGTCCCTGTTCCATGGGCACATTGGCGCGGATAGCTACCGGCATGTCGTCTGATCTGACCACGCGGGCCGCGGACGTAATCCTGAAGGAGCGGCGGAAACTGATTTTGGTGCCGAGGGAAACCCCGCTGAACCTTATTCACTTGCGCAATATGCAGACGGTGGTCGAGGCTGGTGGTATGATTTGCCCTGCGAGTCCGTCGTTTTACAGCCTACCGCAGCATTTCGAAGCGTTGGCTGCTACGGTGGTGGATAGGGTGCTGGAGCTTGCCGGTCTGCCGGCGGGCGGCTACGAATGGGGGGGAAGGTGATATTTTCACAAATAAAGATTTACCATTATACTTGATTTCGTACTTTTGTTCGTTCCTTCTTTCTTCGTTTAATATACATGGATAACTTACTCATCAAATCTGCCAAAGCTGCCTTTCCCAACTCCCCTTTTCACGATAGCGAGATTGATGTGTTGGTAGAGAAAGGAATAATCACCAAAATCGCTCCACGGATTGACATCGATGCCAAAAGGGCAAACGTGTTTGATGCGAAGGGACAATACCTTGCTCCCGGCTTTTTTGACATGAATGTCAATTTCGGCGAACCGGGCTTGGAGACCAAAGAGGATATCAGTTCCGGCTGCGCTGCAGCGGTGGCAGGCGGATTTACCGGTGTAGCGGTACACCCTAATACGCATCCGCCTGTGCACAGCCGGTCGGAAGTGGCATTGATTGTCAATCGCGCGAAAGCCCTGCCCGTCGATGTGTATCCGATAGGTGCCATCAGCAAGAAACGGGAAGGAGGGGAGCTGGCCGAACTCTATGACATGAAATTGTCCGGGGCCATCGCCTTCGGGGACGGCAACCGACCCGTACAGCAAGCCGGCTTGATGAGCAGGGCATTGCTATACTGCAAAGGGTTCGAGGGTGTGATCTTGTCATATCCCGAAGATGCGTCGGTGGCGGGCGGTGCCAAGATGAACGAAGGAATCGTGAGTACCTACCTCGGCATGAAGGGCAATCCGAACCTCGCCGAGGCGCTGATGGTGGCCCGCGACCTATATCTGGCGGAATACAATGATGCGCCAATCCACTTCACTACCATTAGTACCGCACAGAGTGTCGACCTGATCAGGAGAGCCAAATCAAAAGGCATTCGGGTGACCTGCGATGTGGCTGCCCATCACTTGGTGATGACGGATGACCTGGTCATGGGTTTCGACAGCAACTACAAGATGAGTCCACCATTGCGGACCAAAGCAGATGTCAGGGCGTTGCGCAGAGGGCTGAAGGACGGCACGGTGGACGCCATCGTATCGCAGCATACGCCGCATGAAATCGAATTCAAGCAGGTGGAATACCAGATCGCGGCGGAGGGAATCATCGGTTTGCAGACCGTGCTCCCGTTGGTGCTGAAGGCCGGACTGACCGTAGACCAAATTGTCGATAAGCTGGCTGTCGGGCCAAGGCGCGTACTGGGGTTGCCTATCCCAGAATTGAAGGAACAGGAATCAGCGAATCTGGTGTTGTTCGACACGGAAAAAACGTGGCAGTTTGACCAACACACCAACCGTTCCAAATCGAACAATAGCCCATTGATGGGCGCGGCGCTGAAAGGCAAAGTAACAATGGTCGTCAATAAGCGTCAAATCATAAACACACAACACGCGTCATGAACCACGATGTGCATAGGGCTCTTGAAGCCGGTTTGAAGGCTTACGGCAATGTAGCTGGATACGAATCAAGCGGATTGCTCACGCGGCTTGGGCAGGTATTCGATGCAGCTATACCGTACCTGGAAAAGGTCTCGCAGCTGGATGCTGCATTTGACGACTATCCTTCGTTTGAAGAATTGCGGGAGGTTACTTTTGATTTGCTGCTGATGAATTTTTTTGCCGATGACGTGAAAAAGTTGGAAGAAGATTACCTCGAATCGGCAGAATGGGAAGCCATCGAGGAACAAACCATCGACAGAGGGACCGAGGTGCTGAATTTGCTGCTATACCTCCGCGAATGCGCCGACGAGGATATCGAGCCACAGTTGGTGGATTACCTAAAAGAATTCCTGTTGGTGGATGAGGACGAGTTCCAGGATGAGCACCGGATTTATGAACCGGTCATCGCCAACCAGCTGCTGGTCGATAGCTCCTACGCGGAAATCGCGAAAGTTTCATCGAAGATTCCCGAAAACCAGGAGTTAGTTGAATTGTTCTATCCGATAATGGCATTCTTCAGTGAACAAAGCCCTACGGCAGCGGACATGGCGGATTTTATGCAAAGCAGCGCAAATCCGGCCTTTGATACGGCGGTGTACCATCTTTTAGTCGCCTACAATCGTTAATCTAAAATACATAATCATGACAACAAATCTGAACACCGAAAAAGGGGCAAATGCAAAACGCATAGCCGTCAACAACGCGCTGATCTGGGCAGTTATCAATATCATCATCTTTTTGCTGGTGTATTATGCCGCACCTTCGTTATTGGGTAATTTTGCTTGGGGATTTATTCAAATCGCTATCGGGATTGGGCTCGCCATTTACTTCACCCTTGATTTAAGGAAGAAAATCGGTGGATATTGGTCATTCAAGGAAGCGTTGGGCCATATTTTCCTGATGTTCATTGTACAGGTAGTGGTGGTTACGCTGTTTACTACGGCGTTCGCGAAGTGGATAGAACCCAGCTACGCGGACACGATGCGGGAAATCACGCTCAATGCCACCACGAAGGTGGCCGAAACATTCAGCTCCGATCAGGAAGTCATTGACAAGATGATTGAAGAAGCGGAAAAGAATATCGAAAAGCAGGTCAATCCAGGCTTTATGGATGTCGTCCAGGGGTTGGCCATAGCCGCCATCTTCTATTTCATCGGTGCGCTTATTTTCGCGGCCATTTTCAAACGGAATCCGCCGGTATTTGCATCGTACCAGGAAGAGGACGGTAATCCGGCCGCCAACGACACGCAGGAATAACAGATTGGGTCAGTTGATGGATATTTCCGTTGTCATACCGTTATACAACGAGGCCGAATCGTTGCCGGAGCTCACGGCATGGATAAGGCGGGTAATGGACGACCATCGTTTCAGCTATGAAATGATTTTGGTTGACGATGGCAGTACCGATCAATCGTGGATGACCATCGAGGGGCTGAAAGCCATGAACCCCAAAATCACCGCTGTGAAATTCAGGCGTAACTATGGCAAATCGGCTGCATTGAATGTTGGTTTTGCAGCTGCGCAAGGGGATGTAGTCATCACCATGGATGCGGATTTGCAAGACAGCCCGGATGAAATCCCGGAACTGTACCGGAGGATTGTCCAGGAGGACTTCGATTTGGTTTCAGGGTGGAAGAAGCAACGCCATGACCCGCCAAGCAAGACCATTCCGACCAAGCTGTTCAATTCCGTAACCCGGGGGATGTCGGGTATCCACAACTTACACGACTTCAATTGCGGGCTGAAGGCTTACAAAAAAGAGGTGGTGAAAAGCATCGAGGTCTATGGGGAGATGCATCGGTATATCCCGGTGATTGCTAAATGGGCGGGCTTCAAACGGATCGACGAACAGGTGGTGCAGCATTATCCGCGCAAGTATGGCAAGACGAAGTTCGGTACCGGGAGATTCGTCAAGGGTTTTTTGGATTTGTTGTCGATATTCTTCGTAGGAAAATTCGGGAAGCGCCCCATGCATTTCTTTGGTGCCATGGGTGTGGTGAGCTTTCTGGCGGGATTTATCATTGCGGTTTGGCTGATTGCGGAGAAATTGACCAGTATCGCCAACCAAACGCCATATCGCAATGTAACCGATCAGCCACTGTTCTTCTTTGCCTTGGTGGCCATCGTCATCGGCACCCAATTGTTCTTGACCGGCTTTATCGCCGAGTTGGTTTCCCGGAACAGTGCGGACCGGAATAACTACCAGATTGAGAAAGTCATCTGATTTTGGATTTACGATTTTAGCTTTACGATTTTAGCTTGGCTCAGCAAGGTCATATTTTCTTTTCGGTCATCATCCCGCTTTACAATCGCCCGCAGGAGATTGACGAATTGCTCGAAAGCCTCACGCATCAACACTATTCCCCATTTGAGGTACTGGTGATTGAAGATGGATCGACGAGGGATGCGCGGTCAATCGTGGAACGTTATAAAGATAGGCTGGACGTCCATTATTATGTCAAGCCCAACGAGGGGCAGGGGTTTACCCGTAATTTCGGATTCGAGCGAGCGCGTGGCGACTATTTCGTGATTTTCGACTCCGACTGCTTGATTCCACCGGATTACCTGACCCATGTCGCAGCTTTTTTGAAGAAAATCCCGTTGGATGCCTATGGCGGCCCGGATGCGGCTCATGAATCGTTTACCGATATCCAGCAGGCGATCAGTTATTCGATGACTTCGCCATTTACCACCGGGGGAATACGGGGCAACAGGAAACATATCGGTACTTTCCATCCACGCAGCTTCAACATGGGGGTATCGCGGAAGGTGTGGGAGACGGTCGGAGGATTCAAACTGACCCGCTTGGGCGAGGATATCGAATATAGCATTCGAATCCAAGCATCCGGTTTCCGGATAGGCTTGATTCCCGATGCCTTGGTGTATCATAAGCGGCGGACGGATTTCAGGCAGTTTTACAAGCAATTGCATTTCTTCGGCAGGGCACGCATCAATATCTACAAACATTTTCCCAATGAATTGAAGCTCGTGC
>Ga0207868_1001974_pt1 | contig 13004 bp, 13 predicted proteins | sample Passage237B_FD_187370 | JGI IMG/M metagenome (GOLD analysis project Ga0207868, IMG submission 187370) | Cellulose adapted compost microbial communities from Newby Island Compost Facility, Milpitas, CA, USA - Passage2 37B (SPAdes) (version 3) ... | reverse complement strand
CGGATGAAGTCGACCGTCGCCATGTCGGGCAGGCTGCCGTCCACCACGATGACGTCCGGCATGTCGGCCTCGCACATATAGAGCGCCTCGTTGGCGCTGCCGGCTTCGATCACCAGCAGCTCGGGGCCGGCGAGGATGCGCTTTGCCACTTTGCGGATCACACTGGAATCATCCACGATCATGCAGCGTTTCACGTCCATGCCCTCCAAGGTGCGCCCGGTAGGCGCGCAAGCTCGCTCCATCACGGGCAGGAACGTTAGGGCGGAGAGGTAAATATCCGCGTAATGGCTGCGGTAAAATTTCGCTGAACGGCGGCCGCGCGCGGCGGCGCTGCGCTTCAGGTCGCCGTCAGCACGATCTCGTCGGCGGAAGCGCGGATGCCGATCTCCATCCCCGCCTCGCGCGCGAGCAGCAGCGTATAATAGGGCTGGACCGAATGGGCGTCGATCGGCTCCTCGGGCCTGGCGCCCGAATGCAGCTCGAGGAATTTGGGCGGCACGCGCAGCAGCGGGCCGGCGGCGGTCAGCGTGAATTTGGGTGCCGTTTCCAGGTCGGCGAGCTCGACCGTGACCTTGCCTCCGCGCGGGATCGCGCCATTGGCGGTCAGGATCAGGTTGAGAAGCAGCTTGACCTTGTTCTTGGGCAGAAGCGCGCGGGCGCCGCGCCATTCCAGCTCCGGCTTCTCGTTGTTCATAAAGGCGGTGGCGACGGCCTGCGCGTCGCCCGTGTCGATCTGCATGCCGGCCGAGCCGGCGGCGCCGAAGGCGATGCGGGCGAATTGCAGGCGCGCCGAGGCGTTCACCGCGCTGGCGCGGATGAGCCGCATCGCGTCCTCGTCGGAGCCGCCCTCGTCCAGCAATTCCAGGCCGTTGTTGATGGCGCCGACCGGCGAGATGATGTCGTGGCAGACGCGGCTGCAAAGCAGGGCTGCAAGGTCGGATGCCGAAAGGGTGAAAAGGTCAGCCATGCCGAACAGGTCTCCAGTCTCGCCGCCGTCGCGGGCCCAGGCGCAGGGCACGGCATAGCGAATCGCGGCTTGCACGCTCCTGTCCCCCGATACACAGCGGGCGCCATCGCAGCAAGAAACGCGTGCATGCCGCGGCGTACAATCCGCGGCGGCCGTGCAAGGGCTGCGGCGGCCGCCGGCTTCCGGCGTTTACCATTCGGTTAATGGTTGAAAAAGGTTTGCGGCCTAGACTCGCATTCGAACCATTTCGTCCGCCGCAGGGCTCCGTTCGGCAGGGGGCCGGGTCCGGTGGCGGTCGTTTCCCGAACGGAGAGATGCGATGTTCGCGAAGTTCAAAGCTGCTTATTCGAAGGCCGTCGCCGCCGTCCTGCTGGCGGCGGGCATGATGCTGTCCGTCGCGCCCGGCGCGCTCGCCAACGACACCTACAGCGTGCAGGAGATCATCGACGCGGGTCACGGCTTCTTCGGCTCGACCTCCGGCGGCCTCGCCAGCGTGATCGAGAAGGCGTTTGCCTCGCACGGCCTACCGAACGGCTATGTGCTGGGCGAGGAGGGCTCGGGCGCCATCATCGGCGGCGTCACCTATGGCGAAGGCACCCTCTACACCAAGAATGCGGGCGACCATGTCGTGTTCTGGCAGGGGCCGTCGGTCGGCTGGGATTTCGGCGGCCAGGGTTCGCGCACGATGATGCTGGTCTACAATCTCGACGCCGTGCCGAACCTCTACAAGCGCTATGTCGGCGTCGCCGGGTCGGCCTATGCGGTGGCCGGGCTCGGCTTCAACGTCCTCAAGAACGGCAATGTGCTGCTGGTGCCGGTGCGCACCGGCGTCGGCGCGCGGCTGGGCGTCAACGTCGGCTACCTGAAGCTGACCCGGACGCCGACCTGGAATCCGTTCTGAATTCGGGGGACGCCCGCCTGCGAATGACGGGGGCCTGCGCATCCGGCGTTCGCGCGCCGAATGCGCGCCGCGCTCCGGTTCCCGGACCCCGTCGCTCCTGCAAGGGCTGAGCCCGGCTTGCGGCGGCGCGCTCCAGCCTCGTCCGCGCCCCTGCGCCTCCGCCCCGCTTAACCTTAAAGCCTGGTGAATTTCCGACGACACTGGATTCTTGCCGTGCCGTCATGGCACAGTCTTCCCCGTAATGCAGTCTACGCCTCAGGCGGTGGGGAAGGCGCGTGATCGAGAGTATCCTGTTCTTCGTGCTGGGGTTCCTGTGCGCGGGATTTCTGGCGCTGATGGTCGCGCCGGCGATCTGGCGGCGCGCCGTCGTGCTGACGCGCCGGCGCATCGAGGCTTCGGTGCCGCTTTCGGTCAACGAGATCCAGGCCGACAAGGATCGCATGCGCGCCGAGTTCGCGATGTCGACGCGCCGGCTGGAGATGAGCATCAAGTCGTTCAAGGAGAAGGCGGCCAGCCAGATCCTCGAGATCAACCGCAACCGCGAGGAGCTGCGCCGGCTGGCGGAGGAGCAGGCCGACAAGAACGAGACGCTGACGGCGCTGGAGGCGAGCGCAAGCGAGCTGCGCACCGAGCTGCGGCGGCGCGAGGAGCAGCTCCAGCAGCTTTCCTACAAGCTGATCGATGCCGAAAAGCTGCTCGAGGAGCGCGCGCTGGAACTGGAGAAGATGGGGCGCATGTACGACGAGGCGAGCTTCTCCTCGTCGAGCCGGCAGATCGAGCTGGTGGCGCGCGAGACCGAGGTCGAGAAGCTTTCGGCCGACGTTGCGGAGATGCGCGGCCAGCGCCGCGACGTCGAGCAGCGCCTGCGCGCCGCGGCATCCGAGAACAAGGCCCTGCAGGACGAGCTCAAGCGGGAGCGGCGCAAGATGGCGGATCTGGAGGCCCGGCTCGAACGGCTGATGGCCAATCTGTCGGATCGCGAGGAAAAGCTCGACCGGCGCGAAAAGGAGATGGAACGGCTGCGCGAGCAGGTGAAGCTCGAATCGAGCAGCGAGAGCGAGATGAGTGCGGCGCTGGCGCAGGCGCAGGACGAGAAAGTCAGGCTGGAGGCCGAAGTCGCGGAGTTGACGTTGCAAATGTCGACGCTGCTGTCGGGCGCCACCGGCGCCGACATCGAGAAGGCGATGGCCCGGCTGACAGCCGACCGGGAAAGGCTGGAGGAGCGCGTGGCCACGCTGGCGCGCGAGAACGGGAAGCTGCGCGCCGGGCTGGAGGCGCTGGAGCGGGGCAAGTCGGACGATTGGGACGAAGAGCGGCGCGAGAACGCGCTGCTGCGCGAGCAGATCAACGATCTTGCCGCCGAGGTGGTCAACCTGACCATGTCGCTCGACGGGCCGGATTCGCCGATCCGCAAGGCGCTCGGGCAAGCGGCTGCCGGCCAGCCGGCGGGCGCGCAGGGCCCGGATGCGATCGTCAGCCTCGCCGACCGCGTGCGCGCGCTGCAAAGGGCTGCAGCGGCGCCCGGCCACTGACAGCAGTCAACTTTCCGCGTAGAGACGGTGCAGCGCGACGGCCGAGGCGGCGGCGACGTTGAGGCTGTCGAAGCCCTCGGCGATCGGAATGCGCACGGTCTGCATCGCGCCCATGACGCTGGCCGGCAGGCCGTCGCCCTCGGTTCCGAGATAAAGCGCGGTGCGCGGGGCGCGGCGGATTTCGGCGATCCCCGAAGTTCCGGAAGGTGACAGCGCGAATTGCGCGAAACCCGCCTGCCGGAGCAGCCGTATCAGAGACGTCGCGTCGCCCCCGCGTGCGAACGGAACCTTGAGCGCGGCTCCGGCCGAGACGCGGATGGCCTTGCGGTAGAGCGGGTCGCAGCAGGTGGCGTCGAGCAGCACCGCATCCGTGCTGAAGGCGGCTGCGTTGCGGAAGATCGAACCGACATTGTCGTGATTGGCGATGCCGACGAGCACGACCGCCAGCGCCCGCTCAGGCAGGGCGGCGGCGAGATCGTCCGGCGAGGTTCCGCTGCCGCGCGCCGCCACCGCCAGAACGCCGCGATGCATGGGAAACCCGGCGATCCGGTCCATGACGGCGCGGGGCGCGACATAGACCGGCAGGTCCTGCGGCGCCTTTGCGAGAACCGGCCGCATGCCGGCCAGCCGGTTCTCCAGGATCAGCACCGACAGCGGCGCAAAGCGGCGGGCCGAGAACAGCACGTCGAGCACGACCTTGCCTTCGGCGACGAACAGGCCGTCGCGGCCGGCAAGGTCGCGGTCGCGGATGTCGCGATAGGCCGCGATGCGCGGATCGTCGGGATCGCTGACGGCGAGGATGTTCATGGCGGCGGCCTCGAGGAACCGCCAGCCGATAGCGGCTCGGCCGCGCGGCGGCAAGCCGGGGTGGCAGTCCCGGCTATTGCGCCGGCGAGCGCGGCGGATGGTCGGCGAGGATATTGTCGAGCGCTTCGAGGATCGAGGCCACCATGCCGTCGGCCAGCGAATAGTAGATCATCTGCCTGTCGCGGCGGGTGCTGACGAGGCCGGAATTGCGCAGCTTCGCCAGATGCTGCGACAGGGCCGACTGACTGAGCTCCACCTTCCCGGCGATCGCCCCGACGGAAAGCTCCGTGCCGGCGATGTGGCAGATGATGGCCAGTCTTTTCCCGTTTCCAAGAAGGGCAAGGATTTCCGCAATCTCTTCGGCGCGGTCAACCAGCTTACCGGGTGCCATGAAACCCCCAAAGCGCATGCGTCTTCGCGCAGTCACCGTGGGGGCGCCGATGGTGCGCGAATCATTCACGTCGAGCCTGTACCCTACTCGCTCTAGTTGTGTCAGGCTCCTGCGCAGCGCGCAAGTCATAAGTAATTGAGCGCCGTCACGCGTCTTTCGCCGTCCGCTCCGCGAGCAGCCTGCGCCCGTCGCCCGCCATCTTCACCAGCGCGGCCCGCACGCCCGACGGCGCGCGGACCGGCTCGGGAAACGGCACGCGGCGCACGTCGTCGCCGCATGCGAGGTCGAGCCCTTCCGCGTCGATGCCGGTCAGCACCCAGCGGCCGTCCGGCGCGCCGGCAAACGCGCGCGCATAGATGGCGACGGCGTCGGCGTGCTCGGAATTCATGTGGGCTATGGCGGATTGCTCGCTGGCGGCAAGCGCCTCGTTCGCCGCCTCCTCGCCCATCAAATCCTCGCGCGACAGGGCGTAGGCCTCGCCGAAGCCGCCGTTGAGGCGCGCGCTTTGGATCTCCAGCCTGTGCAGCGCGAAATCGGAAAAGCCGGCATAAAGCTTGCCCTTCGGCTGGCGGGCGAGATAGCGCCGCTCGGCCCGGCCATAGTGCGGGCTGCCGCGGTCGAGCCGCCGCGCGCGGCAGGCCACGCTCATGCGCGGATGGGCCAGCGGATCGCCCTTGCCCGGCTCGCCGACGAGCAGGGAGCAGCGCGGGTCGGCGGCGAGCGCCTTCGTGTGGGCCGAAAGCGCCGAGATGAGGATGAGGGGGCTGCCGTCATTGTCGGTCGCCAGCGCGACGCGGGTCGCCAACGGCGCGCCGGTTCCGGGCTCCAGCGTGGCGAAAGCGCCGAAGCGCGCTGCGCGCACGAGCGCCCGTGCCTGGCGCCGGGCATCGTCGTCGACGGGGCGCAGAACGTCCTTGGCCTTTTCCAACGCCGCGGCTCCAAGAAAACCTGACTGATCTACTCCTATTATCGGCCGACGATGCCCGCGCTGGCAAGCGTTTCCGCGTCTTCCGCCGAGATGCCGAAGGCTGCGAGCGCTTCGGCGGGGTCGGTGCGCGGCGGTTGCGACAGGCGAGCGGGCGAGCGCGAGAAGCGCGGGGCAGGGCGCGGCCGCGTCAACGGCCCGATCCGGGCATGGGCTTCGCGGGCGCGAGCATGTCCATGCGCTGGAGCCTCGGCGAGCGACAGCACGGGCGCGACGCAGGCGTCCGTGTTCTCGAACAGCGCCGCCCAGTCGTCGCGATTGCGCTCGGCGATGCGGGCTGCGATCGCCGCGCGCATCCGCGGCCATGCCGACGTGTCGTACTGGGCCTGTGCGAGCGCCGGCTCCAGCGGCAGCAGCCGGGCGAACTCGGCGAAGAACTGCGGTTCGAGGCAGGCGACGGCGACGTGGCGGCCGTCGGCGGTCTCGTAGGTGTCGTAGAAGGGGGCGCCGGTATCGAGCAGGTTAGCCCCGCGCCGGTCCTTCCAGAAGCCGGCGCCGAGAAAGGCGAAGAAGGGCGCGGCCAGCATCGAGGCGCCGTCGACCATCGCGGCGTCTATCACCTGGCCCTTGCCGGAGCGGCCGCGCTCCAGAAGCGCGGCGAGCAGGCCGACGAGCAGGAACATGGTGCCGCCGCCATAATCGGCAACGAGATTGAGCGGCGGCACCGGCTTGCCGTCCCTCGGGCCGATGGCATGCAGCGCGCCGGACAGCGCGAGATAGGTCAGGTCGTGCCCGGCACGGGCGGCGAGCGGCCCGTCCTGGCCGAAGCCGGTCATGCGCCCGTAGACGAGGCCGGGATTGCGGTCGAGCGCCACCTCGGGGCCGAGGCCCAGCCGCTCCATGACGCCGGGACGAAAGCCCTCGATCAGGCAATCGGCCGCGCCGACCAGGCGCAGCACCAGCTCGACGCCCTCGGCACGCTTGAGGTCGATGCGGACGGCGGAGCGGCCGTGGCGGTCGAGGTCGTAGGCGTCCGGCACGACCAGGAATGCCTGCTCCTTCGACATGCGCTCGACACGCAGCACCTCGGCGCCCAGTTCCGACAGCATCAGGCCGGCGAGCGGGACCGGCCCGATGCCGGCCATCTCGACCACCTTGAGGCCGGCAAGGGGAGGGCGCCGGCCGTCCCCGCCGGCCGCGTGCGGAGGCGAAGGGACGCCGGGCGGGAGGGATGATGGCGGCACGGTCCGGACCCGGCGCCGCTATCTCGGCGCCATGCGGATGGCGCCGTCGAGGCGGATGACCTCGCCGTTGAGCATCTGGTTCTCGACGATATGGCAGGCGAGCGCGCCATATTCGGCCGGTTCGCCCAGCCGCGGCGGGAAGGGCACCTGCTTGCCCAGCGAATCCTGGGCGTCCTGCGGCAGCCCCGCAAGCATCGGCGTGCGGAAGATGCCGGGCGCGATCGTCATCACGCGGATGCCGGCGCGGGCCAGGTCGCGGGCGACCGGCAGCGTCATCCCGACCACGCCGCCCTTGGAGGAGGAATAGGCGGCCTGGCCGATCTGGCCGTCATAGGCCGCCACCGAGGCGGTGCTGACGATGACGCCGCGCTCGCCGCCCTGCAGCGGGTCGAGCAGCTCGCAGCGGGCCGCGAACAGGCGGATCATGTTGAAGGTGCCGATCAGGTTGACCTCGATCACCTTGCGGTAGAGGTCGAGCGAGTGGGGGCCGTCCTTGCCGGTCGTCTTCGCCGCGATGCCGATGCCGGCGCAATTGACCAGGATGCGCGGGGCCCCGAGCCTGTCGGCCACGGCGGCGAAGGCCTGCTCGCCGCTGTCGGCGCTGGAAACATCGCATTTCACGGCGATGCCGCCGATCTCGGCCGCGACCTTTTCGGCCCGTTCGATGCCGACGTCGAAAATCGCCACCTTCGCGCCCCTGGCCGCCAGCGCGCGGGCGGTCGCCTCACCGAGGCCCGAGCCGCCACCGGTCACCACGGCGATCTGTCCGGACGGGTTCATGCATTCCTCCAAATGTTATGAGACAAAACAATTCCGAGCATCCTAACGCATTTCCGGGCCGCCGTGTATCGCTCCGTCGAGGGAGAAAGCGGCCTCGCCTGCCGGCTCCGCCGGGGGCGGGCGGTCAGCGCCGCAGCACGGCGCGCAGCACGTCGCGCACGCCGATCGCGCCGATGAAGCGCGACTGCTCGTCGAACAGGGCGACCGGCGCGGTGTGCGACTGGTGCATGGCGTGCATGACGGCCTTGAGCGACGTGCCGGGGCGGGCCCAGAAGACCTGCGGCCGGTCGTCGGGCAGGGATTCGATGTCGTCGCACGAGACCCAGATCGCCGGCTCGCCGTTGCGCTCGGCCGCGACGACGAGGAAATTGTCGTCGAGGCGGAAGCGGGTGGTGCGGCGGCGGTCGAGCCAGACCCAGCCGTCGCCGCCGCTTTCGAGGTCGCGGCGGTCGCGCATGACGTTCCAGGCCGTCAGCACCGAGAGCGGATTCACGTTGGCGATGAAGTCGCGCACATAGGCGTTGGCGGGCTTCAGCACGATGTCCTCCGGCGCGCCGGTCTGGACGATGCGGCCGCCTTCCATGATCGTGATGCGGTTGCCGATCTTGAGCGCTTCCTCGAGGTCGTGGCTGACGAAGAGGATGGTCTTCTTCAGCCGCGCCTGCAATTCCAGCAACTCGTCCTGGAGCTTGGTGCGGATCAGCGGGTCGAGCGCGGAGAAGGGCTCATCCATCAAGAGGATCGGCGCTTCGGTGGCAAAGGCGCGGGCGAGCCCGACGCGCTGCTGCATGCCGCCGGACAGCTCGTGCGCGTACTTGCCGGCCCATTGCGCCAGGCCGACGAGCTCGAGCTGGCGGGCGACCCGCTCGCGCCGCTCGGCTGCCGGCACGCCGGCGAGCTCCAGACCGAAGCCGACATTTTCCTCCACCGTGCGCCACGGCAAAAGGGCGAACTGCTGGAACACCATGGCCACGCATTCACGCCGGATCTTGCGCAGGTCGGCGTCGGAGCAGGTCACCACGTCGGCCTGCCAGCCGTCGTCATGGACGATCACCTCGCCGCGCGTCACCCTGTTCAGCCGGTTGACGGCGCGCAGCAGCGTCGACTTGCCGGAGCCCGACAGGCCCATCAGCACGCTGATCTCGCCCTGCTCGACCGACAGCGAGGCGCCGGCGCAGCCGAGCACGGCGCCGGTCTTCTCCAGGATCTCCGCGCGCGATGCGCCCGCGTCCAGCATCGGCAGCGCGTCGGCGACCTGCCTGTCGCCGCCGAAGACGATGTCGACGTCGCGGAACTCGACCGCCGCGCTCATTTCGTGTGCTCCTGGCCGATGCGGGTGATGCGGTCGAGGATGATCGCCACCACCACGATGGCCAGGCCCGCCTCCAGCCCGAGCGGGATGTTGACGGAGTTCAGCGCGCGCACCACCGGCTTGCCCAGCCCGTTGGCGCCGATCAGCGCGGCGATCACGACCATCGACAGCGACAGCATGATGCACTGGGTCAGCCCCGCCATGATGGTGGGAAGCGCGGCCGGCAGCTCGACCTTCCACAGAAGCTGGCGGCTCGTCGCGCCGAAGGCCGCGCCGGCTTCCAGCATCGGCTTCGGAACCGTGGTGATGCCCAGATAGGTGAGCCGGATCGGCGCCGGCATGGCGAAGATCACGGTGACGATCAGGCCCGGCGCGATCCCCAGACCGAACAGGATCAGCACCGGGATCAGGTAGACGAAGGTGGGCAGCGTCTGCATCAGGTCGAGGATCGGATGCAGGACGCGGTAGATGCGCTCGTTATGCGCTGCCCAGATGCCGATCGGCACCCCGATCGCCATCGACGCGGCGGTCGCGGCGACGACCAGCACCAGCGTCTCCACCGTCTCCTTCCAGAGCCCCTGATTGACGATGAACAGCAGGCCGGCGACCACCGCCAGCGCGAGCCGCCACGACCGCTGCAGCCACCAGGCGAGCGCCGCGACGAGGAGGACGACCACGATCGGAGGCGCCGCCAGCAGCAGGGCCACGAGCCCGTCGAGCGCGACCTTGAGGCCGTCGGCGAGCGAATCGAAGAACCATGCGAAATGCGTGGTCAGGAAGTCGAAGAACGTCCGTCCCCACTGGCCGACCGGGATCTTCCAGCTCGCGATCCATTTGGATACCGGGTCCATCGCCGTGCCCCCTCAGGCGGCGAAGGCGACCGATCGATCTCCGGCCGGTCGCCTCCGATTGCTGTGTGTCGGGTTGAATGCGGGCGAGGCTCTCAGCCGCCCAGCCCGGCCGCCACGGCCGCCTTCGCGTCGCCGCCGTCGAATGTCGTTACCCCTTCCAGCCAGGGCGCATACGCGTCGGGATTGGCCTTGAGCCACGCCGTCGCCGCGGCGTTCGCTTCTGCGCCGTCGTTCAGGATGGCGCCCATGATCTCGTTCTCCATCTTGAGGGAAAAGACCATGTTGGAGAGCAGCTTGCCGACGTTGGGGCATTCGGAGGTGTAGCCCTTGCGCACGTTCGTATGCACCGTGGCGCCGCCATAGTTGGGGCCGAACACGTCGTCACCGCCGTCGAGATAGGCCATCTCGAAATTGGCGTTCATCGGGTGCGGCTCCCAGCCGAGGAAGACGATGTCGGTCTTGGCGTTGACGGCGCGCTGGACCTGGCTGAGCATGCCGGCTTCCGAGCTTTCCACCAGCTCGAAGCCGGACAGGTCGAACTGGTTGGCCGAGATCATGTCGAGGATCAGCCGGTTGCCGTCATTGCCCGGCTCGATGCCGTAGATCTTGCCTTCCAGCTTGTCCTCGAACCTGGCGATGTCGGCGAAGGTCTTCAGGCCGGCCTCGAACGTGTAGGCCGGTACGGCCAGCGTGTATTTGGCGCCTTCGAGGTTGGTCACGATCGTCTCGACCGATCCGTCCTCGCGATAGGGCGCGATGTCGCCTTCCATCGTCGGCATCCAGTTGCCGAGGAAGACGTCGATGTCGCCGTTCTTCAGCGATGCGTAGGTGACCGGGACGGAGAGCACCTGGACCTCGGGCGTGTAGCCCAGCGCCGACAGGATGACCGACGCCGTCGCCGTCGTCGAGGTGATGTCGGTCCAGCCGACGTCCGAGAAGGTCACGGTCTTGCAGCTTTCGGGCTCGGCCGCGCTGGCGCCCGTTGCAAGGAACGCCCCGGCCATGCCGAGCGCCACGGTGGCTGACTTCATAAGCGACATCGCTACGTCTCCCATTGTGTGATTCCGTCTTGTGCGGCCATGTGGCGGGCCGATCCGGATTCCTGAAACCAAACACCATTCCTTCACGGTTTCAAGCGCGGATGCCCTTGCGGGAGGCGGCATGGTGCCGCCCGGCAGGGTTGTCCGGCCGGTGCTTTTGTCGTGGAACAGCGAAGATCGGCGCTCCCGCTGCCTGCCCCTTCCGGCCTAAAGTCGCCGGCATGGCCAAGCTCTACTTCCATTATTCAGCGATGAATGCCGGCAAGTCGACTGCGCTTTTGCAGGCTTCCTACAACTATGTGGAGCGCGGCATGACGACGATGCTGTTCATCGCCGCGGTGGACGACCGCGCCGGCGTCGGCCGCATCGGCTCGCGCATCGGGCTTGCGGCCGAGGCGGATACGTTCGGGCCGCAGGACGACCTTTACGAGAGGGTGCGGGCGCGCACGGAGCAGGCGCCGGTCCATTGCGTCTTCGTCGACGAGGCGCAATTCCTCACCGACGAGCAGGTTTGGCAGTTCGCGCGGGTGGCCGACCGGCTCGGCGTGCCGGTGATGTGCTACGGGCTGCGCACTGATTTCCGCGGCAAGCTGTTTCCCGGTTCGCATGCGCTGCTGGCGATTGCCGACGAGCTGCGCGAGGTCCGCACGATCTGCCGCTGCGGACGCAAGGCGACGATGGTGGTGCGGCTCGGGGCCGACGGCAAGGTGGCGCGGCAGGGGGCGCAGGTCGCCATCGGCGCGGCGCAATATGTCTCGTTGTGTCGGCGCCACTGGGAGGAGGAGATGGGCCGCTGGCCGGCGGAGGATTTCGTCGGCTTCGCGGGGGAATAGGCGCCGCCGCGCCGCCGGCATCCATCGTGAAACGGGCCGGCGCAGAAACCTTTCAATCGTCGGGCCCGCCACATATATTCGCGCCATTCGCGAACGGACGAGGACCGCACATGGCCGCACTGCAGAACTTCGATGCCGAGATCGAGAAGACCAGGCGCGTGGTCGAGGACATGCGCTCGAAGATCGAGCAGTCGGGGATCGTCCTCGACCAGATTGCCAGGGCCGACAGCAAGATCGCGCCTGATTTCGACATCGAGAACGCCCGCATCGAGGACGTCCTCAAGCAGCAGAAGGTGATGGAAGGCAACATCGCCGATCTGATCATCGGGCTGGAGGACGCGACCAACGTCTTCGGCGCCGAGTTCGAATCGATGAAGAGCTATACCGGCTGGGAAACCTTCGTCGGCATCTTCTCGCAGCAGCGGAAGCAGCGCATGCGCACCGAGCGCGTGCGCAACATGTCGCTGGCCGGCAACCTGCAGGAGCTTCTGGCCAAGTCCGACACCATCGTCGGCATCCTGAAGGCGCAGAAGCAGATCCTCGACACCCGCTACAAGACGTCCGAGGCCAGCCTCGCCCAGGTGATCGAGCGGCGCAAGGGAACCATCGAGACGCTGACGGCGACCCAGAAACGCATCGAAGAGCTGAACCCGATGCTGCTCGACATCGAAAACAGGATCGCGGCCTCGACCAGCCAGAACGAGCGGACCAAGCTCGAAGGAGAGCGCTCCAAGCTGGCCACCGAATACAATGAGAGGCAGGCGAAGGAGCAGGAGCTTCTGGCCGAAAGCCAGACGCTCGAGCGCTACACCTCGATGTTCCAGACCTTCGTCGATTCGCTCAACAACCAGATCGCGGCGCAGAACACGCTGATCAACAAGCTGACCATCGACACGGAGCAGCGCATCGTTCTCTACAAGGCCCTGGAGGATTCGCTGAAGACGGCCGCCCAGCAGGACGTGGCCCACAAGATCAACACGCTGGGCAGCCAGGTCGACAACACGGCGGAGGAGACCATGGCGGGCATCGGTGCGGCGGCGCAAAAGCATATCGGCGACCTGCTCGAGCTGCACGAGAAGAACATGGTGGCCACCGCCGACATCCAGCGGCGCAAGAAGCTCGCGGACGAGGCGTTCGCGCGCCGCTTCGAGGATGTCATGCGCAAGCACAATGCGGCGGATTACGTGAAAGCGTGAGGCTCGCAGCCCTTCAAGGTTCGCGCTCCATGTCGCCCCCTCTGTCCTGCCTGGCAGAGGGGCGCGCGAAGGGCCGCCGCGCTGAAGGGTGGCGAAATTGACCGATTCTGCCTCCTCCGACACCGCCGCCCGCTATTTCGCGGCGATCACCGCCGCGCTCGAGGGGCTGGACGTGTTCCTGCGCGACGACCGCTCGCCGCTTTACCGGCACGGCGTGGTGGCGCA
>Ga0207868_1001971_pt1 | contig 13010 bp, 11 predicted proteins | sample Passage237B_FD_187370 | JGI IMG/M metagenome (GOLD analysis project Ga0207868, IMG submission 187370) | Cellulose adapted compost microbial communities from Newby Island Compost Facility, Milpitas, CA, USA - Passage2 37B (SPAdes) (version 3) ... | reverse complement strand
GAGAGTTCGGTGCAGGCTTTCTGGATGCGCTCGCAGGCTTTGGTCAGGGTGTCGAGATCCAGCGCGTAGGAGACGCGGAAGCACGGGGAGAGGCCGAATTCCGCGCCCTGCACCACCACCAGATTGTGTTTTTCCAACAGGTAGGTTGCAAAATCGGTATCGGTTTCGATCGTCTTGCCTTCCGGCGTCGTTTTGCCGATCACGCCGTCGCAAGAGGCGAAGACGTAGAAAGCGCCTTCGGGCGCGGTGCAGGAAATGCCCTCCGCCTTGTTCAGCATATCGACAACAAGGTCGCGGCGCTCCTGAAACTTGCGGCGCCAGTCCTGCAGGAAGCTCTGGTCCCCCGTCAGCGCCGCCGCGGCGGCCGCCTGACTGATGGAGCTGGGGTTCGAGGTGCTCTGCCCCTGTACCTTGCTCATCGCCTTGATCAGCGGCAGCGGGCCTGCCGCATAGCCGATGCGCCAGCCCGTCATGGCATAGGCTTTGGAAACGCCGTTGACGGTCAGGGTGCGTTCATACAGCTCCGGCACGACTTCGGCAATCGTATGGAATTTGAAATCGTCATAGACCAGATGTTCGTAAATATCATCGGTCAGGATATGCACATGCGGATGTTTTTTCAAAACCTCGCCCAGCGCGACCAGTTCTTCCTTGCTATAGGCTGCGCCCGTGGGGTTGCTGGGGGAGTTGATGACCACCCATTTCGTCTTGGGCGTAATGGCTGCTTCCAGCTTGGCGGGCGTCAGCTTAAATTTTTCCGCCGCCGTTGCGGTCACGATCACAGGCGTGCCTTCGGCCAGCATGACCATATCGGGATAGGACAGCCAGTAAGGCGCGGCAATCACGACTTCGTCGCCGGGGTTCAGCGTCGCCATGAAGGCGTTATAAAGCACCTGCTTGCCGCCCGTGCCGACGATGACCTGATCGGGCGTATAGGTCAGGTTGTTCTCCCGCTTGAATTTCTCCACAATCGCCTTGCGCAGTTCCGGCGTGCCGGGCACGGGGGTGTATTTGGTCTTGCCCGCATCCATGGCGGCCCTGGCGGCGTCCTTGATGAAATCGGGTGTGTCGAAATCCGGCTCGCCCACGGACAGGCCGATCACGTCCTTGCCTTCCGCTTTCAGCTCCTGCGCCTTGGCGGCCAGGGCAAGCGTGGCGGACGGTTTGATTTTATCCAGACGGCTGGCGATGAAACTGCTCATTTTTATTCCCTCTCTTGTCGTATCGGTCTTGTCTTACGCGTGTTGCGAAATGTTGTTTTTTTCGAACCACTCCTTGATCCCCTGCAACGCGGGATGTTTCAGGTTCTTCTCCAGATTGCGCCAGCAGTACGGGATAAAGGGCAAATATTCCTTGCGCCCCTGCCCGTAGCCCAGCCGCGCGAAAAGGCCGAAGCATTTGACGGCCTGCGCAGTGCCGATGGTGGCATATTCGCCCTTGAACAATTCCACATCCGCAATGCCGGTTTTGTCGATAAAACGGGCGAGCATCTCTTCTTCCAGACCTGCCGGCAGTTCCGTGCGTACGTCCTGCAACAGGAACACGAGGTCAAAAGCGGGCGAGCCCATCATATTGCCGCGCGCATCGGTCATGTCCTGAAAATCGATCAGGCCCAGCGCCTTCACGCCTTCGCGTTCCGGCAGATAATAAAGGTTTTGCGCGCCGTAATCGCCGTGCAGCAGCACGGGGTCGAAATGATGCGCGGTCGTGATCGCATCGTGGAACAGGCTTAAAAATTCTTGCCGTTGTGCCTCGTCCGGCGTGCGGCCCAGTACATGGGGCATGTAATGGATCAGGAACTGCTCCACGCGGAACAGCCAGTATTCATCGGAATAGGCCACGGATTCTTCCAGCGCGACGGCGGGGTCGGCATGAAACTTGTGCACCAGCACATCGACGGCCAGTTCGTACAGCTTGCGGATGTCTTCCTTGCCTTCGGTAATCAGCTCGAAATAGCGCTCGTCGCCGAAATCCTCCATCAGCACAAGGCCGAGGTCATGGTCCACGGCGTAAACGGCAGGCACCGTCAGGCCGATATTGTCCAGCTTGCGCTGCATGGTTTCAAAAACGGCGGTATCCTCCAGCGGCGGGCGCGCGTCCATCAGCACGGCGGTCTTGCCGTCCTTGCCGACACGGAAAAACCGGCGCACGGAGGCATCCATGCGCAGCGGCTGCAAGGGACTGCCCGCAAAGGCAGTGGTATCCACAAAATCGCGCAGCTGCTGACTGCGCTGTTCTTCGGTGATGTCTCTTTTCACGTTGGGTTGCATCTGCACCTGCCTTTTTGAAAAACAGGTGACGGTATCATTTTTAACGCCCGTTTTACAGAGAAAACACGTCAAAACCCTGCCATTACAAAGGCTTTGCCCCGCCCCCGCCTGCCTTGACCGGCCTTTCCATTTCACATAAAATAGAAGAAGGGGAAGCGCCGTCGCAACGGCGGCGTTTGGACGGGAAATGTCATACGAATTCAGCGACTTATCCTTGCCTTTGCAAAAGGTCATCGACCTTGGCGAAATCGACCGCTGGCTGCGCGGCGTGGCCGAGATCGTGCCGCAGCGCTGCGCCGCCCCGCCTGAGGATGACGATGACATCCCGTCTGCCCCGGATACCACCGCGCATAACTTCAACACCCATACGCTTTATTTCGGCAACAGCCACCTGATCACGACCAGAGACATCGAGCGCATGGTCGGCTTCCGCCAGCTGCTGGCGGCGGCCTCCCAGCACAATATCCGCGTGGATGTGGACGATATGGGCGGCGGGCAGATGGAGGTTTCCTTCACGCCCGATGAATCCTTCAGCCGCAGCCGCATTTTCGGCGCAAGCTACAGCAACGTGCTGCCCGTTCTCTTCGGGCAAGGCCCGCGGCTGTAACGTCAGGCCTTACGGCAGGAACTTGTATGCCGGCGCGCCCTTGGCATAGCCCGGATCGTGGTTTTCCGCGTGCGGGCCGAAGGTGATGCTGTCCAGCTCCTTCTTCATTTTCTTGAAAAAATAATCCTCGTCCGGTTTGCGGTCGGAGCGGAACTCGCGGAAAATGCCGCGCAGGAAGCCTTCCACCTCCTTCTTGCCCGCATATTTGCCGTCGAGCGGGTAGTTCATCAGCATCAGGCTTTCACAATAGCAGCCCTCCAGCGCCACGGGCGGCTGGACGTAGTCGATCGGCACGGGGATCGCGCCCCATTCCTGAAAGATTTTGACGCGCTTGGCGGGGTCCATACTGTCCATTTCGGGCGTAACCTTTCTGGGGTCGTTGACCTCGATAAACACGCCCGCCAGCTTCTTGCCCGCCTTTTTGGCGAGCTTTTTCAGCGACTGGATGCGGCTCTGCACCAAAATCTTGCCCAGCCCGCGCTCGCGGTGTTCCGGCGCGATGGCGTTATAGGCCAAAAGCCCCACGTTTTGCGGTTCGTAATAATAGGCAATGCCGATGCCCTTGATCACGCGCTTGGCGGGGTCGGGATCTTCCAGATTCTCGCCCAGCAGGTTAACGGCGATTCCGACCTTGGGCAAACGGCCTTCGATGATGTCCTTGATCTTTTCAAGACTATCGCGTTCGTCCTCATCAGGGAAAGCCGGTACGTAAATGTCGTGGTAAGCCTTGTCGAGCAGCGGATAAAGGTCCGGTCTGTCCTTGGTGACGTTGGCGATTTCAAGGGTCATCTCCTTCAAACTCCTCTGGTTTGATGGGGTGAAACGGCCTGACGATTCATCAGAGGAACGCAACATAGGGTCTTTGGGACCGGGAATGCAACAAATTTCTTTAACAGAAAGCCAAAAAATGTTACCCAGACCCATATAACTTTTGAAATGCTCTTTCCGCCGCCGTGCACGGCCCGATTTGAGGAGGCTCCGAGCCATGTCCCAGACACTGACCATCGCCCATTGGGTTGCCAATTTGTCCCATCCCGTCGGCTCGCTGGCGGATTTTGCGGCGCTGGTCACGGCGCAGCTGGAAAAGGCGCAGGCTGAAAAAGCCGATATTCTGCTGGCGCCGGAGCATATCAGCGAATACTGGATGCCCTTCGCGCCCGGGGGCCAGCCCCTGACGGCAGAAAACGGCTGGGTGGCGGATCAGGCTGCCGAAGTCCTGCCGCTGCTGCAGGAAGCCGTCCGCAAGACGGGCGTGGCACTGGTGGCGGGTTCTTCCTCCTACAGGCACGAAAAAACCGGCAAATGCCGCAACCGCAGCTGGATGCTCTTCCCTGACCGCGCGCCCGTGTTCCATGACAAGCTGGTCATGACGCCGTCGGAAAAGGACCCCGCGGGCTGGCGCTTCGAGCCCGGCAATACCGTAAATGTTTTCGACTGGCGCGGCCTGCGCCTGTCGCTGATCATCTGTCTGGACGTGGAAATGCCCGCCGTGGCGCATAAAATGGCGGCGGCCGACATCGACCTGCTGCTCGTCCCTTCCATGACGACCAAGGTCGCGGGCTATCACCGCGTGTTCAGCTGCGCCCGCGCCCGCGCGGTGGAGCTGATGACCGCCGTGGCCGTGGTCGGCTGCGTCGGCGGGGCGAAAGACGCCGACGGTTCCGCGCGCGAAACCTATAACGGCGGCGCGGCGGTTTATATCCCGTCGGAGGAAATTTTCGGCCATACCGGCATTTTCACCGACCTGCCCGTCCATGCAACGGCGGAAGGCCCGGGCGCGATGCTGGTTTCCCGCGACATTCCCGTGGGCCGGATTCGCGACGCGCGCCGGGGCAAGCCCGAAGCCTGGCCCGGCCCCTTCGATGCCGGCCATATCGAAATCGCGCACGAAAGCGCGCCGGTATGCAAGGTTTGCTGACCTAAATCCCTCCGCAGGCCGCCGAAGGGCGGCATGGTTTGTTTTTTAGATAAAAATCAGGGCTTCGGCGGCGGGTTGTTTTTGCCGTTCAGCAATTGATCGCGCAGGCGGTCAAGGCGGCCACGCAGGGAAGCGTCGATCACCGTATCGCCGACCCGCACCTTCAGGCCGCCCAGAAGCTCGGGGTCTTCCTGTATTTTCAGGCGCACGCGTTTGTTGAATTTATCCTGCAACCGCTCCTGCAAATCCTTTTCCTGCGCGGCGTCCAGCGGGCGCGCGGTGGTCACGCGGGCGATGACGATTTCGTCGCGCGTGATCTTCAGCACGGCATGGGTCACATCGGGCAGCAGGGCAAGATCGCCATTTGCGGCCAGCGCATCGACCAGCCCCGCAAGGCCGCTGCCCAGTTGTGCCCTTTGTCCGATTTCCTTCAGCACGTTTTCCTTCAGCGCCTGCGGCTGCTGTTTGCTTTGCAGCAGCTGTTTCAGCTTCGGGCTGGCGGCGAGAATATCGGCGAGTTCCTCCATCGCCACGGCGGTTTCGTCAAAGACATTGCCCGCCCGCACAGCCTTCACGAAGGCATTGGCGTAAATCCTGACTCTCGCGGCTTTCAGGTTGTCTTTGGGTGTCGGCGTGGCCATCGGCTTTGCTCCCTGTCATGAACGGGTACAGGGGTATTACAGGCGGTTTGCAGCCCGAATGCAAGCCCTTCCTTGAACGACGGAAAACGGCGCAGGTCAGCCCGGCGCCTGTCCCTTTTGCGCGGGTTTGGCGTTTTGCACCGTCTCCGCGTGCGGGCGATAGACGGGGATTTCATTCACGCCCATCAGCGTGCCGACGGAGGTGTTTTCATAGGCATCTTTGGAGAAATCCTTGCCGTTGATGAATTTGTCTATGTAATCCCACGTCTGTTGCTTGAGCGCCATGAAGTCCAGCTTGGGCTTCACGCCGACCGTGCCGCCCGCCTGCCGGATTTCGTCCAGCGCCGCCGCCTGTTTGATCCAGTCGGGGTCTGCCTCGATCTCGTAAGCGCCCGCCGCCACATAGGCGGAAAAGTGATAAAGGTGAAAGGCTGCCGCCTCGACGGGGATATGCGTCAATTCGCGTTCGATGCCGCGGGTGGATTTTTGTCCCGGCGCACCGCGGGCGATCAGGTTCAAATCCTCGCAAGGACAGCCGCCGTCTTCCCGCGGTTCCAGCGGCAGCTGGACGTAATTGAAATCGACTTCGCGGAACCCCATGCTTTCGTAATAATGCCGCCGCCAGAACTGGTCGGTCTTCGCGCCTTCGGTATCCACCAGAATGGATTCAATCGACATGTTCAGCGGCGCGTTTTGCTCTGCCACCTGTAACAGGTCAACAGTCGCAGGGTCGCGGTCCTTGCCGAAGGTGCCCGCCACAAAGCGCCGCCCCTCTTCCTCCGCAATCCGCAACGTCATATCGCCAAGCCCCAAAGAGCGCACGCGCGGATCGACAAAGCTGTACACCAGCGATTGCGTGCCGTCGATGACCGCCGCCACTTTCGGATCCTTCGCCGCGCTGAGGTTCATGACGTTGCGTGCGCCGACAATTTCGCCCTTCTGGTCTTCCAGCACGATCCATTGCTCCAGCGACGGCGCGTCGCTGGTTTTGACGGTATTGATCTTGAGCAGTTTGTCCAGTTCCTCGCGTTCTTCCTCCAGCGGGAAAACGCGTTCGTAAAGGCCGTACATGCGGCGCATGATGTCGGCGTTCTTCGGATCGGAGCAATCGCTGATGACATGCACCTTTAATTTGGACTGGTATTCCTTCTTCGCCTCTTCCAGATCCTCGCGCTTCAGGAAGTCATAGACTTTGTCGGGAAAAAGCACGATGGCGTCGATTTTGGCCTGCATCAGCTGCTTCTTCATCTCGACCATGGCAAGACGGGCGTTTTCCAGCTGTTCGCGCGCTTCCTGTCGGGCCCGTTCGGTTTCCAGGTCTTTTTTCGCCATACTGATGCTCCATGCCATTTATTATAAAGACATGAGCATGTTACCATATTAAAGGTTAACGAAATTTTAACGAATGGCCGAAAGCCTGAAAACCGGCTGCAGATCAGTCTTTTTTATCCGTTTTCTTGCCCGCGATTTTGTGGATGGCATCCACATGGCTTTGCGACGCCTTGCCCGGACGGCTGACAGCGCCGCGCGGGGCAGGTTCGCCAAAACCGAAACCGCCTGCGTTGCGCCCGCCTTGCAGGCTTTCCAGCACGGCAACGCCGAATTCACCGGCCTCGCCCGCCTCCACCTTTGCGGCGGTTTGCGCACCGGCGGCCGCAGGCGGCTGCGCGGCGAAATTGACGGCATGGCTGACAATGCTCTGGATATGCGGCGCGACAAGGCCGAGCAACAGGGACTGGTCTTTTTCAACCCATGACATGAGCAGACGCTGCGCCTTCAGATGATTGCCATCCGATTTTTCAAGCGCATCACGCACGCGGGACATCGCATATTCACGGCTCATATCCGTTTCCTCCCTGTCCTGAATATCTTGCGTATTGTCGCATAAAGCACGGCAGGAGACAACGCAGCGCATGGGCATTTTCCCCCATAATCAATCACTTGTTATCATGAACAACCGTTCTTCCCAGATCTATGGTAAAATATGGCCATGCGGGAAATTTTCAGGCACACAGCCGAAAAAGACAAAGATGCAAGCGCCAATGCTTTCATCGACCGCATTATTGCGGAGCGGCCCGATCTGGCCGATGCCGCCTTCTATGCCCCCGCGCAGGGCAAGAACAGCCTGACGGTCATGACGGCGGATGAAGTTTTCAAAGCGCCCAAAACGCCCGAGGATGCGCCCTTCTTCGCCAAGGAATACAAGCTGCTCCAGCATCTCAACGGTTTCGATCTGGGGGTGAATATCCCCGAAGCCACCCATTATTCCGAAGAAAGCGGCTTTTATGCCATGTCGCGCCTGCGCGGCGAGCCTTTGACGCGCGACCTCCTGGAAAGCCTGCCCGTGCGGGAGCAGGAAAAAATCGCCGATGATCTTGCGCGTTTCAATGCGCAGTTTTCAAAAACGGTCACCGACGGCGACCGGCAATATCTCGGCCTTGGCACGGCGGAAACCTATCAGCCCCTGCCGCCCGAAGAAATTCTCGACAGCCTGCGCAAACCGCATATGCAGCAAGCGCTCGGCCCCCATTACGATGCGGCCTGCGCGGCGGCGGCGCAATATGCGCGCGGTTTTAATGCCGACGCGGAGAAAAAACACGTCATGATGATCCATTCCGACCTGCACCCCGGCAATATCATGTATGACCGGGAACATCAAAGGCTCGGCGTCATCGATACCGGGACGGGGCGGATGATCGCCGCGGATATGGGCCTCTCCCCGCTCAACCACAGTTACCCCGCCGCATGGATGGACAGGCATCTGGAGACTTTTGCCAAGGAAACCGGCGTGGAAATGACGCGCGCGCAAATCGCGCACAAGAAATGCCTCTACGGCATCCGCTATCTTGCCCAGCACCCCGAAGATGCCAAGGCTGCCGATTTCCTGAAGGGTGAACTGACGGTCTGGCAGGCGGCGCAAAAGCCCGCCGCATCGCAGCCGGAAATAAAAGCCCGCGCCAATGACGGATACAAACTGTAAACGCTCAGGTCGTAAACACGTCAGGCCGTCAGCGCCACCAGATCCTGCAAAATCTTGTGCGCACCGCGCACCCGTGCGGGCAATTCATCCCATGCGCGCATGAAAACCAGCTTCTGGTCTTCGGGGCGGATTTTCGCCGTGCCGGTCTGCTTCTGGATATAGGCCACCAGTTTTTGCAAATCGATGCGGCTGGAGGGATGCAAAGACAGCACTGCGCCTTTCGGGCCTGCCTCGATCTTGTCCACGCCCGCGCGGCGGCAAAGCTGCTTGATCTCGACAATATCCAGCAGGTTTTCGACATCCGCCGGCAAGGGGCCGAAACGGTCGATCAGCTCGGCGGCAAAGGCCTCGATCTCGGTGCGGTCGGACAGCGATGCCGCGCGGCGGTAAATGGCCAGACGCAGGTTGAGGTCGCGGATGTAGTTTTCGGGGATCAGCACCGGCGTGCCGAGGTTGATCTGCGGCGACCAGCTGTCCTCGATCACATCCTCGCCCGTTTTCACGCCGCCCGCGCGGGCATTGGCGACGGCTTCTTCCAGCATCTGCTGATACAGTTCCACCCCGATTTCGCGGATATGGCCGGATTGCTCCTCGCCCAGCAGGTTGCCCGCGCCGCGAATGTCAAGGTCATGGCTTGCGAGCTGGAACCCTGCGCCGAGGCTGTCCAGCTGCTCGATGGCGTGCAGGCGTTGTTCTGCCGCCTTGGTCAAAACCTTGTCTGGCGCGAAGGTCAGATAGGCATAGGCACGCTGTTTGGAGCGGCCGATGCGCCCGCGCAACTGGTAAAGCTGCGCCAGGCCGAACATATCGGCGCGATGGATGACCATGGTATTGGCATTCGGGATATCCAGCCCCGATTCCACAATATTCGTGGACAACAGCACGTCATAGGCGCCTTCGTAAAAGGCCGACATTTTTTCTTCCAGCTCATCCGCGCCCATCTGGCCGTGGGCGACAAGGACTTTCAGCTCCGGCACCAGTTCCTTCAGGCTGTCTTCCAGATCGCGCAGATCGGCAATGCGCGGGCAGACATAGAAGGATTGCCCGCCGCGGTAATGTTCGCGCATCAGCGCATCGCGCAGCACAACGGGATCATAGGGCAGCACAAAGGTTTTGACCGCCAGACGGTCCATCGGCGCGGTGGTAATGAGGCTCAGTTCCCGCACGCCCGTCAGCGCCATTTGCAACGTGCGCGGAATGGGCGTTGCCGTCAGCGTCAGCACATGCACGTTTTCCTTCAGGTTTTTCAGGCGTTCCTTTTGCTTCACGCCGAATTTCTGCTCCTCGTCCACAATCAAAAGACCGAGGTTGGAAAAACGGATGCTTTCCGACAGCAGCGCATGGGTGCCGATGATGATGTTCACATCGCCGTGCATCAGGTCGCGCTTGGTGCGTTCGGCCTCCTTCCCCTTCACAAAACGGGACAGCAGCCCGATGCGGATGGGAAAACCGGCAAAGCGTTTGGAAAAACCCTGATAATGCTGGCGCGCCAGCAGCGTCGTCGGCGCGACCACGGCCACCTGATAGCCCGCCAGCGCCACAACGGCGGCGGCGCGCAGGGCAACCTCCGTTTTGCCAAAGCCCACATCGCCGCAGACAAGGCGGTCCATCGCCTGATCTTTTTCAAGATCGGCCAGCACGTCGTCAATCGCGCGCTGCTGGTCTTCGGTTTCGGCATAGGGGAAACCGGCGGAGAATTTCTCGTAGCTGTTATCCAGCACATGAATCGGCTCCGTACGGCGCAGCACGCGCAGGGCCGCGATTTTCAGCAGTTCGTTGGCAAGCGCCAGCAGGTCTTTTTTCACCCGCGCCTTGCGCGCCTGCCAGGCGATGCCGCCAAGCCGGTCGAGCGTCGCGCCCGTTTCGCCCGAGCCGTAGCGGGACAGCACGTCCAGATGTTCCACCGGCACAAACAGACGGTCGCCACCCGCGTAAACCAGCTTCAGGCAGTCATGCGGCACGCCGTCCACGACAACGGTTTCCAGTTTCTCAAACTGGCCGATGCCGTGTTCCTCATGCACCACGTAATCGCCTTCGTGCAGCTGGCTGATTTCGAAAACGAAGGCATCGCTTTTCTTTTTCTTCTTCCTGGTCACGCGCGCCAGACGGTCGCCGAGCAAATCCTGCTCCGTCAGGACGACGACGTTGCCTGTCTCGAAGCCCTTTTCCAGCCCCAGCACGGTGATGGAAACGCCTGCGGGCAGGTTTTCCGGCGCGGTCGGCGCCTCCAGGCTCTGAATATTCAAAAGGCCGTGCTGGGTCAAAATCAGCTTCAGCCGTTCCTTCGCCCCCTCCCCGTAGCATGCGATCAGCACGCGTTTGCCTGTTTTGGTCAGGCTGTCGATATGGGATTTGATCTCGTCATAAAGCGCCGCGCCGTTTTGCGCGCGCACATCGGCAAAGTCGCGGCTTTTGCGCCCGCCGCCGTCCTGCTGTCCCGGCGCGGCCTGATAGGGCACCAGATCGATGACAGGATGATCCGCCAGTTTCAAATGCCATTCGGCATTGGACAGATAGAGCTGATCCATCGGCACGGGGCGATAGACATGGCCGTGCGGCTGGCCGTCTTTGCCTTTTTGATCGGCCTTCAAAATCGACAGGCGCGCCTGATAAAGATCATCCACCTGTTGCAGGCGCAGATCGCGCGCCTGCTCGGCCTGATAATCCACCGTGACGGTCGCGCCCGGCACGTAATCGAAAATCGTTTCCAGATGGTCGTAATAAAACGGCAGCCAGTGTTCCAGCCCCGCATATTTGCGCCCCTCGCTGATCGCTTCATAAAGCGCGTCTTCATCCCGCACCGCACCGAAGGCTTCGCGGTAACGGCTGCGGAACAGCGCAATCGCCGCCTCGCTCAGCAAAACTTCGGAAACGGGATAGAGCGACAAACGGTCGCGGTCTTCCGTCGTGCGCTGGGTGAGCGCATCAAAGGCGCGGATATGTTCGACCTCGTCACCGAAGCAATCAATGCGCAAAGGTTCCGCAGCGCCGGAGGGAAAAATATCCACCAGTCCGCCGCGCACGGCAAATTCGCCCGCCTCGCGCACGGTTTCGGTGCGGTGGTAACCGTTGGCCCCCAGAAAGGCCTGCAAGCGCCCCATGTCCAGCGTATCGCCCTTGGCGATGCTGAAGGCGGCATGATCCAGCAAATGGCGCGGCACCACGCGCTGCACGGCGGCGGCAACGGTCGTCAGCACAATGCACGGCTTGCCCTTGCCCCGCGCCGTCAGGCGGCTGAGCGTGCGCAAACGCTCGCCCATCACATCGGAGGTGGGAGAGATGCGGTCATAGGGCAGACAGTCCCAAGCGGGGAAGCGCAGCACCTCCACATCGGGCGCGAAAAACCGCAGGCTCTCACTCAAGGCTTCAAAACGGCTGTCGTCAGAGGCGATATGCAGCACAGGCGCCGGTGCCTTTCGCGCCGTAGCCGCCAAAAAAACAGAATCGTACCCCTCCGGTACGCCGAAAAGGGGGTACCGTTCGGGAATGTCTTTGCGTGCGGCGGGGCTTTCCTGTGTCATGTGGCCCTTCTGTTTTACGGCCACATTATGTATCACTCTTGGGGATAAAAAGCCAATAAAAGCTGTACGACTTCGTTATCTTCGGCGGGCGGCACGGGTTCTGCCCGGCTGATCCAGTTATAGATATCCGGGTCGCTGTTATTCAGAAAACGGTCGTAAAGGGCCAGTTGCGCCTCGGAAAAGCCCGGCAAATGGGTATCGGCAAAGCGGCCAAGCAGCAGGTCGATCTCCCGCGTGCCGCGATGCCAGCTGCGAAAGGCCAAACGTTTGCGATTTAAGGATATATTGTCCTCGGACACGGTTTCGGGCATAGTGTAACCTGTTCATTTTTCAAGCTTTCAAGGATGATACCATATGGCAATCAAGAATTTCATCAAGGAAAATTTTGTCCTCTGCGTCGGCATCAGCCTGCCGATTTTGCTGGTCGTGATGTTTTTGCTGAGCAATACCCTGCCGCGTTTTTTTGCCGCGCCGCCCCAGTACAAACTGGTGCTGGCCGATTATCAGGTACATTATAACGGGCCGAGGGCCGGCTATAGCGTCGCCTTTCAGGTGGACAAGGACGGCAAGCTGCAAATGCGCCTCACCCCCGTCACGGACGGCTACAGCAGCCACACCCCGCATCTGCTGATTTACGACGGCCAGCGCGACAGCTTCCGCAAAGTGGATATCAGCCTGCCCGATGCGGGCGCCTATACCGGCGCCGTCACGCTGCCGGTGAAGGAAGTGGAAAATTATAAACTCGATACCAACAACAAGGCGCCCGACGGCTATGCCTTCCTGCAGGGGCGCGGCGGCAGCCGCGGCGTGATCGGCATTTTCGGCGGCGGCTACAGCCACCACCGCCTGTACCTCAAAAAAGGCGCAGCCAGCTTCAAACTGCCGGAGTTCGACGGCTTCTATGGCTATTACGGCACCGATGCCTTTATCGGCTGGGTTGTTGAAGAAAAATAATTTTATCCCGAAGGATTTTAACCATGTCACAAAAAGACGATGCACTGCAGGAAGTCGTTACCATCATCCGCAATAACAACCTGACGCTTTCGGATATTGCCGCGGCGCTGGGGGAAAGT
>Ga0207868_1001967_pt1 | contig 13038 bp, 11 predicted proteins | sample Passage237B_FD_187370 | JGI IMG/M metagenome (GOLD analysis project Ga0207868, IMG submission 187370) | Cellulose adapted compost microbial communities from Newby Island Compost Facility, Milpitas, CA, USA - Passage2 37B (SPAdes) (version 3) ... | reverse complement strand
CCGGCCGCTGCCGGAGGTCTTCGCCCAGCGCTACGGTTCGGTCGCGATCGGCGACCGTGGCGGCATCATCGTGCGGGGCACCCGGCTGCAGGCGCCGCTCGAAGCGGCCTGATGCGCCGTGGCCCGCGGTGGTTGACCACGGGCGCGGTCGTCCCTAAGTGAAGGCCGCCTAAAGAAACCACTCTGACTAGGGATAACGTATGGCCAGCGATCCATCCGCGGGCGGCGCCCCGGCTGAGATGCCGGTCGAGGCGTCGGACGACAACCTCGACAATCCCGGCAGCGCCACGACGGAGCTGGAGCAGCTCAGGGCCGAGAAGGCCGAACTGCAGGACAAGGTCCTGCGCGCTCTGGCAGAGGCGCAGAATGCGCGCCGCCGTGCCCAGCAGGACGTCGAGCGCGAACGCAAGTTCGGCATCGAGCGGTTCGCCAAGGATCTCCTGTCGGTCGCCGACAATCTCGGCCGTGCGCTGGCGTCGGTGCCCGGCGGGGCGGAAGCTGCCGACCCGGCCCTGCGCAACGTTCTGGTCGGCGTCCAGGCGACGGAGCGGGAGCTGATATCGGCGCTGGAGCGCCACGGCATCACGCGCATCGAATCGCTCGGCAAGCCGTTCAACGCCGAATTCCATCAGGCGATGATGGAGATCGAGGATCCCACGGTCCCGACCGGCACCGTGGTCCAGGAGATGGCGCCCGGCTACCTGATCGCCGGCCGCCTGCTGCGGGCGGCCATGGTCGGCGTGTCCAGGGGTGGGCCGGCGCCCAGCCGCGCCGCCAGCAACGAGAACGCCAAGGGCTGATCGCCCGACGGCGGACTGGGGCAGCGGACTGGGGCAGCGGACTGGGGCAGCGGACCGGGGCGGCGGGCGGCGCCAGAATCCTTATTTTTCGAGCCCGCACTCCATTGCAGGCGGCGTTACAGGACCTATATAGCCCCTGTCCTGACCCGGTCTTTTCCGGCAGGTAACACATTCGGGGGTCGGCAGGGCGCCTTTCGGGCCCGAACGACCTGCCTAGGGAAGAGAGAGCAGTCATGGCAAAAGTCATTGGTATCGACTTGGGTACGACCAATTCGTGCGTCGCGGTCATGGAAGGCGGCGACACCAAGGTCATCGAGAATTCCGAGGGTGCGCGGACGACCCCCTCGATGGTCGCCTTCACCGACAGCGGTGAGCGTCTCGTCGGCCAGGCTGCCAAGCGCCAGGCCGTCACCAATCCCCTCAAGACCCTCTACTCGGTCAAGCGCCTGATCGGCCGCCGCTTCGACGACCCGATGGTCGCGAAGGAGATGTCGCTGGTCCCCTTCAAGATCGTGAAGGCCAGCAACGGCGATGCGTGGGTCGAGGCCAACGGCCAGCAGTACAGCCCGAGCCAGATCTCGGCCTTCGTGCTGGGCAAGATGAAGGAGACCGCCGAGGCCTATCTCGGCGAGAAGGTCGAGCAGGCGGTGATCACCGTGCCGGCCTACTTCAACGACGCCCAGCGCCAGGCCACCAAGGATGCCGGCCGCATCGCCGGCCTCGAGGTCCTGCGCATCATCAACGAGCCGACGGCCGCCGCGCTGGCCTACGGCATGGACAAGCGCAAGAGCGGCACCATCGCGGTCTACGACCTGGGCGGCGGCACGTTCGACGTGTCGGTCCTGGAGATCGGCGACGGCGTGTTCGAGGTGAAGGCCACCAACGGCGACACGTTCCTGGGCGGCGAGGACTTCGACCTGCGCGTCATCAGCTACCTCGCGGACGAGTTCAAGAAGGAGCAGGGCATCGACCTGCGCAACGATAAGCTCGCCCTGCAGCGCCTGAAGGAAGCGGCCGAGAAGGCCAAGATCGAGCTCTCCAACGCCAAGGAGACCGAGATCAACCTGCCCTTCATCACGGCGGACGCGACCGGCCCCAAGCATCTCGTGATCAAGCTGTCGCGCGCCAAGCTCGAGTCGCTGGTCGACGACCTGATCCAGCGCACGCTGGAGCCGTGCAAGGCGGCGCTCAAGGATGCCGGCCTGCAGGCGGGCCAGATCGACGAGGTCATCCTGGTCGGTGGCATGACCCGCATGCCCAAGGTCATCGATACGGTGAAGCAGTTCTTCGGCAAGGAGCCGGCCCGCAACGTCAACCCCGACGAGGTCGTCGCGGTCGGTGCCGCGGTCCAGGCGGCCGTGCTGAAGGGTGAGGTCAAGGACGTCCTGCTGCTCGACGTGACCCCGCTGTCGCTGGGCATCGAGACGCTGGGCGGCGTGTTCACCCGCCTGATCGAGCGCAACACGACGATCCCGACGAAGAAGAGCCAGACCTTCTCGACGGCCGACGACAACCAGACCGCGGTGACCATCCGCGTGTTCCAGGGCGAGCGCGAGATCGCCGCCCAGAACAAGCTGCTGGGCCAGTTCGACCTGGTGGGCATTCCCCCGGCGCCGCGTGGCATGCCGCAGGTCGAGGTCACCTTCGACATCGACGCCAACGGCATCGTGCAGGTCTCGGCCAAGGACAAGGCCACCGGCAAGGAGCAGCAGATCCGCATCCAGGCCTCCGGCGGCCTGAGCGAAGCCGACATCCAGAAGATGGTGAAGGACGCCGAGCTGCACGCCGAGGAGGACAAGAAGAAGCGCGAGCTGATCGACGCTCGCAACCAGGGCGAGGCGCTGGTCCATTCGACCGACAAGAACCTCAAGGAGTACGGCGACAAGGTCGGCGCCTCCGAGAAGTCGGCGATCGAGGCGGCCCTCGAGAGCCTGAAGACGGCCCTGGCCGGCGAGGACGTCGAGGCCATCAAGGCCAAGACGAACGACCTGGCGCAGGCGGCGATGAAGCTCGGCGAGGCCATGTACAAGGCCCAGCAGGGCGACGCCCAGGCGGACGCCGGCGCGGCGGGAGCTTCATCCAGCGGCGCGGCGAACCAGGGCGACGACAAGGTCGTGGACGCCGAGTTCGAGGACGTCACCGACAAGAACAAGAAGACCGGTTCCGGCTGATCCGGACCGAGAGCAGGACACAAGCGGCCTCCCGCGTGAGCGGGAGGCCGAGCCATAAGCGGCAGGTGGGGGCTGCGTGGAGCGTATGTCGCAGGACTATTACGAGTTGCTCGGAGTGAGCCGTACGGCGAGCGCCGACGACATCAAGAAGGCGTTCCGCAAGCTTGCCATGCAGCATCACCCGGATCGAAATCCCGGGGACAAGGATGCCGAGAAGAAGTTCAAGGACGTCAACCACGCCTATGACATCCTGAAGGACCCGGAAAAGCGGGCGGCCTACGACCGCTACGGACCGGCCGCCTTCGAGGGCGGTGGCCCCGGCGGCTTCCAGGGCGGGCCGGGCTTCGATTTCGGCTCCGTGTTCGGCGATATCTTCGAGGAGATGTTCGGCGGCGCCGGCGGGCGCGGCCGGGGCGGCCGCGGCGACATGCGCGGCCAGGACCTGCGCTTCAATCTGGAAATCACGCTGGAGCAGGCCTATGGCGGCACGGAAGCCACCATCCGCGTGCCGAGCTCGGTCAGCTGCGAGGCCTGCAAGGGCAGCGGTGCGGAACCCGGCTCGAAGCCACAGACCTGCCCGACCTGCCATGGCCGCGGCCGGCTGCGCGCCCAGCAGGGCTTCTTCACCGTCGAGCGCACCTGCCATACCTGCCACGGTGTCGGCCAGATCATCGACAAGCCCTGCCGGGCCTGCGCCGGCCAGGGCCGGGTGCGGCGCGACAAGACGCTGAAGGTCAACATCCCGCCCGGCGTCGAGGACGGCACGCGCATCCGGCTGAGCGGCGAGGGCGAAGCGGGCGCCCGCGGCGGCCCGCCCGGCGATCTCTACGTGTTCCTCTCGGTGCGGCGCCACCAGCTCTTCGAGCGCGAGGGCGCCGACGTGCACTGCCGCGTGCCGATCTCGATGGTCCAGGCGACGCTCGGCGGCAACATCGAGGTCCCGACGCTCGACGGCAAGATGGCGCGCATCAACGTCCCGGCGGGCGCGCAGAACGGCCACCAGTTCCGACTGCGCGGCAAGGGCATGCCGATCGTGCGCTCGACGCAGCACGGCGACATGTACATCGAGATCAACGTCGAGACACCGACGAACCTGACGGCCAAGCAGAAGGAACTGCTGAAGGAGTTCGAGAAGGCCGGCAAGACCAGCCCCGAATCGGACGGCTTCTTCAGCAAGGTCAAGGAGATGTTCGGCGGGTAGAGCGGGATGAGCCCGGCTGATTCCAGCCGGACCCATCATGCTTTTGCTCTTCACGCTGCCAGCACGCAGCGGACGTAGTGGCTTTCTTCCGTCGTCCTGAGATCGGGCGGCCGGGCGACGCAATCGGGTCGCGAGAACCTGCAGCGCGGCGCGAACGAGCAGCCCGTCGGCACCTCGGCGAGGTCGGGTGGCGCGCCCGGGATCGCCTCCAGACGCCGGCCTCGCATGCCGTCATGCACTGTCGAGGCCAGCAGGCCGCGGCTGTAGGGGTGCTGCGGCGCGTCGACGATGCGCTCGACGGGCGCAAGCTCGACGACCTTCCCGGCATACATGACGCCGATCCGGTCGGACACCTCGACGGCAACGCCGATATCGTGGGTCACGAAGATCACCCCGAGATCGAATTCGCGCTGCAGCTCCCGGATCAGCAGGAGAACCTGGATCTGGACGGTCGCGTCGAGCGCCGTCGTCGGCTCGTCGGCCAGCAGCAGGCTGGGATTGCAGGACAGCGCGAGCGCGATCATCGCGCGCTGCCGCATGCCGCCCGACATCTCGTGCGGATAGGCCTTCAGCCGCTGCGCCGGCGACGGGATGCGCACCATCTCGAGCAGTTCCCTGGCCCGCTTCCAGGCGTCGGTCTCGCTCTTGCCGGTGTGGCGGCGGACCGTCTCGGCGATCTGGTGCCCGATGGTGAAGACCGGATCGAACGCCGTCGCCGGCTCCTGGAAGATCATGGCGACCCGCCTGCCCCGCAGGTCGCCCAGGGCGCGCGCGCCCATCTCCAGCACCTCGTCGCCCTCCAGCCGGATGCTGCCCGACCAGCGCGTGCGATGCTCGGGATGCAGGCGCAGGATCGAGCGCAGCGTGACGCTCTTGCCCGAGCCCGATTCGCCCAGGATGCCCAGCGTCTCGCCGCGCCTGACGTCGAAGCTCACGCCGTTCACGGCATGCACGGTGCGATCCGGCGTGACGAACGTCACCTGCAGGTCGCGGACTTGCAGCAGGTCGCTCATGCGACGGCCTTCGAATGGCCCGATCCGGCGATGCACATGTGGCAGGCCGCCGCCTGCCGCCCGGTATCGGTCAGCACCGGCTCGGTGCGCGCGCAGACATCCTCGGCGAAGGGACAGCGCGTGCGGAAGCGGCAGCCCGAGGGTGGATCGATCGGATTGGGCGGGTCGCCCTGGATCGGCGCCTCCCGTGTACGCTTGCGCGGATCCATCGACGGCCGCGCCGACAGGAGGGCACGCGTATAGGGATGCTGCGGGTCGCCATAGATCGCGTCGACCGGCCCCAGCTCGACGATCTTGCCGAGATACATCACCAGCACGCGATCGCTGAGATACTGCACCACGTTCAGGTCGTGGCTGATGAAGACGTAGGTCAGGCCCAGCTCGGTCTTGAGATCGACCAGCATGTTGAGGACCTGGGCCTCGACCGACTTGTCGAGCGCCGACACCGCCTCGTCGAGAATGACGAGCCGCGGCCGCAACGCCAGGGCACGCGCGATGTTCACGCGCTGGCGCTGGCCGCCCGACAGCTCGTGCGGATAGCGCGAGGCGTAGTTGCCCGGATCGAGGCCGACCTTGGCCAGAAGATCGTGGACACGCTCGCGCGCCTCCGCAGCCGGCAGGCCGTGCGCCTTCGGCGCGAAGGCCAGCGTCTCGCCGATGGTCAGGCGCGGGTTGAGCGAGGCGTAGGAATCCTGGAACACCATCTGCACCTGCCGGCGCAATTCGCTGATGGTGATGCCGTGCGGCTCGTCGACGGGATCGCCATCAAGGACCATGCTGCCGGCGTCGGGCCGGATCAGACGGATCAGCAGCCGTGCCACGGTGGACTTGCCGCAGCCGGATTCGCCCACCACCCCCAGGGTCTCGCCCTTGGCCACGGACAGGCTGAGGCCGTCGACCGCCCGCACCACCTTGCGGCCCTGGCCGAACAGACCGCCGCCGACCGGGAAGTGCTTGCGCAGGCCGTTCGCCAGCAGCAGCGGCTGGGCCGGACCGCCGCGGTCGCCGAGAGGAGTGAGCGTATCCATGTCAGTGGACCCCCCTCAGGCTTTCACGTCCATGGCGGCACGCAGCCCGTCGCTCATCAGGTTGAAGCAGATCGAGGTGACGAAGATCATCACGCCCGGCAGGGCCGCGAGGACGGGGTTGACGTAGATCGCCTGGCGCAGCGTGTTCAGCATCAGCCCCCATTCCGGCTCGGGCGGCTTCACGCCGAGGCCAAGGAAGCTGAGCCCGGCCGCCAGGATGATGGCGACGCTGATCAGCGAGGTCGCATAGACCAGGATCGGCCCCAGCACGTTGCCCAGCACGTGCACGCGCACGATGGTCAGCGTGCCGGCGCCACTGGCTCGCGCCGCATCGACGAAGTCGAAGCCGCGCACCTGGGTGGTCACGCTCTCCGAGACCCGGCAGATCGGCGGGATGAAGACCAGCGTCAGCGAGATCAGGGTGTTCTCGGTGCCGGCACCCATTGCACCGGACAGCGAGATGGCCAGCAGCACCGACGGGAACGCATAGAACACGTCCATGATGCGCATGATCAGCATGTTGACGCGGCCGCCCAGGAAGCCGGCCGTGACGCCGAGCAGACCACCGATGAGCAACGCGCAGACGACGGGCGTCACGCCCATGAACAGCGACAGCCGGCCGCCATAGACGAGGCGGGAGAGCATGTCGCGCCCCAGCTCGTCGGTGCCCAGCAGATGGTTCGGCGAACCGATGCCCTGCAGGCGGCGCAGCATCGAGGTCTTGTAGGGGTCGGCCAGGCCCAGCCACGGCGCGGCCACCGACGCCGCGACGATCAGGACGAGCAGGCCGAGGCAGACCAGCGTCACCGGATCGCGGCGCAGGCGGCGGCCGACCGACCGCCAGTAGCCGCGTGCGGCCGAGGCCTGGCTCGGCCTTGTGGCAACGCCGCCGCCGACCTCGATCGAAGGGCTCTGCACGGCCATGTCAGCCTCGCTTGATGCGCGGATCGACCATCGTCTGGATGATGTCCACGGTGAGGTTGAGCAGCATGAAGAAGCCGGCCAGCACCAGGGTCGTGCCCTGCAGGATCGGCAGGTCGCGGCGGAAGATGGCGCTGTTCAGCAGGAATCCCGTGCCCGGCCAGGCGAACACGGTCTCGATCAGGATCGAGCCGCCGATCAGGTTGCCGGCCTGCAGGCCCATGACGGCGAGACAGGTCGGCGCCGCATTCTTCAGGACGTGGCGCAGGATCTGGCCGTCGGTCATGCCCTTGGCCTGGAGCGCGGTGACGAACTCCATGCTGAGCGTCTCCTTGATCGTCGACCGCACGGTGCGCGTGACGACGCCCAGCGGGATGACGGACAGCGCGATGGTGGGCAGGACCATGTGCGAGAGATGGGCGGCATCGAGACGCCAGCCGGTCGAGTTCTCGGGCCCCATGCCCATCGGCGGCAGGACGCCCAGCTCGACGGCGAAGATGATCACCAGCACGATCGCCAGCCAGAAGTGCGGCACGCTGACCCCGACCAGGGAGATCATCGTGACCAGCCGGTCCACGATGCGCGACTTGGCGTAGGCCGCCGCCGTGCCGAGGATGACGGCCAGGGTGAAGGCCAGCGTCGTCGCGGCGATGGCCAGGATGATGGTGTTGCCGAAGGCGGAGGCGACCTCCGATGCCACCGGCCGGCCGGTGCCGATCGAGGTTCCGAAATCACCCGTCAGCGTGACGCCCAGCCAGCGGAAATACTGCACCGGAAGCGGCTGGTCGAAGCCGTAATACTCCTTGAGCTTGTCGATCACCTCCTTCGGGGCGTCCGGCGGCACGATGGCCGAGATCGGATCGCCCGGGGCCAGGTGCACCAGCGCGAAGACGAGCAGCGACACGCCGAGCGCCACCGGCACGAGATAGACGAGGCGCCTGAGGGCATAGAGAAGCATGGCCGGCGGGTCCCTGCCGTCGCTTCACTTCATCGAGACGGGCGTCAGGTCCTGGAACCAGCTCTGCGCCTGCACGAAGCCCGTCACCTTGGGGCTCATGGCGCGCGGGTTGAGATCGTGCGCGATATAGACCCAGTAGGCCTGGTCGACGATGTAGCTGTGCACGTCGGCCAGCGCCTTGGTCTGCGCCGCCTTGTCGAAGCTGGTATGGGCCTTGTCGATCAGCGCGTCGATCTTGGGATCCTTCAGGATGCCCCAGTTGGCGCCGCGCGGCGGCACGAAGCCGGAATGGTAGAGCCGCATGAACGCGGAATAGGGATCGACGGTGGCCCGGCTGATGTTGATGCCGTTGACGCCGGCCTTGGTGGCCGCCTCGCCGGTCACCGGCTGGAACGAGAAGTTCACCAGCGCGTTCCATTCCATCACCTCGAACTGGGTGTCGAAGCCGACGGCGTTCAGATTCTCCTGCACGTATTCGTTCATCGGCAACGGCAGCATCTGGCCGGAGCCGGAAGTCGATATGGCGATCTTGATCCTGGGCTTCTTGTTGGGACCGTAGCCGGCTTCGGCCAGCAGCTTCCTGGCCGCCTCGGGATCGTACTTGATGTCGAAGCTCGGCGAGCCGAACCACGGGTGGCCGGGATACACCACCCCCTTGGATTCGATCATCATGCCACCCAGCAGCTCCTTGAGGCCGGCGCGGTCGATCGCCAGGTTGGCCGCCTTGCGCACGCGGATGTCGGCCCAGGGCGAGCCCTCGGTCATCGCCGGCTGGTACGCCCAGTTGTGCGGATACTTGTTGGTGACGATGTTCATGCCGCCCTGCTTCAGGCGCGGGATGGCGTCGGGCGCAGGCACCTCGATCCAGTCGACCTGGCCGGCCAGGAGCGCCGCCGTCCGTGTCGCGGCCTCGGGCATGGGAAACAGGATCACCTTGTCGAGCTTGGGAACGCGCGCCTTCTCCCAGTAGCCGTCGAAACGCGACAGTTCCATGCGCTCGCGCGGCACGACGCGATCGACCTTGAACGGGCCGGTACCCGACGGATTCTGCGCGACCTTGACCCAGTCCTTGCCCTGCTTCTCCCAATTCGCGGGGCTCGAATAGAAGATGTAGGACATGTCGTACGGGAAGAGTGCGTTCACCACACGCGTGGTGAGCTCGACAGTATGCTTGTCGATGGCCTTCCAGCCGACCAGCGTCGGCACCCGGGCACGGGCCTGCGCCGCCTGCTTGGGATCGAACTGGGGCGACTTGTCGTTCAGGATCTTGTCGAGATTCCAGATCACGACGTCGGCGTCGAAGTCCGACCCGTCGTGGAACTTCACGCCCTGCCTCAGCTTGAAGATCCACTTGGTCGGATCGCCTTCGACGGGCGCCCATTCGGTCGCGAGGCCGGGCCGGATATCCGCGATGGTATCGGCCTTCGACAGGTCCCAGTTCACGAGCGCGTCATAGATCGTGTAGCCGGCGAAGCGGAATCCCTCGAAGCCCTGGTCGGGCTGGCCCGTCGTCTGCGGGATATCGGCCGCTGTCATCCCGATGCGCAGTGTGCCTTGTGCAAAGGCAGGCAGTGCCGCAACCACGGCGAGTCCAAAACCCAGGGTAGCAATGCTGAGGCGCTTGAACATGCGAAGCTCCACGGTTCGGCGTCCCTGCGGGAGGCGCTTCTCACGGGACTTCATGCAAGCGCCAAGCCAAGCCATCGGCAGGTCACAGCGATCCGCGCGGCATGTCGCTTGCATGACCGTTCCCTCGAAGGAAGCAGGATGACGGATCCGACACCACTACCGACGCTTGAGGAGTTCCGCGCGCGCGCCGCCGCCAGCGGCCTGCCGCTCACCGAGGAAGACATCGGCCATCTGCACAAGGGCTATCTCGGCCTGCTGCAGTTGATGGAGCGCATGCCCAAGCGGTGGGCGTGGGCCGCCGAACCACCGCATGTGTTCCGCGCCGATGAATAAGCACAAGGCCGCCGAGCTCACGACGCTCGGCATCGCCGAAGCCGGCCGCCTGATGGCGCGCGGCGAGATCACGGCCACGGCGCTGACCGACGCCTTCCTGGCGCGCATCGCCGCGGTCGATCCGAAACTTTCGAGCTTCGTCACCCTGACGACCGAGAGCGCGCGGCGCGCCGCGGCGCAGGCCGACACCGAGATGAAGCAGGGCTTCAGTCGCGGCCCGCTGCACGGCATTCCGATCGGCCTCAAGGACATCTACGAGACCGAAGGCGTGCTCACGACCGGACACTCCCATCTGCTGGCGGACTACATCCCGGCCAGCGATGCCGAGACCGTGCGCCGCCTGAAAGCAGGTGGCGCGGTCATCCTGGGCAAGCTCGCCACGCACGAGTTCGCGAACGGCGCCATGACTCCCGACCAGCCCTTCCCGCCGGCGCGCAATCCGTGGAACACGGCCTATCAGCCCGGCGGTTCGTCGAGCGGCTCCGGCGCCGCCGTTGCAGCGGCGCTGTGCATGGGCGCCATGGGCTCCGATACCGGCGGCTCGATCCGCAACCCGGCGGGCTTCTGCGGCACCGCCGGCATCAAGCCGACCTACGGCCTGGTCAGCCGCTGCGGCATCTTCCCCCTGTCCTTCAGCATGGACACGGTCGGGCCGCTCGCCTGGACGGTCGAGGACAATGCTCTGATGCTGGAGGTGCTGGCCGGCCACGATCCCAACGATCAGGCCTCGGTCAGGACGCCCAAGGTCGAGTACGCAACCGCCACGCGACGGCCGATCAAGGGCCTGCGAATCGCCCTGGCCCGCACCTGGTACGAAGGCGACGGCAATGGCGGCCTGACGCCGGACATGGCCAAAGGCATGGACGAGGCCGTGCGCGTGCTGCGCGATCTCGGAGCCGTCGTCGAGGAAGTCGTGTTCCCCGACGTCTGGGACTATCACATCTGCGGCCGTGTCATCATCACAGTGGAAGCGCACGCCATCCATCGCCAGGAGGTGATCGAGACGCCGGAGAAGTTCGGCTACACCACGCGGCGGCGTTTCCAGCTCGGCGCCTTCATCAGTGCCGAGCAGTATCTCTCCGCCTTGCGCTTCCGCCGCAAGCTGCAGCTCGACACCCGCGCCGCGATGCGGGGCTACGACCTGATCATGACGGCCAACCAGTGGGGCGGGCCGGAGATCCTCGAGGAGCCGCAGCCGATCTTCCATTTCCTCGGCAAGGCCTCGCTGAGCATGCCGTTCAACGTCACCGGCCAGCCCGCGCTCACCGTCTGCTGCGGCTTCGGCGCCGACGGCTTCCCGCTCGCCTTCCAGCTCGCGGGACGGCCGTTCGACGAAGCCAGCGTCTTCGCCGCAGGCGCCGCCTACGAACGCGCCACGCCGTGGCGCCAGCGCCGGCCCGCGCTCTAATCCCGGACGACAGCCAGGGTTTCCTCGAACGCCGGCGCCTCCACGCCCGCCAGGAACCCGGCCAGCGCCATCTTGCCGACGAGGCGCTGGGCCTCCGGCGCGCCGTCGCTCATCCCCCGCCGTCTGAGCAGGGCCGCGAACTCAGACCGCGTCGGCGCGGCGAGATCGATTTCCGGCACGGCGTTTTGCAGCCCATGGGCGGCGTTGAGGCTCGAGGCGCAGCCATAGAAGAAGCGCACCAGCAGCCGCGCGAGAGCAAGGCGGGCGAGCACACGGCGGTCGGGCTCGCGGCCGAGACAGGCGCGGACCAGCGCCAGCTCAAGTTCCCGGCTGTCGGCCAGGAAGAGGATCAGGGTCGCCGGATCGACCAGGGGGTCGTTGCCGTAGGCGGTCTCCCAGTCGATCAGCCACAGCCGCTCGCCATCGAACAGGATATTGTGCGGGTTGAGGTCGTTGTGGCTGGCGACCAGCCCGGCAGCGTCCCAGCGATAGGCCTCGCGGATGCGGTCGAACCCCGCGCGATGGCGGTCGAGCAGGCCGGGGGCGAACAGGCCGGTTGCGAGCAGGCGCTCGAAGTTCCGATCGAGGATCGTCAGATGGTCGGCCGCAACGGCGGGGAAACGCGGCATGGCCTGCAACCGGCGAACCAGCGCGCCGAGCGCCTGCATCAGGCCCGGACCGCCACCAGGATGCTCGGAGAGCGGCCGCGCCGGCAGGAAATCGGTGATTGCCACGCCCGCCACCGGATCGGCATGGCGCAGCGGTGGTGCGAGGCCGGCGTCAGCCGCCAGCTTCATGCAGGCATAGGCGCGCTGCGGGTCGCGGACCTCGTCGCGCCGTGGCGATTCGAGACGCAGCAGGTACGGCCGGCCGGCGATCTCGAGACGATAGTTCGCGGCCGACGCGCCGGTCGCGACCGGTTCCAGGCAGCCGACGACTACCCGGCCGAACGCCGCCGCCACCGCGGACCGTGCCGCGTCGCGGCGGCTCTCCGCAACGAGATCGAACGGATCGCTCAGGTGCAGCCCAGCTTCTTCGCCAGGTCGATCATCGAATCGCCGACGGCGTTCCATTCGTCCTCGGCCGCGAGATCGGTCTTCTGGTTCGGCCCGTGCTCGCGCGGCCGATGCACGAAGCCGGTCGACAGGCCGCATTTCTGTGCCGCCCTGAGATCGCCGTTATGGGCGGCCACCAGCATGACCTGGTGCGGCTCGAGATACATGCTGTCGACCACGCCGAGATAGGCCTCGGGGTCCGGCTTGTAGTGGTGGAAGGTCTCGCCCGAGAAGCAGTGATCCCAGGGGATGCCGCCGTTCTTGGCCATGTTGATGAGAAGCGCGACGTTGCCGTTGCTGAGCGTGGCCACGACGTACTTCTTCTTCATCATGCCGATGCCCTCGACAGAATCGGGCCACGGGCGAAGCTTGTGCCAAAGGCGGGTGAACTCCCAGGCACCTTCCTCCCCGGGATGCTCGAGGCCGCGCTTCTCCAGCAGCATCTCGAAGGCTTCCTTGTGCAGGTCGTCGATGCGCGTCCAGGGGAGCTCGCCCTTGCGCACGCGGCCCATCTGCGGCTG
>Ga0207868_1001960_pt1 | contig 13081 bp, 13 predicted proteins | sample Passage237B_FD_187370 | JGI IMG/M metagenome (GOLD analysis project Ga0207868, IMG submission 187370) | Cellulose adapted compost microbial communities from Newby Island Compost Facility, Milpitas, CA, USA - Passage2 37B (SPAdes) (version 3) ... | reverse complement strand
CGACGACGCGCCGGGCCGCTATGTGCGGGAACGCCTCGACGTCCCGCGGCGGGCCGCCGCATGAGCGCACTCGTGGTGCTGGACACCAACACGGTGATGGCACTGTGGTGGTGGCGGGATCCGGCGCTCGCGCCGCTCTCCCGCGCGCTCGACGCCGGCGATCTGGTGCCGGTGGCGCGGGCCGACACGCTCGACGAGCTGAGCCACGTGCTGGCCTACCGTCAGTTCGGCATCCCGCCCGAACGGCAGGCCGGGCTGCTCGCCGCCTACGCCGCGCGCTGCCGGCCGTGTCCGCCGCCGGCGGACGGCGCCGCGCCGCTGCCGCGCTGCCGCGACGACGACGACCAGAAATTCCTCGAGGTCGCGCGCGACGCGGGCGCGGAACTGCTGATCAGCCGCGACAAGGCGCTGCTGCGCGTGGGGCGGCACAGCCTGCTGCGGGGGCGGTTCCGCGTGCGCACGCCGGAGAGCGTGTGCGCCGAACTGGAGTCGGCCGGCGTCGCCTGAGTCAGTGCAGGCCGTGACGGCCCATCCAGTCGCGGAAGGCCTCCAGCCCGTCGCGTCCGTCGCGCAGGCGGCGCATGTGCAGCGTGAGGTTCTCGACCAGCGTGTGGGCCGCGATCGCGGCCATCATCTCCAGCCGCTCCTCGGCTTCCAGACCGTGCTCGGTCAGCCGGCGGTCCAGCTCGCACAGGTGGTTGGCCATCAGCGTCCGGGCGTGGGCCTCGTCGATGGCCAGGTCCCCGAGGTCCACGGGGTCCTCGGCCTCGATGTCGGCGATCAGTTCGGCAAGCGATTGCGGGGTCATGGCCTTCCTCCTCGTTGCGGTGCGGACGTTCGACAGCGGCGGGTGCCGGAAAGTGCGGAAACTAGCGGCGTCCTCCGAACAGCGAGCCGAGCACGCCGCGCACGATCTGGCGGCCCAGGGCGCTGCCGACGGTGCGCGTGACGGTCTTGGCGGCGATCTGCACCAGGCCGTCGCGCTTGCCGCCGCGCGGGCCGGTGGAGCCGAAGATGGCGTCGCTCAGTCCGCCGCCGGAGCCGCCCGGCGTGCGTGCCGCCGGCGCCTCGGCCAGGCGGTTCTCGGCCTGCGCGCGCAGCCGCTCGTAGGCCGACTCGCGGTCGATCACCTGTTCGTAGTGGCCGTGGAGCACCGAGGCGCGCACGATGGCCTCGCGTTCGGCCGGCGTCAGCGGGCCGAGGCGGGAGTGCGGCGCGATGACCGAGGCGCGTTCGGTGATGCCGGGCCGGCCCTTGTCGTCGAGGAAGGACACCAGCGCCTCGCCCACGCCCAGTTCCGTGATGGCCGCGACGGCGTCGAAGGCCGGGTTCGGGCGCATGGTCTCGGCGGCCGCGCGCACGGCCTTCTGGTCGCGCGGCGTGAAGGCGCGCAGCGCGTGCTGCACGCGGTTGCCGAGCTGACCGAGCACGGCCTCGGGCACGTCGAGCGGGTTCTGGGTGACGAAATACACGCCGACACCCTTGGAGCGGATCAGGCGTACGACGTGCTCGACCTTGTCGACGAGCGCCCTGGGCGCGTCGCGGAACAGCAGGTGGGCCTCGTCGAAGAAGAACACCAGCCTGGGCCTGTCGGGGTCGCCGACCTCGGGCAGCTGCTCGAACAGCTCCGACAGCATCCACAGCAGGAAGGTCGAGTACAGCTGCGGCGAGTGGTAGAGCTTCTCGGCCGCGAGCACGTTGATGACGCCGCGCCCGTCGGGGCCGGTCTGCATCAGGTCCGCGAGGTCGAGCATGGGCTCGCCGAAGAAGCGTTCGCCGCCCTGGCTCTCCAGGTTCAGCAGCCCGCGCTGGATGGCGCCGACCGAGGCGGCCGAGATGTTGCCGTACTGCGTCGTGAACTGCCGCGCGTTCTCGCCGACGTACTGCAGCATCGCGCGCAGGTCCTTGAGGTCGAGCAGCAGCAGGCCGTTTTCGTCGGCGATGCGGAACACGATGTTGAGCACGCCGGACTGCGTGTCGTTGAGGTTGAGCAGCCGCGCGAGCAGCAGCGGCCCCATGTCGGAGATCGTCGCGCGCACCGGGTGGCCGAGCTCGCCGAACACGTCCCAGAACACGACGTGGTTGGCGCGCGGCGTGAAGTCGGTGATGCCGATGGCGGCCAGCCGCTCGAGGAGCTTGGGCGAGGCGGTGCCGGCCGCGGCGACGCCGGAGAGGTCGCCCTTGATGTCGGCGACGAACACCGGCACGCCGATGTCGGCGAAGGATTCGGCCATCTTCTGCAGCGTCACGGTCTTGCCGGTGCCGGTGGCGCCGGTGATCAGGCCGTGGCGGTTGGCGAGCCGGGGCAGCAGGACGATGTCACGGCCGTCGGCGCGGGCGATCGGGAGCGGGGTGGTCATGGCGGGTTCCGTTCAGCGGTTCGGGTCGCCGCAGGCGGCCACGCAGGCCTCGTTGGCCGGCAGGCAGTCCGGACAGTCGAGGCGGTTGCAGGTGCGGCGCTGGCATTGCAGCAGCGTATCACCGCAGCGGTGTACGCAGGCGTTCCAGTCCTCGCGCGCGGGCGTGGGACGTGGCGGCAGGCCGACGCCGCGCGGAGCCGGCACGCGGGCGCAGGCGGGCAGGTCGATCTCGCGCTGCGGGCCGGGCAGGGCGTCCCACTCCGCGTCGGTGAGCACGAGGTCGTCCTGCAGGCGGGCGACATAGCGCGGCGCCATCAGCCCGGACGCGACGATGGCGTCGAGCGCGCGGCAGTCGGCACGCCAGGCGTCGCCGACGGTGCGCGGCACGTCGGGCGCGAGGCCCAGCTCGAGGCGCGCGCATTCGTGGGCGTAGAAGAACAGCCGTACGTGGTCGGGCAGGCCGGCCGGCACGGCGGTGTTGTAGCGGATCACGGCGCGGCCGTGCTCGACGCGCGTGACGAAGCCGCGCTCCAGCGTCGGGTCGGCGATCGACGGCACGGGCTGGCCGGCCGCGTCGACGCAGCCGTCGAACACCAGCCGGACCTGCGCCGAGGCGGGCGCGGCGCCGGCCAGCACGAGCGCGGCGAGCATGCAGAGCGTGCGGATCATCGTTCTCCCCGGGGGCGGGCGTCGTGCCCGGACGGCATGAATCTATCAGACCGCGGGCCGTCGCACCGGCCCGGTGTGCCGCGATTGCGTCACAAACTGCAAGCGTCGCGCCGCCGCCGCGGCCGCGGGCCGCTTCGGGTAAAATCCCGCGTTTTACGAACCATCACCAGAGAACAGCCATGGCCGGACACAGTAAATGGGCCAACATCCAGCACCGCAAGGGTCGTCAGGACGAGAAGCGGGGCAAGATCTTCAGCAAGCTGATCAAGGAAATCACGGTCGCCGCGCGCATGGGCGGCGGTGACCCGGCCTTCAACCCGAGGCTGCGCCTGGCCGTCGACAAGGCCAAGGCCGAGAACATGCCGGCGGACAACATCGAGCGCGCGATCAAGCGCGGCACCGGCGAACTCGAGGGCGTCAGCTACGAGGAGGCCCGCTACGAGGGCTACGGCATCGCCGGCGCGGCCGTGATGGTCGATTGCCTGACCGACAACAAGACGCGCACCGTGGCCGACGTGCGCCACGCCTTCTCCAAGCACGGCGGCAACATGGGCACCGACGGCTGCGTGGCCTACCAGTTCAAGCACTGCGGCCAGCTGCTGTTCGCGCCCGGCACGGACGAGGACGCGCTGATGGAGGCCGCGCTCGAGGCCGGCGTCGAGGACGTCGTGACCGACGAGGACGGTTCCATCGAGGTCATCACCGCGCCGTACGAGTACACCGCCGTCAAGGAGGCGCTCGAGAAGGCCGGCTTCAAGGCCGAGTTCGGCGAGGTCACGATGAAGCCCGAGAACGAGATCGAGCTCTCCGGCGAGGACGCCGTGAAGATGCAGAAGCTGCTCGACGCGCTCGAGGCCCTCGACGACGTGCAGGCGGTCTACACCTCGGCGGTGTTCGGCGACGAATGACGCCATGACGGCGGAGGGGCGTCCGGGCGATACTGTGACGACACGATCCTCCTGAGGTACCGCCATGCCCGGCCCCCTGCTCTCCGCCGCGATGCCGCTGCTGTTCGTGGTGCTGTGGAGCACGGGCTTCATCGGTGGCAAGCTGGGCCTGCCCTACGCCGAGCCGCTGACCTTCCTCTCGATCCGCTACGCGCTGGTGCTGGCGCTGATGATCCCGCTGGTGCTGCTCACGCGCGCGCCGTGGCCGCGCGATCCGCACCAGTACCTGCACATCGCCGTCTCCGGCCTGCTCGTGCACGCGCTGTACCTCGGCGGCGTGTTCTCCGCGATCGGCGCCGGCCTGCCGGCCGGCATCGCCGCGCTGGTCGTCGGCATGCAGCCGCTGCTGACGGCGCTGGGCGCGGGCTGGCTGCTCGGCGAGCGCGTCGTCGGCCGGCAGTGGCTGGGGCTGGCGATGGGCTTCGGCGGCGTGGTGCTGGTGGTCACGGGCCAGCGCGGCGCGGCCGGTTTCGACGCGCCGCTCGGCACCATGCTGATTCCCGCGCTGCTGGCGCTGGCCGGCATCACGGCCGGCACGCTGTACCAGAAGCGCTTCTGCCCGACCTTCGACCTGCGCACCGGCGCGGTCATCCAGTTCATCCCGACGCTGGCCGTCACGGCGCTGGCGGCCAGGGTGAGCGAGACGATGGCGGTCGAGTGGAGCGGCGAGTTCGTCTTCGCGCTCGGCTGGCTCGTCGTCGTGCTGTCGCTCGGCGCGATCTCGCTGCTCAACCTGCTGATCCGCTCGGGCGGCGCGGTCAACGTCGCCAGCCTGTTCTACCTGACGCCGCCGACGACGGCCGTGATGGCCTGGCTGCTGTTCGGCGAGCGCCTCGCGCCGCTGGCGCTGGCCGGCATGGCGGTGGCGGTGGCCGGCGTATGGCTGGCGCGCGCGCGCTGAACGCCGCACAATCGGCGCCATGAGCTCGGCCTCCCAGATCACCCCCACGCGCATCCTCGGACTCGATCCGGGCCTGCGCATCACCGGCTTCGGCATCGTCGACAAGCTGGGCAGCCAGCTGCGCTACGTCGCCAGTGGCACCATCCGCACCCGGGACGGCGACCTGCCGGCGCGGCTCAAGGTGCTGCTCGACGGCGTGCGCGAGATCATCGCGACGTATTCGCCCGACCAGGTCGCGGTGGAGCAGGTCTTCGTCAACGTCAATCCGCAGTCGACGCTGCTGCTCGGACAGGCGCGCGGCGCCGTGATCTGCGGCGCGGTGTCGTGCGAGCTGCCGGTGGCCGAATACACGGCGCTGCAGGTCAAGCAGGCCGTGGTCGGCTACGGCAAGGCCGACAAGTCGCAGGTGCAGCACATGGTGCAGCGTCTGCTCTCCCTCGACGGCGATCCGAGCTCCGACGCGGCCGACGCGCTGGCCTGCGCGATCTGCCACGCCAACGGGTCGTCCGGCGCGCTCGGCGCGCTGGTCACCGGCCGCCGCGCCGGCCGCATGCGCGCCTGAAGCCAGGGTCCGGCATGTCGCGTCATCTCGCCCTTGCGCTGCTGTGCGGGCTGCTCGGCTACGGGTTCTGGGTCAGCCCCCAGTTCCAGCAGGTCGCCGCCGGCGTGGCCGTGTTCCAGTTCGGCATGCTGACGCTGGAGCAGGGCTTCCGTACCTTTACCGGCGGTACGCTGGAGCGCATCCTGCAGGCCTCGACGAACCGGCTGTGGAAGAGCGTGGCCTTCGGCATGGTCACGACCACGCTGATGCAATCGAGCGCGATGGTGTCGCTGATCTCGATCTCCTTCCTGTCGGCCGGGCTGCTCGGGCTGGCGCAGGGCATCGGCATCGTCTTCGGCGCCAACCTCGGCTCGACGACCGGCGCGTGGCTGGTGGCGGGTTTCGGCCTCAAGGTGGACATCGCCGCGTGGGCCATGCCGATGCTGGTGTTCGGCGTCGTGTGCCAGTTCCTGCGCTCGAACACGGCGCGCGGCGTGGGGCAGGTGCTGCTGGGCATGGGCTTCCTGTTCCTCGGCATCGCGTGGATGAAGGGCGGCTTCGAGGCCTTCGGCCAGTCGCTGGACCTCGCCGGATACGCCGTCGGCGGCGTGCGCGGGCTGCTGCTCTACACGCTGATCGGCATGGTCGCGACGGCGGTGATGCAGTCGAGCCACGCGACGCTGGTACTGACGATCACGGCGCTCGGAGCCGGGCAGCTGACCTATGAGAACGCGCTGGCGCTGGCCATCGGCGCCAACGTCGGCACCACGGTCACGGCCGTCGTCGGTTCGCTGCGCGCCAACGCGGCCGGGCGCCGGCTGGCGGTCGCGCACCTGATCTTCAACCTGACGACGGGACTGGTTGCGCTGTCGTGCATCCGCGTCTTCGTCGACGCCGTCGAGGCCGGCGCGGGCTGGCTCGGCATCGCCGACGACGACTGGACGCTGAAGCTCGCGCTGTTCCACACGCTGTTCAATGTCGCGGGGCTGGCGATCATGCTGCCGCTGACCGGGCGGCTCGTGGCGTGGCTGGAGCGCGCGATCAGGCAGAAGTCGGTCAGCGTGGTCACGCCGCGCCACCTCGCGCCGTCGCTGCTGGAGGTGCCTGACGGCGGGCTGGAGGCCGTGCGCAAGGAGCTCGGCCACCTGTTCTCCAACGTCTTCGACGTGATGGCGCTGGTGCTGCACGCCGACCCGGTGCGGCTGCGGCGCGGCGAGGATCTGCACCTGCTCGCGAAGGCGCCCGAGCGCGTGCGCGAGATCGACATCGACGAGTACTACCGGCGCCGCGTCAAGCCGCTGTACGGCGAGATCCTCGACTTCCTCGCGCAGCTGCACGTGCAGGGGCCGCAGAGCGCGAGGGCCTTCGCGCTGCGCGCGGCGGGCCAGCAGCTGATCGAGGCGCTGAAGGACCTCAAGCACATGCAGAAGAACCTGCTACGCTATCTCGGCTCCGGCCTCGCGCATCCGCGCGAGGAATACGTCGCGCTGCGCCGCGCGCTGGCCCTGCTGCTGCACGGGGTGCATCGGGTGGCCAGCGGCGAGGAGGCCGACGTCGAGGCCGCGCTGGCGCGGCTGCAGGCGCACGCGGCGGAGCACGACCTGACCGCCACCGGCGTCATCGACGCGCTGATGCGCGAGCGCCGTATCGGCCCGGAGCAGGCGGGCTCGCTGATGAACGACAACGCCTACGCGGCCGACATCATGCGCTGCCTGACCGGCATGGCCCGCGCGCTGTACGCGCCGGCGCCGGGCGCCGACGATGCGGCGCTGGGGCCGGAGACGCTGGACGCCGCTGGAGCGGGCGCTGCCTGAGGGGAACGCCGCGCCCCGCGCGCGGTCTGCCCCTGCGGCACCCCATCACGACAAGACCCGGGCGCGTCCCGGGCGGACAACGGAGGAGAAGACATGAAGACCTGCCCGCAATTCGACAGCCTGCTGCCGGCCGCCAGGCTCGACCGCCGCGGCTTCGTGACGACGCTGGCCGCGGCCGGCTTCGCGCTGGCCGTGCAGCCCGTGCACGCGCAGACCGTCATCACGACCGACGCCGACGGACTGGACACCGGCGACGTGCCGCTGCCGGTCGAGGGCGGCAACCTGCCCGTGTATTTCGCGCGCCCGGCCGGTGGCCGCGACCTGCCGACGGTGCTGGTGGTGCAGGAGATCTTCGGCGTGCACGAGCACATCAAGGACGTGTGCCGCCGCTTCGCCAAGGCCGGCTATCTGGCCATCGCGCCGGAGCTGTACTTCCGCCAGGGCGATCCGCGCACCATCGACAACGTCGCCGAGCTGCTGCAGGCCATCGTCAGCAAGGTGCCCGACGCGCAGGTGCTGGCGGACCTCGATGCCTGCGCCGCGTGGGCGGCGGGCAACGGCGGCGACGCGGAACGGCTCGCCATCACCGGCTTCTGCTGGGGCGGCCGCATCGTCTGGCTGTACGCTGCGCACAACCCGAAGCTCAAGGCCGGCGTGGCGTGGTACGGCCGGCTCGACAGCCCGCCGACCGACCTGCAGCCCAGGCATCCGGTGGACGTCGCCGCGGAGCTGAAGGCGCCGGTGCTGGGCCTGTACGGCGGCGCCGACCAGGGCATTCCGCTCGAGGACGTGGAGCTGATGCGCGAGGAGCTCGAGCGCGCCAAGTCGCCGAGCACCATCCACGTCTATCCGGACGCGCCGCACGCCTTCCACGCCGACTACCGCCCGACCTACCGCAAGGAGGAGGCGCAGGATGGCTGGAAGCGCGCGCTGGAGTGGTTCAGGACCCACGGCGTGTGACGGCGGCCCGGCGCCGGGCCGCCGTGCCTCACGCCCGGGCCAGGCCCAGCCGGCGGCAGATCTCGATGGTCGGGCCGTCCTGGTTCATCGAGTAGAAGTGCAGCCCCGGAGCGCCGGCCTCGAGCAGGCGCTCGCACAGCTGCGTCACCACGTCCAGGCCGAAGGCGCGCACCGACTCGGCGTCGTCGCCGAAGGCCTCGAACTTGCGCCGCATCCAGCGCGGGATCTCGGCCCCGCACATGTCGGAGAAGCGCGCCAGCCGCGTGAAGCTCGTGATCGGCATGATGCCCGGCACGATCGGGACGGTCACGCCCAGCGCCCGCGCCTGTTCGACGAAGTGCGTGTAGGCGTCCAGGTTGTAGAAGTACTGCGTGATCGCGGAGCTGGCGCCGGCATCGACCTTGCGCTTGAAGTTGAGCAGGTCGTCGCGCGGGCTCCTGGCCTGCGGGTGCCATTCCGGATAGGCCGCGACCTCGATCGCGAAACGGTCGCCGGTTTCGGCGCGGATGAATTCCACCAGCTCGTTCGCGTAGCGGAACTCGCCGCTCATGCCCACGCCCGAGGGCAGGTCGCCGCGCAGCGCGACGATGCGGCGGATGCCGGCCTCGGCGTACTGGTCGAGGATGGCGCGCAGCTCGGCGCGGGTCGAGCCGATGCACGACAGGTGCGGCGCGGCCTCGGAGCCGGTGGCGGCGATCTCGCGCACGGTGGCGAAGGTGCGCTCGCGCGTCGAGCCGCCGGCGCCGTAGGTCACGGAGAAGAACTGCGGCGCCAGCGCGTCGGCCAGCCGGCGGTGAACGCCGCGCAGCTTCTCGGCCCCCTCGGGGGTCTGCGGCGGGAAGAATTCGACGGAAAGTTCAGTGCTTTGCATGGTGCATCCAGAGAAAGAATTCGCGGTTGCCGTCGCCGCCGGTGATCGGTGAGTCGAACCAGTCGCGCACGGCCAGCCCGCACGCGGCGGCGGCCTCGCGCAGCCGGGCCTCGACCTCGCCGTACAGCGCGGCGTCACGCACGATGCCGCCCTTGCCCAGCCCCTTCGGGCCGACCTCGAACTGCGGCTTGACCAGCGCCAGCACCTCGCCGTCCGGTGCCAGCAGCGCCGGCCAGCGTGGCATCAGCAGCGCGAGCGAGATGAAGCTCGCATCGCACACGATCAGGTCGAAGCCTTCCGGCGGATGATGCGCGCCCAGCCGTGCGGCGTCGAGTTCGCGCGCGTTGATGCCTTCGAGCGTCACGCAGCGCGCGTCGCGCGCGAGCCGCGGGGCGAGCTGGTCGTGGCCGACCTCGACGCCGACGACGCGCGCCGCGCCGGCCTGCAGCAGGCAGTCGGTGAAGCCGCCCGTCGACTGGCCCACGTCCAGGCAGATGCGGCCGCGCACGTCGAGCCCGCCGTGCGCGAGCGCGCCGGCGAGCTTGAGTCCGCCGCGCGAGACGAAGCGCTCGGACTCGTCCGGCAGCACCTCCAGCCCGGCCCCTGGCCACAGCAGCTGCGAGGGCTTGCGCACGGGCGTGCCGTCGGCGCGCACCCGGCCGGCGGCGATGGCCTCCTGCGCGCGGGTGCGCGAGGCGGCCAGTCCCCGCTCGACCAGCAGCGCGTCGGCACGCAGCAGGCCGCCGTGGTCGTGCGAGGCCGTTTCCGCGCGGCGCGCGGGCGCCATGCGGGACCTGCGCGCGTGGAAGGAGTTCATCGACATGGCGGTCGGGGCCGCGCGGCGCGCGCGGCGGCGCTCAGTAGCGGTAGTGGTCCGGCTTGTACGGGCCTTCCTTGGGCACGCCGATGTACGCGGCCTGCTCGTCGGTCAGCTCCGTCAGCTGCGCGTTGAGCTTCTTCAGCTGCAGCCGTGCGACCTTCTCGTCGAGGTGCTTGGGCAGCGTGTAGACGCCCACCGGGTAGCGCTCCGGGTACTGGAACAGCTCGATCTGCGCGATGGTCTGGTTGGCGAAGCTCGAGCTCATCACGTAGCTCGGGTGGCCGGTGGCGCAGCCCAGGTTCACGAGCCGGCCCTTGGCCAGCAGGATGATGCGCTTGCCGTCCGGGAAGATGACGTGGTCGACCTGCGGCTTGATCTCCTCCCACTCGTACTGCTCAAGCGAGGCGACGTCGATCTCGTTGTCGAAGTGGCCGATGTTGCACACGATGGCCTGGTCCTTCATGCGGGCCATGTGCTCGTGCGTGATGACGTGATAGTTGCCGGTGGCGGTGACGAAGATGTCGGCCTTGTCGCAGGCGTAGTCCATGGTCACGACGCGGTAGCCCTCCATCGCGGCCTGCAGCGCGCAGATCGGGTCGATCTCGGTGATCCACACCTGGGCCGAGAGGGCGCGCAGCGCCTGCGCCGAGCCTTTGCCGACGTCGCCGTAGCCGCACACCACGGCGATCTTGCCCGCCACCATCACGTCGGTGGCGCGCTTGATGCCGTCGACGAGCGACTCGCGGCAGCCGTACAGGTTGTCGAACTTGCTCTTGGTGACCGAATCGTTGACGTTGATCGCCGGGAAGCGCAGCTCGCCGCGCTGGTGCATCTGGTACAGGCGGTGCACGCCGGTGGTCGTTTCCTCGGTCACGCCGCGGATCTGCGCCAGGCGGGTCGAGTACCACTTCGGATCGGCGGCGAGGCGGCCGCGGATGGCGGCGAACAGCTCGCGTTCCTCGTCGGAGGCCGGGTTGTCCAGCACCGAGGCGTCCTGCTCGGCGCGCGCGCCCAGGTGCAGCAGCAGCGTGGCGTCGCCGCCGTCGTCGAGGATCATGTTCGAGTAGCCGCCGTCGGACCACTCGAAGATGCGGTGGGTGTAGTCCCAGTACTCGGCGAGGGTCTCGCCCTTGACCGCGAACACCGGCACGCCGGTGGCCGCGATCGCGGCCGCGGCGTGGTCCTGCGTCGAGAAGATGTTGCACGAGGCCCAGCGCACCTCGGCGCCGAGCGCGGTCAGCGTCTCGATCAGCACTGCGGTCTGGATGGTCATGTGCAGCGAGCCGGAGATGCGTGCGCCCTTGAGCGGCTGCGAGGCCGCGAATTCCTCGCGGATGGCCATCAGGCCGGGCATCTCGGTTTCGGCGATGCGGATTTCCTTGCGACCCCAGTCGGCGAGCGACAGGTCGGCGACGACGCAATCCTTGACGTCAGCCACAGCGTTCATGCGTTGCTCCTTGCATGGGCCGGGCGGGAGGCGGGCACGGGACGGCTCGCACTGGATCCACCCGGCTGGGTTGGACAGGCGAGCGCGGTTGTGGCGATGCCGCGGTGAGGCGGCTTCCGAGCCTGGGGCCGGGCGGGAACCCGACGCCTTGCAGCGCTCCTCGGAAACGGTGCGGAGTATACCCGACTGTACGGGGACGGTCAGCCGCCGTTGCCTTCGCGGTTCTGGTGGCGCATCAGGCTCACGATCAGCGCGATCACCGTCAGCGGCATCACGTAGCCCAGCATCGCGCTGGCGAAGGCCGGCGCGATGGCGTGGTGCTGCGCCGACAGCACCAGCCAGGCCGTGTAGGCGGCGTAGTAGCCGATGAACACGCCGCCCTCCCAGCGCGAGATCTCGCTGCCGGTGGTCATGATGGGCACGCAGGCCAGCGCCACGGCCAGCATCACCCACAAGTCCAGCGCGCGCGCGGCCTCGGGGACCGGGATGCCGCCGGACGTGACCAGTCCGGAGGCGCCGATGACGGCGAAGATGTTGAAGACGTTGGAGCCGACGACGTTGCCGACCGCGATGTCGCGCTGGCCGCGCAGGGCCGCGACGATGGAGGTCGCGATCTCGGGCATCGAGGTGCCGATCGCCACCACCGTGAGTCCGATCACCAGGTCGCTGACGCCGAAGGCGCGGGCGAACACGACGGCCGATTCGACCAGCCACTCCGCGCCCAGCACCAGCGCGCCCAGGCCGGCGGCCACGAGCGCGGCCTGCACGCTCCAGTGACGGTCCCAGCCCGAGTCCGGCGGCATCTCGGCCGCGTATTCCTCGTTGAGCGCCTGCGAGGCCCGGCGCGACTGCCGGATCAGGAACGCCGTGTAGCCAACGACCAGCGCGAACAGCGCACCGCCCTCGAGGCGGGACACGGTGCCGTCGAGCGCCATGACGACGAACAGCACGGAGGCGCCGAGCATGATCGGCACCTCCTGACGGATGATCTGCTCATTGACGAGCAGTGGCGTGATCAGCGCCGAGATGCCGAGGATCAGCAGCACGTTGGCGATGTTGGAGCCGACCACGTTGCCGATCGCTAGATCCGGGTTGCCCCCCAGGGCCGCGCCGACCGACACCGCCAGCTCCGGCGCGCTGGTGCCGAAGGCGACCACCGTGAGCCCGACGACCAGCGGCGACACCCCCATCGACAGCGCCAGCCGCGAGGCGCCTCGCACGAGCAGTTCGGCGCCGATCACCAGCGCGATCAGGCCGAGGGCGAAGAACAGGGCGTGTTGGAGCATGACGGGGCCGGAGGAAGGGGAGCGGTGGGCCGGATTATAGCGGGGCGGAAGGGTGGGCCGCGTGCCGGGGTCATGGCCGCCGGAGCGGCCATGACCCGTGGGGCGTCTTACAGGCCGGCGTCGGCGCGCAGCGCCGCGGCGCGGTCGGTCGACTCCCACGTGAATTCCGGCTCGTCGCGGCCGAAGTGGCCGTAGGCCGCGGTCTTGGAGTAGATCGGGCGCAGCAGGTCGAGGTCCTGGATGATGGCCTTGGGGCGCAGGTCGAAGTGCTTGCGGATCAGGTCCTCGATGCGGCGTTCGTCGATGCGCGCGGTACCGAAGGTGTTGACCATCAGGCTCACCGGCCGGGCGATGCCGATGGCGTAGGCCACCTGCACCTCGCAGCGCGAGGCCAGCCCCGCCGCGACGACGTTCTTGGCCACCCAGCGGCCGGCGTAGGCGGCCGAGCGGTCGACCTTGGACGGG
>Ga0207868_1001959_pt1 | contig 13082 bp, 8 predicted proteins | sample Passage237B_FD_187370 | JGI IMG/M metagenome (GOLD analysis project Ga0207868, IMG submission 187370) | Cellulose adapted compost microbial communities from Newby Island Compost Facility, Milpitas, CA, USA - Passage2 37B (SPAdes) (version 3) ... | reverse complement strand
TGGTCAACGTGACCGATCGTACCAATGTTTAAGTGCGGCTTACTGCGGTCAAATTTCTCTTTTGCCATGTTTTATGCGAATTAGTAATTTAAAATTTTAATGTATGATGTTAACTATTAGTTACTCTTACGAGCCAATGATGGGACTTGAACCCATGACCTCTTCCTTACCAAGGAAGTGCTCTACCGCTGAGCTACATCGGCTTTTTTGTTTACAATCAAACCCTGTCAATCTACCAATCCATTGGCTTGACAGGGATCGTGTTTACATTTATGAGCGGAAGACGGGTCTCGAACCCGCAACCTATAGCTTGGAAGGCTATCGCTCTACCAATTGAGCTACTTCCGCTTTTGTGCCTTATTTCCTGTCGAGCCTTTCCGGCACGTTGGGTCTCGAACCTGCAACCTGTAGCTTGGATCCGCCAGCTGGCGGACTACCAATTGAGCTACTTCCGCTTATTAATTTTGTGTGGGGGGAGAAGGATTCGAACCTTCGAAGCCGAAGCAACGGATTTACAGTCCGTCCCATTTGACCGCTCTGGAATCCCCCCATTTTTTGAGCCCCCTGCCGGGATCGAACCAGCGACCTACTGATTACAAGTCAGTTGCTCTACCAGCTGAGCTAAGGAGGCAAAAATGTTTCAGCGACCCACTGATTACCTACCAGTTTCCGCCAATTAACAGGCGGACTAAGGAAGCAAAATCTTCAAAAAACACCCCTTTTCCGTTAGGGACTGCAAAGATATACAAACTTGCATTAATACAAAAATAATTTACAAAAATATAACCGGGGCTGTCGGTTATCTGTTTATCCGTATCTTCGCCGCAGAAAACGGTGCTATGGAAATGGTTAGACGTTACGTATTTTGCTTACTCATCGGGATTACTGCGATTCCTGCTTTGGCACAGGAAAAACAGCGTATTTGGGAACATAAACTCATCAAGCGGTTTATCTCTCCGGAGAAAGACAGTACTCGTTCAGCCGGGTTTATCGTTGTGCCCGCACTGGGTTATGCGCAGGAGACCGGATTGGAGTTTGGCTTGGCGGGGGTATATAATTTTTACCTCAACAAGACGGATACCACCATCCGTACATCCAATGTCACATTCATCGGCACATTTACCACCGAACGGCAAACCAACCTCAAATTGGAATCGGATATATGGACCACCGGTAACAAGTATCACTACACCACGGAAATCCGTTTCCGGAATTTCCCCTTCAATTTCTATGGAATCGGCAACCAGACACGGGAACAGGATGAAGATGTTCTGCTGATGCAGTTGATCCGCCTCCGCTTTGAAGGCGAACGCAGACTGGCTCCCAGCTACTATGCCGGATTGAACCTTACTTATGAGCGTTTTGCTTTTTCTGACCGCGAAAGCGGTGGAATATTCGGGCTTACCCCTCCTTACGGACGGGCGGGTGGTGGCCATTTTTTGATCGGGATTTCCCAACTTTATGATACCCGAGACGCCAATACCTATACCACACGGGGATATTACGCACGTGCCAAATATGCCTATTCGCCTGGATTCGGCGGCGGTAGCCGTTTTCAGGGAAGCACCATTGACCTTGACCTACGGGCCTTTTTTTCCTTATCCCACCAGTTGACATTAGGATTCAATGGCCACTACAAGACATCAACAGGCCCGCATATCCCCTTCTATGTATACCGTGAATTGGGAGGTGATATGATGATGCGCGGCTACTATTCCGGCAGGTATCGCGACCGGAGCCTGATAGCCGCCCAAAGCGAACTCCGATATCGCTTCCATCCCCGGGTGGGTATTGCTGCCTTTATGGGTACAGGTTCTACTTACCACGATGGCTGGCGGAATGCGCGTCTGGTGCCTTCTTATGGCGGCGGTGTCCGGTATTTCTTTGATCTAGAACACAACAGTAGCGTCCGTTTCGATTATGGCATTGGGGAGCAACGCCCCGGGGAAAAACGCCAGGGCGGATTTTATTTATCATTAAGTGAGGCTTTTTAATTAAAAGTCATGCTCAATAGTCTCATCCCAATCCGGATCGATCCCAATGGAAAAACGATCAAGATCCGCTAACAGTCGTCCACTGAATCGAAGCTGCACGTTATTCCGGATGCGTTCGCTTAAGATCACTGTATTCAGCTTCTTTCCATCCCTTCCATAAGCCGTTAGCTCGTAACTGAGGTACTGCAAATCATCCGGTATCCCTAGAAATTGATGAAACCTCAGTTGATAATCTTCTGCTGCTACGAGCTCGTCAAATGTAAGGGTATGAAGGTCCACTATCGGCACTTCAGCCGGATTACCGTATGGCGTATACAGGTAATTGTCATGCTGGCGGGTTACATCGATTTTTTTCACTTCCGCTAAGTCTGTCCATAAATCCGTAAAATTGAACGTAACCAGGCTAAAGCATCGTGTCAGCACTGCAGGTTCGGTTACATCGGTAGCCCCCACTTCAAAATGCTGTTTTAATAACGCGTAGGTGACAGCCTGGTAATCGTTAAAATCCTGCCCGAAGTAAAACTCATTTGCGTTGGTAAGGTCTTCCGGCAGCAGTATACTCCCATTGGATCGATAAGCCAAGAACAACACGTCATAGGTACCCGGAGATAATTTGATTTTCAAGAGTCCGCCCGCCGCTAATTTGTCCAGCGCCAGCTCCTCCTGTGCTACCACATTGCCATCAGAAGAAGAAAATACATAATAACGCAATGTACTGGGCATTGATAGATCGGTTTCCTCTTCTCCTTCACCGTTGTAAACACCGGAAAGACGGATGTTGTCAAAACGAACTGCACCACTGCTTTCCTTGTAGTCGCCCGCTCCGTCACGGCTGCCCGGCAAAAAATCTAATTTTAGCCTTACTGTCTTTACACCGATAAACTGTGGATATATACTAACATCGATGTCATAGGAATTTCGGGATTGCGGTCCCATATTTTCAAATTGATTTCCTTCTTTTAACACCTCATAACTCAGGCCTCCATCAATGGAATAAGATAGTAGAAAATCTTTAGGTCCCGTATCCGAGCTACTTATATCAAAGGCAAGATTTCCAAGCGACTCAACCCCCTCCATGGCTAATGTGATTATCAATGATTTTACTGCCGTCAAACTCATGGATTGTCCCGCATCGTATCCGTCTCCAGAAAACCCAGAAAAAAACTTGGGACCAACCGCGCTGGCCTCAAATGTAATCCCCGCCCCTTCCGCATCCACTGCGATGTCGGGCTCCAAATTTTCATCGTTAAATGACCAATAATACAGGTATTGGGGTTCAGGGCCTGGCACCAGGTTATGCAGCGCCTGTATTCGGGCATTTTTGAAGCCCATAAGGTTGTTGACATCGTGACGGGACAAAGGAGTAACTTCAGATTCGAAGCCCGATAGCCTAAATGTGACGCTGCGCATATCGTCCTTCTCCAATGGCGGTATCGGGATATCCCGTTGACAACAAGTTAGTAAGAAGAATCCTGGAAAACAAACTCGGTAAAAGGTTTTTTTAAAAGATCTCATCGTTATATTGAATTAGTGAATCCATATGAAGAGAATCCTACCTCCTTGGGTTGACCAATGTCTACAACTACATAATCCCTATTGCCAGTTTAGGAAGCCGGAATTTAAGTCTCGTGTCTAAGAATCTGTAAATCAAAAATAATCTATTTTTTTAAATCACCCTCATTACAAGCGGAATGTGAAGAAATCTTTACAACACCAGCAAGACGAATTAACCATTAAAACAATTGATCAATCCGTAGTTAGTTATCAAGCTGAATAAGAAAGAAACAATTAGCAGTATTTCAATAACTAACAAAAAGTCCTAAATTTGCTGATAATCCTATTCAGCCTCTTCCGTCATAAAATCTTTTTACGACCCATTGGTCTGGCAGCCAACATCAGACGGACACGGACAAGATCAAGCAGGTACCTTTGCCATACCTTCTTCGGGATGAGTCCACGGTGAGTCCACAGTAAGTCCACGGTGAGTCCAAGTTTTTATAGTAAAACCCGGACTCACGGTAGACCCATACCATTTTCTATTTTGTTTTACAGCGAAGAAAGTACGAATAAGGTATAGACAGGCTACCTACCTTACCTAGAGGATGGGATAGGCAGTATGTTAACAGGAAGATAGCGGGGATTCGTTTGCTGTAAAATTACAAATTAGGCGGAATATAAACAAGAAATTCGGGCATCTTGTTAGGTTAAAATCCTAAAAGATGCCCGAACTGTAAAGAAAACACCCCGGTTAAGACGCCTTATCTACTGATAAGGCTTTATCGATTAAGAACACTAGGTTCTTCCGATGCGCATCGGTTTGGATGTCAGATGAAGCTGCGCCGGCCAATTTCGATTTAATTGCAGTGAGCGTTGCCAGTGCTGCCGCCTTACTTGCATAATCATAGCCGGTTTTTGCTTCCAAAATACCACTCAATGCAGCTACGTAATCGGTTTGGAGATTCTGACGGATCAGGTTAACACTGCCGCCCAAATCCGCATCAAAAATATTCGCTGTCAGATCCTGCATTACTTCTGCCACTGAATATGTGTTACCATATAGACTGCTGTTGCTGATACGCGAGAGCGTCGTGGGATGCAAGATGTGTGAAAGCGTACTTACCTGCAACGACCGGAACGTATTCTGGGGTTTGTAATCCTCCGTGCTACTGAAAAAATTGAAGCCCCGGCGTTGGGGTTGCAGGTAGGGAAATAAGGAATAGTCTTCGGCAAAGGCATCCGGTGCATAGATGTATGTACCAAGCAATGCCATCGCTTTCTTCTGCAGTTCAAGCGGCACCGGTGTATAAGGTTGCACATCGGTGCGCTGCCCCACAAAGCTGCGGTCTACATATACCCCGCCAATGTAACGGCTGATGGCAGCCGCCATACTAAAACGTTGGTTATTAAGCTGGCCATACCGCTGCAACAGTTCCTGATAGCTTTGATTAGGCCTGCTAAACCGTTCCTTCAACTTCGGCATCATGTCATTCACCAGGAGGAAGCGTTCTTCACCATACGTCATCATGTCGTTGGAATGATCGTTGACATTCACACGGGGGTCGATGGCCTTGCCCGGGCTGCGCATGTCGTCGGCATCGTTGCCAAAAGCCAGTTGAGGGTCGGTACTGCGGCTCAGGATTTTATCCAAGCCTTTTTCCTCCTCTGCCAGAGAAAACGGCGTGTAACCATACTCAATTGCCCAGATGTCATAAGGGCCTGCTTTTGTCGTATAGTAATCCCCCTGCTTGCTGCGGTCCCGGCTTACGTTGATGGCCGGATAGTCCATCACTGACCCTTGCAGTCCGATCTTCCGCGTCAACTTGGTATCGTGCAGCTGTTCGGGACTTAACATCTGGCTGGCTTTCATGTTGTGGTTCAAACCCAATGTATGGCCCATTTCATGCATAATCAGGTAGTACAGGAATTGCTTGTGCATCTCTTTGACCGTGGCTGCCTGTTTGGCCCCACCAGCGTCCGCATCCAGGGTCTCTACCACAGCCATACCGGTCTGGAACTGCATGCTTAGCTCATTGGCAAGGTTACACATCGCCATCCGGTTCACCTGCGAATGGTGTACATATTCCGATTGTGCAGCTGCCGCCTGTTCGGGATGTTCCCAAGGCAATGAACCCAGGGCTGAAACACCACCATTGAACAAATCATCGTAAATGGGCGTTCCGGCTCCCGACTTCCATTCCACGGTAATATCCGCACCCAAGATCTGTCCGGTCAGCGGATTGAAAAAGCTCGGGCCAATGGCACCGTAACTGGGACTGCTTGATGATTTCCAACGGATTACATTATACGCGATGTCTGCAGGGTCCCAATCAGCATCATCCGGCATTTCTTTCATGACAACAGCGTTTTTAAAGCCCGCCGCTTCAAATGCTTCATTCCATTTCTCGCCTGCCTCTTTGATAATCGGCCTGTATTCAATCGGTGTCGTATTTTCTATCCAGAATACAATCGGTTCAACAGGCTCACTGATCTTCGCATTCGGATTTTTCTTCTCCAGGTGCCAACGGCTGATAAAATCCCGGTACGGCGCGGGGGAAATCGATGTCAGGTCGTCCACTTCGGCACCAAAATATCCCACACGTGGGTCATCCCGCCTGGGTCGGTAATTGTTCTGTGGGACCTCTAAAAATGAATGCTGCATCCGGACCGTTACATATCGGGCATCTGTAATGTCCTTTCCGCCCCCATTCATCGGCATGGGATTGTCGTACGCAAGCCGCACGACGATGTCCGTGTTTTTTGGAAACGACCGTACCGTATCGTAACTTGATTTCGAGACATTCAGGTTTCCCAAATTAAATACAGCGCCCGGCGGAATTCCCGGTGGCATTGTTGGCTTTACCTGGTCCAGCTTATCGCTGATGAACAACCCATCAATCGGGATTAGATAGCCCGCACTGTCCGAAGCAGCGATCTTTTCTGAATAAAAGACGGCATCGGCTACGTCCGCATTGGCTGCCTTACTCACCGGATTATCGGGATCGTAGTAAAACGATGTATTCTTCCGTAAAAATTCAATCCGATCGTTATTCTTGCGGATGCTGAACAGCCAGGTATCACGAATCATATTCTGGTTCAGAAACAAGGCTGTGGGTCCACCCATCGAGAAGCTTTGGTAAATAAAATCTTTACCCAACTGCCCTTTTTCGAGGTAGAGCTGCAAACTTGCGGTGGCCGTGTCTCGATAGAGGGTAAAGAGTCCGTCTACCTTCTTACTTGTCTTGACTTTATCCTCAATCGAAGGCTTTTCAGGCTTCTTTTTAACGGAGTCTGCCGCCGCTTTCTTTGTACTGTCAGGCGGTGCTACTTTTGTGGTGTCCGGTTGTTTTTTGATTGATGTATCCTGCAAGGCATACATCCGTAGACTACCCGTGGCGGGCGAAGCAGAAAATAGACTGCCCGCTATAGTCAATAGCCATACATACTTCATAAGATTTAGTTAAAAAAGTGATACCATTCATGTGCGAGTAACGGTGTCAATCCTACGCATTTTAGATAAGACGCCGCTACGCTAGTTTTGTTGCGTACGAACATCGTAAATTATGACATCAATCCTTGTAACATTACTGTTTCATTAAGCAGCCTTCTGCTGTTTTCTCCGTTTGATAAATACGGCCCCGGCTACCCCAACCACCAACAGCCCTATGCTCCAATACAGCCATGCGTAGCTTTTATAAAGTGGTTCCGCATCGCCAATCAGTGCCAGTCCGGCCCAATAATAAGGATGAGATAACCGGCCTGCATGTTGATGTATCAATTTCAGTTTTGCATTCCGTAAGGCGGTGCTTTTGCTTTCGCCATTTTTCAAATTTTCATAGAATACGGTGATAATGTCTGTACTCGACTGCTCATCAATCTTCCAAAGGCTCATCACCACACTGGGACAGCCGGCATACATAAAACTATGGGCCAATGATACGACTCCTTCACCGTTGCGCCATGCCCCGGCACCCGTTTCGCAGGCAGTCAATACCGCCAACTCGGCACGTAACTGCATTGCATAGATTTCGTAGGTATACAAATAGCCATCATCCGCATCGATCCCGTCATCGGACATGGATTTTGCAAAGAACAAGCGGGATTCCAATGGTGCCAAGTTATTCACTTCGGCATGTGTACCCAAATGCAGCACATGGTATTGCGGCGCAAGACGTTTAAACGTATTTTCCTGCGCCTCCTGTTCGGCAAACAGATCGTGCTGAAAAAGTTGTCCGATGCGCTGTGCAGCCCGTAGGGCGAAAGGCTGCCGATACAAGAAAAAGTAATCCTCATTCTCGAACGTTTGGCCGGTTAGTGATTTCCGGTAGTTAGCTTTCATCTCATCGGTAAAAACCGGAGCGAAAAGTAATGCTTTGAATTTATGCTGTGCGCGGTACGCTGCTTTCAACTGCAAGGCACTTGCTGCTGAGAGCAGGTATGATATGTCGTATTTACGGATGAGATAAGGCATATCAGCGAACGACTTCTGCCCACCGTGCGTGATGAGTATTTCAAAATTAAGATAATACAGATCTGCGTCCGGTATAATCAGCAGCCTGTCAGTGGAAAAATAAGCTGCTACCGGCTGGATCAGTGCTTCATAAAGCCGGTATGCGGGCCCAACAAAGTCCTGCGCTTCTACCCTATGTAACATCCTAAGGGACGCTACATCTGCCAACACACTCCGTTCAACACGATGAACATGGAAAGATTCAGGTGTAAGCACATAAATAAATACGGACTGATCGGTCGCTGCGTACTCAAGCAGGGTTTCACCGCCTGTCAATAAGCGGGCGCGGATATCATCTAATGTGGGGGGTGCCAGCTCGGTTCTCCGCATGATCAGTTGGTCGCCTGCACTCCGCAAGCTATCCTGAAATACCCGGTAGCGTTCGGTTTCGGCTGATAGCAGCGTCAGCAGCGAATCGTTCCTCGCGCTGTTCAGGTATTGTTGGTTCAGGGCGGTGATCCGGCTCCGGAATATCCGGTCTCGTTGAGTGGAAGCTTCTTTCGCCATGCTGGAAGCGTCTACCAGCATATTATTGGCCGCAAGCCGGAGCAGGAGCGCTTTGCTACGCTCTGCATAGCCGAAACCGCGGATATTAAAAGCCTCGTCCTTTCCGTGCCGGGACATTTCCCAGCATGCCTGCATTGCGTATGAATAAATCCGCTTGTTAACATCTGCCAAATCAATCAGTGCTGCCTGCGTCCGGAATGCATGAAGGTTTTCGGATACAAATGCCGAATAGTGATCTGCAAGGATAAGCAGCATTTCCAGCCGTTTCGTTTGGCCCGATTGATTGAATAACTGTGTCAATACCTCCATCCGCTGTTGAATGTAAACCAATGTATTGTAGCTGAAAGGTAAGCGCTGAAACCAACTACCGACACGATCGGGTAATTCATCTACCCCTACTAATTCGGCAAACACGTCATCCGATAATTCGAGTGCGTCAACAGGGCGGTGCGCCTTCAGGTAGGTTTCACACAGTCTGTGAAGAACCTGTGCAACGGCATCGTTACCTTTCGGATACAGCTTCCGTATGGCAGCCAATACCTCACGCTGCATGGCCACCGCTTCGTCAAACTGTCCCGACTCATTCAATACCTGGGCGAGATTCTGCTTAGTGAGCAAGGCAAGTTCCGTATCGGCAGCTTTTGCTTTTCGATACCGTTGCCAAGCGGTTCTATACAGAATACCAGCCTCGTTATACCGCTCCTGTTTGAGATACAGATCTCCAAAAAACGTTTCCACATAGGCCAGACCTAACACGTCGTCTGGCGCACGGCGTTTCTGCAATGCATAGGCTCGGTCAAAAAGCTGCTCGGCCTCATCGTACTGCCCGATCTTCAGCTTGATCACAGCCAAATCCACCCAGACTTTCACCATCCCGATACCATCCTCGCCATAGGTTTCGAGCAACAGTTTACTCCCCTTTTCCAAATAGGCCTGCGAAAGGAATGGTTCATGCATATAATTGTAAAGAGTTCCCAGGTTTTGGTAAGCCGCGGCCAGCGAAAACCGGTTTTCGGATTGGATGAAGTTTCGGTACTGTATATCCACAGCTCTTTGGCGATGATACAGCGCTTCGTCATACTGCCTAAGTGCCTCGTAAATAATAGCCAGGCTATTGTGTACAATCCCCATATTCGGGTGATCCGGCGGGTAGTGTTTTTCGGTGACCCGCTGAAAAGCCTTCCCATCGGCCAAGGCCTGTTCAAAATTCTCACTGTACCGGCTGATTAAAAAGAGCGTTTGCCAGATCATCGTCATATCCGCACCATCTTCCCCTTCCAGCAATCGATTCAGCCGATAGGCCTTTTCGGCATATTGCCTTGCCTTGCCATACCGTTCTTCAATCAGGTACATGACAGCGATGTGGTTGTACAGGTGCACATACTGGCGGTTAGGCGATTCCGTTTTCCCGACTTCCGCTTCTGCCCTTTCGAAGTAGGTGGCGGCTTTTTTCAGCTCGTAAAGCTGGGTGTGGAGCTGCCCCATCCGACTGAACGCCGCAATGCGCGCAACATTCCCTTTGGGCAAACGGGCCATCTCTAAAAAAGCGGTATCCATCAGTCTTACGGCGTCTTCCAATCCTTTCTGGGTCCAAACGACCAGCGCGTGTTGTGAATAGGCCAGCAACAGGCTATCCGCCTTTCCCGCCGACCGAAAACAGGCGATTGCGTGCAAGCCATATTCGTTAGCTTGGTCTAACTTATTTTCGCGGTATAATCGGAAAGCCCGGTTGTAATTATCTCCACAATCCTGCGCGGGCGCTGCATAGCTGGCCATGAAAACCAAACAACCAATTAAAAGCGCCCTGTCCATCGTCAATGCAACTGTTTCAGCAATTCCTGCGCACGTTCATCATCCGCAATACGTTCCAACAACGAAACTGCGTTTTTCCGTTGGCCGGTATGGAGGTAACAAAGAGCCAAATACCAAGTGGCCTCCTTATGATAGGAAGCATTGCGGTCACCGGCTACTTCCATCAGCTGTTCTTTTGCACGGTCCATGTCACCGAGCTCCATGTACGCGATGCCCATGTAATATTGCAAGGTATCGGTGGTTCCGGATGCCTTGGCAACCGAGCGCCACTTTTTCAACGCATCATTATACGCACCCTCTTTATAACTGATCATGCCATCATAGAACAAATAGCGCAGGGTGTCAGCACTACCCATTTCCACCGGTAATCCCACATCCGGCACAAAGTATGCATGGTACAACCGTTCGCTCGAAGGGGTCGAAAACCAAATCCACCAGATTCCGGCCAAAACCAATAACGCTACCGATGCGGCCACCCATCCTACCCGGTAAGGTATCAGTCGCCTGCCTACCGTTGCCCGTTCCTTACTTTGCCCTATCTCCGCGTGATAGGCATCTAACTGCTCTTCGAGATTTGCCTCTCGGATACCGATCAAAAGTGCCTTTACTTCTGCAACCTTAGACCGGAATCCGGGTTCTTCGCTCAGCCGCCGTTCGAATGCGTCCAATTGGTCGGGCGGCATTTCACCACTTAGGTAACTTGCGATCAGCGCAAGTTCTTCTTCCGGCAAGTTGTGTGACGGTCTTTTTTCCATTATCTCGTTTCCTCCTTTAACACCTGTTCACGCAGTTGCTTTAAACAGCGGTACTTATTGTTCTTCGCACTGGTCTCCGTCCAGTTGAATACTTCCGCAATTTCACGCAGGCTTTGCTTACGGAAATAAAACCGGCCAAGCAGTTCCCTGCAACGCGCGCCCAAATACTTATATTGTTTTTTCACGGTATTGATGTATGCATCGGTTTCATCTGCATACTCCTCCGAAACCCTATCAGATCCGGACTCCTCATCAACCGATACCTTATATTTATTTTTATTCTTCCGTAATTCATCAATCCACTTATTTTTCCCCACTCGCATAAGATAGGCGGCGAATTCCTCCTCGTCGCGGGGTGCAAACCGATCAGTTTGCACGTTTCGCCACACAGCCAAGAAGGCTTCTTGATAGATATCTTTAGCGTCATCGGAAGAACCATTGTTCCGGACAATGTATAACTCCAACGGCTTGTAATTCGTAGTATAAAGGACGTTAAGTATACGCTCCTCATCGGATTTCAGACGCTCAGTAAGTGACGGTCTTAATTGCCGGGAACCAGGCTGATTCATATGGTCTCCAAAAGTTTTCCGGCTAATTTAAATTTAATTCTTCATAATTCTATTTCTTAATTAAAACACAGGGTATAAAAAATAAAAAGACCCTATTTCTGTGAATATATCCGTCTTGACATCTTATATCTCTTTTTGTATATATCCTTATAATATAATCGTTAAATCTTAAAAAGGTCATCAAAATTGATCGATATCCTGCCAAGGGATCCCACCATCGAACGTTATGTAGTTAACGATTCCGATAAAACTATTCAACCCGTTTTCTGGAGTCGGCTGACGGCGTCCGTTAGCGGTTGCGGCGATACAGATGCCATTACCATTGCGGTAGAGTATCGCAAACGTGCCGGGCAGGCTACCCCACCAAAACCATTCATCACCCTCCACCACCCATCCGCAGCCAAAATGCCAGCCCCAGCCAATGCTTGCTGGGGTTGTCGATGTCATGGTCGCTATTGCATTCGCATCCAACAGATCGGGGCGCGTCGGCAAGCCATCTACCGCATTGGCAAAGCGCAATAGATCGGTGGGCGTACTGAGCCACCCCATGGCTCCATTGCCCCGGGTAAACTGTGTGTAATCGTAGACGTAGTTGGTATCTCCCCCTTGGCCGTAATACTTCACTTCGTCTGCCTGTCGGTCTGCGAGTAATGCACCCGCAATGGTCGTTTTTTCCGCTCCTACCTGATCCAACAGCTCACTTTTCACGTATTGCTCATACGAGATCCCACTGGTTTTTTCGATGATCCGGGCCAACAGCATGTAGCCGAAGTTGCTATAAGCAAATGCGGATCCAGGTGCTTTGGACAACGCTTGGTGATCCAACGTCCAGTTGATGACATCGGTTGTGTTCAGGTTCTTGTCGAAAAAAGCGGGGTCATTATCCTGGCCCCAACCACCGATGGTATGGTGCAACAAGTCGCTGAGTGTGATGGCCGTCACGTAGGTTTTGTAGGGTTGGGTACCATATTCCGTACCCAATATCCCACTCGTTCCAAAAACTTTTTGATTGATAGAAAGCTTACCATCCTGAATCAGTTTCATAACGGCGGCTGACGTGATCAGCTTGCTTACACTGGCTATGCGAAACCGTGAGTCAACAGTCACTTCCGCACCGCTTTCTTTATCGGCAAGGCCATATCCCTTCCGGTAGACCAGTTTGCCGTTTTTGCTCACGGCAAGGGAGACACCGGGGAAACCATTGTCAGAGAGGAATTTTTCCATCCGCTGATCCACTTCTGCAATCGGTGTTTGTGCGTCTTCTTTTTCCAGAGGGGGTTCGTTGTCTTTTGAACAAGATGCCAATACGAGGACTACCGCGAGGACCGATAGCCATGTGCGAAATGTTGTTGTTATTGTTGCCATGAGTTGGATGTTATTTTTATTTATATCGGTAGATTTAAAAAAAGGTCATCAAAATCGGGCAATGTTCCGGGGC
>Ga0207868_1001957_pt1 | contig 13090 bp, 25 predicted proteins | sample Passage237B_FD_187370 | JGI IMG/M metagenome (GOLD analysis project Ga0207868, IMG submission 187370) | Cellulose adapted compost microbial communities from Newby Island Compost Facility, Milpitas, CA, USA - Passage2 37B (SPAdes) (version 3) ... | reverse complement strand
GGAAGCCGTGGAGGAACGCCCGAAGCGGGCGTTCGCGCGGCGATTATGCTTCTTGTTCTTAGACCCGACGCTTCTTGCGCGGGCGGCAGCCATTGTGCGGAATCGGGGTCACGTCGCGGATCGAGGTGATCGTGAATCCGGCCGCCTGCAGCGCGCGCAGCGCCGATTCACGCCCCGATCCCGGCCCGCTGACCTCGACCTCCAGCGTGCGCATCCCGTGCTCCTGCGCCTTCCTCGCGCAGTCTTCGGCAGCCATCTGGGCGGCGAACGGGGTCGACTTGCGCGAACCCTTGAAGCCCTGGGCGCCGGCCGACGACCAGGCAATCGCATTGCCCTGCGCGTCGGTAATCGTGATCATCGTGTTGTTGAAGCTCGAATTGACGTGCGCGACGCCCGTCGAAATGTTCTTGCGCTCGCGGCGGCGAACGCGGGTGGCTTCCTTGGCCATGTGTTTCCTTTCGGTCGATCTCTACGCCGCCGTAGTGCCAGCGGCTACACCAGTGGTGAATGGTGAATGGGAAATAGTGAATGGTCGTAATTGCCATTCACCATTCACTATTCACCATTGACCAAATTACTTCTTCTTGCCGGCAATCGGCTTGGCCGGTCCCTTGCGGGTCCGGGCGTTGGTATGCGTACGCTGGCCGCGGACCGGCAGCGAACGGCGATGGCGCAGGCCGCGATAGCAGCCGAGGTCCATCAGCCGCTTGATGTTCATCGAGACCTCGCGGCGCAGATCACCTTCGACCTGGTAGTCGCGGTCGATCGTCTCGCGGATGGCGAGCACCTCGGCGTCGGTCAGCTGGTGCACGCGGCGCTCGGCCGGGATACCGACCTTCTGGATGATCTCGGACGCGAACTTCGGCCCGATTCCGTGAATGTACTGCAGCGCGATGACGACGCGCTTGTTGGTCGGGATGTTGACGCCGGCTATACGAGCCATCTGGTTCTCCATGTGGGCCGGCAGGGCCGGCGCTTGAGTGGGTTCCCGCGTCCGGTGGAGGCCGGCCCCTGCGGGGTCTGTCCGTTCAATGCGGCATTTCGGGCTCGTTTCGAGCCCGGGCACCTGGCAGTCTGTCCGGAAGACGGGCCGCCATAAGCCAGAACGCCCGCAATGTCAACTGCCTAGCGGGCGCCCGCGAGTTCGCCTTTCACGCGCTGTGCCAGCACGTCTTCGATCGCCTTCGACACGTCGTCGATCGAGGCCATGCCGTCCACGCCGACGAGCTTGCCCTTGGCGTAGTAGTAGCCGATCAGCGGCGCGGTCTTCTTGTAATACTCGCGCAGGCGCTCGTCGAATACCTCGGCCGTATCGTCCTTGCGGACGGGTTGGCCCGCGGCCTTCGCTTCCTCGGCCCGCTTCAGGATGCGCGCGACCAGCGCCTTGTCGTCAACGACCAGCTCGATCACGACGTCTAGGTCGATACCGCGCTCGGCCAGCATCTTGCCTACCGCATCGGCCTGGGCGAGCGTCCGCGGATAACCGTCGAGGATGAAACCGCGCTGGCAATCCGGCTGGTCGATGCGCTCGGCGACGATCGCATTGACGATGGCGTCGGACACCAGTTCGCCGGCGTCCATGACAGCCTTTGCGCGCTTGCCGACCTCGGTGCCGGCCTTGACTGCCGCGCGCAGCATGTCTCCCGTCGAAAGCTGCGGAATGCCGTGGCGCTCGACCAGCCTTTGCGCCTGCGTTCCCTTTCCGGCTCCCGGGGGGCCGAGCAGTATCAGTCTCATCGGTTCCTCTTGCCCCCGCGCAGCTTCGACTTCTTGATGAGTCCCTCATACTGGTGCGCGATCAGATGACCCTGGATCTGCGCCACCGTGTCGAGCGTGACGCTGACCACGATGAGGAGCGAGGTGCCGCCGAGATAGAACGGTACGCCGGTCGCCGAGATGAGAAACTCCGGCAGCAGACAGACCGCGACGAGATAAACGGCGCCCACCGCGGTGATGCGCGTCAGCACGTAGTCGATGTACTCGGCGGTCCGTTCGCCCGGGCGGTATCCGGGAATGAAGCCGGAATGCTTCTTGAGCTGGTCTGCCGTATCCTTCGGGTTGAACACGACCGCCGTGTAGAAGAAGGCGAAGAAGGCGATCAGCACCGCGTAGAGGATCATGTAGAGCGGCTGGCCGTGACCGACCGCAGCCAACATGCTCGCAGCCCAGTTGGGCAAATCGGAGGTGTCGGTAAAGCCCGCGACCGTGCCAGGCAGCAGCAGCAGCGAAGAGGCGAAGATCGGCGGAATGACGCCGGATGTGTTCAGCTTCAGGGGCAGGTGCGACGTGTCGCCCTGGAACATCCGGTTGCCGACCTGGCGCTTCGGATACTGGATCAGCAGCCGGCGCTGGGCACGCTCGAAGAACACGATGACGGCGACCACGACGATCGCCAGCACGATGATGGCCAGGATGAGGCCCGTCGAGAGCGCACCCGTGCGGCCGAGTTCGAGCGTGCCGGCGATGGCGCTGGGCAAACCGGCGACGATGCCCGCCATGATGATCAGCGAAATGCCGTTGCCGATGCCGCGCGCGGTGATCTGCTCGCCCAGCCACATCAGGAACATGGTGCCGCCCGTCAGCGTGATGACCGACGAGATGCGGAAGAACCAGCCCGGATCCGTGACGATGCCGGCGCCGCTCTCAAGCCCGACGGCAATACCGTAGGATTGCGCAGCGGCCAGCAGAACAGTGCCGTAGCGGGTGTACTGATTGATGATCTTGCGGCCCTGCTCGCCTTCCTTCTTCAGCGCCTCGAGCGACGGCACGACCGACGTCATGAGCTGCATGATGATGGAGGCCGAGATGTACGGCATGATGCCCAACGCGAAGATCGCCATGCGCTCGACAGCGCCGCCGGCGAACATGTTGAACATGCCGAGAACGCCGCCGGACTGCTGCTGGAAGGCTTGCGCGAATGCGTCGGGATTGATGCCGGGCATCGGAATGTAGGTGCCCAGTCGATAGACCAGAAGCGCGCCGAGCGTGAACCAGATGCGCTTCTTGAGGTCTTCGGCCTTTGCGAAGGCCGAGAAGTTGAGATTGGCGGCAAGTTGTTCGGCAGCAGATGCCATCCGCAGATCTCCAAAGCGGTCAGGGAGCGACCGGGGCGAAACGTATTGCCCGCGGCGGGCGGGTCGCCAAAAATCCGAGATAGGCTGCGCCCGGGCAAGTTGCAAGCGGCGGAACCGCCGGGCGCGCCGAAAGGCTTGCGGCCAATCGACCCGTTCCGGCAGACCCGCCGCTTCAGATCATTCGGTCGACGCGGCCTCGGGCAGCTTCACCGAGCCGCCTGCCTTCTCGACCTTTTCGATGGCCGACTTGGAGGCGCCGGCGACGTCGAAGGAAAGCTTCGCCTTGATCTCGCCGTCGCCCAGAAGGCGCACGCCGTCGCGGATGCGGCGGATGACGCCGGCCTTGACCAGCGCATCGGCCGACACCGTTTCCTTCGGGTCGAGCTTCTTGGCGTCGACCGCGGCCTGGATCCGGCCGACCGAAACGACGTTGAAGTCCTTCGAGAACGGATTCTTGAAGCCGCGCTTCGGCAGCCGCCGGTAGATCGGCATCTGGCCGCCTTCGAAGCCGTTGACGGCGACGCCCGAACGCGACTTCTGGCCCTTCACGCCACGACCGCCGGTCTTGCCGGAGCCGGAGCCGATGCCGCGGCCCACGCGCTTGCGCGCCTTGGTCGCGCCGTCCCTGTCACGCAGTTCGTTGAGTTTCATGGTTCTTCTCCTGCGCTGTCGGCTCAAGCCTCGTCCACGACGCGGACGAGATGCTGGACGCGCGCAATCATGCCGCGCACGGCCGGCGTGTCTTCGAGCGTGCGCCGGCGATGCAGCTTGTTGAGGCCGAGGCCGATCAGCGTCGCCCGCTGCTCGGCCGGACGGCGGATGGGGCTGCCGATCTGCTCGACGGTGAGGGTCTTGCCCTGCTTCTTGGCCATGGTGCTGGTTCCTTAGCTGGTCGGCGGGCTATTCCTCGGTGGCGGCGGCCGCGCCGCGGCGAGCCTGCAGGACCGAGTACTTGATGCCGCGCTGGGCCGCGATGTCCTTCGGATGCATCTGGCTCTTCAGCGCCTCGAAGGTGGCGCGGACCATGTTGTAGGGGTTCGACGAGCCCATCGACTTGGCGACGACGTCGCTCATGCCGAGCGTCTCGAACACCGCACGCATCGGACCGCCGGCGATGATGCCGGTGCCGGGCGTGGCCGCGCGCAGCAGCACCCTGCCCGCGCCCCAGCGGCCCTGCACGTCGTGGTGCAGCGTGCGGCCGGCGCGCAGCGGCACGAAGATCATGTCGCGCTTGGCGCTCTCGGTTGCCTTGCGGATCGCCTCCGGCACCTCTCGCGCCTTGCCGTGACCGAAGCCGACGCGCCCCTTCTGGTCGCCGACGACGACGAGCGCGGCGAAGCCGAAGCGGCGTCCGCCCTTCACCACCTTCGCGACGCGATTGATGTGGACGAGCTTGTCGACGAAACCGTCGTCGCGCTGCTCGCGATCCCGGGAGCGGTCGCGCCCGCCATCCCTACGTTCCTGTGCCATGATCCTGATCCTTGTTCTTTTCCGGAAGCACGGGGTTGTTGACGAATCCGCCCCGGGGCCATGCCGGGGCGGGGCGAACTAGAAGCTCAGACCACCCTCCCGCGCAGCGTCGGCCAGAGCCTTGACGCGGCCGTGGAAGATGTAGGGACCACGGTCGAAGACGACCTCCTTGGCCCCGGCCTTGATGGCGCGCTCGGCGATCAGCTTGCCGACGGCAGCGGCAGCGGCGGTGTCCGCGCCGGTCTTGAGCGAGGTCTTAAGGCTCTTGTCCAGCGTCGAGGCGGCCGCGATGGTGTGGCCCTTCGTGTCGTCGATCACCTGGGCGTAGATGTGCTTCGACGAGCGGTGCACGGAAAGCCGCAGGCGCTCGCCCGCCACCTTCTTGATCTGGCGCCGCACGCGCTGCGCACGTTTCTGAATGGATTCCTTCGAAGCCATGTTCGTATTCCTGCCTTGAAAAACGGGAGCGGCCATCTGCGGTAGGCCCGAGCCTCCCGCGACCGCGCACCGTGGCCTTACTTCTTCTTGCCTTCCTTGCGCACGATCCGCTCGTCTGCGTACTTCACGCCCTTGCCCTTGTAGGGCTCCGGGCCGCGGAACTTGCGAATCTCGGCGGCCACCTGGCCGACCTGCTGCTTGTCGATTCCCGAGACGACGATCTCGGTCGGCTTCGGCACAGCGATGGTGATGCCCTGTGGCGTCTCGTAGACGACATCGTGGCTGTAGCCGAGCGCGAGCTGCAGGTTCTTGCCCTGCAGTGAGGCGCGGTAGCCGACGCCGTTGATCTCGAGCCGCTTCTCGAAGCCGTCCTTGACGCCGTGCACGATGTTGACGATCTGCGTGCGCGACATTCCCCACTTGGAGCGGGCGTCCTTGGACTGGTCGCGCGGCTCGACCGAGATCTGGCCGTTGTCGAGCTTGACCAGCACCTCTTCGTTGACGACGAAGGACAGCTCGCCCTTCGGGCCCTTGGCGGTCACGGTCTGGCCATTGACGCTCGCGGTCACGCCGGACGGCACCGGGATGGGTTTCTTGCCGATACGAGACATCTTCCTGTCCTCGTTCTTATTGTCTGTTCAGTCGCCTAGAACACCTGGCAGAGGAGCTCTCCGCCGACGTTCTGTTCGCGAGCCTGATGGTCGGCCATGACGCCCTTCGGGGTCGACAGGATGGCAACGCCGAGGCCGTTGGCGACCTGCGGGATCGACTTCACCGAGACGTAGACGCGGCGGCCGGGCTTGGACACGCGCGCGATCTCGCGGATCACCGGTTCGCCCTCGAAATACTTCAGTTCGATCTCGATTTCGGACTTGCCGTTGCCGTAGTCGATCTGGCTGTAGTCGCGGATGTAGCCTTCCGCCTTCAGCACGTCGAGTACGCGGGTGCGCAAGCGCGAGGCCGGCGTCGAGACCTTGGTCTTCTTGCGGCCGTATGCGTTGCGGATGCGTGTCAGCATATCGCCGAGCGGATCACTCATGGACATGGCTCGATCTCCTTACCAGCTCGACTTGACCAGGCCCGGAATCAGGCCCTTGTTGCCGAGCTCGCGCAGCGCGACGCGCGACATGTTCAGCTTGCGATAGAAGGCGCGCGGGCGCCCCGTCACGTCGCAGCGGTTGCGGATGCGGTTCTTCGCCGAGTTGCGCGGCAGCGCGGCGAGCTTGAGCTGCGCCTGGAAGCGCTCCTCAAGCGGCCTGGACTGGTCCATCACGATCGCCTTCAGCGTCTTGCGCTTGGCGGCGAAGCGCGCGACCATCCTGCGGCGCCGGTTGTTCTTCTCGACTGAGCTGGTCTTTGCCATTTCAGATGTCTTCCTTTGCTCGCTGCCGTTACCGCCGGAACGGGAAGTTGAAGGCGGTGAGCAGCGCCCGCGCCTCGTCGTCCGTCCTGGCCGTCGTACAAACGATGATGTCCATTCCCCAGATCTGGTCGACCTTGTCGTAATTGATCTCGGGGAACACGATGTGTTCCTTGATGCCCATGGCGAAATTGCCGCGGCCATCGAAGCTCTTCGGGTTCAGCCCGCGGAAGTCGCGCACGCGCGGCAGCGCGATCGTGACCAGGCGATCCAGGAACTCGTACATGCGATCCCGGCGCAGGGTCACCTTGGCGCCGATCGGCATGTTCTCGCGAACCTTGAAGCCGGCGATCGAATTGCGCGCGCGGGTCACCACTGCCTTCTGGCCGGCGATCAGCGCGAGGTCCTCGGCCGCAACCGACGGCTTCTTGGAATCGGCGGTAGCCTCGCCGACACCCATGTTGATGACGATCTTGTCGAGACGCGGGACCTGCATCTCGTTCTCGTATTTGAACTGCTCCTGAAGCGCCGCGCGGATCTTCTCGCGATAGAGCTTCTTCAGGCGGGGCTCGTACTTCGCCTCAGCCATTGATCACTTCTCCCGAACGCTTCGCGACCCGAACCTTGGTGCCGTCTTTCTCGACACGGAAGCCGACACGGGTCGGCTTGCCGTCCTTCGGATCGGCGACGGCGAGGTTCGACAGGTGGATCGGAGCCTCTTTCCTGATGAGCCCGCCTTCCTGGTTCTGCGTCTGGCGCTGGTGGCGGACCACGATGTTGATGCCGCGCACCAGGGCGCGGTCTTCCTTCGGCATGACGCGCAGCACCTCGCCAGTGCGGCCCTTGTCCTTGCCGGCGAGCACGACGACCTTGTCGCCCTTGCGGATCTTCTGCATCGTTCGGCTCCTTACAGCACTTCGGGCGCGAGCGAGATGATCTTCATGTGGTTCTTGGCGCGGAGCTCGCGCGGAACCGGTCCGAAGATGCGCGTACCGATCGGCTCTTTCTTGTTGTCGACCAGAACAGCCGCGTTCTTGTCGAAACGGATGACGCTGCCGTCCGGACGGCGGATGTCCTTGGCGGTGCGCACGACGACCGCCTTCATCACGTCACCCTTCTTCACGCGGCCGCGCGGAATCGCCTCCTTGATCGACACGACGATGATGTCGCCGACCGAGGCGTACTTCCGCTTGGAACCGCCCAGCACCTTGATGCACATGACGCGGCGCGCGCCGGAATTGTCGGCAACGTCCAGGTTGGTTTGCATCTGAATCATGACTGGCCGCCTTCTTCTTCATCTCGGGCGGAGCGCTTAGTCCCAACGGGGCGCCCTCGCCGGCTGTCCATTCTTTTCGTTCAGGCCTTAGCCGCTGCCGCGGACTGCGTCTCGTTGGAGATCACGATCCACTTCTTGTCCTTCGAGATCGGCTTCGACTCCTGGATGGAGACGATGTCGCCGACCTTGCAGGCATTGCCTTCGTCATGCGCCTTGTACTTCTTGGTCGTGCGCACGACCTTCTTCATCACCGGATGGGTGAAGCGCCGCTCGACCTTGACCACGACGGTCTTGTCGTTCTTGTCGCTGACCACCGTGCCCTGCATCACGCGCTTTGGCATATTTTTCGTCCTTAAGCCTTCTTCGCCGCCGATCGCTCGGCGATGATCGTCTTGATGCGCGCGATGTCCCTGCGGACTTCCCTCACGCGCGAGGTCTTCTCGAGCTGGCCGGTCGCCCTCTGGAAGCGCAGGTTGAACTGCTCTTTCTTCAGCGAAGCCAGTTCGTCGTTCAGCTCATCGGGCGTCTTGGCCCGGATATCGGCGGCCTTCATCTTCCTCGCCCTTCCTATTCTGCGATGCGCTGCACGAAGCGCGTCTTGACCGACAGCTTGGCGGCACCGAGACGCAGCGCCTCGCGCGCGGTCTCCTCGCTGACGCCGTCGATCTCGAACATGATGCGGCCCGGCTTGACGCGGCACGCCCAATAGTCGACCGCACCCTTGCCCTTGCCCATGCGGACTTCGGTTGGCTTCGACGTCACCGGCACGTCAGGGAAGACGCGGATCCAGACGCGGCCCTGGCGCTTCATCTGACGGGTGATCGCGCGGCGCGCCGCCTCGATCTCGCGCGCCGTGACGCGATTGGGTTCCAGGGCCTTCAGGCCGAACCCGCCGAAATTCAGATCCGTGCCGCCCTTCGACGCACCGTGGATGCGGCCCTTGAACTGCTTGCGGAACTTCGTGCGCTTTGGCTGCAGCATCGTTGTCTACTCCGAATTCTTCTTGTCCAGCCTCAGGCGTTCTCGCGTTCACGCTCGCGGCGGCGGCCGCCGGGCTGGTCGCCCTCGATGGCGCGGCGTTCCGAAGCCATCGGGTCGTGCTCGAGGATCTCACCCTTGAAGACCCACACCTTGACGCCGCAAGCGCCATAAGCGGTCTGCGCCTCGGCCGTGCCGTAGTCGACATCCGCACGCAGCGTGTGCAGCGGCACCCTGCCCTCGCGATACCACTCCATGCGCGCGATCTCCGCGCCGCCGAGGCGACCCGAGCAGTTGATGCGGATGCCCTCCGCGCCAAGACGCATCGCCGACTGCACGGCGCGCTTCATGGCACGGCGGAACGCCACGCGGCGCTCGAGCTGCTGGGCGATCGACTGGGCGATCAGCGTCGCGTCGGTCTCCGGCTTGCGCACCTCGACGATGTTGAGGTGCGTCTCGGCCTTGGTCATCTCGGTCAGCTTGCGGCGCAGCTTCTCGATGTCGGCGCCCTTCTTGCCGATGATCAGGCCCGGACGGGCCGCATGGATGGTCACCCGGCACTTCTTGTGCGGGCGCTCGATCACGATCTTCGACACCGCCGCCTGCTTCAGCTCCTTCTCCAGATAGGAGCGGATCTTCAGGTCCTCGTGCAGCAGCCGGCCATACTCGCCGGTGTTGGCGTACCAGCGCGAATCCCAGGTGCGGTTGATGCCGAGGCGCAGACCGATCGGATTGACTTTCTGGCCCATCAGGCGGCCTCCACTTTCTCTTCGACTTCGCGGACCACGATGGTCAGGTGCGAAAACGGCTTCTCGATGCGGCTGGCGCGACCGCGGCCCCGCGCATGGAAGCGCTTCATGACGATCGACTTGCCGACATAGGCCTCGGCCACCACGAGCGCGTCGACATCGAGGTCGTGGTTGTTCTCGGCGTTGGCGATCGCCGATTCCAGCGTCTTCTTGACGGTGCCGGCGATGCGCTTGCGCGAAAACTCGAGGTCGTTCAGCGCCGTCTGCACCTTCTTGCCGCGGATCATCGCAGCCACCAGGTTCAGCTTCTGCGGGCTGATGCGGATCGTGCGCGTGACCGCGCGCGCCTCGTTGTCAGCAAGCCGGCGCGGGGCTTTGGCCTTGCCCATCTTTACTTCCTCTTCGCCTTCTTGTCCGCGCCGTGACCGTAATAGGTACGGGTCGGCGCAAACTCACCGAACTTGTGGCCCACCATCTCCTCGGAAACGGAGACGGGGATATGCTTCTGACCGTTGTAGACACCGAAGGTGAGGCCGACGAACTGCGGCAGGATGGTGGAGCGACGGCTCCACACCTTGATCACCTCGTTGCGGCCGCTCTCCCGGGCCTTGTCGGCCTTCTTGAGCATGTAGCCGTCTACGAACGGGCCTTTCCAAACTGAACGGGACACGTCAGCCTTACCTTTCCCTAGCTCTTGCGCTGGTGGCGCGAGCGCATGATGAACTTGTCGGTCGCCTTGTTGGACCGGGTCTTCTTGCCCTTGGTCGGCTTGCCCCAGGGGGTCACCGGATGGCGGCCGCCCGAGGTACGTCCCTCGCCGCCGCCGTGCGGATGGTCGACCGGGTTCATGGTGACGCCGCGATTGTGCGGGCGACGACCCAGCCAGCGCGAACGGCCGGCCTTGCCGAGATTGACGTTGCCGTGGTCCGGGTTGGACACCGCGCCTACGGTGGCGAGGCAGGAGCCGTGAACGACGCGCTGCTCGCCCGAGTTGAGACGCAGGATCGCCATGCCCTGATCACGGCCGACGAGCTGCGCATAGGCGCCCGCCGAACGCGCGATCTGACCGCCCTTGCCCGGCTTCAGCTCGACATTGTGGACGATGGTGCCGACCGGCATTGCCGACAGCGGCATCGCATTGCCCGGCTTCACGTCGACGCTCTCGCCCGACACGATCTGGTCGCCCACCGCCAGGCGCTGAGGCGCCAGCACGTAGGACAGCTCGCCGTCCGAATACTTCACCAGCGCGATGAAGGCGGTGCGGTTCGGATCGTACTCCAGCCGCTCGACCGTCGCCGGCACGTCGAACTTGCGCCGCTTGAAGTCGACGAGGCGATAGGTCCGCTTGTGACCGCCGCCGCGGAAGCGCGTGGTGACGCGACCGTGATTGTTACGGCCGCCCTTCGAGCTCAGGCCCTCGGTGAGGCCCTTGACCGGCTTGCCCTTGAACAGGCTGGAACGGTCGACGATCACCAGCTGGCGCTGGCCCGGCGTTGTCGGCTTGTACTTCTTGAGTGCCATTTTCCAGTCCTCAGAGGCCCGTGGCGATGTCGATCGACTGGCCTTCCGCCAGCGTCACGATCGCCTTCTTCACGTCGCTCTGCTGGCCGACACGGCCGCGGAAGCGCTTCAGCTTGCCCTTTCGAACGAGCGTGTTGACGCCGGTGACCTTGACGCCGAACAGCGCCTCGACTGCGGCTTTGATCTCCGGCTTCGACGCCTTGCGGGCGACGTTGAAGACGACCTGGTTCTGCTCGGATGCCATGGTCGACTTCTCGGTGACGACCGGGCTGACGATCACGTCGTAGTGGCGAAGGTCAGTCATTTGAACCGCTCCTCGAGCGCCTCGACGGCGGCCTTCGACAGGACCAGCGTGTTGCGGCGCAAAATGTCGTAGACGTTGATACCCTGCACGGGCAGCACGTCGATGTTGGCCAGATTGGCCGCGGCGCGCCGGAAGCCCGTGTCGAGCTCGGCGCCGCCAATGATCAGCGCGTTGGTCAGGCCGAGCTTCGCAAAGCTCTCGGCGAGCGCCTTTGTCTTGCCGTCCTTCACCGCCAGATCGTCGACGACGATCAGGCTTTCGGCCTTCGCCTTCGCAGACAGCGCATGCTTCAGGCCGAGCGCACGGACCTTCTTCGGCAGGTCGTGCGCATGATCGCGCGCGACCGGACCGTGAGCCTTGCCACCGCCGCGGAACTGCGGCGCGCGCGCGGACGAGTGCCGGGCACGGCCGGTGCCCTTCTGCCGGTACATCTTGGCGCCGGTGCGGGCGACGTCAGCGCGGGTCTGCGACTGGTGCGTGCCCTGCTGCCGCTTAGCGAGCTGCCAGCGCACGACGCGCTGCAGGATGTCCTCGCGCGGCTCCAGCCCGAAGATGGCATCGGAGAGCTTGACCTTGCCGGCGTCCTTGCCGGCGAGGGTTGTGATCTTGAAGTCCATCGTCATGCCCCCTGCGTGGCCGCGGCTTCGTCGGCCTTGGCGGCTTCATTGCTGGCGCGCAAGGCGGCCGGCTTCGGCGCGTTCTCCGGCAGCGCCGCCTTGACCGCGTCGCGCACGTAAATCCACGAGCCCTTCGAACCCGGAACCGCGCCACGAACCAGGATCAGCCCGCGGTCGGCGTCGGTCGACACGACCTCGAGGTTCTGCGTGGTGACGCGGGTCTGGCCCATGTGGCCGGCCATCTTCTTGCCCTTGAACACCTTGCCGGGGTCCTGGCGCTGGCCGGTCGAACCGTGCGTGCGGTGCGACACCGAGTTGCCGTGTGTAGCGCGGCCACCGCCGAAATTGTGGCGCTTCATGACGCCCTGAAAGCCCTTGCCGATCGAGATGCCGGTGACATCGACCTTCTGGCCGACGACGAAGTGATCGGCGGTGATCTCGGCGCCGACTTCCAGCATGTTCTCGGGGCTGACGCGGAACTCCGCCAGCTTGGCCTTGGGCTCGACGCTCGCCGCGGCGAAATGGCCGCGCAGCGGCTTTGGCGTGTTCTTCACCTTCGCCAGCCCGACGCCGAGCTGCACGGCGGTGTAGCCATTCTTCTCCTGGGTGCGCTGGGCCACCACCTGGCAGCCGTCCATGCGCAGCACCGTCACGGGGACGTGCTCGCCCGCATCGTTGTAGATGCGGGTCATTCCCACCTTCTGTGCAATCACACCTGAACGCATTTCTCGTTCTTTCTTCAGAGGAGCCCGGCCGTCGCCCGGCTCATGTTCGTCGGTCGTCGGTCGTGGGTCGTCGGTCGATCCGACGACTTCGACCGACCTCCTACAGCTTGATCTCCACGTCCACGCCGGCAGCCAGGTCGAGCTTCATGAGGGCATCGACGGTCTGCGGGGTCGGGTCGACGATGTCGAGCAGCCGCTTGTGGGTGCGCATCTCGAACTGCTCGCGGCTCTTCTTGTCGATGTGCGGCGAGCGGTTGACCGTGAACTTCTCGATCCGGGTCGGCAGCGGCACGGGACCACGGACGCTGGCGCCAGTGCGCTTGGCCGTCGACACGATCTCCCGCGTCGAGGCATCGAGCACGCGATGATCGAACGCTTTCAGTCGGATGCGGATGTTTTGTCCGTTCATTGCGTCGTTCCTTCGTCTTTCGCGAGCGCGGGGCGAAAACCTCGCGCCCGCGACAGACCTAGTCCTGCCGTTACTCGGTGATGCTTGCGACGATGCCGGCGCCGACGGTGCGGCCGCCTTCGCGGATGGCGAAGCGCAGGCGCTCTTCCATCGCGATCGGCACGATCAG
>Ga0207868_1001955_pt1 | contig 13111 bp, 12 predicted proteins | sample Passage237B_FD_187370 | JGI IMG/M metagenome (GOLD analysis project Ga0207868, IMG submission 187370) | Cellulose adapted compost microbial communities from Newby Island Compost Facility, Milpitas, CA, USA - Passage2 37B (SPAdes) (version 3) ... | reverse complement strand
CGCATCGGCTCGCGACCGTGCTCAAGGCCGACCGCATCCTGGTCATGGATGGCGGCCGGATCGTCGAGGAAGGCACCCACAAGGGCCTCGTCGCCAAGGGGGGCGTTTATGCGCGCCTTGCGCGCCTCCAGTTCGAGAGCGGGGCCGACGCCTTCAGGGGCGCTGCCGAGTAGGCAGGTTCAGGCCGGCCTCCAGTCCTCAAGCAAAATCACGTTGCCGAACTTGCGCGTCTTCTCGACGTGCTTGCGGTCTGCCGTAACGAACGTGCCGCCCATGGCGCAACTCCTTCATATGAACCAGTAATACTGAACATATGAAAATCCGGCTCAACCAAGCAAATCCCTCGCCACCCGCATGAACACACGGGCGCCGATGGGGATCAGGTCGTCGGGAAAGTCGTAGTCGGGATTGTGGAGCTGCGGGTGATTCTCGCCCGCGCCGAGGAAGAACATCGCCGACTTCGCGCCATGCCCGAACCGCCCGAAATCCTCCGACGCGCGCATCGGCAGCTGTTCCTCGTCATGACTGATGCCTTCGGCATCGAGCGCGGCGCGCAGATGGGCCGTCGCCTCCTCGTCATTGAGGCTGGCCACGAAGACCTCGTGATAGCTGATCTCGCAACCAAGCCCGTCGGCCGTGGCTGCTTCGCGCACCAGAGCCTCGGCATCGGCAACGAGTTCGGCCATGCGGTCGTCCAGGCGGGTGCGCAGCGTCGCCCAGAGCTCGGCGTAGCCCGGCGCTATGCCAAACACCGCTTCGCCCATGTGGCAGTGGCCGACGGTGACAAGGCGGAACTCGTCGCTGTCGAAGCTTGCACGCGAGAGGCCCATGAGTTCCGGCATCAGCCTGGACAGCGCCCGCATCGGCGAAATGCCGGTCTCAGGCATCGAGGAATGCGCGGTCTTTCCCTTGAGCACGATGCGCATGCCGCGCGAGGCGCAGTTGACGACGCCCGGCTTCAGCCGGACGTGCCCGAACGACGTGCCCGGCAGATTGTGGAGCGAGAAGGCGTAGTCTGGCGCGATCCGCGCATAGCGCGGATCGGCGATCACGTCCGACGCGCCATTGCCGGTCTCCTCGGCTGGCTGGAACATCAGCACGACCCGCCCGCGCTCCGGACGACGGCGCCCGAACTGGCGTCCGATGGCGGCAAGGATAGCGGTGTGGCCGTCGTGACCGCACATGTGCGACTTGCCAGGAACTGTCGAACGGTGGGCAACGTCGGACAATTCCTCGATCGGCAGCGCATCAAGTTCAGCGCGAAACAGCACGGTCGGCCCCGGCTTGCCGCTGTCGTAGGCGACGGCGACGCCGTGCGTGCCGAGCGCCGTCAGCACTTCGTCGGGTCCGGTGTCCCGCAGGAACGCCACGACGCGCCTTGCGGTCTCGGATTCTTCGTTCGAAATTTCGGGGTTGCGGTGAAGCTCGCGGCGAAAGGCGACGAGATCGGCGATGTCCTGATTGGTGAGTTGCATTCTCTTCCTTCTACTGTCGAGCTGCCGCCCGCCCTGCGTTGCGGCCAGAGAAGATGCAGCCGCCGAGGAACGTCCCCTCGAGCGCGTTGTACCCGTGATAGCCGCCTCCGCCGAAGCCCGCCACCTCGCCGGCGGCATAGAGACCGGGAATCGGCTCGCCCTTGGAGTCGAGGACGCGGCCGTCCAGGTCCGTATGGAGGCCGCCAAGCGACTTGCGGGTGAGGATGTGGAGCCGCACCGCGATCAACGGTCCGTTGGCAGGGTCGAGGATCTTGTGCGGCTTCGCCGTGCGCACCAGCCGGTCGCCGAGATAGGCGCGTGCCGCGCGGATGGCGATGACCTGCGCATCCTTGGCGAAAGGATTGTCAAGCTCGCGGTCGCGCGCGGCGATCTGGGCCTCGATATGGCCGTGGTCGAGCAGATCGCTGCCGGCAAGCTCGTTCATCGCCGCGACGAGATCGGACAGATTGTGGCGGACGATGAAATCCTCCCCGTGCTGCTTGAAGGCTTCCACCGGCGCCGGCGCGCCGGCGCCGCGCCGGCTCTTGAGCACCGCCCGCCAGCTTTTCGAGGTGAAGTCCGGGTTCTGCTCCGAACCCGAGAGCGCAAATTCCTTCTTGATGATCGCCTGGCTCAGGATGAACCAGGAATATTCGTGGCCGGTCGCGAGAATGTGCTTCAGCGTCGTCAGCGTGTCGAAGCCCGGCAGGCAGGGTGCGGGCAGCCGGTTGCCTCGCGCATCGAACCACATCGAGGACGGTCCAGGCAGGATACGGATGCCGTGGTGCGGCCAGATCGGCGCCCAGTTCTTCACGCCCTCCGTGTAGTGCCACATCCGGTCAGTGTTGATGGTGGCTGCCCCCGCCTTCCTGGCGACCGCCACCATGCGCCCGTCGACGTGATGCGGGACGCCGCAGACCATGTGCCTGGGCGGCGGGCCGAGCCGTTCGACCGGCCAGTTCTTGCGCACCAGGTCGAGGTTGCCGCCGATGCCGCCGGACGTGACGAGTACCGTCTCTGCCGCGATCTCGAACTCGTCGACGACGGTTCGGCTCGATTGCTGGCCGCGCTCGACCGACGTCGGCTCGAGGATTTCGCCGGCAACGCCGGTCACTACGCCCTTCGTCTTGACGATCCTCGTGGCGCGGTGGCGGAACCTGACGTCGATGCGGCCTGCCTTGGCATGTTCGCGCACGCGCCGCTCGAACGGCTCGACGACGCCGGGGCCCGTACCCCAGGTGATGTGGAAGCGCGGCACCGAATTGCCGTGGCCGTGCGCGTGCGCACCGCCGCGCTCGGCCCAGCCGACGATCGGGAACCATCGCATGCCCAGCGAATGGAGCCACGGGCGCATCTCGCCGGCGGCGAAGTCGATATAGGCCTCGGCAACCTTGCGCGGCCAGTGGTCTTCCAGCCGGTCGAACTGAGCCGAGCCCAGCCAGTCCTGCCAGGCCAGCTCCCGGCTGTCCCGGATCCGCATCCGGCGCTGCTCGGGGCTGTTCACGAAGAACAGGCCGCCAAGCGACCAGAACGCCTGGCCGCCGAGATAGTCGCCGCCTTCCTGCTCCAGGATGATTACTCTGCGGCCGGCATCGGCGAGTTCCGCCGCTGCAACCAGACCGGCCAGGCCCGCGCCGATGACGATGGCATCCACCCCCTCGGGCATGTCGTTCCTCCCCGCTTTGCCGCCGGCAATGTCCGACGGAACGCCGGGGCGGGCAAGAGGGTGGGCCTACGCACCGTATCGCTTCTCCAGGTGCCGCCTGAAATGCTCGGCGTTCAGCGGCTCGCCGGTGGCGCGGGTGATCAGCTCCGGCGTGGACCAGCGCGAGGCCTGCGACCAGATGCGCTCGCGCCGCCATTCGTTGACTGCGTCGAAGCGGCCGGCGGCGATCTGGTCGTCCACGTCCGGAATGTCCTGCTCGATCTTCGCCCAGAGCTGCGCGGCGATCATCGCGCCCAGCGTATAGGACGGGAAGTAACCGAGCGCCCCGGAGGGCCAGTGCACGTCCTGCATCGGCCCGTCCTGGGGCGTGTCGATGGTGGGGAGGCCGAGATATTCGCGCATGCGCGCGTCCCACGCCTCCGGCAGGTCGGCAACCTCGAGCTTGCCGGAAATGAGCTCCTGCTCCAGTTCGAAACGCAGGATGATGTGAAGCGGATAGGTGACTTCGTCGGCATCGACGCGGATCAGCCCCCGCGTCACGTAGTGGACGTGCGGCAGGATGTCGTCGATCGTCCACGCCTCTCCGAGATGGCGCTCGACCACCGGCAGCGCCCAGCGCCAGAAGGCCGGATTGCGGCCCAGCTGCTTTTCCACGAACAGGCTCTGGCTCTCGTGAACGGCCATGCCCCGAGCCTTGCCCAAGGGCCAGTGCGACCACTCCTTGGGCAGGCCCTGCTCGTACAGTGCATGGCCCGTTTCGTGCAGTACCCCCATCAGCGAGGACAGGAACTCGCCGGTCTTGTAGCGGGTGGTGATCCGCACATCGGTCGGCACGCCGCCGCAGAAGGGATGGTGCGAGATCGACAGCGAGCCGTGTGTCATGTCGAAGCCGACCGCCGCCATCATGGCAAGCCCCAGCTCGCGCTGCCTTTCAACTGGATAGTTGCCCGGGAGCGGCTTGAGCGGACGCTTCGTCAGCCTCTTCTCCTGCGCCTCGAGCGCCTTCGGCACGAAATCGACGAGGAAGGCTTTCAGTTCGGCGAAGATGGGCGCAGCCTGGGCAACGCGCGTGCCCGGGTCGTACTGCTCCATCATCGCGTCGTAGGGAGCGAGCTTCAGCACCTCGGCGCGGCGTTGCGCCTCCTCCCGCGCAAGCTCGATCACGCCCTCCAGCGCCGGCTGGAAGCCCGCCCAGTCGTTCTTGGCGCGCAGGTCCCGCCACAGCTGCTCGCAGCGCATGCGCGTCCTGGTCTGGCGTTCGACGAATTCGGCGGGCAGGCAGGTCAGGTTGACATATTGCCGGCGGAACTCGCGTACGGCCGCCTTCTGTTCCTCGCTCAGGTCCTCGGCCTCGGCCGCCTCCATCCAATCCGCGATTTGCGGATCGGACGCTTGCCGATGCAGCATGCCGGCCAACACCGACATTGCCTCCGCGCGCGCCTCTCCACCGCCGACCGCCATATGGGTCGCTTCGTCGGCGCCCAGAATGGCCAGCGCATGTTCGAGCGCAGAGAGCCGCCGGCCGAGTTCGTCGAGTTTCTGGAAGGACATTGATCACCTCGGGATTCGTGCGCTTGGGACAAGGACACGAAGCCGGTGTCGCGCGCAAGGGCGTCGCGTGCGCTCATTCCGGGGTTTTCATGTACGTTCTCGGCGGGCACTCGAGGAGGCGATGTCACATGAACGCTCCAATGCGTGTCGGCAGGAACAGCATGACGGAGCATGGTTTTGCCAAAACCCATGCGGGAAGCCGCCGGTATCAAAGGTGAGACGACGGGCCTGGAAGTGATGCTCGCTCGATAGCGTCGATCCGGCCAAGCGTGGCCGAAGGCACGGGCTACTTCTCCGTCAGCTTCAGTTCGATGCGGCGATTCTTGGCGCGTGCTTCCGGCGTATCCTCAGGGTCGAGCGGCTGGTATTCGCCGAAGCCCGCGGCAACCAGCCTGTCGGCCGGCACGCCGTTCTCGATCAGAAACTTCACCACCGAGGTCGCACGGGCACTCGACAGCTCCCAGTTGTCGCGGTAGCGGCCGCTGCCCGACAGGGGAACGTTGTCGGTGTGGCCGTCCACGCGCAGCACCCAGTTGATCTCCGGCGGAATCTCGCGCGACAGGTCGATGATGGCCCCGGCGAGCTTTTTCATCTCCTCCTGCCCGGCCTCGTTGATGATGTCGGACCCCGACGGGAACAGCACCTCCGACTGGAACACGAAACGGTCGCCGACGATGCGGATGTTCTCTCGATCGGAGAGGATCTCGCGCAGGCGACCGAAGAAGTCGGAGCGGTAACGGTTCAATTCCTGCACGCGCTGCGCGAGCGCGACGTTCAGGCGGCGGCCGAGGTCGGCGATCTTGGCGTTGGATTCCCTGTCGCGCGCCTCGGAGGCTTCGAGCGCAGCCTCGAGCGCGCCGATCTGCTGGCGGAGCGCCGCGATCTGCTGGTTGAGCAATTCGACCTGGCTGAGCGCGCGCTGGCTGATCTGGCGCTCCTCGTCGAGCTGGCTGCTGAGGGAACCGATGCGCGCCTGCGCCTCAACCCCGGCGCCTGCCCCGCGGTCGAGCAGCTCCTGCAGGCGCGTGCGCTCGGATTCGGCCGTCGCAAGCGAGGCCTGCAGGTTCGCGAGCTGGTCCTGAGCGTCCTGCGTGTTGGCCTTTTCCAGCGCAAGCAGCTGCGTCAGCTCGTTGATCTGCGAGTTGAGCCGGTTCAGCACCTCGTCCTTGCCGCTGATTTCGCGCGACAGCAGGAACTGCGCCAGCACGAACACCGACAGCAGGAACATGATCGCGAGCAGCAGCGTCGACAACGCGTCGACGAAGCCCGGCCAGTAGTCGATGACACCGCGCGACCGGCGCGCCCGGGCAAGCGCCATCTCAGCGCACTCCCTCGCGTTCGAGTGCGTCGGCTATGCGTTCGAGCGTGGCGTGGAGCGCCTTCTGCTCCTTCGATTGCGCCTCGACCCAGTCGCGCATCATCTGCTGCTCGTTGCGCATGTTCTTGACGAGCCCGGTGATGCCGTCGGCGAGATTGGCCATCGAGGCGGCGATCCGCGGGTTCGCCGCGCCGCCGGTCTCCTGCATCGCGCGCAGCCGTTCCGACAGCAGCTTCAACTCGTCGGTCGTGCCGCCCGTCGGCTCCGCGACGTGGAAGTCGGAATTCGGATCGGTGACCGTCGATAGCCAGTTTTCGAGCTCGATGTAGAAGCGGTTCTGCGCACGGCCCGCCTGCAGATCCAGGAAGCCGAGCACCAGCGAGCCTGAAAGGCCGAACAGGGACGACGAGAAAGCCGTGCCCATGCCTGCAAGCGGGGCGCTCAGGCCCGATTTCAATGCGTTGAGCACGTCGTTGGCGTCGCCCGAGCCGGGATCGAGCGACTGGATGGTCGTGCCGATCGAGCCTATCGTCTGGAGCAGACCCCAGAAGGTACCGAGCAGGCCGAGGAAGACGAGCAGGCCGATCAGGTAGCGCGAGATGTCGCGGCTCTCGTCGAGCCGGGTTGCAATCGAGTCGAGGATCGAGCGCATCGACGTCGTCGAGATCGCGGAGGACGACGACCGGCTGAGCAGCGCCTTCATCGGCGCGAGCAGCACCGGTTCGGTGGCCTCGGAACCCGCACGGAACGAATTCACCCAGCGCACTTCGCGGAACAGCCGGATGACCTGGATGAAGGAGAGCAGGATGCCGACCAGCAGCACGCCGATGATCAGGCCGTTGAGGCCGGGATTGGTGCTGAAGGCGCTGCTGATCTGCCGGGTCAGGATTGCCGCGACGAACCCGACGATGGCCAGAAAGACCAGCATGGACAGCAGGAACACCTGGGGGCTGGAAAGGTCGCGCAGGTCGTATTCGACGGGATCATCGGCAACCCGCTCCATTCCCAGCGATCTCAGCAGTGCCATCGGCGCGCCTCGGCTTTTTCCCAACCCCAAGAGTGTTCGCGACTCTAAACGGAATTGTGACGAAATTGAAAGGCAAACCCGCCCGGCAGGCCGGCTGCGGGTCGTCGTGCGACGGCAGGGAACGCCGTCAGGGCGCCTTCGCGCTTGCGGGAATGGCTGAGCCCGGTTCGAGCTGTCTCAGCAGTGCGCGGTGAATGGCTTCGTTGCCCGCGACGATCGAGCCCGTGCCGAAAATGTCCTGGGCGCCGCTGCGGTCGGAGACGAACCCTCCGGCTTCGCGGATCATCAGCATGCCCGCACCCACGTCCCAGGGCGACAGCGCGTCCTCCCAGAAACCGTCGAGGCGGCCGGCCGCCACGTAGGCGAGGTCGAGAGAGGCGGCGCCGAGCCGGCGAATGCCGGAAACCTCGCCCATCACGTTCTTGAGGTCGATCAAGGCCCGGCCATGGTGGCCTCGGCCGAGATGCGGAATTCCGGTGCCGATCACCGCGTCGGAGAGCCGGCTGCGGGCGGCCACTCGCATGCGCCGGTCGTTCAGGAACGCCCCGCCGCCGCGCTCGGCCGTGTAGAGTTCGTCCATCGCCGGGTTGAAGATTACGCCGGCAACCAGTTGCCCCTGCCGCTCGAGCGCAATGGAGACGGCGAATATCGGAATGCCGTGCAGGAAATTCGTGGTGCCGTCGAGCGGATCAACCAGCCAGCGGTGCTGTGGGTCGTCGCCTTCAACGACGCCGCGCTCCTCCATCAGGAAGGAATAGCCGGGCCGGGCGCGCGACAGCTCGTCGAAGACGATCTGCTCGGCCCTGCGGTCTGCCTGGCTGACGTAGTCGCCCGGGCCCTTCAGCGAGACCTGCAGGTTCTGCACCTCGCCGAAATCGCGCGCGAGCGAGCGGCCGGCCTTGGTTGCCGCCTGCACCATGACGTTGAGGAGAGCGGAGCGGGCCATCTTTCTACTCGCTGTTCGTCGTTCGTCGGCAGTCGGGCGTGTGGTCGGCGACTTGCGACCGACGAATAACGAACAACGACCGACTCCTAGTCCGCTCTGCGCAGATAGGTGATTTCGTCCGTATCGACGACGATCTTCTCGCCCGCCGAAACGAAGGGCGGCACCAGGATGCGCACGCCGTTCTCGAGCACCGCCGGCTTGTAGGAAGACGCCGCCGTCTGGCCCTTCACCACCGGATCGGCCTCGGCGACCTGCAGCGTGACCTGCTGCGGCAGCGAAACGCCGATCGGCCTGTCCTCGTAGAGCTCGACGGTCACCGTCATGCCGTCCTGCAGGAAGGCCGCGCGCTCGCCGACGAAATCCTTCTGCAGCTCGAGCTGCTCGTAGGTTTCGCTGTCCATGAACACCAGCATGTCGCCCTGTTCGTACAGGAAGGTGAAATCCTTCTGTTCGAGCCGCACCTTCTCCACGGTCTCCGCCGAGCGGAAGCGCTCGTTGAGCTTGGTGCCGTCGATGAGGTTCTTCAGCTCGACCTGGTTGTAGGCGCCGCCCTTGCCGGGCTTCACCGCCATCGTCTTCACAGCCACCCAGAGGCCGCCATTGTGTTCGATGACGTTGCCCGGACGAATTTCGTTGCCGTTGATCTTGGCCATATTGCGATTCCGGAATGGGATGTTGCGCGCGTCGGCGTTTTTCGGCGCCCCCAAGACCATAAAACCGGACGAGAGGCAAGGGAGGCGGCCAGCGATTGCCTTCGACAGCCGGGCAGGTCAGCGCAGCCGGTTTGCCCTGGCGATCGCTTCCTTGCGCTCCTCGTCTGTCAGGCCTTGCAGGAAGTCGTCCATCTCCATGTCGGTCAGGCCGGCACGACGGGCGAGGATGTACCAGGCGGCGGCGGTTACCGGATCGGCCTCGACGCCGACGCCCGCACGGTAAAGCTTGGCGACGCGGTTCTGCGCTGCGATGTTGCCGCGCTCGGCAGCAGCCTTCAGCCAGGCGAAGCCGCCCGCCTCGTCGCGCTCGCCGCCGATGCCCTGCACCATCCAGGTACCGAGCTCGAGCTGGGCGGTATCGAAGTTGCGGCGGGCCGCCAGCGTCAGCCATCGCCGCGCCTCGACCTCGTTGACCGACTTGCCGCCGACGCCGTTGGCGTAGAGTTGAGCCATCGCATACTGCGCGTCCGGGACGCCCGCGCGCGCCGCCTTCTCGTAGAACGCCGCCGCCCGCTTCATCGCCTCGGGGCTGCGGCTGCGCGTGACGATCATCTGCGCGAGGTTGAACTGCGCCAGCGCATTGCCGGCATTGGCCGCGTCCTCCATCAGCGCAAAGGCCTGTTCCTCGTCCTTCGGCACGAAGCGGCCGTCGAGCAAGAGGAGCGCATACTGGAACTGTGCCGCCGGCACCCCTTGCTCGGCGGCGGCCTGATACCAGCGCGCAGCCTCCGCCTCGTCGCGCTTGATGCCGAGCCCGCGCGAATAGATTTCCGCAACAAGGGTCTGCGCCGCGGCGTCACCCTCCCTGGCGCGCGGCAGGGCGAGCTTGAGCGCGGTAATGTAGAGGCCGCGCTGATAGGCCCCGAAAGCCTCGTCCGGAACCTTGCCGAAGCGCAGCGGATCGACCGATGGCCCGGCTGCTTCAGGTTCGACCGGGACAACCCGGCCGCCATCGACGATCGTCGGCTTGGCCGGCGTCGGCTCCTCCGCGGCTGCCGGTACGAGCAAAGCGGCGAATGAGACCGCCGCCAGCGACATGCGCCACGCCACGCCCATCAGGCCTCCTCGAAGCGCGGCGCGTGCTCGTCGAGCAGGGCATTGGCATTCGCCATCTCGGCTGCCGGGTCGCGGCCATCCGCGAAAACGGCCGCCGAGAGTGCCACGAACTCGGCGCCCGTAGCGGCAACCTCCGCAATCGAATCGGTCGAACTGCCGGCAAGCACGATGCACGGAATCTCGATCATCTCCGCCCACCAGCGGCCGAGCGTCAGATTGCGCGGATGCGGCTGCGGCTTGCTGTCGTAACCGAAGCGGCCGAAAAACATGTAGTCGGGCTGCTCCTCGCCGAGCTCGAGCGCGTCGTCGCGCGTCTTCGCCCCGCCCGCCCCGACCATCATGCGGCCGCCATGGCGTGCGATCGCCTCGGCAAGCGCTGCCTTGCCGCCCTCGACATGGATGCCGTCGGCCTTCACCCGGCCCGCCACACGCGTGTCGCCGGCCAGGATGGCGGCGACGTCGCGCTCCTGCGCGAGCGGCACGAGGCGCTCGGCCACTGCCTGGAAGCTGTCGTCGTCAAGTCCGTATTGGGGGATGATCAGCGAGGCCGCGTCGCCGCCTGAGAGCGCTTGGACAAGCCGGCTCTCGATGGCACGCGCGTCAACCTCGGGCGGGGTGACGAGAACGATGCGGCAGCGGTTCGGCACGGAAGTCGGCATGCTGGGGTTCGCAGTTGGCGTCTGTGTTCGCCTTCCCGTCGATGCTCCGGGGTTGTGGCGAGCGAAAATGTTGGCAATTGGGCATAGAGCAAGTGCGAGCCGCTGAACAGCGCGCATCGTATTTCTTCGATCTCGCCATCGCCCGCCAATCCCGCTAATCGTGCGCGCTGAACGACCGCACCGTGATGCCCGAGTTGCTCTCAAACCCATGGTTCTATGCGACCGCGGTTCCCGCCGTGATCCTCGTCGGCCTGTCGAAGGGCGGCTTCGGCGGCACGATGGCGCTGGTCGGCGTGCCGTTGATGGCGCTCATCATGTCGCCGGTCCAGGCCGCCGCGATCATGCTGCCGATCCTGGTGATCATGGATCTCTCGGCGCTCTGGTCGTGGCGCGGCCAGCGCGATCGCGAAACGCTGCGAAACATGCTGCCCGGCGCCATGATCGGCATCGGGGTCGGCTGGGCGCTGGCGACCGTCGTCACCGTATCGCATGTGCGCTTGATCGTCGGCGTATTGGCGCTCCTGTTCGTCGCAAGATGGGCCGCACAGCAGCTTGGCTATCGTCCCGGCCACCGCGAGCACAGCGCATCCGCCGGCAATTTCTGGGGCGCGGTCTCGGGTTTCACCAGCTTCGTGGCGCACGCCGGCGGGCCGCCGTTCCAGGTCTACGCCTTGCCGCTCGGGCTGGCGCCGCCGCTCTATGTCGGCACCAGCGTCATTTTCTTCGCGATCGTCAACGCCGTGAAGCTGGTGCCCTATCTCGCGCTCGGCCAGTTCGACGCGACCAATCTGGCCGCGTCGGCCGTGCTGCTGCCGTTTGCGCCGCTGGCGACGCTGGCCGGCGCGTTGCTGGTGCAGCGCATGAAGCCTGAGATTTTCTATCCGGTCATGTATGTGTTGGTGCTGATCGTGTCGCTGAAGCTCATCTACGATGGGGTTTTCCCCGCCGAGTGAGGGCAGCGCAGGGTGTGGAGGCATTCAGGAAGGAAGATGACGAATCCGTATGAGCAGGACCTCGACCGGTGTGCGGCAAACTACCAGCCGCTGACGCCGCTGACCTATCTGGAACGCGCCGCGAAGGTCTTTCCCGACCAGGTGGCGATCATCCACGGCCGCCAGCGTACCAGCTATCGCGAGTTCTGGCGGCGCTCGCTCAGGCTTGCCTCGGCGCTTTCGAAGCGCGGCATCGGCAAGGGCGATACCGTAACGGTGCTGCTGTCCAACACGCCGGCGATGCTGGAGGCGCATTTCGGCGTGCCGATGGTCAAGGCGGTGCTGCATTGTCTCAACACGCGGCTCGATGCAGCGATCATCGCCTTCCAGCTCGACCATGCGGAATCGAAGGTCGTAATCGTCGATCGCGAATTCTCGGCCGTCATGGCCGAGGCGCTGAAGCTCGCCAGGGTCAAGCCGCTGGTGGTCGATTATGACGACCCTGAATACCCGGACGACGCCCCCTACCCGAAGCGGGAACGCATCGGCTCCCTCGAATACGAGGAACTGCTGGCGGGCGGTGACGAGAACTTCGCCTGGTCGATGCCGGACGACGAGTGGGACGCGATCTCCCTCAACTACACGTCCGGCACCACCGGCAATCCCAAAGGGGTGGTCTACCACCACCGGGGTGCCGCGCTGATGGCCTACACCAACACCATCCATGCCGACATGGGCAGGCATCCCGTCTATTTGTGGACGCTGCCGATGTTCCACTGCAACGGCTGGTGCTTCCCGTGGACGCTTGCCGTTCAGGCCGGGACGCATGTCTGCCTGCGGTGGGTGCGCGCCAAGGCAATGTACGACGCGATCGCTGATCATGGCGTCACCCACCTGTGCGGCGCGCCGATCGTGATGTCGACGCTGATCAATGCGGCGGACAGCGAGAAGCGCGAGTTCCCGCAGACGGTGATTTTCAGCACGGCGGCGGCGCCGCCGCCCGAAGCCGTTCTGGCGGCGATGGCCGATGCCGGCTTCGCCGTCACCCATCTCTACGGGCTGACCGAGACCTACGGTCCGGCGGTCGTCAACGAATGGCACGCTGACTGGGACGGCCTGGACAAGGCCGCCCGGGCTGCAAGGAAGGCGCGGCAAGGTGTCCGCTATGCGGCCCTCGAAGGGCTGACCGTGCTCGACCCCGAGACGATGCAGCCGGTGCCGGCCGACGCGACGACGATCGGCGAGGTGATGTTCCGCGGCAACATCGTGATGAAGGGCTATCTGAAGAACAGCAAGGCAACCGAGGAGGCCTTCGCCGGCGGCTGGTTCCACTCGGGCGACCTCGGCGTGATGCACCCCGACGGCTACATCCAGCTCAAGGATCGCTCAAAGGACATCATCATCTCGGGCGGCGAAAACATCTCCTCGATCGAGGTCGAGGACGCGCTCTACAAGCACCCGGCGGTGGCCGCCTGCGGCGTGGTCGGACGCGAGGACGAAAAATGGGGCGAGGTGCCCGTCGCCTATGTCGAGCTCAAGCCCGGCGCTACGGCAACAGAAGCCGACATCATCGAGCATTGCCGCGCGCATCTCGCCCGCTTCAAGGTGCCGAAGGCGGTGATCTTCGCCGAGATTCCCAAGACGAGCACCGGCAAGATCCAGAAGTTCCGCCTGCGCGAGCTGGCGAAGGCGTCGTAGCGCGAAAACGGTCCGCCATGCCCTGTCACGGCGGACCGCCCGATGGCCCATGAGGTCAGGCCGCCGCAAT
>Ga0207868_1001954_pt1 | contig 13116 bp, 8 predicted proteins | sample Passage237B_FD_187370 | JGI IMG/M metagenome (GOLD analysis project Ga0207868, IMG submission 187370) | Cellulose adapted compost microbial communities from Newby Island Compost Facility, Milpitas, CA, USA - Passage2 37B (SPAdes) (version 3) ... | reverse complement strand
TGGACGCCCGCCGAAATCGTCGCCGCCCGCGCCCTTGCCCGGAAATTATTCGAGGCGGACCTCCCTCCTCGCAGCGCCTCCGGCTTCTTCCACGTCTGGGATTCGCCCGCTTTCATCGCCGGCGCCCTCCTCGCCCGCCTCGGAGAGGCCTCCGACCTGCCCCACCTCGCCCGCGGACTGGAGAAAGTCGCCTACCTCCGCGCCCGGGAAACGACCGTCTACCGCTACCGGGATTGGCCGTCCCGCTCCGATGAAATCGACAGCCTTCGCTCCGCCTACGCGGGCACGCGAGCCCGCGGTATTCAATTTTTAACTACACCTTCCCGTCTCGGCGAAGCCATCCTCGCCCTCGACGAGGCCCGCCTCGCCGCCGGCCGGGCGATGGCCATGCGCTTCTCCGGAGACTTCGACCCGTTTGACTCGCACTCCATCGCTCCCCGCACCCAAGGCCCCCGCTCCGCCGCCTGGCTCGATCAGCTTTACCTGATGGCGAACCTCCGCCCCTGGCCCGCCGGACCTTCCGGCGGAGAACGCCCCGGCTACCTCGGCGATCCCTCCACCGGCCGGCCGCCTCATCCCGTCCTCCTCGTCGCCGCCCTCGAATCGATCCCCGTGCCGCTCCCTCCGGAGTGTGTTCCCTTCGTAAACTTCGCCCTCGAATCCGACGTTCCCCACGTGGTCCACGCCGCCTGCGCCGTCGCCGCCGAAACGCGTTCCCTCGTTTTTGTCCCGGCCCTCGCTCGCGTCCTCGCCACCGAGTCCGATCCCCATCTGCGCGCCACCGTCTCTCGCGCTCTCGTTCGCCTCGACGACCGCCTCGGCGCTTTCCGCTCCGTCGCCGACGGACTCGCCACCGCTCCCGAACCCCGGGAAATTCTCCGCCAACTCGGCGAACTCCTCTTCGCGAAACGACAACCCGCCCGCCAATACAACCGCGCCCCGCTTTCCCGCTCCGCCCGCCTCGCCCTTCGTGACGCCTGGTCGGCCTTCATAGACGAGCATGCCGAGCGGCTTCAGCGGCCCGAACCCTTCGAGGTCGGCGACCCGACCATACCCACGGCGCTTTTTGACAACCACATGGCCTGGCGTCGGCCCGACGAAAGTCTCTGGCCCGTCATCGCCGATTGAGTCTTCCTTCCCGGCCACTCGTGTCCTCCGCGACCCAAAAATCCAGCTCCGTCGGCTCTCGCCGCAAGTCGCTCCCGCGTCGCGTCGCCCGCTGGACGCTCCGGCTCGCCCTCCTCGGCACGCTCGCCCTCCAGCTCCGCATTCTCTCCGACGGCGGTCTTCGCCTTCCCGCCTTCGCGCAAGAATACCTCGTGCGCCGCCTCGCCGCCGAAGGCCTCGCCTTCCATGCCGAGGCGATCTGGATCGATCTCGCCGGCCGGGTCCTGTTCATCCACCCGAAGATCGGCCTCAACGACCACGCCGGCCCCTTCGCCTCCGCCCGCGCGATCGCCGTCCGCCTTCGTCGCCGCGCCCTCCTCCGCGGCGAACTCCGCCCCGCTCAACTCGAGTTCGCCGAACTCTCCCTCACCCTCCCCGCCCTTCTCTCCCCCACCGGCGCGCCCCAGCCGATCCTCGAATCGGGCGAATTCCGCCTTTCCCTCGCCCCCGGCGCCGACGCCTGGACCGTCGATCAGGCCAGCGCCCGCCTGCTCTCCATCCCCGCCGCCTTCGCCGGCACCCTGCCCGCCCTCCCGTCGGGCGACACGCCTCGCCCCGCGCCCGCCGTCCTCGCGCGCGATTTCCTGCGCCAAGGCGCCGCGATCTACCAACGGCTCGCGCAACTGCCTCTCGACCGCCTGCGCGTCGTCCGTGTCGATCTCGCCCCCGATCGCTTCGCCCTTTCCACCGAGCTGCCCCAACTCTCCCTTTCCGATTACCGGGCGCTCCCGAACACCCTGCCCGACGTCTCCTTTGAACAGGTCCGCGCCACGCTGCACATCCCGCTCGATCACGCCTCCGTCGAGCCCGGCCAGCTCGTCCTCCACGCGCGCCGTCTGCACGCCCCCGCCCCGCTCGACGTCGAGGGCGAGGATGTCCACCTCCGACTCGCCACCCACAGCCGGACGCTGCGCCCCACCCCTGCCGACGAACAACGCCTCGCCCTTTCTCTCGCCGCCGCCCGCGTCCGCAAAACCGACCTCGACCTGCCCGCCGTCCCGCTGGTCGCCGACGCCCGCCTCGCCGTCGCCAACCGCGTTCTCGACCTCGACATCTCCGCCCGCCTCGCCGACGCGCCCTGGAACGCCCGCTTCTCCGGTTCCGTCGTCGACCGCGCCGGCGCCCTCGCCGCCGCCGGCGAGCTCACCCCCGCTCTTCTCGACGAACTTCGTCGTTTCCTCCCCGAAAAAGCCCGCCCCGTTCTCGAGCTTGCCGATCCCGTCTCCGTCGCGCTCTCCGCGGAGCTCGCCCCCGGCGCCAAACCCGCCCGCGTCGTCGCCCGCGCCTCCGCCGGCCGCGCCGTCGCCGGCAAGGTGCCCTTCGATCGCGCCGGAGCCGTCCTCCTCTACGAACCATCGTCCCGCCTCCTCCGCGCCGACGAACTCCTCCTGGTCCAGGCCGACTCCCTCGCCGCGGGTAGTTATGAAATGGATACGGAGACGCTCGACTTCCGGTTTCTGCTCGGAGGCCGTCTGCGGCCGATGGCCATCGAGGGCTGGTTCTCCGGCTGGTGGGATCGCTTCTGGGACAACTTCCACTTCGGTCCCGTGCCCCCGTCCGCATCGGTCGACATCCGGGGCGTGTGGCGGCAGCCCCGCCGCACCACCGTTTTCGTCCAGGCCGCCTCCGGCCCGATGCGCCTGCGCGAGCTCGAACTCGACACGCTTCACACCCGGCTCCGCGTCTCCGACGGCTCCACCGATCTCCTCGGCTTCCGGGCCACCCGGGGCCCGCACGCGGCCGATGGACGGGTGCTCCATCTTGTCGAACCCGTCGACGACACCCTCGCGCGCCTGAGCTTCGACGTGCGCTCGGATTTTCCCGTCGACGCCCTCCCCCGTCTCTTCCCCGACGAAGGCCCGAAACTGGTCGAATCCTTCGATCTTTCCTCCGCACCGCGAATCCGCCTCGTCGGCGAAACCTACGGTCCCGCCTCCGCCACCCCCGGCCATCAGCGCTACGACCTCACCCTCTCCACCGACGGCCCGCTTCGTTACTCGGGGTTTCCCCTCGACCATCTGAGCCTCCGCCTCGAACGCCGCGACACCGACCTCCACCTCCGCGAAATCCGCGCCGGCTTCGCCGCCGGTCTCGCCACCGGCGAGGCCACCGTGAGCGGCCCCGATGCCGATCGCTGGCTCGCCTTCGATCTGTCCCTCGTCGACGCCGACCTCGCCCTCGTGCAAAACCGCTGGAAGGAGTTTGAGGCGTCCCGCTCCCCGGACGCCTCCCCGCAGTCGCCCGAGGCCGGCGAAAACCCCGACGACACGCCCGCCTCCGAAAAAGAGCCCAAGGAGATCAAACCGTTCGGCGGCCACCTCTCCGCCCATCTCGTCGCCACCGGCCCGCTCGAAAATCCGCTCGGCTTCTCCGGTTCGGGCGAGGCCCGCATCGTCGACGCCGATCTCGCCAGCATCCGGCTCATGGGCCCGATCTCCTCCATCCTCGGCGAAATCGGCATCAAGTTCACCACCCTCAAACTCACCGAGGCCGACGCCCGCCTGGTCCTCGACCGCAACCGGCTCGTGTTCGACGAACTCCGGCTCACCGGCCCCTCCGCGCTCATCGAGTCCAAGGGCGTCTACACGCTCCCCGCCGGCACCCTCGATTTCAAAGCCAAGATCCGTCCCTTCGACCAGGCGGGCGGCATCCTCTCCTCGACCGCCAACTTCGTCACCTCGCCGCTTTCCAGCGTGCTGGAGGTCGAACTCTCCGGCACGATCGAGGAACCCACCTGGATTTTCACCTACGGCCCCACCAAGCTCTTCCGCCGTCTCTTCTGATTCTCCCGCTTTTCCGGGTGTTTTCTCGGCGCAAGGCGTAACACTTCCAAGCCGGCTTCGTGCCGGGGAAACCATGCGTCACGACTCCTCGCCCTCCGACAAACAACCCGCGCCCGACGCCCCCGTCTACATGGGCCTGCCCCACGAGCGCGTCCTCCGCCCGCGCTTCTGGGTCGCGCTCGCCCTCACCCCGCCCGTCTTCGCCCTCTCGATGGGGGAGATGGGTTTTCCCGCCGCCTTCCACGCGATCCCGCCCGCGCTCAACGGTTGGCTGCAATTCGCCTTCACCACGCCCGTCTTCTTCTGGTCCGGCGCCTTCTTCATCCGCCGCTGGGCCAAATCCATCCGCGAGCGCGACACCAACATGTTCACGCTCACCGTCACCGGCACCGGCGCCGCCTACCTCTATTCCGTCGCCGCGCTCCTTTTCGGTAACCATTTCCCGGATACGATTCGCGGCCCGCACGGCGCGCCGCTCTACTTCGAGGCCGCCGCCGTCATCACCACGCTCGTCCTCCTCGGCCAGATCCTCGAGCAACGCGCCCACGCCCGCACCGACGCCGCCATCCGCGGCCTCATGGACCTCGCCCCGAAACTCGCCCATCGCCTCCGCCCCGACGGCGCCGAAGAGGACGTGCCCGTCGCCGAGCTCCGCCCCGGCGACCGCCTCCGCGTGCGCCCGGGCGAACACATCCCCGTCGACGGCGTGCTCCTCGATGGCCGCGCCGAGATCGACGAATCCATGCTCACCGGCGAGCCGCTCCCCGTCGCGAAAAACACCGGCGACACCGTCCGCGCCGGCACGCTCAACACCACCGGCGCCTTCGTCTTCCGCGCCGAGCGCGTCGGCGCCGACACGCTCCTCGCGCAAATCGTCCGTCTCGTCGAGCAGGCCGTCGAAAGCGAGCCGCCCATCGCGCGCCTCGCCGACCGCGTCTCCGCCTGGTTCGTGCCCGCCGTGCTGCTCTGCGCGCTCCTCGCCTTCTCCGCCTGGACCTTCCTCGTCCCCGGCGACGGATGGTTGCACGGCCTGCTCAACGCCGTCGCCGTCCTCATCATCGCCTGCCCCTGCGCCCTCGGCCTCGCCACGCCCGTCTCCATCGTCACCGGCATCGGCCGCGGCGCCCAGGCCGGCGTCCTCGTGAAGGACGCCGCCGCCCTCGAAAAACTCGAACACGCCGACACCGTTCTCGTCGACAAAACCGGCACGCTCACCGTCGGCCGCCCCGCCCTCGTCGCCGTCGAACCCGCCGCGGGCGCCTCGTCTCTTTCACCGGACGAACTTCTCCGCCTCGCCGCCTCCGCCGAGCAGCCGAGCGAACATCCCCTCGCCCGCGCCCTCGTCGCCGCCGCCCGCGAACGCGGCCTCGCGCTCCCGCCCGCGAAAAACTTTTCCGCCACGCCCGGCGCCGGCGTCCACGCCACCGTCGAAGGCCGGCGCATCGAACTCCACCGCGCTCCCGCCGACACCGTCCTCGCCGCGCATCCCGACGCCACGCTCGTCGCCGTCACGATGGACGGACAATCCGCCGGACTCCTCGCCCTCGCCGACTCGATCAAGGACAGCACACCCGCCGCCATCGCCGAACTGCGCGCCCTCGGTCTCCGCCTCGTCATGGTGAGCGGCGACCGCCGCGCCGCCGCCGAAGCCATCGCCTGCCGGCTCGGTCTCGACGGCGTCCACGCCGAGGTGACGCCCGCCGACAAACAACGCATCGTGCGCGAACACCAGGCACGCGGCGAACGCGTCGTCTTTGCCGGCGACGGCCTCAACGACGCCCCCGCGCTCGCCGCCGCCGATGTCGGCGTCGCCATGGGCACCGGCACCGACATCGCCATGCACAGCGCCGGACTCGTCCTCGTGCAAGGCGACCTCCGCGCCCTCGCCCGGGCCGTGCGCCTCAGCCGCGCCACCCTGCGCAACATCCGCCAAAACCTTTTCTGGGCCTTCGCCTACAACACCGCCGGCATCCCGCTCGCCGCCGGCGCGCTGTATCCATTTTTTGGATGGCTGCTCAACCCGATGTTCGCCGGCGCCGCCATGAGCCTCAGCTCGATGACCGTCGTCCTCAACGCCCTCCGCCTCCGCCGCGCGCGTCTCTGATTTTCACCGTAGCGGAATAGCGGAGCCATTTCGTCGTCGTCGCGCTCGCACGAAAGCGCTCCGCGCTCCCGCCACCACTAACAAACTTACACTCGCCTAATCTTCGCCGCGGCGCGCGCTTCGGCTCGCGTCGTCCTCCGCCGGGCCTTTGCGTCGGCCCGTGAGCTCGCGTCCCGACACGCCTCTCGCCTCCTCCGCGCCTCGTCCCGATCCGCACGCCCTCGCCCGCGAGCGTGCGCACGACGGCGCGCGTCTCGTGCTGCGCGGCGTGTTGCTCAACCTTCTCCTCGCCGCGCTCAAATTCGCGGGCGGCATCCTCGGCTCCACCTACGCGCTCATCGCCGACGGCATCGAATCCTTGCTCGACGTGTTCTCCTCGCTGCTCGTCTGGCTCGGCTTCCGCTACGCCGCCAAGCCGCCCGACGCCGACCACCCCTACGGCCACGGCAAGGCCGAGTCGCTCGCCGCGCTCGCCGTCTCGCTCGTCATGCTCTCCGCCGCCGGCTGGATCGCCATCCACGCCACGCGCGAGATCCTCACGCCGCACACCGCGCCGCATTGGGGCACGTTGCCGCTGCTCGTTTTTATCGTCGCCACCAAGTGGTGGTTCTCCCGCCGCATGGCGCGCGCCGGCGCCGAAACCGGCGGCACCGCGCTCGGCGCCGAGGCCTGGCACCACGCATCCGACGCGCTCACCTCCGCCGCCGCCTTCATCGGGATCGGCGTCGCCGTCGTCGCCGGCCCCGAATACGCCGCCGCGGACGACTGGGCCGCGCTCGTCGCCTGCCTCGTCATCGTCGTGAACGGCCTCCTCATCTTCCGTCGCGCTTTCGGCGAGATCATGGACGCCGCCGCGTCCGACGAGGTCCACACCGAAGTCCGCCGCGTCGCCTGCTCCGTGCCCGGCGTGGTCGGCGTCGACAAATGCCGCGTGCGCCACTCCGGCCTCTCGCTGCTCGTCGACATCCAGATCGTCGTCGATCCCGCCATCACCGTCTTCGCCGGCCACAAGCTCGCCCACGAGGTGCAGGACGCGCTCGTCGCCGCCGATCTCGCGATCACCCATGTCGCGGTGCACGTCGAACCGGCCCGCCGGGTCTGACCCGCCTTCGGCGGGGGCCGCCGCGATTCCGCTGCGTTTCTACTAAAGTCGATAAGCGGCCTTTCAGGACCCTTTCTCCCAGTCCTTTGCGATTTACCACCCCGCCGCGCCTCGCATCATTCCCCCATGATCTCCCGAGATCCCGCCGCTCCGCTCACGACCAATCACCATCTTCTGCGCTGGGTCGAAAAAATGGCCGCCCTCACCCAGCCCGCCGCCATTCACTGGGTCGACGGCTCGCAAGAGGAATACGACACCCTTTGCGCGGAACTCGTCGCCGCCGGCACCTTCATCAAGCTCGACGAACAACGCTGGCCCGGCTGCTACCTCGCCCGGTCCCACCCCTCCGACGTCGCTCGCGTCGAGGACCGCACCTTCATCTGCTCGCTCTCCAAGGACGCCGCCGGCCCCACCAACAACTGGGAGGAGCCGCATTCGATGAAGCGCAAATTGAAGCAGCTCTTCTCGGGCTGCATGCGCGGCCGCACCATGTATGTGCTGCCCTTCTCGATGGGCCCCGTCGGCTCGCCGCTTTCCCAGATCGGCGTGCAGCTCACCGACTCGCCCTACGTCGTGGTCAACATGCGCATCATGGCGCGCATCGGCTCCCCCGTTTTCGCCGAGATCGACAAGGGCCACAAACGCGTCGTGCCCTGCATGCACTCGGTCGGCGCCCCGCTCGAACCCGGCGCGAAGGACGTGCCCTGGCCGTGCAACGAGGAGAAATACATCGTCCACTTCCCCGAGACGCGCGAGATCTGGTCCTACGGTTCCGGATACGGCGGCAACGCCCTCCTCGGCAAAAAGTGCTTCGCCCTCCGCATCGCCTCCGTGATGGCCCGCGACGAAGGCTGGATGGCCGAGCACATGCTCATCCTCGGCCTGCAAAATCCCGACGGCGAAAAAACCTACGTCGCCGCCGCCTTCCCCTCCGCCTGCGGAAAAACCAACTTCGCCATGCTCGTGCCGCCCCCCGCCCTCGCCAAACAGGGCTGGAAGGTCACCACCGTCGGCGACGACATCGCCTGGCTCCGTCCCGACGCCACCGGCCGCCTCCGTGCCATCAACCCCGAGGCCGGCTTCTTCGGCGTCGCCCCCGGCACCTCGCTCAAGACCAACCCCAACGCGATGGCCGCTCTCTCGAAGAACACCATCTTCACCAACTGCGCCCTCACGCCCGACGGCGGCGTCTGGTGGGAAGGCATGACCGACACGCCGCCCGCCGAATGCATCGACTGGCGCGGCCAAAAATGGACGCCCGCGATCGCCAAGGAGACCGGCGCCAAGGCCGCGCATCCCAACGCCCGTTTCACCGCGCCCGCCTCGCAGTGCCCCACCATCGACCCCGAGTGGGAGAACCCGCAGGGCGTGCCCATCGCCGCGATCATCTTCGGCGGACGCCGCGCCACCACGACTCCCCTCGTCTATCAATCCTTCAACTGGTCCGGCGGCGTCTACGCCGGCGCCACGATGGGCTCGGAGACGACCGCGGCCGCCGTCGGCGCGACCGGCGCCGTGCGCCGCGATCCCATGGCCATGTTGCCCTTCTGCGGCTACCACATGGGCGACTACTTCCGCCACTGGATCAAGATGCAGCGCGACCTCACCGAGTCGCCGCGCATTTTCCAGGTCAACTGGTTCCGCAAGGACGCCGACGGCAAGTTCCTCTGGCCCGGCTTCGGCGAGAATCTCCGCATCCTGCGCTGGATCGTCGGTCGTTGCCAGGGCCGCAGCCGCGCACGCGAAACGCCGCTCGGCTGGATGCCCCGCTACGAGGACATCGACTGGACCGGTCTCGACCTCCCTCGCGAGCGCTTCGAGCAGCTCACCGCCATCGACCGCAAGGCCTGGCGCGCCGAACTCCTCCAACAGGAGGAGCTCTTCCTCGATCTCCACGCGCACCTTCCCAAGGAAATGCTCTTCGAGCGCGAGCTCCTCATCTGCCGGATGTGACGGCCGGAACAGGGGGGCGCGACCGACGCGCGTGCCCCCTTTCCTTCGGCGGGGGCGCCTCAAAAGCTGGAGCCGATGGTCGGACTTGAACCGACGACCAGCGGTTTACGATACCGCTGCTCTACCACTGAGCTACATCGGCTTGATAGCAGCCTCGGCCTTTTCGGCCAAGGGAGGCGTAACTACGGGCGATTCTCCGGGCGCAGCAAGACAAAGTTTGCCCCGCGCGACCGCGCTTGAAGGAAAAAAACCGCGCACCCGGCCCCGCAACGGATTAGGCGCGGTCTTCAAAATAAATCGACGCTTTGCCTTGCGCCCTGCGGATGAGGCGGAAGTCACGCCGGGCCGGCGTTGTTCTCGGCGGCACGGGCCTCCCGCCCGCCTCCACCTCGGTCGCCCTGGCCGAGCATGACTTCCGCCTCACGAAGCATCACTTTATTTTGAAGACAGCACCCAGGGCGACGGACACCCGGACTGTTCCTTCGACGGCGAAAGCATGCCGAGAATGCAGCGGGCGACATGATAACCCGTCTGGTTTTCGTGCGCCGCCCCGGGAAGCGGGAGAGGTTCCCCTTCGGGCGACAACAGCGTGTGCCAACGTCCGCGCGAAGCCCCCGAGGACGGGATGAACCGCGCGAAGGCCCAGGCGCTCACCCGGTCGAAAGCCTCCCGGTAATGCTCATCGCCGGACGCCTCGTGCATTCGCCAAAGCGCGGCCGCGGTTTCGATCTGAGGCCACCACCACACGCGGCGGTCGAAGGCGGGACCGTCCATCGGGCCCAGATAATACACCGCCCCTTCGGGATCGATCCCGTCGCGGATCAGCGCCCGGGCGATGTTCTCCAACAAAGGCAACAGCTCCTCGCGGGGGCGGCCGAGCGCGTCGGCGGCGGCGAGAAGGTAGGTGATGGCCTCCGCGTTCTGTCCGTAGAGCGTCTGGTTGTTGATCGGACGCTCGAACTCGGCAGGCGTCCAGTTCCGCGCCAAGGCCCAGCGCACATGGCCCGTCTCGGGGGAAACGAAGCGGGGAACGAGGCGATAAAGCTCCTCGAGACGGGACCGGACCAGCTCATCCCGCGGGTCCGCGAGGAGGAGCCGGGTGAGCGCGAGAAGAACATGCAGCTGGGTCGGGGCGTGTTTGCGCGACGGCTCGTGGCGGATCCGTTCGTATCGATCCATCGGATACGAAAGGAAGTAGCCCCCGTGCTCGTCGTCATGCGCCGAGGCGTCGATACGCGCCAAGGTCGACCGGGCCAAACGCAGCGCCTCCGGGTGATCCACGCGAAGATGGATGTCGGCGAGCACGATCGCGGCCCAGGACTGGTCGGCGGTCGTTCTTGTTTTTCCGGAATCCTCGGCCGCCTTCGCGGAAGAGCGCCAATCGCCGGTTTCCGGATCATGAAACAGCCGACGCGCCTCGGCCAATCCCGCCTCCAGATCGGCGCGCAAGCGCCGACGACGGGCCGCATCCGGCTCGCGCGTGATCGCGATCGCGCACACGTCGAGCGCGCGCAGGCGGAAAACGAGCGAATCCTGTTCGCGAGGCCGGGCCGTCCAATAGGGCAGAACGTCCCGATCGAGATGCGTCTCCCAGCGTCGCAACCACGACCGGTCCTCGACCGCGTCGCCCGGTGGCGACTCGACCGGGACCGTCCCGCCCCGGGTCCATCCCGCCAGCAGAACCAGACAGGCGGGGAGCGCGCGGAGCAGCCGCGCCCGCGAAACCGGATTTGACGCGAACCGCCGGCTCAACGGGTCTCGGAGACGAGCGACTCGCCCTTGCCCAGCAGCGCGTCGTTCGGACTCGGGTTCTTGTAGGTGTGGTTCCACCAATCCTTGTAGAGGCGTCCGTCCGTGCGCGGGATGAATTCGACGTGATTGTCGAGGAAGGCGACGTTGATCCCCGTCCCTCCGCCATGACGCGGCGGAAACCGCCGGGGGGCCGAAGTCCAGATGCCTTCCCACGCGTCCCAGAAGAGCGGCGTGCGCGCCGGTTCACGATAGAAGGAGTCATACCGCAGCCGAATGTTGCTCGAACTGCTGCTCAGGTTGTTGGGCGTCCCGTCGGCTCCGACGCCGGGATTGTTGCAAAGCATGCCGTAGTCGGGTCCCCGATCCGGATTCGCCGCGTTCGCCGAGGTGCCGGTCGAATCCGCCGACGGGCAGAGCTCCGTCTTCTCGATGATGTAGGTGACCGGATTCTTGGTGTAGACGTAGTCCTCCGCCGCCGGCTTGTAGTAGCGACGGAGCAAGGTGAGCCCGGGCGCGTTGTGGCCGGCGGACAACGGATGCGCCGGCTGGGCGTTTCCGGGGGGCGACTGCCCCTTGAACTCGCTGCGGAAGAGCGAATGCCCGATCGCGAGCGTGCGCAGGTTGGAAATACATTGGGCGGCCTGGGCCGATCGACGCACGCGCTGAACAACCGGGATCAGGATCGCCGCCAGGATGCCGATGATCGCGATCACCGTGAGCAGCTCGACCAAGGTGAACGCGCGGCGCGTCGACCGCGACGCGCCGTCCGCCCCGGCCGCGCGCCGGGGCGGACGGTGTCGCATGTTCAAACGATCCAAAATCGGGGTATTCATTTTGACCTTACACTGGGGATTATGGGGAAACCGGGAAGCCGCGTTCAACGGCGACGACGTTGGGCGGCGACCAAGGCCGCGAAACCGAACACCGAGGCGGCGGACGACGGTTCGGGGATGGTGCTCAACACGACGTCGTTCCAAGTGGTGCCGATTTGCAAGGCGTCGATCAAGTAGACCGTGGTGCCGATTTCATGGGTGCGAAGGGTGATCCCGCGATAGCCGTCGGAGCCCAGCGTGGTGGTGCTCGAGATCGAGGCGTAGTTGGCGCCGGCAACCTTGGAGCCGAAGGAGGTTTCGACAAAATCCTCGTGAGTCGGATTCAGCCAGACCGAGGTCTGCTGATAGGTCTGGCTGCCCGAATCCCAACCGCTGAAGCGTCCGACGACCAGGTAGGTCGTGCCGTATTGGAGCGAGGTCGAGACCGTGGAGTTGATGTTGCCGACGCGCGCCCCGAAGGACGACCCGGCGAAGATGATACCGTTGTCACTGGCGGGCTGAAAACCGGAGTCCAGAAGCGACACACTGAGAAACGAGCCGGCGTCCACCACCCCGGTCTTGTTCGGATTGGCGGTGTCGACGATCCGGATGAGGAAACTGAAATAAACGTCCGATCCGTCCTTCAGCGTCGTCGCCGAAAAGGCGCGGGCCGCCGCGTTCTGGGAATTGCCGCCGGAGACGCTCATCGAGTTTCCTCCGCCGTAGGTCAGCGCGCCGTCGTTGTAGGTGAGCGTGGTCGCGGATCCCACGACGGTAACCAACGACGAGTTGCCCGACCACGGGCCCTGCCAACCGTCCCCGCCGTTCGCGGAACTGCTGTTGTTGATGACCGTGCCGGCCGTGTAGTTGAAATCGTCGTAGGCGAGCGAGGCGGCATGGACGGTGCCGGCCGTTATGGCGAGCAAGGCGAGGGAGGCGGAACGAAGGGGCAGGGTTTTCATGGATGCGAACATGGTAGTGGAGTTGGACGTTTTTGGGACGGGGATGGGAAAGCTCGACGGGGCGAGGAACGGGGGGATGGACGAAAAGAAAATCACGACGCGGGAAGGGCACAAAACCCGCGATTCTGAACTCGTTCAGATTGATCGACCGAGGAAAGAAACTCCTTGATTATCCGGAAGCTCCGATCCTGCGCGGCGCGGACTCCGTCCATGATGTGTCGAACACGTTCCAACGCCGCGGCGCGGTCGGCGTGAATCGACAGGAGCCGTTCCGCGAGCGTGTCGCCGTCGGTCTCGGTGATCTCGCAATACCAGTCGCCGAGCCCGACGTCGGCCCACATCTGGCCTTTGATGGTGTCGCTCGGCTGACGAACGAAAATCGTCGGGGTGCCCGCGGTGAGCGCGAAAATGGGGGAGTGGTTGTCGAGACTGACCACGGTGTGCGCGCGAGCGTAGGTGGAGCAGGCTTCGTCGGGCAACC
>Ga0207868_1001948_pt1 | contig 13159 bp, 14 predicted proteins | sample Passage237B_FD_187370 | JGI IMG/M metagenome (GOLD analysis project Ga0207868, IMG submission 187370) | Cellulose adapted compost microbial communities from Newby Island Compost Facility, Milpitas, CA, USA - Passage2 37B (SPAdes) (version 3) ... | reverse complement strand
CAGCCAGGCGGTGCGGATCCCTGCGCGGTATCGCTTCGAGGGAACCGAGGTCGAGTTCCGCCCCGGCCCCAATCCCGGCGAAGTCATCATGGCGCCTGCGCGCAAGCGGACGGGCAACTTCAAGGAATTCTTTCGGCTTCGAAGCCTGATCCCGCCTGAGGAACTGGAAGGCTTCATGGAAGATCGGGATCAGAGCGGCCAGCTACGTGACGATCCACTCGCATGAATAGCCTGTTCATGCTCGACACGAATGCGGTAAGCGCGTTCATGCACGAAAAGAGCGCTGCTCTCGATCGGCGTATCGCCGAAGCCGGCGAGGAAAGGATGGTCGTTTCGGCGATCTCTCATGGCGAGACGCTTTATGGCCTCGCGATGAACCCCCACGCACATCGATTATGGGCTGCAGCCGAGTATCTGTTTACGACCGTGAACGTTCTCGACTGGACCGCCGATACCAGCCGGCGCTACGGCCAGCTCCGCGCCGAGATGCGTCGCCTGGGGAAAGCCCTGCAACCCCTCGACATGCTGATTGCCGCGCACGCGCTGGAAGCCGGGGCGACGCTGGTATCCAGCGATCGCGCCTTCCGCCACGTCCCCGGTCTCGCGGTCGAGGACTGGGCGGCCTGAGGCGCAGCCGCGATCCTCAGACCCGTTCGAGCGCGATCGCGATACCCTGGCCGACGCCGATGCACATGGTGGCGAGCGCCAGCCTGCCGCCGCGTTCCTTCAGCTCCAGCGCAGCCGTGCCGGTGATGCGGGCCCCCGACATTCCGAGCGGATGGCCGAGCGCGATCGCCCCGCCATTCGGGTTGACGTGCTCCGCGTCCTCGGGGATCCCGAGTTCGCGGAGCACGGCGATGCCTTGGGAGGCGAAGGCTTCGTTGAGCTCGATCACGTCGAAGTCGGACGGCTTCAGGCCGAGCCGCGCGCACAGCTTGCGCGTCGCCGGCGCCGGCCCGATGCCCATGATGCGCGGCTCCACGCCCGCCGCCGCGCCGCCGAGAACGCGGGCGATGGGGGTAAGGCCGTAAGCCTTGACCGCAGCCTCGGAGGCCACGATGAGCGCTGCCGCACCGTCATTGACGCCGGACGCGTTGCCGGCCGTCACCGTGCCGCCTTCCTTTCGGAAGGGCGTGCCGAGCTTCGCCAGCACCTCGACCGTCGTGCCGGGCCGCGGATGCTCGTCGGTGTCGACGACGACCGGGTCGCCCTTGCGCTGCGGGATGGTCACCGGGGTGATCTCCCTGGCCAGCCGCCCGTTCCGCTGCGCGGCGACCGCCTTGGCCTGGCTGCGCGCGGCAAACGCGTCCTGGTCGGCGCGGCCGACATTGAACTGCTCGGCGACGTTCTCGCCGGTTTCCGGCATCGAATCGACGCCATACTGCTTCTTCAGCAGCGGATTGACGAAGCGCCAGCCGATCGTGGTGTCGTAGATTTCCGCATTGCGCGAAAACGCGCTGTCGGCCTTGGGCAGCACGAAGGGCGCGCGGCTCATCGATTCGACGCCGCCGGCAATGCCAAGGCCGATCTCGCCGGCCTTGATGGCGCGCGCCACCGTGGTGACCGCGTCCATGCCGGAGCCGCACAGCCGGTTCACCGTCGAGGCCGGCACGCCGGCGGGCAGGCCCGCCAGCAGCAACGCCATGCGCCCGACATTGCGGTTGTCCTCGCCCGCCTGATTGGCACAGCCATAGACGAGATCGTCGACCGCGGCCCAGTCCACCCCGCTGTTGCGCTGCACCAGCGCCCTGAGCGGGATCGCCCCGAGATCGTCGGCACGCACGGCCGACAGCGAGCCGCCGAAGCGCCCGATGGGAGTGCGGATATAGTCGCAGATATAGGCTTCGGCCATCGGATCAGACCTCCGGAACGACGAGATCGCCGACGGTCCCCTGAACCGTCAGCCTGGCTTCGGTCAGCGCCTGCAGCTCGTCGAGGCCGATCCCGGGCAGCTTCTCGCGCAGCACGAAGCGGCCCTCAACGACATCGACGACCGCAAGGCTGGTGTAGACGGTGGTGACGCAGCCGACGCCGGTCAGCGGCAGCCGGCAGCGCTCGACGAGCTTCGGCCGGCCGTCCTTGGTGACGTGGTCGGTGATGACCGCGACGCGCTTGGCCCCGTGCACGAGATCCATCGCCCCGCCAACGGCGGGAACCGAGCCCGGCCCCGTGCTCCAGTTCGCCAGATCGCCGTTCTCCGCCACCTCGTAGGCGCCGAGGATGGCGACGTCGAGATGACCGCCGCGCACCATCGCGAAACTGTCGGCATGGTGGAAGAAGGCGGCGCCCGGATTGAGCGTGATCGCCTTCTTGCCGGCGTTGATGAGGTCCCAGTCCTCCTCGCCCTTGGGCGGCGCCTCGCCGAAGCCGAGCACGCCGTTCTCGGTGTGGTAGATCACCTCGCGCCCTTTCGGCTTGAACCTGGCGACCATCTCGGGGAACCCGATGCCGAGATTGACATAGGCCCCGTCGGGGATGTCCTGCGCCGCGCGCCAGGCGATCTGCGCATTGGTCAGCTTGGCGGTCATATCGTCACCCCCTCGCGCAACAGCGCTTCCTCCTGTTGCGGGTCGGCGACCTCGACGACCCGGTCGACGAAGATGCCCGGCGTCACCACCGCCTCCGGATCGATCTCGCCCGGCTCGACCACGCGCCGCGCCTGCACGACGGTCAGCTTCGCCGCCATCGCCATCAGCGGCGAGAAGTTGCGCGCCGCCTTGCGGTAGATCAGGTTGCCCTTGCGGTCGGCGACCTCGGCCTTGATCAGGGCGACATCCGCCTTCAGCCAGCGCTCCTGGACATAGTGACGGCCCTCGAACTCGGCGACCGGCTTGCCCTCCGCAAGCTGGGTGCCGTAGCTCGTCGGCGTGTAGAAGGCGGGGATGCCGGCGCCGCCGGCGCGGATGCGCTCGGCCAGCGTGCCCTGCGGCACCAGCTCCAGCCCGATCTGGCCGGCGAGATATTTCTCGGTGAAGGCGCGCGGGTCCGACGAGCGCGGAAACGAGCAGACCATCTTGGCGACCATGCCTGCGTCGATCATCGCGGCAATGCCGATGGAGCCGTTGCCGGCATTGTTGTTGACGACGGTCAGCGCCCCGGGCGAGCCGGTTTCCCGGTAGCGGCGCACGAGCGCGTGGATGAGCTCGATGGGGGCTCCGGCGCCGCCGAACCCGCCGATCATCACCGTCATGCCCTCGCCGATGCCGGCCAGCGCCTGGTCGATGTCGGAGCAGATCTTTTCCATCCCTCTCCCCAATCGAAATGTTCGCATTGCGAACACATGTTTTCTATGCGATATTTCTTAGATGCAGGCCGAGCGCAAGTCAACAAGAACGGCAGCCGCCGACCGCGATCATGTCGCCTCGCTCGAGAAGGGGCTGGCCGTGCTCGACATCCTCGCGGCGCGGCCGTGGGGCCTGACGCTGAGCGAGGTGGCGGACGCCGTCGGGCTGACGCGCGCCGGCGCCCGCCGCCTGCTGCTGACCCTGACGACGACCGGCCACGCGCGCCAGGACGGCCGCAAGTTCACGCTGTCGCCGAAGCTGCTGGCGCTGGCCCGCACATGGCTCAACGGCGTCTCGCTATGGGACTTCGCCCTGCCCTATATGCGCGACGTGGCGCTGGCGCTCGACGAGGCCTGCTCCGCCGCCGTCCTCGCCGACACGGACGTGGTCTATGTCGCGCGCGTGCCCGGCGTCCGCATCATGTCCGTCACGCTCAACGTCGGCACCAGGCTGCCCGCCTACTGCACGTCGATGGGCCGCGTCCTGATGGCGGATCTCGCCCCGCCCGAGCGCGCCGCATTGCTCGCCCGCGCCGACCTGCGGCGGCTGACGCCCAAGACCGTGACCGACGCCGCCCGCCTCGACGCGCTGGCCGTAAAGGCCGCGCATGACGGCTATGCCCTCGTCGACGAGGAGCTGGAGCTGGGCCTGCGCTCGATCTCGGTGCCGATCCGCGGCGCCGGCGGCCGCGTCGTGGCCGCAATCAACGTGCCGGCGCAGACGGCGCGCTTCAGCCCCGACGAGCTGCGTGAGGTCGCCCTGCCGCATCTGCGCCGCGCGGCGGCCGCCATCGAGGCCTATTTCGTCATGCAGTGAAGCGCCGGACGACGCGGCCGCCGCAGGGGCGCTACCGCTCTCCTTCGCCGGCCAGCGCCTCGCGCGCGGCAAGCCTGTGGCTATCCTTGATGTGGGGGCGGATCGTCGCCAGCGCTGCGGTCAGCACCGCGATATCGTCGCCGAAGCCGACCAGCGCGAAGAAGTCCGGCACGACGTCGAAGGGCAGCACGAAATAGGCGAGCGCCGCGAGCAGCGTCGCGCGCACCCTGGCCGGGGTCCTCTGGTCGAGCGCGCAATAATAGGCAGCCACCACCTCGTCCATGAACGGGACGTGCCGCGCCGCCCGCCGCGCCGTTGCCCAGAAGCGGGCGCGCACCGACCGCTCGCGGCGGGCATCCTCCGCTCCGTCGGCAGGTGAAAGGATTTCGATGATCCGTGCCTGATCCATCGTTTCGGTCCCGTTTCGTCGTCCGGCCTTCATGTGGGAACCCGCATGCGGCCGTGCAAGAACGCCGCTCAGCGGCCGGCGTAGCGGTTCATGCGCCGCGCCAGCTCGAAATCGAGCTCGGTCAGCCCGCCGGCATCGTGCGTCGACAAGGTGACGTCGACGGTCCTGTAGACGTTCGACCAGTCCGGATGATGGTCGAGTTTCTCGGCCGCCATCGCCACCCGCGCCATAAAGGCGAAGGCCTCGCTGAAGTTGCGGAACTCGAAGCGGCTGCTGATCGCGCCGCCGTCCGCGTCGAGGCTCCAGCCATCCAGATCCCGCAGCGCCGTGGCGACGGCGTCGGCAGCGAGCGGTTCGCGCGCCATCTCGCTCACCTCACGTAGCGCGGCATGTCGCGCGCGGCGCCGGGGGCCTGTCCGCGCGCCGTATCCATCCCCGACAGCGGCCACGCCTCCTCGATCACATAGGGCCCGCCGCCCACGGATTCGCGCGCCGACATCAGCACGAAGCGGCTGACGCGGAACGGCATCGCCGCGAAATTGCCGCGCCCCGAAAGATAGCGGGCGACCGCCTCCGGGCTGACGTTCTTCAGCCGCGCCAGCGTGACGTGCGGCGTGAACTTGCGCGGATCGGGCGGCAGGCCGAGGCGCTGGCAGATGCGCTCGATCTCGGCCTGCAGCGCGGTGAGGTCGGGCGAGGCTGCGACCCCGGCCCACAGCGCATGGGGCTTCTTGCCGCCGAACTGGCCGACGCCCGAAAGGGTCAGGCTGAAGCCGTGCCGCCGCACGCGGTCGAGCGCATCGGCGATGTCGTCGGCCATGGGGCCCTCGACATCGCCGATGAAGCGCAGCGTGAGGTGATAGTTCTCGACGTCGACCCAGCGGGCTCCGGGCAGCCCGCCGCGCAGCAACGACAGCGAAAGGGCGGCGTCACGCGGGATCTCGAGGGCGGTGAAGAGTCGGGGCATGGCCATCTCCTCGAATCGACTGCGTGCGGGGTAGCGAATCATCGAACCCCGTCACGGGCAAGCGAATTGTCCGGGTTGTGGATCAACCCTCGCCGCCGGGCGCCGGCAGCATCTCCTCGACCATCGGCAAAAGGCCGTCGACCATCCGCTCGACGCCCTGCGCATTGGGATGCATCCCGTCGTCGAGCAGCAATGCGGGCTGCGCGGCAACCCCGTCGAGGAAGAACGGATAGAGCGGCAGCCCATGGCGCGCCGCCAGCCGCCCGTAGATGCCGTTGAAGGCGGCCTCGTAGTCCGGCCCGAGATTGGGCGCCGCGCGCATCCCGATGAGAAGCACGGCGATCTCGCGCGCAGCCAGCCGCGCGATCATCTCGTCGAGATTTTTCTCGGTGATCTCCGGCGCGATCCCGCGCAGCATGTCGTTGGCGCCGAGCCCGAGCAGCACCAGCCGCGTCCCGTCCGGCACCGACCAGTCGAGCCGGGCGAGCCCTCCCGTCGACGTGTCGCCGGAAACCCCGGCATTGGCGATCACGACATCGTGACCGGCCGCGCGCAGCGCCGCCGCCAGTTTTTCGGGGAAGGATTCGCCCGGCGCGAGCCGATATCCGGCCATCAGGCTGTCGCCCAGGGCCACGATCTGGTAGCCCTGCGCGCGGGCTGGGCCGGCAATTCCCGCGATCGCCGCGAGGGCGACGGCGCATGCGGCCGCGAACTGTTTGAACGCCATTCGACTGCACCCATATGACGTGGACCTGCCTGCCAGCATATAGGACCGATTTCCCGTGACAGAAGCCGTGATCGATCTGAAGGACGTCTCGCTCACGCTCGGCCGGGGCGCGGCGAGGGTGCATGTGCTGCGCGGCGTCAGCCTGACGGTGGAGCGCGGCGAGACGGTCGGCATCGTCGGCCCGTCCGGCTCCGGCAAGTCGACGCTGCTCATGGTCCTGGCCGGGCTCGAAAGAGTCGACAGCGGCTCCGTGACGATTGCCGGCACGCGGCTCGACGGCCGCAGCGAGGACGAGATCGCGGCCTTTCGCGGCCGCCATGTCGGTATCGTCTTCCAGTCCTTCCATCTCATCCCCAACATGACGGCGCTGGAAAACGTCGCGGTGCCGCTGGAGCTTGCCGGGCGCCGTGACGCCTTCGCCGTCGCCGCCCGCGAGCTCGCCGCCGTGGGCCTGGCCGAGCGCACGAGCCATTACCCCGCGCAGCTTTCGGGCGGCGAGCAGCAGCGCGTGGCGATCGCCCGGGCGCTCGCGCCGGAGCCGGCGATCCTGATCGCCGACGAGCCGACGGGCAATCTCGACCAGGCGACCGGCCGGCAGGTTGCCGACCTCCTGTTCTCCACCGCCGCCGCGCGCAGCACGACGCTGGTGCTGGTCACCCACGATCCGGCGCTCGCCGCCCGCTGCGGCCGGCAGGTGGCGATGCGCTCGGGCCTGATCGAGACACCGCTGGGCGCCGAACGGGCCATCGCGTGACGGCAGGCGACGCCCGCATGGCCTTTTCCCGCACCCTCTCGCTGGCCGTCCGCTTCGCCTTGCGCGAGATGCGCGGCGGGCTCTCCGGCTTCCTGGTCTTCATCGCCTGCATCGCGCTCGGCGTCGGCGCCATCGGCGGCGTCAACTCGGTCGCGCAGGCGATCACCTCGGCCGTCGCCAGCCAGGGCCAGGTCCTGCTCGGCGGCGATATCCGCTTCCAGCTGGTCCACCGCGAGGCGGACGCGGCCGAGCGGAGCTTCCTGGAAGGGCTCGGCGCCCTCTCGCACAGCGCCGGCATGCGCTCGATGGCGCGCCTCGAGGACGGCTCCGACCAGGCGTTCGTCGAGGTCAAGGCGGTCGACGATGCCTATCCGCTCTACGGCGCGCTGGAAACCGAGCCCGCGCTGCCGCGCGAGGCCCTGTTTTCCGACAGCGATGGCGCCTGGGGCGCGGCGGCTCCCGACATCCTGTTCGAGCGGCTGGGACTGCAGACCGGCGACCGCATCGTGCTCGGCACCGCCACGATCGCGCTGCGCGCGCGGCTGGTGACCGAACCCGACGCCGTGTCGGACGGTTTCGGCTTTGCGCCGCGGCTGCTGCTGTCGCTCGGCGCGCTGCAGGCTTCGGGGCTGGTCCAGCCCGGCAGCCTGGTCGAGCACGCCTACAAGGTTCGCCTGCCGGACGGCGCGCCCGCTGATGCGTTGGAGACGATCCGCGAGAAGGCGGCCGGCGATCTCCCGGAGGCCGGCTGGTCGATCCGCACCCGCGCCAACGCCGCCCCGGCGCTGTCTTCCAACATCGCCCGCTTCTCGCAATTCCTGACGCTGGTCGGCCTCACCGCGCTGGTCGTCGGCGGGGTCGGCGTGGCGAACGCCGTGCGCGCCTATCTCGACGGCAAGCGCGGTGTCATCGCCAGCTTCAAGAGCCTCGGCGCCTCCGGCGGCTTCGTCTTCACGGTCTATCTCGCGCAGATCCTGCTGATCGCGCTGGTCGGGATCGCCGCCGGGACGCTGATCGGCGGCGCCATGCCCTACCTCGCTACCGCGTTCCTGTCTTCGGTGCTGCCGCTGCCCGCGACCGGCGGCTTCTATCCCGCCGCGCTCGCGGTCGGCGCCCTGTTCGGGCTCATGGTGACGCTCGCTTTCGCGCTCCTGCCGCTGGGCCGCGCCCGCGACATGCCGGCGACCGCGCTGTTCCGTACCGTGGGTGCCGAGGCCGGCGGGCTGCCGCGCCTGCCCTATCTTGCCGCGGCGGTCGCCATCGCCATCCTGCTCGCGTCGTTTTCGATCTGGTGGTCGAGCGACCGCCGCATCGCCGTGATCTTCGTCGGCGCGGTCGTTTTCGCCTTCCTCGTCCTGCGTGCCGTCGGCCTCGCGCTGCAGGCCGCCGCGAGAAGGAGTCCGCGCGTCCGCTCCACGCCGCTGCGCCTGGCGCTCGGCAACATCCACCGGCCCGGCGCGCTGACTCCCTCGGTCGTGCTGTCCCTCGGCCTCGGCCTGACGCTGCTGGCGACATTGGCGCTGATCGACGGCAACCTGCGCCGCCAGATCAGCGACAACCTGCCTGAAACCACGCCCAACTTCTTCTTCCTCGACATCCAGAACGCCGACATCGACGGTTTCTCGCAGCTTCTGGCCGCGCGCGCGCCCGAGGCGACGCTGGTGCGCGTGCCGATGCTGCGCGGCCGCGTCATGGCGCTCAACGGCACCGACGTGCGCGACCTGCAGGTGCCGCCCGAAGGCGCATGGGTGCTGCGCGGCGACCGCGGCATCACCTATTCCGAGATGCCGCCCGAAAACGCCACGATCTCGCAGGGCCGGTGGTGGCCGGCCGACTACCAGGGCGAGCCGCTCGTCTCCTTCGCGGAGGAGGAGGGCCGGGCGATCGGCCTGAAGCTCGGCGACACCGTCACGGTCAACGTGCTCGGCCGCAACGTGACGGCGCGCATCGCCAGCTTCCGCACCATCAACTGGGAATCGATGGGCATCAATTTCGTCATGGTGTTTTCGCCCAACACCTTCGCCGGCGCCCCGCACGGCTGGCTCGCCACCCTGACCGACCGCGGCGCCGGCACCGCCGACGAGGCCGGGATCCTCAACGCCGTGACGCGCGCCTACCCGGCCGTCACCAGCGTGCGCGTCAAGGACGCGCTCGACATCGTCAACCGGCTCGTCGCCCAGCTTGCCGTCGCGATCCGCGCGGCGGCCGCCGTCGCCCTCGTCGCCTCCGTCCTGGTCCTGTCCGGCGCGCTGGCGGCGGGAAACCGCGGCCGCGTCCACGACGCCGTCGTATTGAAGACGCTGGGCGCCACGCGGCGCGCCCTCATCGCCGCCTTCTCGCTCGAATACATGATGATCGGCCTGGCGACGGCCGTCTTCGCTCTGGCCGCGGGCGGCGTCGCCGCCTGGTTCGTCGTCTCGCAGGTGATGGGCCTGCCGTCCACGTTCCTGCCGCAGGTCGCCGTCACGACCGTCCTGCTCGCGCTCGCGCTCACCGTCGGCTTCGGCCTTGCCGGAACCTGGCGCATCCTCGGCCAGAAGGCGGCCCCGGTTCTGCGCGAGCTGTGAAAAGGTTAACAAACAATGACTTGAGCGAGCGCCGGGCGCGTTCACAGATACGTGACATGCGGCAATAAGATCGCGATTTTTGTAGGCGGCCGAGCAACCGGGGTCTTGTTCTGGCCCGAAAGCCGCATCATATTCGCGCACAGGCATGCTGGAGTCCCGCCGGCGGCGCCTGGGCAGCCATCATCCGGCCGACGCCCGACCCATGACGGGACAGAAGCAAAGAGGAAATTCATGGCTGACCTTCGCAACTATCAGACGCGCGTCGGCGCCGCCGCTGCCCGCGCCGACGCGTCGATCGACCAGGGTCTGCGCGCCTACATGCTCAGGGTCTACAACCTGATGGCGCTCGGCCTCGCCATCACCGGCTTCGCCGCGCTCGGCACGGTGATGCTGGCAACGACCACGGACCCGACCGCTGCCGTCGCGACGCTCGGCAACGGCAAGATGCTGACCGGCACCGGCGTGGCCATCTACGGCTCGCCGCTGCGCTGGGTCGTCATGCTGGCGCCGCTGGCGCTGGTGTTCTTCCTGTCCTTCCGCATCCACAAGATGAGCGTATCGGCTGCGCAGACGACGTTCTGGGCCTATGCGGCACTGGTCGGCGTCTCGCTTTCGTCGATCTTCCTCGTCTACACCTCGGCCTCGATCGTCCAGACCTTCTTCGTGACCGCCGCCTCCTTCGGCGCGCTGTCGCTGTGGGGCTACACGACCAAGCGCGACCTGACCGGAATGGGCTCGTTCCTGTTCATGGGCGTGATCGGCATCATCATCGCGATGCTGGTCAATCTGTTCCTGCAGTCCTCCGCCCTGCAGTTCGCCATCTCCGCGATCGGCGTGCTGGTGTTCGCCGGCCTGACGGCCTACGACACGCAGCAGATCAAGGAGATGTATTACGAGCAGGACGACGAGATGGTCGCCGGCCGCAAGGCCATCATGGGGGCGCTGCGGCTCTATCTCGACTTCATCAACATGTTCATGTTCCTGCTGCAGTTCCTCGGCAACCGCGAATAGCCGCGCAAGCCGACGACGGTTCCATGAAGGGCGCCCCCCTGCGGGCGCCCTTTTCGTTGCCCGGCAGCCGCCGCAGGGCCATCGAAGGTATAACGGCACGGCACCGGTTTCGACGCAGGCCCGGGTTGCACGGCGGTCCGTGTCGGGGCAAAACGACAACGGGAACACATAACCCGCTGCGGGGATCAATCGGGAGGCGTATATGTCGGGTCTGCTCGGCCTGTCGCGTGTCATAGACCGCATCAACGAACGCATCGGAAGATGGACCGCCTGGGCGATCTTCGCGGCCATTCTGGTGAGCGCCGCCAACGCGACCATCCGCAAGACACTGCACACGTCCTCCAATGCCTGGCTGGAGCTGCAGTGGTACCTGTTCGGCGCGGCCTTCATGCTCGCGGCGGCCTACACGCTGAAGGAAAACGAGCATATCCGCGTCGATGTCGTCTACGGCGCGTTCTCCAGGCGCGTCCAGCACTGGATCGACCTGCTCGGGCACATCTTCTTCCTGATGCCGCTCTGCCTGCTGATGATCTACTATCTCGGTCCCTACGTGCTCCAGTCCTGGCGGGCGGGAGAAATGTCGATCAATGCCGGCGGCCTCATTTTGTGGCCGGCCAAGGCGCTGCTGCTGATCGGCTTCGTGCTGCTGGCATTCCAGGGCCTGTCCGAGATCATCAAGAAGATCGCCATCATGCGTGGCGACCTCGACGACCCGAGCCCGTATGTCGCTGCGCACAAGGCAGCCGAGGAGGAGGCCAGGGAACTGGCGGAGGAGCTCCGCTCATGATCCACTTCATCGCCGAGAACATGGCGCCGATCATGTTCGCCTCCATGATCCTTTTCCTGATCCTGGGGTATCCGGTCGCTTTCTCCCTCGCCGCGAACGGCTTGCTCTTTTTCTTCATCGGCGTCGAGCTCGCTCCCTATTCGGGCGGCGAGATCGCGCTTTCCTGGCCGCTGCTCAACGCCATGCCCGAACGCTTCTGGGGCATCATGTCGAACGAGACGCTTCTGGCCGTCCCGTTCTTCACGTTCATGGGCATGATCCTCGAACGTTCCGGAATGGCCGAGGATCTGCTCGACACGGTGGGGCAGCTCTTCGGCCCGATCCGCGGCGGCCTCGCCTATGCGGTCGTCCTGGTCGGCGCGCTGCTGGCGGCCACCACGGGCGTCGTCGCCGCGTCCGTCATCGCCATGGGTCTGATCTCGCTGCCGATCATGATGCGCTACGGCTACGACCGGCGCCTGGCGTCCGGCGTGATCGCGGCATCCGGCACGCTGGCGCAGATCATCCCGCCCTCGCTCGTGCTGATCGTGCTGGCCGACCAGCTCGGCCGCTCGGTCGGCGACATGTATGTCGGCGCGCTGATCCCCGGCCTCGTGCTGACCGGCTTCTACATGGCCTATATATTCCTGACGAGCATTTTCCGGCCCGACAACGTGCCGGCGCTGCCGCTCGAGGCCCGTACGCTCGGCCACGGCGTCACCTCGCTTCTCGTCGCCCTGATCGGTGCGGCGATCGTCGCCTATGGCGCGCATCTCTGGCTTGCGCCCACCCACGGCGCCAATGCCGACATCCTCGGCGCCACGGTCGGCGTGACCGCCATCTACGTCGTCGCGGTTCTCGACAAGAGCCTCGGCATCGGCTTGATGTCGCGCCTGGCGCAGCAGGTCATCATCGTGCTGATCCCGCCCCTGGCGCTGGTCTTCCTCGTCCTGGGCACCATCTTCCTCGGCGTCGCCACACCGACCGAAGGCGGCGCCATGGGCGCCGTCGGCGCGCTCGTGCTGGCGGCGGCGAAGCGCCGCCTGTCCTTCGAGGTCATCAAGCAGGCGCTCACCGCGACGACGCGGCTTTCCTCCTTCGTCATGTTCATCCTGATCGGGGCGCGCGTTTTCTCCCTCACCTTCTACGGCGTCAACGGCCATCTGTGGGTCGAGCACCTTCTCGTCTCGCTGCCCGGCGGCGAGATCGGCTTCCTCGTCGTCGTCAGCTTGCTGGTCTTCCTCCTCGCCTTCTTCCTCGATTTCTTCGAGCTCGCCTTCATCATCGTGCCTTTGCTGGCGCCGGCGGCCGAAAGCCTGGGGATCGACCTGATCTGGTTCGGCGTCCTGCTCGGCATCAACATGCAGACGAGCTTCATGCATCCGCCCTTCGGATTCGCCCTGTTCTATCTGCGATCCGTCGCCGCCCGCGTGCCCTATATCGACAAGGTGACCGGCAAGGAGATCGCCCCGGTCACGACGGGCCAGATTTACTGGGGTGCGGTCCCCTTCGTCGGCATCCAGATCCTGATGATCTGCCTGGCCATCGCCTTCCCCGCCATGGTGATGCACTACAAGGGGCCGGAAATAAACATGGACAATGTGGAGATCGTCCTACCGCCCTTCGGCAGCGAAGGCCAGCTCGGCCTGCCGGGGGGGCTCGGCCTGCCGCCGCTGGGAACGCCTGAAGACGGCAGCGCCGGTCCGGCGCAGCCGCCGGCCGTCCCTCCCGTCGATCTGAGCCAGCCCCCCAGCTTCGACTAGGTTGTAGTGACGATTTAACTATTTGAGCCAGATTGCTATTGCAGCGATGAGGACGAAGCCTCGGAAGTTTGCAAGGAGCTTGTCGTAGCGTGTTG
>Ga0207868_1001947_pt1 | contig 13161 bp, 12 predicted proteins | sample Passage237B_FD_187370 | JGI IMG/M metagenome (GOLD analysis project Ga0207868, IMG submission 187370) | Cellulose adapted compost microbial communities from Newby Island Compost Facility, Milpitas, CA, USA - Passage2 37B (SPAdes) (version 3) ... | reverse complement strand
CCCAGGCCGGGGTGTTCCCGTCGCGGCCCATCGCCGGCGCGTTGGGCAGCTCGAAGAAGGCCAGGATGTTGCCGTTGCCGGCGTCCAGGAACAGGTGCATGTACGGGTCCGGCGCATGCGTGCTGGGCACCCTGTCCTCGGCGATGGCGAGCACGAAGTCCATGCCCAGGTGGTCCCGGTACCACTCGACGGTCTGCTTGGCGTCGTTGCAGCGGTAGGCGACGTGGTGGATGCGCTGGATGTTCACGCGGGGCTCCATGCTCGTGGGGGAACCGCCATTGGACGGCCGGGGTGGGGCGGCGGATTTGATCTGCCGCAAAAGCAGGCGCGATCGGCCGCGCCGCCTCAACCCAGGCGCAGCGGCAGGGCCGAGGCCGTGCACACCAGCAGGAAGGGCAGGCTGATGCGGTGGAACTCGGCCAGCCCGTGCGGCACGCGCGCCAGGCGCAGCGCGATCAGGTTGGCCAGCGAGCCCAGCACGAAGCCGAAGCCGCCCACGCTCACGCCCGCGGCCAGCGCCGGCGGCCACGGCCGGTCACCGCGCAGTTCGATGCCGACCAGCGTCGGCGCGCCGCTGAAGCGGTGTCCGGCATCCACCTGCGACGCGACGATGCGCCCCGGCGCGGCGTCGGTCACGCCGATGCGCTCGCTCGCCGGCGCGAGCCGCGCAGCCAGCGCGGCATAAGCCGGCAGCGCCAGATCCAGCCGCAGCGCGCGCCGGCCGGCGGCCAGGCGCAGCGCGCAGACCAGCCACAGCAGCACGCGCGGCACGAGTCCGTACAGCGCGACGCAACCGACCAGCCACCATGCCCAGGCGCGGCGCGCGGCCTCGTCGGCCAGCGCCGAGGCGCCGGACGCCGCCACCGTGGCCGCGTCCGGCACGGGGAAGCCGAGCCGCGCCGGCAGCCAGCCCGACCACGCGACGAAATCGACGAAGAAGCCCGGTGACAGCAACGTCGTCTCCCACACGAAGACGTGGCTGCGCAGCAGGAAGGAAGCGGTCAGCCCGACCAGCGCGCCGGCCAGCGCGGCACTCCACGTCGCGTGCGTGACGCTGCCCAGCCACCAGCGCAGCAAGCCGCCCTGCCGCAGCAGGCCGGTGAGCGCGCGCGGCGCTTCCGGCGCCCCGCCCGCGAAGCGCGCCGCGAGCCCGCTCCACGCCGCGCCGATGCCTGCCGGCGTCGCGCCGGCCAGGAAAAAACCGGCCAGCCACAACACCAGCCCCAGCGCGTGCAGGCCCAGCAGCCCACCCAACGCCCACACCACGTTGATCGGCCGGCCGCCGTCACCGGCCACGGCCAGCCCCGCGCCCACGCCGCCGGCCAGCATCAGCGCCAGCAGCACGCCGCCCGCCAGCCGCATCCGCCCCGCCCACGCCGCGCAGGCGCGGCGCAGCCCGGTCGCCTCGCCCAGATGCCGGGCGCGCTCGACGATGCGCCCCTCCGGCGTGGCCGCCCCGTTGCGCGCCGCGACACACGCCGCGGCATCGTCGAGGGGGCCGTGAGCCGCCTCGTGCAACCGGACGGCCTCGACGAGCCAGCGGTCGTCGAAGGAAGGAGGGGTATCGGGCGGCATGTGACGCAGATCAAGAATCCTGAATTTGGCCCCCATAGCATATCCGACAAGCCCCGCGGGCCCGGCTATACTCGCTCAACGGCCGGCGCCTCCGCCGGCATGTGGAGTCTCATGGGCAAACTCCCCCTGCAACCCCTCGACCTCGCGCGCGAGACGCTCCGCCAGCTCGCGCTGCGCCGCATTCCCCCCACGCCCGACAACTTCCGCGCGCTCTACCACGAGATCGCCGGCACCGAGGCCGACACGCCCTTCCCGGCCCGCGAACTGCACCGCATCGCCGAATCCCTGCCCCGCGACACGCGCGAACGCGCCCGGCTCGCCGCCCAGCTCGAGGCCGCCGCCGAGCGCAACGACTGGGACGCCGTACGCCGCACGCTGCACGATTGCCTCGCCCTGCTCGACGCGCCGCCCCCGTGGGCCGCGCTGCTGCACGACCTGATCACCCAGCTCGACACCGCGCACAGGAACCTGACGCGCGCGCGCAAGCTCTCCGCGCTGGAGCACGTGCTGAGCGCCAACACCCACCACCCGGAGCTGCTGTTCAGCCGCCTCCAGGGACTGGTGCAAGGCTGGCAGCGCGAACCGCTCGGCGACACGCTGGCCGAGCACGCTGAGGCCCACGGCGCCGTCCGCCCGGTCCGCGACGCCGACGAGGCTCCGGCCGCCGGCGACGACCGCTTCGCGCACTGGCTGGCGCGGCTGCTGCGGCAGGGCCTCGCGCCGCTGCTGGCGGACAACGCCGCATTGGCCGACGAGGCGCGCCGGATCGCCGACGCCATCGACGGCGCCGGCGGCACGCCGGACGAGGCCATCGGCGAGCGCCTGCTCGCGCTCGGCGCCCGGCTCGAATGGGCCGGCGAGGACCAGCGCGCGGTGCGCGGCGCGCTGCTCAACCTGCTGCGCCTGATCGTCGACAACATCAGCGAGCTGGTCGTGGACGACCAGTGGCTGCACGGGCAGGTCGAAGCGCTGTCGCACATGTTCGACCGCCCGCTCGACATCCGCGCCCTCGATCACCTGGAACGCCGCCTGCGCGACGTCATCGACAAGCAGAAGCACCTCAAGCGACAGCTCACCGACGCGCAGGAAAAGCTCAAGTCCATGCTCGTCGGCTTCGTCGAGCAGCTCGCCGCGCTGAACGACTCCACCGCGCACTACCACCGCACGCTGGAGGACTGCGCCAGGAGGACGTCATCGGCCGCCTCGGCGGCGAGGAATTCCTGGTCGTGCTGCCCGACACCGACGAGCAGACCGCCGTCGCGGTCATGACGCGGCTGCAGCGTGCGCTGACGACCCACATCTTCGTGGCCGACAACAGCCGCATCCTCATCACCTTCAGCGCCGGCGTGGCCGCCATCGGTCCCGACGGCAACGCCTACGACGCCATCGACCGCGCCGACAAGGCCATGTACGCCGCCAAGCGCGCCGGCCGCAACCGCGTGCTCCTCGCCGCCTGAACGCGGCACAACCCCCTCAAGACTTTCCGCCGGGCGCCGTTAACACAGACGTGGCCAGACCGGAAACATCGGCCTGACCGCCGGCGGCGGCAAACCGCCCGGGCGCCCGCGAGGGCGGCCTCCGGCCCACCGGAGGCGGGTTTCCCCTCTTCCCCCTAAAGTTTTTCCGCCGCCGGCCGTTAATGGAACCATCGGCAGGCAGATCGACGGCAGCAGCCTCAGCGGATCGAGCGGCCGGGAAGACCAAACCCTCTTTCTCGAAGGAGAAGAAGAATGTCTCAGGTAATCAACACCAACGTCGCTTCGCTCAACGCCCAGCGCAACCTCATGACGTCGCAGAGCTCGCTCACGACCTCGCTGCAGCGCCTGTCCTCCGGTCTGCGCATCAACAGCGCCAAGGACGACGCCGCCGGCCTCGCGATCTCGGACCGCTTCACCACCCAGATCCGCGGCCTCAACCAGGCTGTCCGCAACGCCAACGACGGCATCTCGCTGTCCCAGGTCGGTGAAAGCGCGCTGGCCGAGGTCACGTCCAACCTGCAGCGCATCCGCGAACTGGCGGTTCAGTCGGCCAACGCGACCAACAGCGCCTCTGACCGCGCCGCGCTCGACCTCGAAGTGCAACAGCGCCTCGCAGAGATCGACCGCATTGCCAGCCAGACCGCCTTCAACGGCCGTCGCATCCTCGATGGCAGCTTCGGCAATGCCGCATTCCAGATCGGCGCGAACGTCGGCGAGACGATCAACGTCGGCCTCGACACCTCGATGCGCCGCGACGCCATCGGCGCCGTCGCCACCGCGCAATCGGTCGACCTGAGCACGCTGATCCGTCCGGCTTCGACGGGTTTCGTGCTGGGAGAAGGTGAGCTCACCGTGACGGTCGACGGCAGCACCGCGGTCGAGGTCGAAGCCGGCACCTACAGCACCGCAGCGGACCTGGCGGGCGCGATCAACACCGCGGCCGGCCGCACCATCGCGACCGTCAGCAACGGCGAACTCGTCATCTCCAATAACGATGACACCAACACCATCGAGTTCGGCGGCGCCGCGGCGACCACCCTCGGCCTGACCACCGTCGGCGTATCCACCCAAGCCTTCGTGCTGGGCGACGGCGACCTCGTCATCGACGGCACCGCCATCACCGGCACCTTTGCCGATGTGGATGCGCTGGCGGCGGCAATCACGGCTGCAAACGTCCCCAACCTGACCGCAACCAACAACGCCGGTCAGTTGAACCTGGCAGCGGCCGGCGGTGATGTCGTCGTCAGCGGCAACTTCGCCACGGCGGTTGGCGTCGCCGGCACGATCGCCGACGGCAACAACGTCGACAGCACGGCCATTGACGACGAACTGCAGGCCGTGCCGACCACTGAAACGAGCACCGGCGTGGCCGACGCACTGGCCACCGAGATCCCCGCGCTGACCCTGCAAATCACCGAACTCACCATTCAGCTCGGTGACGCGGACCCGGTCACGATCTCCGGCACCTTCACGACCCAGCAGGAACTGGTCAACGAGATCAACCGTCAGCTGGGCGGCAACGCCTCGGCCTCGATCACCGACAACGTGCTGAGCTTCACCAGCGGTGAGGACATCACGATCGGCGGCGCCGATGCGGCAACAGTGTTCGGTGATGGCGATCCGGCCGGCGCCGGCGGCAGTGGCCTCAGCATCCAGGCCAGCGGCAGCCTGGCCACGGTGAACGTGCTGACCACCGAAGCCTCCGACGACGCGATCTCGCGCATCGACGCGGCCCTGACCACGGTGAGCAAACTGCGCAGCACCTTCGGCGCCCTGCAGAACCGCTTCGAGTCGACGATTGCCAACCTGCAGGCGTCCTCGGAGAACCTCAGCGCCTCGCGCAGCCGCATCCTCGACGCCGACTTCGCCGCCGAGACCGCGAACCTGACGCGTGCGCAGATCCTGCAGCAGGCCGGCGTGGCGATGCTTGCCCAGGCCAACGCCCTGCCGCAGAACGTGCTGAGCCTGCTCCGGTAAGACGAGGGTCCCTGACCTGAGTCCCATGCGTGGCGCGAATCCCCTCCGGGATTCGCGCCTTGACCCTTGAGGGAGACGCATCATGAGCATTGCATCCATCCCCCCGGCCGGCAGCGGCTTCACGCCGCCGCCGGCCGGGGCCCGAGGGGGCGAGGCCGCACCGGCTCCATCTCTGCCGTCGGGAACGCCCGCCCCGGCCGTCGTGGTGACGGGCAGCGGGCAGAATGCCGACGCTGCCGAGCTGAACGCAGCGCTGGAGCGGATCCGGGAGGCCCTTGCTCCGGTGGCACGCAACTTGCAGTTCTCGGTCGATGACGACACCGGCAAGACGGTGGTCCGCATCATCGACAGCAGCACCAACGAGGTGATCAAGCAGTTCCCCTCGGAGGAGATGCTGGCGATCTCGCGCTCGATCGATAAACTGCAAGGGCTCCTGCTTCGTCAGGAAGCCTAGGAAGTGCCGCATCACTCGTCGTGACCCTGTGGGCCCGTCCCACAGGGCACACGATGCCGAGGCTGATCCGCATTTCCGCGCAACACAGGAGACAGCATCATGGCCCTCAGCGCATCCGGAATCGGCTCCGGGCTGGACGTCGACGGTATCGTCTCGCAGCTCATGGCGGTGGAGAGCCGTCCGCTGACGGTACTGGCCCAGCGCGAGGCCGGCGTGCAGGCCAAGATCTCGGCCTTCGGCACGATGACCAGCCTGGTCGCCAGCCTCCAGACGGCTGCCGGCAACCTCAACAAGCCGGCAATTTTTGCCACCACCAAGGCCACCCCCGGCACGAACGCCGGATACACGGCAACGACCAGCACCGGCGCCCAGCCGGGCACCTATTCCATCGACGTCCTGCAGCTCGCCGCCAGCCAGCGCGTGGCGGTTTCGGCCGAGACCTTCGCGCAGGACGACGACCGGATCGCCGCCGGCACGCTGACCATCGGCTTCGGGTCGGCCGACGCGCTGGCCGACGGGGAAGCCGAGACCACCCACACGCTGGAATTCGCCGGCGGCACGCTGCGCGACCTGCGCGACGCCATCAACGACGCGAAACTCGGTGTGACCGCCAACATCGTCGACGACGGCACGACGCGGCGGCTGGTGTTCAGTGGCGCCGCGACCGGCGCCGCGCAGGCCTTCACGCTCCAGGGCCTGGGCCTGGACTTCTCCCCCTCCGACCCGGGCGACGAGAACGACGCCGTATACCTCCTGCAGGCCGCCGGGGACGCCGTACTGAAAGTCGACGGCCTGACCATCACGCGTTCGAGCAACGTCATCGAGGACGTCATCGAAGGCGTCAGGCTCGAACTGACGACCGCCGGCGGCGGCCCCGTGACGATGAAGGTCACGGCCGACCACGCCAGCGCCCGCTCGGCCATCGAGGCGTTCGTCAACGCCTACAATTCGGCCGTGAACGGCCTGGCCAACCTGACCCACTTCAACACCGAGACGCGCCAGGGCTCGGTGCTCACCGGCGACTCCACCGCACGCGCCGTGCAGGCACAGCTGCGCAGCGTCGTCGGCGCCACCTTCCGCGGCCTGGGCGGCGTGGAACGGCTGCCGGATCTCGGCATCACCTTCCAGCTCGACGGCACGCTGAGCATCGACAGCGCCAAACTCAATGCCGCGCTCGCGGACCCCGAACTCGACGTCGCCGCCTTCTTCACCGGCAGGGACGGCACCAAGGGCTTCGCCGGGCAGGTCGCCGACTCGCTCGGCCGGCTCATCGGTTCGGAAGGCCTGATCACCGGCCGCACCGCGGGCCTGAAGTCGACCGTGACCGACCTGCAGTCGCGCGCCCAGGCGCTGACGCTGCGGCTCGAGAACATCGAGAAACGCTACCGGGCGCAGTTCGCGGCGCTCGACGTGCTGATCGCCAACATGACGCAGACCAGCACCTACCTGCAGCAGCAACTGGCCAACCTGCCCGGCGCAGGCGGCCGCTGAGGACGACACGATGTTTGGAACCCAACGCAACCGGGCCTCGGCCTATGCCTCCGTCCAGGTCGAGACTGGCGTCAGCGCCGCCGACCCGCACAAGCTCATCACGATGCTGTTCGACGGCGCCATCCTCGCGCTGACGCGTGCCGACGCCGCGCTCAAGGCCGAGAAGGTCGCCGAGAAAGGCGAAGCCCTCTCCAAGGCCATCCGCATCATCGACGGCGGGCTCAAGGCCAGCCTCGACCAGAGCGCCGGCGGCGAGCTGGCCGCGCGCCTGGCGGCGCTGTATGACTACATGTGCGAGCGCCTCGTGTACGCCAACGCCCACAACAGCACCGCCGCGATCGCCGAGGTCAACGGCCTGCTCACCGGCCTGCGCGAATCGTGGCTCGGCATCGAACCGAAGAAGAACGCCACCACCGTCTGAGGTACGCCCATGCCCGACACGCAAGCCCTCTACGAAACACTCGGCCGCGTCTCGGCGGACATGGTCGAGGCCGCCCGCGCCAACGACTGGGACCGCCTGACCGAGCTCGACCGCCAGATGACGGCCGCGCGCGAGGCCCTCGCTCGCCAGCCCGAATCCGGCACGCCGGACGACGCCACGCTGCTGCGACGTGCCGCGCTGATCACGACCATTCTCGAGAACAACCGCGAGGTGCGCCGCCACGTCGATCCGTGGATGGCCAGCGCGCGCCGGCTGCTCACCAGCGGTGAGCGCGAGCGCAGCGTCCGCGCCGCCTACGGCGTCGCGCCGCGCTGAACGCCGCCACGCGGCCGGGAGAAGCCACCGTGATCCCCAGCGATCTCGCCTCCCGACTGCGCATGCTCGCCGAGGCGAGCTTCTTCGACAGCGAGCCGCCCGTCCAGGGCACGGCCCGCGTCCGCGAGATCCAGTCGCGGCTGCCGCAGCTCATGCCGGGCCAGCAGTTCACGGCCCACATCACCCGCGCGCTGCCCGACAACACCTTCCAGGCCGTCGTCGCCGGGCGTGAATACACGCTGGCGCTGAACCAGTCGGCCAAGCCCGGCGACACGCTGGAGCTGGTCGTCACGCGCCAGGCCGCCGGCACCGTGTTCGCCCGCCCGGTCGGCGAGGCTCCGCCCGGTGCGGCCGACGGCGCCCGCCCCAGCCTCAGCGCCACCGGACGGCTCATCAGCTTCCTGCTCACGGGCCAGCCCGCGCCGCTGCCGGCCGCGCTGGCCGGCGGCAGGCCGCTGCTCGATGCCCCGCCCGCCAGCGGCGCACAGCTTGCGCCGCTGCTGCGGCAGGCGCTGTCGCAGAGCGGACTGTTCTACGAGAGCCACCAGTCGCAGTGGCTCGCCGGCAAGGTCAGCACCGAGGCGCTGCGCGGCGAACCGCAGGGCCAGCACCCGCCGCTGCGCGCACCCGCCGGATCCGGCAACGAGACCGCCGCCGCCCCGCGCGTCGGCGCCAGCCCCATGCCCGGCGCCGGCGCGCCCGCGTCCGGAGCCGAGGCACGCGCCGACCGCGCGCCGGAGGCCGTGCACCCGGCGCGCGTGCCGGTGGTGGCCGAACGGCTGATGCCGGTCGTGCACCAGCAGCTCGACGCGATGGCCACGCAGCAGTACGTGCTGCTCGGCCAGGCCTGGCCCGGCCAGCATTTCGAGTGGACCGTCGATGACCCCCGGGGCGAAGGCCGCGAGGGCGCCGAGGCCGAGGAGCAGGACTGGAACTCCACACTGCGGCTCGTGATGCCCCGGCTCGGCGAACTGGAGGCACGGCTGCACCTGACCGCCGCCGGCGTCGCGATCCGGCTGATCGCCGGCGACGAGGCCACCGCCGCGCTGCTGGCCGAGGGCCGTGAGCGCCTCGACGAGGCCCTGGCGGCCGCCGCCGTACCGCTCACCGGCTTCGTCAGCGAGACCCGCGCGCGCGACGACGCCACCGAAGCGGCACCGGCCGGGGAGCGCTAGCATGGATGCGCCGCGCGGCGAGGCCGTCGCCCTGACCTACTCCGCCGGAGACAGCGCCCCGCGCGTCGTCGCGAAGGGCCGCGGCCTGATCGCGCAGGAGATCATCGAGCGCGCCCGCGAGGCCGGCGTGTACGTGCATGAGTCACCCGAGCTCGTGAGCCTGCTGATGCAGGTCGATCTCGACGCACGCATCCCGCCCCAGCTGTACGTCGCCGTGGCCGAGCTGCTGGCATGGCTGTACTCGCTCGAACGCGGCGCCGGTGCCTCGCCGCGCCCTGCGGCAGCGCAGCCAAGCCCCCTGCCCGGCAAAACGGGCTGATAGAATCCAACGCAGCCACCACCGACCACCCAGCGACGCCGCGCGGAATGTCCGATCACGAAGAATCCAGCGCCCCCATCGGGCTGCTGAACCCCGAGCACTACGCCGATTTCCAGATCCGCAACGAAAGCGAAATCATGCTCATGCTGCGCCGCATGCGTGACCAGCGCGTGCTGATCAACGTCTTCATCGACGGCGGCCCGCATCGCTTCGTCAGCGCCGTGCTGGACGCCGGTGCACGCGGCGTCGTGTTCGACGCGCCGGCCGATGAGCGGCTGGGCCGCCACGCCGGCGGCGCCGAAGTGCTGACCGTCTCCGCCCAGCTCGACGGCGTGCGCATCCAGTTCGACGTGCCGGGCGCCAAGGCCGTGCTGTTCGAGAAGCTGCCCGCGCTGCACGCGCCGCTGCCGCGCAGCGTGATCCGTCTGCAGCGCCGCGACACCTACCGCCTCGCCGTGCCGCTGCACAACCCGGTCGGCTGCACCGTGCACTACCAGCCCCGCACACCGGAGGGCGCCGGGCCGGATGCGCCGCCGCCCGAGCCCATCGTCGAGACGCCGCGCGTCGTGGACATCAGCATGGAAGGCCTGGGTCTGGTGTTCAACGACCCGCAGATCCCGCTGTCGATCGGCATGGACCTGCCCGGCACCAAGATCACGCTGCCGGACTCCGAGAGCACGCAGCTGCTTCTGCGCGTGCGCAACCTGCACCACAGCACGACGCCGCAGGGCGGCCGCGCCGTGCGTGCCGGCTGCCAGATGATCGACGTGCCGTCGCGCTTCACGCAGCTGATCCAGCGCTACATCTTCAAGGTCGAACGCGAACGCCGGCTGATGGAAGCCGACCGCGACTGAACGCGCTCGGCCGATCCCGGAAACGAAAAAACCGCCGTAAGGCGGTTTTCGGTCCGGGCGGGCGTCACGCTCACATCGGCATGTTCATGATGTCCTGGTAGGCGGACACCAGCCGGTTTCGCACCTGCACCATCTGCTGGAACGACAGGCTGGCCTTCTGCAGGTTGACCATCACGTCCTGCAGGTTGGCTTCGGGATTGCCGGCGGTGAATTCCTGCGCCATCGCCCGCGCCTCCTGCTGCGCGGAGCTGACGTCCTGGAGCGCCGACTGCAGCACCTGCGCGAAATCGACCCCGCCCTCGCCGGTCGCCGGCTGGACGGAATTCGACCCCGCCGCCTTCGCGGTGGAGCGCAGTTCGCCGATCAGTTGTTCGATGCCGCGTGTATCCATGTGCCCCTACCTCTCGACGGGACGTGACCTGAGACAGTCTAGCAGAGCAATCCGCGTGCCAAAAGGCGCGCACGCGGACGCGCGCCCCGTTCTCCGTTGACGGCCGGCCGGGTCCGTGGCTTGAGCCGCGCCCCTACACATCGTAGCCCTCCTGCCGGTATTGCTGGAGCTTGTAGCGCAGCGTGCGCTCGGAGATGCCCAGCCGTTCGACGGCGAGCTTGCGCGAGCCGTTGACCTCACGCAGCGTCGCGAGGATGTGCTCGCGCTCCAGATCCTTCATGTTGTCCGGCCGCGCCGGTGCCACGGCGGCAAGGCTTGCCGGCGGTGCGGCAGCGGCCGCCGGTGGCGGCAGGCCGGAGGCGGCGTCAGGCAAGCACAGCGCCAGCGTGGCGGCGTCGACGGCATCGCCCGGCGCGAGGATCAGCGCGCGCTGCATGGTGTTTTCGAGTTCGCGCACGTTGCCGGGCCAGGCATGGGCCTGCAGCAGCGCCTCGGCGCCGGCGTCCAGGCGTGCGGTGCGGCGCATCGCCGCGGCGTGGCGGGCGAGGAAGTGGCGCGCCAGCGGCAGGATGTCGCCCGGGCGCTCGCGCAGCGGCGGGATCTGCAGCGGAAAGACGTTGAGGCGGTAGAACAGATCCTCGCGAAAGCGGCCGGCGGCGACCTCGGCCGGCATGTCGCGGTTGCTGGTCGCGAGCACGCGGATGTCGAGCGCGATGGCCTTGCGCCCGCCCACGCGCTCGACCTCGCGCTCCTGCAGCACGCGCAGCAGCTTGGCCTGCAGCGCCAGCGGCATCTCGGATATCTCGTCGAGCAGCAGCGTGCCGCCCTGTGCCTGCTCGAACTTGCCCGCCTGCGAGACCTGGGCGCCGGTGAACGAGCCCTTCTCGTAGCCGAACAGCGTGGCCTCGAGCAGGTTCTCGGGAATCGCGGCGCAGTTGATCGCGACGAAGGGCCGGCCGGCGCGCGGCGAGTGCGCGTGAATGTAGTGCGCGAAGACCTCCTTGCCGGTGCCGGACTCGCCGTTGAGCAGCACCGTGGCGTCGGAGGCCGCGACGCGCGAAGCCATCTGCAGCAGCTGGCGCGTGCGCGGATCGCCCGCAACGACCTCGTCGCCGGAGACCGGCGGCGAGGCATAACGGCGCACGTGGCCGAGCAGCGCCTCGGGCTCGAAGGGCTTCATCAGGAAGTCGCAGGCGCCGCCGCGCATCGCGGCCACGGCCTTCTCGACGTCGCCGTAGGCGGTCATCAACAGCACCGGCATCTGCGGCAGGCGTGCACGGATCGCGCCGAGCAGCTGAAGGCCGTCCATGGGCTGCATGCGCAGGTCGCTGATGACGAGGTTGAACGGCTCGCGCTCGAGTGCCTCGAGCGCGGCGGGGCCGCCATCGACGCCGGTGACGTGATGGCCGGCCAGTTCCAGCGTCATGCACACGGCGTCGCGCAGGGCAGCGTCATCCTCGACGACGAGCAGGCGGATGGCGGATTCACTCATGCGGGGGGACTTCCTGAACGGGTTCGGGGCCGGACGCGACGGGCAGCACCAGCGTGAAGGTGGCGCCGTGGCCGGGCTCGGAATCGAGGGCGATGTCGCCGCCGTGGGCGCGCGCCACGCCGCGGGCGATGGCGAGCCCCAGACCCGTGCCTTCGGCGCGGGTGGTGAAGAAGGGCTCGAAGATGCGGGCCTGTTCGGCCGGCGCGATGCCGGGGCCGTCGTCGGCGACCGAGAACAGCACGTGCTCGTCGCGCGTGCGGACATCCACCCGCACGTGCCCGCCCTCGCCGGCCGCCTGCAGCGCGTTCTCCATCAGGTTGGTCAGCGCGCCGGCGAGCGCCTTCCGGTCACCTGCCAGCGTCAGCGCGCCGCAGTCGCAGCGTGTCTCGAACGCGACCTGCCGCGCGCGCGCCACCGGCTCCAGTGTGTGGGCGAGCTCGCGTACCAGCTCGCACACCTCGAAGTGCTGGCGACCGAGCTGGTCGCCGCGTGCGAAGCGCAGCATGTCGCCGATCAGGCGTTCCAGGTGGCGCAGGCGCTCGATCGCGCGCTCGCCGACGCGCTCGCGATCGGCGGCGGGCAGTTCGGGCTTGCGCAGGCTGGACGTATACAGGAGCGCGGCCGACAGCGGCGTGCGCAGCTGGTGCGCGAGGCCGGCGACCATCTCGCCCATCGCCGCGAGGCGTTCGTTGCGTTCGGCGTGCAGACGCATGCGGTGCGCCTCGGTGACGTCGTGCAGCAGCACGATGTGTTCCTCGCCGGAATCGACCGTGGCCTCGGACAGCGCCAGCCGGCGCGCCCGCGCGCCCTCGCCGGCGGACACCTCGCCCGGCGTGTCGGTGCGCTCGAAGCAGGCCGCGATGACGCCCCAGTCCATACCCTCGCAGCCGTCGCCAAGCAGTTCGCGCGCGGCGCGGTTGAGCTGCACGATGCGCCGGTCACGGTCGAGCACGACCACGCCGGCCGGCAGCGCGCCCATCAGCACGTTCATGCGTTCGGTCAGCTGCGCGACCTGGCCCTGCAGCGCGTTGTAGGCGCCGGACAGTTCCTCGGACGCGCGCGCGAACAGCGTGAACGCCTCCGCCAGCTGCGCGGCGTCCAGGCGCTGCGTGGCGGCGGAAGTGGGCACGGAGGTGTCGGCGGGCTCTTTCACGGCTGGCAGAGTACGGGCTCGGTGGCCTATGGTAACCGGCAAACA
>Ga0207868_1001944_pt1 | contig 13175 bp, 8 predicted proteins | sample Passage237B_FD_187370 | JGI IMG/M metagenome (GOLD analysis project Ga0207868, IMG submission 187370) | Cellulose adapted compost microbial communities from Newby Island Compost Facility, Milpitas, CA, USA - Passage2 37B (SPAdes) (version 3) ... | reverse complement strand
TTGGCCAGCGTCGGAAAAAGATCGGTCGAATTCAGTACCGAGACACTATCCGTGGCACCTGCGCGCACCTGGCCGGGCCAACGGACAATGAAAGGCATGCGGATACCGCCCTCGTACAACGATAGCTTCGTGCCGCGAAGCCCACCGTTGCGACTGCCTTTGAAACTCGGCAGTGCGCCGTTGTCACTGGTGAAAATCACCAACGTATGCTCAGCGATACCCAATTCGCTTAACCCGTCGAAGAGTCTGCCCATCTGTTTGTCAAACTCAGCCAATACCAGTTTGAAAGCGGCCTCCTCCCTAGGACTCATCGGAAACTGGCTTGATTGCCGCTGGTTTTCGGCGGGGACCCACGGATCATGCATATCATCCGGCCAAAGATTGACAAAGCAGGGCGTACCCCGATGCCGTCGCAAAAAGCCAAGCGTCTTATCCACAAAATATGCGGTTCTATCCCAACGCTTTATGCTATCCTGGTCAGACCATATCCAGTCTGTGGCGGTCAGCAAAGGATCCGGCTCAGGGCTCTCATACGTACTGGCATGCTCGTCAAACCCATATTTTTCAAACTTTGGGGCATTTTTGATATCCCGTCCACCCCCCATATGCCATTTCCCGAAATGCCCGGTCACGTAGCCGGCGCTTTTCAATACCTTGGCGATGGATGGCGCATGTACGTTAAGGTAATTGGCCTGCTCGGCCAGTTCGTTGCTGCGCCTATTGCTGAGAAAGGTAGTAAAATTCCATTCGGCTGGAAACATGCCGGTCAGTATACTCGCGCGGGAAGGGCTACAAATCGGAGAAGCACTGTAGTACTGTGTAAATAAGGTACCTTCCGCGGCAAAGCGATCAAGCCGGGGCGTTGGAACAAAATCTCCGCCGAATGCCCCAATGTCGCTGAATCCCATATCGTCGGTCAGGATAACAATGATGTTTGGCTGTTCCTGGCCCAAAGAAGCGGAAGTTCGCAGCAACAGCCCAAACAAAAACATACTGCTGATGATGGTTTTCATAACGATGGTTTTCACAGTTTTGGTACCGACCTGCCCGGCTTTTCAGCGATGGCGTTCCCATACCTAATGGTTAATAATTGCCCTGACTACAAACGTAAATCAGAATATCACCACAAAACCACGGTATATTATCACTTTGTGGTCAAATTATACCGTTGAAAAAACACAAATAGCCGTTACGTGCCATTAATGGCGCGTAACGGTTAAAAGCAATACTTTTTGCTTATCGTAATTGAATCACCTGTGAATAAATCGCTTGGTCCTTACCCGCAGGACGTAATCCAACACGGGCAAACAATGCTCTTCCCGATTTAAAGTCGGCATTGTTGGTGAGGTCAAGTGCCTCGGTAATCGTGCTTCCAGCAGTAACATCATTGATGTCGAGCCGAGCCGTATACGACACATCGTCGACGAAGGATGTTTTACCCACTAGAATCATTACATAATCGATGTCGCGACCACCGGCTACTTCGTTAATCTGGAAGGAGGCATTAGCGTTGTTGCCATTCAGTGACAATTGAACGTTCGACAACGTATAGAATGGTGTAACTTCTTTATCTACATTTGCCGTACCTTTCACGTTAATCACCGTTGTATCACGGTCGTTTACCCAAGGACCGTTGTTATCTCGAGTGACTAATTTGTACTCACCGTCGAATACTTTTGCTTCAAAAGTGCCATCCTGCCCAACATATACCGGAATGGGATTCCGCAATTCATAGCCGTCTTGGTATAATTGAAGTTGCACGGCCTCACCGGTACCACGAACCCCTACCGGTTCGCCATTATAGACTACCCGTCCAAGTATTTTGGACTCCGGCGCGTCATAATTATCCAGTCCGCAACTGCTTACCGCCACGATTGCGGGAAGCAACAACATATTCACGTATTTTTTCATTGCTGTAATCATTAAGGTTATTGAAATGGATTCAATACAATTTTCGGATTTGCATTCTGCCAACCCAATTCGATGAAATTATAATAATTTCTTAACTCAAAAAAGCGAGGATGCAGCGAATTACTAAACACCAATCTATCGAATACATACTTACCATCATTCGGTGTTCCTGGTGCAACCACCAGATAAGGAAACAACGCAAACTGTTGAGCCGTCGGACTGTTAATCACACCGTTCCAAACAATATGTGCCAATCGCCAACGTTTCAAATCCCAATACCGGTGATTTTCGAATGCAAACTCTACTCTACGTTCGCGTACGATGTCGTCCAATGTCACACTCGTTAGTGGTTGTATGCCGGCACGCTCGCGTATTTGATTAATATAACCGACGGCCACAGAACCTTGCCCGAGTTCCATCGCCGCTTCTGCGGCAATCAACACCGCTTCCGCAAACCGAAAGCGTGGAAACCACATATCGCTATTACGCCCGCGGGTGGATGCTCCCGGGGTTTCATCCAAAAATTTTCGGAAGAAAAAGCCGGTCTTATTGATATATTGCTCATTGGAGCGATTCGGTCCGTTTGGAGACGTAACTAAACGCCCTGCATTATCCCGTTCACCCGGTTGCCCCGTAATGGTTTGCCAAACGCCGTTATTCCACACTTTTTGACCTGCCTGTAGTTCCACCGGTGTTCCCTTAAATACTGCATTGGGCAAAATCACCGACCCAGCCAGACGGGCATCCTTATTGGCAAATGCGTCCAACGGATTGTCATAGAAGATATAATTACCTTGATTATCTCGAATATGAATTTCTCCATTCCGATTATCGGCATATTCAAATGCCTCCACTAAGTTTAGAATGGGGCCGGCGTATGCACGATCGATGTCCTCTGCATGGGAGCCAGGGATATTTCTCGTTGTAAAAGCAACTTGCTGACCTGTACCGGGATAACCATGGTCCCTAGCCCAGATTACTTCCTTGTTGTTATCCTTTACACTGAGGGCTTCGTAGAAATTACGTTCCAAATCGTCCGGCTTATTGAGTTGCAGTTCATAGGGACTGTCATTGATGACTTCCTGCGCTGCAGCCAATGCTGTCTCGTAGTACCCATTCGCTAGATTCGCAGGTATCCCGACCTCACCTCCAGGAGTTTGGATTGGGCTTGGCATCTTATTGTTATAATTAGCGATGGAGCCGGCATATATAGCAGCCCTGGCCTTCAGCATTAACGCCGCCCATTTATTTGCGCGAGCAGCATTAGTGTTTGTTTCTATGGGCAGCATGACTGCAATTTCATTACATTCGGAAATGATGTAATCATAAAGTTCTGCCTCTGTAGACCGTGGGTATTGTAACGTTGTAACGTCCATGCCACTTGCATATTCAAATACCTCATCACCTACTATGGGCATGCCTCCCAGTCCTCTGCACATGTTGAAATATGTCCACGCCCGCAAAAAACGCACCTCACCTTCATATATACGTCTTTCCGTTTCATCGAGTACGGTGGTGTTCCGCAACCCTTGCAAAAACTGATTGAAGTTGCGGACGAGTGCATAATCATATACCCGCCACAACGCATTGCCGAAATTTTGGATATTATCCGGCCCGCCATCTGACTTTCCTGCTTCGTCCAATATGGTATACTGATAATCATCAGCAATATGCTGACCCCACGTAACCCTACCATAGAAATTTGCCAATACCGACCGGATCATTACCGGATCTCCGAAAACCTGTTCTTCTGTCAGGATCTGATCGGGCTCTCGTTCAAGGAAGTCGGAACAACTGCTGGTGCACAGCAACCCGGTCGCCAAAACAATCGCTTTGAACATGGATATGCTTGACTTTTTCATAATGCTTTCTTTTTATACTATTTAACATGTTAAAACCTCACGTTGATACCAAAATTCATGATTCGCATGGTAGGGTATCCCAACCCGTTGGTAGCGTCCATTTCTGGATCGATACCAATCAAGTTGGTAAGGGTGACTAAATTCTGTCCAGAAAAATACACCCTTACTCCGGTGATGGACAGTGGTTCCAAAATACGGTTGGGAAGCGAGTAGCCAAGGTCTAGGTTACGGAGTTTGATGTACCGGATATTTTGCTTCCAGAAGGTACTGTTCCAATAGTTGCTGTGTGCACTGTTACCAATCAGTAGCATCGGGTACTTGCCAGGAATCAACTCGCTGTTGGCATCCCAGATATCGGATAGCTTCCACGCATCATCGAAATAATATTGCGGATTGTTACCCCCATCGTGGAAGGGGTTACGCATTTCCCATTCTTTATAGAACGTGTACATCCCGCCTCCCGAAAAATCCAAGGCCAAATCGAAGTTCTTATAGCCAAACGAGAAATTCAATCCAAAGTTCAATACCGGAGTGGACCCTTGACGGTAGCCAATCGGCCGTTCGTCCAGTCCGTTAATCACCCCATCTCCATTTTGATCGACATACTTCACGTCGCCCGGGCGTAACGTCCGATTACCTTGGCGGTCGTTGTCTACCGGCCAGTTGGCAATTTCCTCCCAGCTTTGGAATTGGCCGTCTGCTTCAAGTCCCCAATTCAGGTAACCGTACCGTTGAACAAGCGAATTCCGGTATTTGTCCCAAGAATTGCTGAAACGCGGTTTGTAACGATCCCAATCGTAGAAACGAGAGTATGTCACATTCCCAGCCAGTGAGTACGTCAACTCACCGGCGCGGTCACTCCACCGAACCACAGCTTCGTACCCACGGTGCATATCGGAATTGAGGTTCTCGTTAGGCAAGCTAAAACCAACCTCGCTCGGCAACAATACATCGTAACGCGCTGCCGGAAGCCCCATACGCTTCCTTTGGAAAATTTCCACGGTGGTGGTCAGCCGGTTTCGCAGAAACGCGGCGTCCAACCCGATGTTGGCTATCTCCGCGCGCAACCACGAAAGCGTGGTTACAGGAAGACCGCGAGGTTGGGTGCCTAACACATACTCTCCGTCGATATAAGCTCCACCCACTTGATAGTTATAACCCGCCATGTAATCAAACGGCGCATAACCCAGTTGTCCCGTGTCGTCATCGCCCACCAAGCCAAATGATCCCCTAATTTTCAAGTCACCGACTACGTTTCCAACCTTGCTACCTTGCCAAAACTTCTCCTGTGAAATGCGCCATCCGACAGACGCCGCAGGAAAGAAACCCCAACGATCGTTTGGCGGGAATTTCCACGAGCCGTCGTAGCGACCGATTAATTCCAGCAAGTATTTCCCAGCATAGTCATAGTTGATTTTGCCTAGGTAACCTAGGCGCGCTTGCGTATTGTTTCCAACGTCTTCGTAGCGATCGGCATTGTGGAAATAGATAAGGTTTAATGCATTTGCGTCAGGAATGGAATGTATCCAGGTGGTCGGCTCATTGCGGAGGATGGTCTCGAGACCGCCGACTGCAGCAATATTATGGTTTCCAAATGCCTTGGTATAATTCAACTGCACATTGGACGTCATTTCCTCTACGTGGCCCATCCGGCGCTCACGCCACGGATTATTGTTTTCGAAGATGACCGGGTAAGTATCTGTGGCCTCATCATACCCGTACAGTTTATAGGTATATTCGTGATTGTCCAGTCGCTGGTTGGCATAATAATAACCCACTAATGCTTTAGCGGTAAGCCCATCAATAAGGTTGTATTCAGCGTCGAAATTCAGTTGGCTAACACGCCAGGTGTTCTGCATTTTACCCGACAGTTCATAATTCAGCCACCCGAAATTCGTTCCCGGATCATTCGATGTCAATGTCGGATAGTCAGGATTGTCGTTTGCAAACGGACGTACCGTCGGTAAGTTTCGATAAGTTCCAAAACGAGGCAGCCACAGGTCATCTCCACCCGGTACACCAGGATTCGTTTTCTGTTCATGACGTGCGTTGTAGCTAGCCCCTACCCGGAAACGATCGGAAATATTCGCCGTAATGTTCATCTGGACGTTAGTCCGTTTGAACCCTCCATAATTCACGATTACATCATTCTGGTTGAGATGCCCCAAACTGAAGTAATAATTGATTTTGTCGGATCCGCCCGATACATTGGCATTCAGGTAAACCTGGGGTGAGGTTTCCCAAATGTAATCGTACCAATCGAAGGGTACATAACCTTTTTCCGTCCCTTGCCTCCATTTCTCCAAATCTTCAGCGGAGTACCTATAGTTGCTTACGCCTTGTACGGTTTCTGATTGGATGTAGTTTTGTACATAAGTAGCCGCATCCGCAGGCCTGGCAAACGTCGAAAGGTTTTGGAATCCATAGTTGGATGTTAAACTGATGGTATTTTTGGTGTTGCGTCTGCCTCGCTTGGTCGTGACGACGACGACACCGTTCGCTGCACGCACACCATAGATGGCAGCTGATGCGTCTTTAAGAATAGAAATCGACTCAATATCATTGAAATCCAAGTTATTGAACTGACCGGCGTCTTTCTGAACCCCGTCGATTACGTACAATGGATTCCCCATGTTACGAATCTGAAGCTGAGTCGTCGAACCGGGTCGCCCATCCGTTTGTCGGAAGTTCAACCCAGGAATCTTGCCTACCAACGCTCCTGAAGTAGTCGAAGCCAGCGAACGGCTGATGTCGTCCGCGTTAATGGTAGAGATAGCACCGGTCAACGTCTCTTTCTTTTGCGCCAAACCGAAACCGGTGACGACGACCTCTTCCAGCGACTCAGCAGAAGGCGTTAGGTTAATAGCGACCGTCCGCTGTGTTACACCTACCGCAACCCGGGCATCATCATACCCGAGGAAGTAGACCAAAATGGAGTCGGTACCCGAAGCCACCTCGATGGAGAATGTTCCATCCGACCCGGTGGAGGTGGTTCGCTGGCTACTCAATGCCCTGACGGTAGCCCCATTGATCGGTGTTTGATCAACCGCATCCCGCACCGTCCCTGTAATGGGCCGGGTTTGGGCCATTGCTATGGATAGTCCCACACACCATAGCAATGCTACAAGTAAAGATTTACTCATAATTCTGTTGTTTTGTTTTAAATTGTTTATAACTGCATTAATTATCCTGCATACGAATGATTATCATTTGCTAGGCAAATGACCCACACCTTCAGGAACAGGTGGCAAGCTTTTGGAAAACTGCAAAAAAGACTATCTTAGCAACTTCAAGCCGAATCCTGGCGCATCGGGCGGAATCAGGTTTCCGTCTTTAATCCGGTAGGCGCTGAGGTCTACATCTTCGGAAGTGCTGGTGACCCCCTCAATGGTCACGGTATTGCCCAGACCTCCGGCCAGATGCGCAGTATAATAGGATTTAAGGAGCGAACCCCATGCGTGGGGGGATGCTTGTACACCGTATTGAATCAGCGTTGGCATGAGCTTGCGCCAATTCGTGAAGCCTAGTCCCTCGATGTCACTGATGTGCACATCCATGAGTTTCTGCCGCATCAGTTCGTCGAGCAATGCAGGGTCTGGGTCGGCTTCGCCTTCGGCGAGCAGGCTGCGTACGTTGGCCTTGGACATCCAATCCCGCAACTTCCGATAATCGTCGATCGTTTCATGGAAGGGTTCTTCGATCCAGAACAGCGGGATGTTTCCTATGCCGGTGAGGTATTCCGTGAATTCGTTGAACGTAAAGCCGTTATTGCCATCCACTAAGATGTCGCAGTCTGGAAAAGCCTGCGCTACCGCCTTCGTCACCTCGATGTCACGGGCTAGACCGGCTTTCTGTGACATCCAGCGGTTGCCCCGGCCGATTTTCAGTTTGAACTGCCGATATCCGTATTCATAATCATAACGGCAGTTTGCCAGTACTTTATCAATACCTCCAGGTGCATAAGCAGGCTCCAAATCATCGAAGTAAATCATGCCGCTGTAGTACTTCGTGGTAAATGGTTTATCACGTCCCAGCAATGCATATACCGGTTTATTTAATGCGACCCCAGCAAGGTCGTGCAAGGCGATGTCGAAGGGTAGGTAGCGGTCGTCCGTAATTCCTACATCGACCTTGAATACCTCCGACAACTTCTTTCCGACCAATTCCGTAACGATACGCTGTGCGCCGTCACGGCCACCCCGTAAGGAAGCCCAGCCTTTTGCACCCTTATCCGTGGTAATGATGCATATGCCAATCCGCGGTCCGAAACCATGTACATCGAGCCGGGCATTTTTTCCTACGAATCGTGGATATTGCAGGCGTATATCGTCAAACGTCACCGATTGAATCGTATGGTAAGCAAGCTCCTCTTGCATACGTACGTCCGGCCCACCATGGAACAATCCAGCAACCGATGTTTTGGACGCCAGGCCAAAGGCCACGCTCGCATTCATCGCGTAAATAAATTCTCTTCTTTTCATGACTTGGTCGTTTTAATAGTTGGTTTGTACTGTCTTTATTGGCTCCTTAATAGGCTAATGGATACTGTCCGGGGCATCTTCAAGTACCACCGGCCGGTACCCTCCTTTCGACCGGAAGTAGATAACGAGCCCCAGAAAAAACAGGAACATGAACACCGGCAGGATCGATACCGTAGACAAGGCCGATTTCTTGGCTTCGTTTTCTACATCGGCAATGACGCCCAATGTCTCGGTGTCTGCCCTGGAAAGTTTGTCCTGGTTCAACGCTTTATATTCCCCGAAGATGCTGCGCTTCACCTCGGTCACGTATTCCCCGTGGTAGGTGGTATGGTGCTGCAAATCGTACGCTTGTAGCTTCGTATCGATTTTGCCATCCTGCACAGCCCCAAGGAAAACCGCACCGATGATGCCCACGCCCAATTGCCCGACCGCACTGGTGATGTTCAGCGCCAACGCACCCCCTTTTGGAAATTGCTCGGATACGACGCCCAGCATCGTACCCCACAGGTAGGTCTTGCCCAGCGCATAGAATGCGGCGGCCAACAGGATAGCTGCCCCTGTCGAAAACGAAAGCCACTGTAGGCCGATGGCAGATACCAACGCGCTAATCGCTAGGATGCCCAATGGCGAAATGCGCTTCGTCACCACGCCCGTATATAACCTGAGGACGGTCATGATGATGGCGGTAAATACCAATACCCACCCGCCCTGGAAGCCGAGTTTCTGCATCTCCGGCGTCATGAGGTCAGTAATCCAGCTATCCGTGCCCAGTTCCATGGTGGCCAAAGGCACCATGACAAGCAGCAGTAATACGAAAAGTGGCCTGCCCCATGTCTTCAGGTAAAACCCGACGAAAGCAACCACCGCGACAATGATGCCTATGCTGACGGGCGTGCCCCACCCCAACAGGTTACCCAGTTCGAAAGCGCATAGGCTGGTGATGATGAGGAAACCCAGCACACCCACTTCCCGGAGCATGTCTACATACTTGACCCCTGCCTTTACCCGTTCGTTGACCGGAAAGCGCTCGTTGAAAATCAACGCACCATAAGCAATGGTCGGCAGCAGGATAAACAGCATCATGATCTTCCAATCGACCTGGAAATGGATCAGCGTGATGCCGAATAGACCGGCCACCGCGATACCCATCGGCCAACCGGCATGGAGGATGTTCAGCCACTTGGTCTTTTCTCGTGGATACATGCTGGCCACCACGGGATTAATCACCGCCTCGGCAGCCCCGTTGCCCAATGCGAACAGGAAAGTGCCGAAATAGAGCATCCAGTAGCCGTCGGCAAAAATGGTCAGCAACACGGAGGCTGCATGGCAGATAAAGGCAAAAATCATGGATTTCTTGTATCCAATCTTGTCGATGACCAAGCTGAACAGCACGATGCTCAAGGCAAAGGGCCAGAAACTGACCCCGAAAATCTGGCCTTGCTGGGTCTTGCTCAAATCAAAGCGGACACCCCATTCGTGCATCAGGTACGAACGGAACACGAATCCGAATGCGGACGCGACCAGTACAATGAAACATCCCCAAAAAAGCCGCTTGCTGGGCGCTTCAGGATGTCGGGCGACATGTATAGTTGTGGAGTTCATAAGTTAAGTAGATATGCAAAAAACAGTCTTCAGGAAAGCGAATCCTTCCTCGGCGAGTTCATCCGCACTGCCGGCCAACGGCCGCCATATGCTGGCTGCCCTGGCCAGCTCTTTTGAAGGTGCCCCGAACGTTTCGATGACCAAGCTCCCCGCATAGCCGATCGCTTGAAGGGCATCGCGGATGCCGATCCAGTCGAGGTGGCCCGTCCCCGGCGTACCCCGATCGTTTTCGTTGGCCTGTACATGGACCAATCGGTCGCCCAATTTGCGGATGCTTGCGGGGATATCCTTTTCTTCGATATTGCTGTGGAACGTGTCCAGCAGGATCTTCAGCCGGTCGCTGCCCACCTCATCCACTAGGGAAATCGCTTGGTCAACGGTATTGATCATGTCGGTTTCAAAACGATTTAGCGGTTCCAACGCCAACGTCACCCCTAGTGCTTCTGCACGCCGGGCGGCTTGGTGCAGGTGCTCGAGGCACCATTGGCGCTCCTGCTGCTTTTGTGCCTCGGAGACCAATCGTGTCTTGCCCACCGCCGAGTAAAGCGGCCCCCCGAAAACAGGGCTTTCCACTTCGCTCGCCAGCTCGAGGCAGTCGATGATATAGGAAAGCCCGTTTGCCCGGATTTCAGGCCGTTCGCTGGAAATATCCCGGTCCATACCGAACGCGCCGCTGACCGTAATTCGCAGACCCAAATCGCGGCACGTTTTCTTCAACACAGCCCAATCGATCAACTCCCGGTCTTCCACGGCAACCTCGACGACATCGTAGCCAATATCCTTGACTTTATGCAAGACATCGAAAGATACCGTCGAAAACGGTGAAACCCAAACAAACGTGCTAACTCCTATATCCATCATTTACAACCAATGCTAAATCATTCAAAACTTGGAATCTCGATCCGGACGCCGCCCTTCATGGCAGACTCGTGGGCGCAAATCCCTGCGCAAGTATAGTTTGCTGCCAATGCCGCATCCACCGCCGAATCCCGTCCTTCCACGATAGCCGCTACAAATTCCTGTACCAGGTGGGGGTGCGAGCCGCCGTGGCCAGCCCCTTGGAGGAACGACACGTGATTCGGATCGTCGATCTGCTCCCGTTTGGTGAAGTCCGCGATTTCGGGGATCAGCAGCTCGTCGGTATCGGGCACGTCCAGCCGGCGGGCATTTTCACCGCCATCGAAGACGGCATGGCCTTCGTCCTGCAGCTGCTCCCATTCGAAGGACATTTTGGTGCCGTATACGTCATAGCTTTCCCGGTATTGGCGCACCACGTCAAACAGCGAGCGGGTTGCCTCGGCCACCACTTCCGAATCTTTCAATTTGAACGTTGCCGTTTCCACCGCATAGGGTGCATTGTATCGGCTGGCCAAGTCATCGGACAACCGTCCCGAGCCGTGGCAAACAACCGATTCAGCAATCGTATTGTTTATACGCAGCAACGGCGATATGGCGTGCGTACCGTTGAGCATCGGCGGATACCCTTTCCAATATTCGGCCCACCCTTCCATGCTCATGTCCTGGATATGCGAGCCGCGTACAAATTGTATTTTACCCAGTTGGCCGCTTTCCGCCAGCTTCAGCCCGTACAGAAACTCCCGGGTGTACAGGGCAGTCTCCATCATCATGTACACTTTTCCCGCACGGCGCTTGGCTTCCACGATCGCTTTGCAGTCTTCCACGGTCATCGCCATCGGTATGGTGCAAGCCGTGTGCTTATTCGCGTTTAAGGAGGCCAGTGTCATGCGCGCATGTTCCGGAACCGGGGTCACGATGTGGATGGCATCCACGTCATCCCGCTTCACAACCTCCTCGAAATCGGTGAAAACCAAGTTTTCATCCAGATTGAATTTAGTCTTTAATTCGTTCAGCGTATCTTCGTTTCGCGTACAGATACCGACGGCTTTGATATTCGGATGTTTCTGATAAATGGGAATGAACTCTTTCCCAAAACCCATACCTACGATAACGACAGTGATTTTTGACATCTTCTGATTCTTATTAGCTATTATACTTTTGTTAATTCGCAACCCAGTTCGCAGCGTTGATCAGCAAGGTTTTGTAGTCCTTGTGCTGGTGACTGCGTTCGTCATGCCCCAAGGTTATTCCAGCGATTTTGGCTTTCCTGTGCTTCACTGTGAATACCACGGGATAAACCGCGTCGGTTTCCTTGGACTGGCCAATGACCAATACTTCAACCCCTTTTGCATTGGAATCCGGCACATGGCGGTACAGTTCATCCGCGAACTCGAATTTCTTTTCGACCCCCTGCGTGATGGGGTGTGCGGGATTGACCACATAATTCTTGAATTCCTGGATCTTCTCGTGGCTTTTGCTGCCGCCTCCCACGTAATTCAGGTTGTAAGCAGGCCAGTCCGCCCAATTATACCATACAGCGGCATGCAGCAGCAGCAGCCCGTTTCCCTTCTCGACGAATTTGGTGATGGCCGCCTGCCCTTTTGCGTCGATGGGCTGGTTGTTGGCAAGTACCAAAACGTCGGCCTGTTTCAAATAAAACGGGATGGAATCCGGGCGATTGGTATACGTGACGCGAAAGGTCCCCGTAGACTCCAATGTATTTTTATCTTCCTGATGGTACCAACGCTCATAGTCGTGCGACGATCCACCACCTACCATGAGTATCCGGATAGGGTTTGCTTGTGCCAGTGCCGCGCCTGCGGTGATCATCATCAGGGCGAACCCTGCCAATAACTTCATCGTGCTCTTCATTTTTGTATACATTTAGTTCAATATGTTTAGTTAACAACGCGCATGATCCCATTCATCCCACGCCAGTGACCGGGAAACGTACAGACATAAGGATAGTCTCCCGGTTCCGTCGGCGCAGTGAATTCCAGCGTAAAGCGCTCTCCTGGATTCACCAGCGGCGTATGATGCAGCACCTCGGGAATCGATGGGACATATTGCTTGTCGAATGCCTCGGAAGACCGCAGCATGTCGTCTGCTGCCTTGCCGACGATATCCAGTGTACCGGGTTGGATAATCAGCAGGTTGTGCTGCATGCCATCTGGGTTTTCAAACACCAATGTGATGCGTTTACCTGCGCGGACAGTGAATGACTTCTTATCGTACTGCATGATGTCCTTCACTGCTTTCAACTCCACGCGTTCCGAAGGTGCAGCACTTGCGGGATCCGCATCTGCCCCCTGACCTTGGACAGCCGGCAGATTTTTCTTAGCTAGCTGCACGGTGACGTTGTTGATGATGCCGGTGAACCTGGATGATTCGCCATAGTCGGTAAAGGCATTGTCGTCAAAATCCTCTCCCGAACGCAGGTTGAGCGTTAACGGCGCGCCGA
>Ga0207868_1001935_pt1 | contig 13215 bp, 11 predicted proteins | sample Passage237B_FD_187370 | JGI IMG/M metagenome (GOLD analysis project Ga0207868, IMG submission 187370) | Cellulose adapted compost microbial communities from Newby Island Compost Facility, Milpitas, CA, USA - Passage2 37B (SPAdes) (version 3) ... | reverse complement strand
GCTTCATCCCCAATTCCATCAATATCGGCATCGATGGCAATTTCGCCCCATGGATCGGTACACTTATCCCCGATATCCAACAGGACATCCTAATCATCGCTGACGAAGGACGGGAAGAAGAAGTCATCACGCGCCTGGCCCGTGTGGGTTATGACCACGCCATCGGCTTCCTGGAAGGTGGATTCGCCGCATGGCAGGCAGACGGCCGCGAAGTGGACACCATTACTTCCATCAGCGCGGGGGAACTCGCTGCACTAAGCGAATCGGACCCCAGCATCCGTATACTGGACGTGCGGAAAAAAAGCGAACATGACTCCGAACATGTCATTGGCGCGCAAAACCTACCGCTTGACTATTTCAACGAACACCTCAGCGAAATCGATAAAAACACAACCTATTACGTGCACTGTGCCGGTGGATACCGTTCGATGATTTTCGTATCCATCCTGCGGGCCAGGGGATACGAAAATCTCATCGACGTGCAGGGTGGTTTCAAGGCCATCAAGGAGTCCGGCAAGTTCGCCGTCAGCGATTACGTATGTCCCAGTACGATGCTCTAATCAAATGTTCAATTTTCAGTTAAACAAAAAATGAATTTCTTAAAAGCACTATTCAGCACCTCAGAAAAAGCCGATTTCAAGCAACTCAAGCGCGATGGTGCCTTGATCATTGATGTGCGGACCCCCGGCGAATTTGCCGGGGGCCACATCGCGGGGAGCATCAACATCCCGTTGGATAAAATCGCTGCCCGAGCGGCGGAATTGAAAAAGAAAAACAAGTCCATCATCACGTGCTGCAGGAGCGGCAACCGTAGCGGTATGGCCAAGACCATACTTGCCGAAGCCGGATGCGATGTATACAACGGTGGAGCGTGGGACGTATTGAATGAAAAAATCGGTTAATGCTTATGATCGAGTGGTTGAAACAACCTTGGCCATGGTATATCGCTGGCCCATTGGTGGGGCTTACGGTCCCGACCCTGCTTATCCTCGGAAACAAACACTTCGGTATTTCGGCCAACTTCCGCCATGCCTGTGCCACGTGCTTTCCCTCAGGCATCAAATTTTTCAAATACGATTACAAAAAAGAGTTTTGGAACTTATTTTTCGTGGTCGGTGCTTTCGTTGGTGGGGTCGTCGCCAGCTTATGGCTGGCTGATCCACGGCCAGTCGAGGTGAACACTGCCCTCGTCGACGAACTTGCCGGATATGGTATCAACGACTACTCCAGCATGGTACCCAAACAGCTGTACAACTGGGACTACCTACTGTCTGCAGAAGGTCTCATCATGATGGTAGGCGGCGGGTTTCTCGTCGGCTTTGGCTCCCGTTATGCCGGGGGGTGTACCAGCGGACACGCCATCATGGGGCTGAGCACCCTGCAATGGCCCTCGCTTGTGGCAACCGTGTGTTTCATGGCCGGTGGTTTCCTGATGGCCAATGTCTTACTTCCCATAATTTTAGGATAAACGATGAACAATTCAGCAACACAAGCTACAGACTTTGAAATACGTGCGCAGGACACCATGTGTGTCAATGAGTCGCACCTGCAGCATAAATGGTACCACAACATCAAATACCTGATCGTAGGGATACTGTTCGGCATTGTATTCATCAAAGCAGAGATCATCAGTTGGTTCCGTATACAGGAAATGTTCCGGCTGCAATCTTTCCACATGTATGGCATCATCGGCTCGGCGGTGGTTGTGGGCATGATCTCCGTCTGGTCAATCAAGCGGTTCAACATCAAAACCATCTATGGCGAAACCATTACGTTCACCCCGAAAAAATTCAATAAGGGACAGGTCTATGGCGGTTTGGTTTTCGGTTTGGGCTGGGGCCTCACCGGAGCGTGCCCAGGACCGTTGTTTGTACAAATCGGCAACGGCGCCACAGTGGTGTCCATCGTGTTGCTGAGCGCCATTGCGGGCACCTGGGTATACGGAAAGTTGCGGGATAGCCTACCGCACTGACCGCCCCCGTAGCGATTGCCGGTGTATCCAATCGGTCTACCGGGATGGGTTTTCCCCACCATAATCCAACTGATAATCCCCGATGTGCCGCTCGCTGCTGGCAATCTTCCTTTTATGGACAAAATAGTTGATGACACCGGTCACCAAAACCACAGCGGAGATGACAAAAAAGACATATTCGTAGACGTGCCCTCCCGGGAGGTCAAGCAAGCGGTCGATGGAAATTCCAGCCACGGCGAAATACATGGAGGTTCGCAAAAAAGACAAGAAAGTAGACTGATTGGCCAGTATCGTCCGCTGGAGGGCAAGCCGTTCGCGCAATATCAGATCTTTGTTCATGTATCCAAAGGTACATATTCCCGTATTTTTTCAAGCACCTTGATGGTGACTAAAGTCACTTGCACCCAAATCTGAATTGACCATCTTTGTATAAAATTCATTCAATCATTAAATATCATGAGACAGCTGACAGCAAACTGGAACCTGATTCGCCTTATACGGCTGGCGCTGGGAATCCTAATCATCGTGGAGGGTGTACGCAGCCAAATCGTCCCCTTGGCGGTTATGGGCGTCGCATTTTCCGCATTGGCATTATTCAATGTCGGATGCGGTATAGGCGGATGCGCGACAGCCCCACCTCCATCCAAACAATTCGGGGACAAAACAGTTGAGGTTGAATACGAGGAGGTCAATAAAAAATGAATACGTTCAACGAACTAATCAACGGCGACAAGCCGGTGTTGGTGGATTTCTTTGCCACGTGGTGCGGTCCGTGCAAGATGCAAGCGCCGATATTGGAAGAAGTGAAGCAACGCATTGGCGACGCGGCAACCATCATCAAAATCGATGTGGATAAAAATCCGCTGGTAGCGGGGCAGTACCAGATACGGAGTGTGCCCACGCTAGTTATATTTAAAAACGGTGCAATCCAGTGGCGACAGTCTGGCGTGTTTTCGGCCAATGAATTGGAACGCCTGCTGAAGGAAAATGGCTAAGGCTCTTTTGCCCTACACACGCCGAATAGCGAAATCGGCCTACGTATATAATTTGCTCAACTCGGGAATCCCGAAAAAAAAGGTCATTTACGTCGTAAATGACCTTTTCTTGCGTTGCTCCTCAGGCTGGGCTCGAACCAGCGACCCTCTGATTAACAGTCAGATGCTCTAACCTGCTGAGCTACTGAGGAGTGTTTCTGATGCATACCCCGTTTTCGGGACTGCAATATTCGGAACTTTCCATCGAATAAACAAAAAATATTTGAAAAAGTCAGTGACCTGAAGATTTCTCATTGTTACTCAAATACATAGTCATAAGGGTACACCAATACTTCCCAATTTTCTCCACCATCGTCCGTGACAAACAACCTATCGCTTCCGTAAACAATGCCTTGTCTTTCGCTGTAAAAGTGCATGGCATTGCCGGTTACGTAGACACCGCTTGCCTCAGCGTGCAAGGTTAGCCACGTCCGCCCGCCGTCCGTGCTTTTGGCCAATCCGTCGGCCAGCAACGCGTAGACCGTCTGAGCGGATACCGCTTGGCAGGCCATCCCTTCTCCGATGGTCACCGGAGTATAGGAAAGCCCACCATCGGCGGAATGGAATGCATACCCCGCCCGATCATAGACCAATAGCTGGTTAGCGTCCACGACCGCTATCGACGGATCGGTCAACCCTTCCAATACCGCCACCTCCGCCCAAGTAAGCCCTCCGTCTGTCGTCTTCAGCATACGGGCATCACCAGCCCGGCCGGCACGGTCGGCACACAACAGCCAGCCTGTTTCAGCATCCGAAAAGTCAATATCCGACGCTACCGCATCCGCTTTTGACCAGCAAAGCATGGCGGACCTGCTTTCCAAATCCACGCGATAAACCAATGCCCTTCCACCCTGCCCGATATCCTGCTGACACAGCAACCAAATCAATCGGCCTACCCCGATAACTGGCTTCAACACCTGTACGGCTCCCTGCCTTAGATCGTCCTCGCCTATGATAGTTCCGCCATAGCGCAGCCACGTCGCGCCGTTGTCTACCGAATACCGCAATACGAACGATGCGCCCTCCGCTGTGGCATGCACGATGATGCCATTTCCGAAACCCATTACTCCCTGACCACCCGGCCATGTATAAGGCTCGAACGCAAAGGACTTGAACCTGTCGGCCGTTGCAAATCCGCCCTTTTCGGTAATCCCGATGATTTGATTCCTGCTGGCCAATCGTGCATGAACAATCCGGTTGTCCTTTATCAATGCACGGACCTCCGGATTCACGATGGGTTCCATGGGGTATACATCCAGCAACGTGCCTTCCCCCTTGCAACCCGCAAGCGCGGCAACAAGCAGTAAGGTTAGCCATGGCATTTGGTTGGTACACTTCATAATCCCACTGTTACACCTATGGACAAGTTAAGGGTATTGAAATTGAACGGATGGGACCGCGGCGTACGATAGCCGGCGGCCAAGTCCTCTTCGACGATGGCAGACCTGATCTTCAGCCGTGGGTTGAAAATCTCGTATCCCAGTTTCACGTAAAACTCCCTGTACTGCGCACGTACACCGACTTCCTGGGAAAAACCCGTCCCTCGCAGATAATGCTCCGAAAAGGAAATCTGCTCGTCGTCGCCGGATCCGCCGTCGCTTTCCGCATCATAGTTGGCCACCCAATTGAAATCGGCAGCCACATAAGGGAAAAAGGTCGTTTGGCCGACAAAGAACAAATCATAGCTCACCTGTCCGCCCAAGCGTATCAAACGGAGATGCTCGGTGGTCCACTCATCCAGTTCGTTGAAAAACACCTTCACACCGGCATTCGGCCGAAGCCGCAGCCGACCTTGGTCCGCCACGGCAAACACGGCACCGATTTTCAGGCTGCCTCCAGCCGGAAAAACGGCACGTACTGCCCCCGCATCGAGCCGTTCGATGCCGGCTTCCAGTTCGAAAAGAACCGGCAGCCGCTCTTGGGCGGATAGCTCCGTCGAAAGAAGCAGTAACCAAACGAGCGCCAGCCATCCTATCTTGGGGGCACATCTCATAGCAACACCCCCGTGAGGACGAGCGTAGCCACGGTAAAATAGATAATCAATCCGGTGACGTCTACCAACGTCGACACAAACGGCGCGGAGGACGAGGCCGGGTCGGCACCCAGCCTACGGAGGATGAAAGGCAGCATGGACCCTACCAACGAGCCCCACAGTACTACGCCTACGAGCGACAGGCTGACCACGGCCCCTACCAACAGCCAATGGTCGCCGTAAGCGTGCGCAAAGGCCTGCCATGTGCAGATGCGGAAAAACCCCAAGGCACCGAGGATTAGACCCAGCAACAGTCCCGACAGGATCTCCCGGCGCATCACCCGCCACCAATCGGCAAGGGTTACTTCCCCCAAGGCCATCGCCTGGATAATCAGGGTGGATGCCTGCGAGCCGCTGTTACCGCCGCTGGAAAGAATCAATGGCATGAAGAGGATTAGTATGGCGCTTGCCAGTTGGCTTTCATAATGTTCAAGGACGGTCGCCGTGATCAGCTGGCCGAGGAACAAGACAATCAGCCAACCGGCCCGTTTTTTCACCAGGTGCAGGACGGATACATCCAGGTACGGCTCGTCCAGCGCCTCGGTACCCCCTATCCGTTGCATGTCTTCCGTATACTCCTCGTTAGCCACCCACAGGATATCGTCTACCGTGACGATACCCAACATGATGCCCTGTTCGTCAACCACCGGTAACGCCACACGGTTGTTCATCCGGAATACGTTGATGGCCTCCTCCTGTGGGTCATTCGCATTGAGCGCAATGAGGCGGTTGTCGATGAGGTCTTTCACCTTGGTTTCAGGATCGGCCAACAGGATATCCTTGATCCGGATGTCGTCCAGCAGCTTCCCGTCTTTGTCGATCACATAGAGCACATCGATGGTTTCCGATGCCTTCCCATATTTCCGCACATGGTCCAGTACGCGAACGATGTCCCAATGCTGTTTTACGGTGATGTAGTCGGGGGTCATCAGCCGCCCCACGCTGTCTTCTGGATAGCCCAATAGCGCCAGCGCTTCCTTGCGGTCCGCCGGGGGTAGCAGGATGATCAGTTGCTTAACCACATCGCCTTTCAACTCGCTGAAAAATGCCGTCCGGTCATCCGGTGGCATCTCGTTGATGATCTCCGAAATCTTGGGTCCCGGTAGCTTCTTGAGGATCCGTTCCTGTGTGGGGAAATCGAGGATGCGGAACACGTTCACCGCACGGTTGATACTGAGCGTCTCGATGAAGGTCGGGCCATATTCCGGCAGCTCGTCAATCAGGGCTTCCACGTCTGAAATGTTTAGCTCATCGAGGTATTCCTTGAGCTGCTGCTCGTCGCCCTCGGCCAGAAGCAATTCGGTTTGTTCTACCAGTGTATCCAATTCGTCCATGGGCCCTCCTGTATTTAAAATAGTATCCTACATCGGTAACTGATTTTGCTTGCAAAAGTCGGTTTTTTAAATGAAAAGAACGAACAGCCATACGTTAAAAAAACGTAAGCAAACGCAAACCCCGACAACAGGCACCTCTTCCAGATTACGACAAAATGACAGCCGACTAAAAGACTACGTCGGGTACTCGGAACTTCGTCGCCCCGTCCACTGGAAAGTATCGCCACGAAGCGGGTTGACCCATCTGCCGCGCATTCAGGTATCCGGTCGCGGACACCTTTCGTACCAGCTCCAAGGGACTGCGTGAGTTGAAGACACATCCTGGCCCCGGACAGCCTACCACCTGCTGCTACTTACCGGCAGTCAGGTCATGCGCCCAGTGCCTCTCAAAAAAAATACCGACGAAACCCAAAAAGATAGTGTACATTAGCCTGTCCATTGATTCCCATAGGCGTTGTTTTGAAATCCGTGAAAATAATCGGGATTTTATGAGAAAATTAACGGTAAGAAAGAAAAATATGATTGATATAGTTATTTTCATTAGTTACTATAAGTCAATTATAAATATGTTTTATATAAATTAAAAAGTCACTAAATAAATAGCAAGAATAGCGTCTGTTTGCCAAATATATTAGTAATTAATTAAAATGACCCCAAAAAAAGTATTTTATATCCTATTTTCCAGATTATTACCTACAATTATCTTATTGATAAATTCACATAGTGGTTTTTCCCAACTTTTCAGCGATGACCAATACCCACCAAGTGTGAAATGGCGGCAAATCAATACCGAAAATTTTCAGCTTATCTACCCCACCCCGTTCGAGCAAGAGGCACAGAAACTGGCCAATCGATTGGAACACCTGCGGGGGCTCGTCAGCCAAACCTTGGGGAAGGAACCACGGAAAATCTCCATCGTCCTGCAGAACCAGACCGTCGAATCCAACGGAAATGTACAGCTGGCTCCCCGTCGATCGGAGTTCTACACCACCCCTCCGCAGCAAGGTGATTTCCAGGATTGGCTGAATAACCTCGCCGTCCATGAATTACGGCACGTCGTGCAGTTTGACAAATTGACAGGCTACTTGCGCGCACCGCTTTTCGAACAATTGGCGCTTGCCATCTACGGCATCACGCTGCCGTCCTGGTTTTTCGAGGGGGATGCCGTGGTCACGGAAACCGTGTTGTCCAGCGCCGGCCGCGGTCGGCTCCCCTCCTGGGAAATGCCCTTCCGGACCAACCTACTCAGCGGGAAACGATACACCTACCAGAAAGACTATTTGGGGTCGCTTAAGGACATCACGCCAGGCTTCTATGAGCTAGGGTATTTCATGACTTCCCGGCTGCAACAGGAACACGGATCCGGCATCCTCGATAGCCTGATGACACGCATGGCCAAGCTGCCTATCCGCCCCTATAATTTCAGCAATTCGCTACGGAAATTCACCGGATACAATACCCGCCAGTGGCACGAAAAAACACGTGAAGAACTTACCAGCAATTGGCAGGAAGCGTTGGCGAAACGCCGTCCCGTAGACTACCCCGTTTTTCCCGTGGCCGGCACGGGAAAACCGGAAAGTTGGTTACTACCTCAAGCCTTGCCCGACGGGAACCTCATCGCATTGCATCAGGGTGCCCGCCATGTACCTGCCATCGTCGTCGTGGATTCCTTGGGCAACCAAAAGCCGGTAGTCAAGACAGGCCGGCAAACCGAACCTAATTTTTCTTATGCCGCAGGGAAGGTCGCTTGGGACGAAGTGCGCCGCGATGGGCGCTATGGCAAACGCACCTACAACATCATCAACCTGTACGACCTGGGCACCAAGACCTATAGGCAACTTACGCACAAGAGTCGGTATTTCTCACCCACCTTGCGCCCGGACGGCCAACAGGTGGCCGTGATATCGGTAGACGAGGACAATGCCATCAGCCTGGTATTGCTGGACACCCGGAGCGGCGAGGCCGTGGCCGCTTTCCCTTCGCCCGGAAACATCCAGTTGCAGACCCCTGCGTTTGACGGCAGCGGCACCAAGATCGTCGCCACGGGAATATCCCGCCGCGGAGCAACCCTCGTGGAATTGGATATCCCGACCGCTACCTACCGGGCATTGCTCGACTGGCAACCTCAGCAACTCGAACGGCCCATTTACGCCGGCGATGACCTTGTTTTCAAGGCGCACTACCACGGCGTTGACAACCTCTACGCATTGAATCGCCGGGATAATACCGTAGCACAGCTCACCAATGTCCATTTCGGCGCATTCAACCCTGCTTTTGACTCCGTGAGCCGCCGGATATGGTTCAATAATTACCAAGTCGATGGATACCGCATCAGCCGAACAGAATTGACCCCTTCCGTTTTCAGCCATTTTAAGGCCCCCAGGGACAATGGAGATACTTTTTGGAGCAATGACACCCTCCAAACCGAAATCTGGCCGTCAACGCCTTATAGAGGGCTCAAAAATCTGGTCAATTTTCACAGCTTATCCATAGATAATGGAAATTTTACCGATTTCAACACCATCAATCCCGGTATCTACTGGCTCTCGGATGACCTCCTCAACACGACCCGGTTACGACTGGGCTATAGCTACGACGGCGACATCCGCAGCAGCGAATACCTTGCTTCCATAGCCTACCATCGTTTCCTTCCCAAATTGTCTCTCGAATACCGCAACCGCGGACAAGTCGGCGCGGCGCGGGTAACGGCCGAAGATGGGGAGAACATGGTGGGCCTGCGTTGGCGCGAAAACGTTGCGACATTGCGGATGGACATCCCGTTGGTATTTTACCGGCTCAATCGGGTGTTCACCACAGGATTCAGTGCCGCGACTTCCTATACCCGGCGTTATGGCTTGAGCGAGCCGCAATTCCAGGATCGGTTTATCGACCGTATCCGGTTTCCGCTGCATTACCAAGTCTATTTCAACCGCAACGTACGGCAAAGCGCCTTGGACCTTGGCCCACGTTGGGGACAAAATCTCAGCATCACCTACCGGCATTTCCCGCTTGACGACCGGATTGCCGGCGAACACCTGTCGCTTCGCACGGCATTCTACTTTCCCGGCCTATGGCGCAACCACTCGTTCCTTGCCCGTTTCAACTACCAGCAGCGCAGCGGCACCTACCAAATGGCCAACGACATCCCGCTCGTGAGCGGATACGACCAATTGCGTCCCCTACCAGTGGACAACACGTTACTGTTCAGCTACCGCTTTCCCATTGCCTACCCCGATTGGGCCATCGGTCCGCTTGCCTACGTCAAACGTTTCAGGGGCGGCTTCTTCGCCGACTTCCAGAATGTGCGCCGGGGAAATCCCTTCAGCCCACGGACATTCGGGGTCGAAGTCCGGTCGGATATGAACCTGCTGCGTTTCTACCTGCCCAATTTCGATATGGGGTTCAAATTGGTATATGCCAACGAGGCAAACCCCAAGCAACGGGTATTTGCGACATACAGCATTGGGTATAGTTATTGATAGGTGTCCCAAAAGCTATCTTTGCATTAACCACAAAGGGCTCAAAGGTTTGATGCGTCCCGTAGTCCCGCACTTGCGCCCGCATCGAGGTGGTTTTCACAAAGTTCACGAAGCTTTTATTCTTTGTGCACTTCGTGTGTCCTTAGCGTACTTTGTGGTTATAAGAGCCTTTTGAGACATCCTCCTTATCATTCGTTTATCGCCTTCACGCCCGGCAGTTCCTTGCCTTCCATGTATTCCAGCAATGCCCCGCCGCCGGTACTTACATAGCTGACATGCTCGGTCATGCCGAATTTGCTGACCGCCGCTGCCGAATCGCCGCCGCCGATCAGTGAAAATGCGCCCCGTTCGGTCGCCGCAACCACGGCATCGGCCACCGCCTTGGTCCCTTTGGCAAACTTGTCCATTTCGAACACCCCCATCGGACCGTTCCACAGGATGGTACTGGACGCCATGATGACGTCGGCGAAATGCTGGCCCGAGGCTTTGCCGATGTCCAACCCCATCTTATCAGCAGGGATTTGATCGTTTGGTCCGTCATAGGCGGGCGAATCCGGCGAAAATTCATCGGCTATCTGCGAGTCGGTGGGCAGCACCAGGTTGACCCCTTTTTCTTCCGCTTTCTTCACCAGATCATTGGCCAAATCCAGCTTATCCAGCTCGACCAGTGACTTTCCGATTTCACCGTCACGGGCCTTCACGAAGGTATAGGCCATGCCCCCACCGATGATCAGGTTGTCCACCTTGTCGAGCAAAGCCTCAATCAATTCGAGCTTGTCCGACACCTTTGCGCCGCCCATGATAGCGGTAAATGGGCGTTGGGGATTGTTCAGCACCTTCTCGGCGTTCCCGATTTCGGCCGCCATCAGGTAGCCGAAATATTTGGCTTTCGGGAAGAACTGTGCAATCACGGCAGTGGAAGCGTGGGCGCGGTGGGCTGTGCCAAACGCATCGTTGACGTATACATCGCCGAGCTTAGCCAGCTTTTCGGCAAAGTCCCGATCTCCCTTTTCTTCCTCTTTGTAGAACCGAAGGTTTTCCAGCAGCAATACCTCGCCCGGCTTCAACGCCGCGGCTTTGGCATAGGCTTCTTCGCCGATACAATCATCGGCAAATTGCACGTCCACGCCCAATACACCTGAAAGGTGCTTGACGATGTGCTTCAGCGAGAATTTTTCCGTCGGGCCATCCTTCGGCCGTCCGAGGTGCGACATCAGGATCACCGCACCGCCATCGTTCAGGATTTTCTTGATGGTGGGTGCCGCTCCTTGGATGCGATTGTCGTCCGTAATGTTATACTGTTCGTCGAGCGGCACGTTGAAGTCCACCCGAATCAATGCTTTCTTTCCTGAGAAATCTAAATCAGCTATGGTTTTCATACTTGTTAAATCAATTTGGGATAGCAAAGCTAACATAAGAATTTGTTTTTTTGCCTTCCGGGCTGCTGAATTTTTCACGCAAAGACTGCGAAGGCGCTTACGCCTACTCGAAAAGATCGCTATGTTTTCTTCCAGACTTCCGACTCACCCAAACACTTCCTTGCTATATCGCAACGCTTCGGCCCAGGCATCCATATCCAATCCGGTTTCGAATCCTTGCTCATAAAGCAGCTGCAGTAACGTCTCCGTGGCGATGTTGCCGGTAAGTTTATCTTCGGCCATCGGGCAGCCACCGAATCCACGCAGCGCGGTATCGAACCGTCTGCATCCCGCGTCTAGGGCGGCGATAAGTTTATCGCGGCTGCTATCCGGCGTGCTGTGCAGGTGCAAGCCCAGCTCCAGTTCGGGAAATGCTTCGGTGATATAGGTGTACAAAGCCGCGATATTCGCGGGGGTCGAACTGCCTATGGTATCGGCCAATGCAAAATGCCGCACATCCAAGGCGATTAGTTTGGCGGTGTAGTCCGCAACGATGGCAGGACTCCAGGCATCACCGTATGGATTGCCGAATCCCATGGATAGGTATACCAACGGGATTTTGCCACTCACGTGGCATATCGCTACGATTTCCCGCACGGTGTCCAACGCCTGCGCTATGGTACTGTTGGCATTGCGCAACTGGAACGTCTCGGACACGGAAAAGGGAAAACCCACGACATCCACCTTTGTATATCGCACTGCCTCCGCCGCTCCACGTACATTGGCAGCAATCGCCAATAACTGGGTGGCACCCCCGGACTCATCCAAGAGGTCCAGCACAGCCGGTGTGTCCCTTAGCTGCGGGACCGCCTTGGGCGACACGAAACTGCCGAAATCCAATCGTTCGAAGCCTACTCGTTGAAGCAGCCGGAGATAAGTGGCCTTCACTTCGGTTGGAATGAAGCGAGGTATCCCCTGCATCGCGTCGCGCGGGCATTCGGTTATGGAGACTTTTTCCATCAATGGATTTCCAGCGTAAACGGAAGCCGGGCTTGTATACCCCGCTGTCGTAACGCTGTTTTCAACTGCTCGTAGTACCGGTAATGCTCGCCCAGTTCGTGTTTGCTGAACCAGGTGCTTATCCGGTCTGTCGAACCACCCAGCAACGATTCGAACGGATTCTTGATTGCCGGATAAGTTACCAACCGGTAATCTTCCAGCCCTGCCTTTCGTGCTGCAGCGGCAATGGCATCGTCTATACTTCCCAAGCGGTCGACCAGCCCATTGGCCAATGCCTGTTGCCCGCTCCATACGCGACCCTGCCCGATACTGTCTACCTGTGCCTTGGACAACCCTCGCCCGTCCGCCACCCGCTGCAGGAAGGTATCGTAAATCCGGTTAACCTCCAACTGGAGGATGTTGCGTTCGTCGGCTGTGAGCGCACGGTCCACGTTGCTCAGAAAATCGGCATATTTTCCCGTCTTGACTTCATCGAATGTAATACCCAGCTTGTCATTCATCAACCCCTGCATATTGGGTATCACGCCGAAGACCCCAATGGAACCGGTAATGGTATTGGGCTGGGCGAATATGGAATCCGCGGCGGCGGCAATGTAATACCCTCCGGAAGCGGCTACATCGCCCATGGATACGATGATGGGCTTTTCCTTACGCAGCAGCTCCACTTCACGCCAGATGACATCGGACGCCAGTGCACTGCCTCCCGGCGAGTTGACGCGGAACACCACAGCCTTCACCTTGTCGTCCCGGCGCACCTTCCGCAGTTCACGCGAAATCCGCTCCGAACCGATCATGTCGTCGCCGCCCTCCCCCGACACGATATCACCTACCGCATAGACAACCGCAATGCGGTCACGCACCGAAGCGGTTGCCGACTTTGCCGACGGTTTGTATTTCGTCAATGCGACGGCATTGACGTCCTTGTCTTGATCGATATCCAGCGAATCCTTCAGCTCGGCGAGGATCTCGTCTTTGTACTTCTTGCT
>Ga0207868_1001932_pt1 | contig 13236 bp, 11 predicted proteins | sample Passage237B_FD_187370 | JGI IMG/M metagenome (GOLD analysis project Ga0207868, IMG submission 187370) | Cellulose adapted compost microbial communities from Newby Island Compost Facility, Milpitas, CA, USA - Passage2 37B (SPAdes) (version 3) ... | reverse complement strand
CTCCCAGATCGGGGATGCCCTCGCCGTCCAGACCGGGTTGGGCAGCGGGCTCGTGGGCTTCCTGCTGATCGGGGTATCGACCTCGATGCCGGAGCTGAGCACGATCACGGCCGCCATCCGCCTGGGGCGTCACGAGATGGCCGTCGGCGACATCCTCGGGTCGAATGTCTTCAACCTGCTCCTGATCTTTCTCACCGATGTCGTCTACGTAGGCGAGCCCGTTTTCAACATGGTCGGCCGCTTCGAGGTCGTCGCAAGCCTGCTCGGCATTCTGATGACCGGAATCCTGCTGCTTGGCCTGCTCGAACGCTGGGATCGCACACTCTTGGGCATGGGCTATGATTCCGCGGCGCTGATCGCGGTCTTCATCGGCGGCGTCGGGCTCCTCTATGGCCTCGGGGCAGGCGGCGGGTAGATCCTGCGAGGGCATGCGCCGGCGAGTTCGGCCGCTGCTTTCCCTGTTGGGCGCGCAAGCGCGACAAGATCGTGCACGCCTGTCAGGCGGTGGGCTGTTCGCGTTTCGGCACCCGCTCCCTCCGAATTTAAGTAATACTAAAAACGCGTTGACTCCCGCCGCGCGATGAGGCACGGTTTTAGTAATACTAAAACGGGACAAGGGGGAGCGTCCGTTGGACCGGCAGACGCAAACCAGGATCGTCGACGAGATCGCTGACCAGCCGCTGTCGGCACGCCTGCGGCAGCGCCGGCAGGAGCTCGGCCTCACTCTGAAGGAGGTTGCCGACCGGGCCGGGCTTTCGGTTGGCTTCATCTCGCAGATCGAACGCGGCATCACCACGCCGTCGCTGTCGTCGCTTGCCTCGGTCTCACGCGTGCTCGGCGCGCATGTCGGCGATTTTCTGTCACAACCGAAGGTGACTGCGCCGACGACGCGCCACGACGAGCGACCGCACTATGCGATCGGCGGCAGTTCGCTGGTCTACGAGCGCCTGTCGTCCAGCTTTCCCGGCAACGTCCTGCGCAGCGTCATCATCCACGAGCCGCCAGGCCACCGCAGCGAGCCGATCGCGCACGAAGGGGAGGAGATCTTCTTCATCCTGGACGGTGCGATCACCGTCGAGGTGGAGGGCGAGCGCCACGTCCTCGAGGCCGGTGACTCGATCCATTTCCCGTCGACGCGGACCCATTCGACCTGGAACCACACCGAAAGGCCCGCGACGATTCTTCATACCTGCACGATGGACGTCTTCGGCGACGAGCCCGTCGCCGAAGACCAAGGGGCCGCCATCGCGGTACGCAGGAGAAACGGCCTCAAGAGTGCGCCGAAACCAGCGAAGCCAAGACAGGGGAAGTCGTCATGAAAACCACATGGATTTCGAAATCGGCACTGATGCCGCTCGCCGCGGCTCTGATTGCCGGAACCTCGCTCACCGCCCTGACCGCGGGCAATGCGGCGGCCGAAACGGTGCTGCGCGCGGACGAGGTCGCCGTGGGCGAGCTCGATCCGGCGAAGGCGACCGACTACGCGGACTCGGTCCTGATGTTCAACGTCTACGATACGCTCGTGCTGGCACGCCAGGGCGGGCCGGGCGTGGTGCCGCACCTGGCGGAAAGCTGGGAGACCGACGGCAAGACATACACGTTCAAGCTGCGCCAGGACGTCAAGTTCCAGAGCGGCAATCCGCTGACCGCCGACGACGTGGTCTTTTCGTTCGACCGGATGAAGGCCATCGGGCAGGGCCTGTCCTACCTGTTCGCGCAGGTCGAGAAGGCCGAGGCGGTCGACCAGCACACGGTCAGGTTCTCACTGTCATCAGCATACTCGCCGTTCCTGTCGGCGTTGCAGCGCCTGCCGATCGTCGACAAGAAGCTGGTGATGGAACACCTCGGCGACGGCGAGGGCGAGATGAAGGACTGGGGCCAGGCATGGCTGTCGACGAACGCCGCCGGCTCCGGTGCCTACAAGGTCGTGTCGCACAACCCGCAGGAAGAGACGGTGATGCAGAAGAATCCCGACTACTTCCTCGGCGTGCCCGACAAGGCGCCCGACACGGTGCGCTATCGCTACGGGCTCGAAGCGGCCACGGTGCGGACCCTGATCGCCCAGGGCGAGCACGACATCTCCTCGCAATGGCTGCCGCCGGAGGTGCTGAAGTCGCTTGCCGCCGATGGCGCGCAGCTTCTGCGCGAGTCGGGTGGCTCCGAGTTCTACATCAAGCTGAACACGGCAAAGCCCCCGCTCGACGACGTCAACTGCCGGCTCGCGCTTACCTACGCCTTCGACTACGAGGCGGCGATCAAGTTGGTGGCGATCACCGACGAGGTCTCGCAGGGCAGCCCGTCCACCGGCCCGCTGCCGGTCGGCATGCTCGGCTCACTGCCGGCCTCCGAGAGCTACAAGCGCGACCTCGACGCGGCGAAGAAGTATCTGTCCGAGTGCAAGTACAAGCCGGAGGACTTCACGCTCGAACTGTCGTGGATCGGCGAGGTGCCGCTCGAGGAGCGCTTCGCGCTGCTGATGCAGGCCAACTTCGCCGAGATCGGCATCAAGTCGGAAGTGAAGAAGGTGCCGTGGGCTCTGTTCACGGAGCAGGTGACAAAGCCAGAGAACACGCCGAACGTCAGCCAGGTCTTCGTCAACGCCGTGACGGGCGACCCGGACACGCTGATCTACGGCATGTATCACTCCTCCAAGGCGGGCACCTGGCAGTCGCCGGAATATCTGAACGACCCGAAGGTCGACGAGCTGCTCGACAAGGGTCGGACGGTGGCATCGGAGGAGGAACGGGCAGCGGCCTACAAGGAGCTGAGTACCCATCTGAAACAGATCGCACCCAGCATCTACGCCTATGACCAGAACGCCGTATTCGCGGCGAGCAACCGCGTGTCGGTCCCGGCTCTGACCGACCCGGACAAGGCGTTCAGCCTGACCGGAATGGGCTTCACCTTCCGGCTCATGGAAATGAAGGAATAGCAGACGAGGAGCGCCACGCGGCCGGCGGCTATCCGTCGCCGGCCGTCTCCGCCGTCACCGGAAAGCCGTCATGCTGCCTGTCGTTCGCCTGCTTGCGAAGCGGCTCGGAACGTCCCTGATCGTGCTGGTCGGGGTCTCCATGCTGATCTTCGCCATCGCTCGGGTGATACCCGGCGATCCGGCGCGCATTGCGCTCGGGCCGAACGCATCGGCCGAGCAGGTGACGGCGCTGCGCGAGAAGCTTCATCTCGACCGGCCGATCGTCGTACAGTACGGCTACTTCATCTCCGACCTGGCGCGTGGCGACCTCGGTGTGTCGCTCTACACCAACCGGCCGGTGACCACCGACATCGCGCAGTTCCTGCCGGCGACGCTGGAACTGATCTTCGTGTCCGGCGCGATGATGGTGCTGCTCGGCCTGCCACTCGGGGTCGTTTCGGCGCGCTACCGCGACACCTGGATCGACAACGCGATCCGGCTGGTCACGCTGTTGGGCGTGTCGGCGCCCGCCTTCGTGTGGGCGGTGATACTGATGCTCCTGTTCGCCTTCTTCCTGCCGATCTTTCCGATCGCCGGACGGATCAGCGACACCATCACTGTCGTGCCCGTGACCGGCTTCCTGCTGGTCGACACGCTGCTCGCAGGCAATTTCCGGGCGTTCGGCAACGCCTTCTGGCACATCCTGCTGCCTGCCTTCGCGCTGGCGCTCTCGGGCATCGGCCAGGCGGCGCGGCTGACACGCGCCAACATGGTCGAGACCTACGAGAGGCCGTATATCGAAATGGCGCAATCCTACGGCTTTCCTGAACGCCGGATCGCCGCGCGCTACGCCTTCCGGCCGTCGATGATCCCGTCGCTGACGATCATCGGCCTCGACTTCGCGGCCATGCTCGGCAACGCATTCCTCGTCGAAGCGGTGTTCGCCTGGCCGGGCCTGTCGCGCTACGGCGTAGCCGTCATCCTACGCAAGGACCTCAACGCGATCATCGGCACGGTGCTGGTCATCTCGGCCATGTTCCTGATCGTGAACGTGATCGTCGATCTGCTGATTGCCTTCATCAATCCGCGCATCCGCTACTCGCAGAGGGCGGCCTGAGATGCGACGCACGTTCTACATCCTGCTGCGCAATCCGCTGTCGCTGCTCGGGCTGGTGCTGATCGCGGCGGTGGTGCTGTCAGCGATCCTCGCCGATTTCGTCACGCCGTTTCCGAGCCATGCCGGCGCAGTCGTCGACTTCGCCCACTTCAACCAGCCTCCCGGCTGGCCCTACATCATGGGCACCGACCTCGTCGGGCGCGACCTCTTCACCCGCATCATCTACGCCTACCGCATCTCGCTGATCCTCGGCGTGGTGGTGCTGGCGATCGCCGTGCCGATCGGCGTCACGATCGGGCTGTTCGCCGGCTATCTCGGCGGCTGGGTCGAATATCTGCTGATGCGGCTGACGGACGTGTTCCTTTCGATCCCGCCGCTGGTGCTGGCGATGTCGATGATGGGCGTGCTGGAGCCGACGCTGACCAACGGCATGATCGCCGTCACGGCCATGTGGTGGCCCTGGTACACGCGGCTCGTCTACAACCTCACTCGCTCCGAGAAGGAAGAAGGCTATGTGCTTGCCGCGGAAGTGATCGGCGCCTCGAAGCTGCACGTCATCTTCCGCGAGATCCTACCCAACTGCGTGCCTTCGATCCTGACCAAGATGACGCTCGATCTCGGCTTCGTCATCCTGATCGCGTCGTCGCTGTCCTTCCTCGGCCTCGGCGTGCAGCCGCCGACGCCCGATCTGGGCTCGATGGTGGCCGACGGGGCGAAATACCTGCCGGACTCCTGGTGGCTCACGGTGTTCCCGGGGCTGGCGATCCTCGTCGCCGTATTCGGCTTCAATCTCGTTGGCGACGCGCTGCGCGAAATCCTTGGGGCGGATCAATGAGCGAGACGACGCTACGCATCCGCGACCTGCGCCTCGGCTTCATGGGCTACACCGGGCTGGTCGAGGTGCTGCACGGCATTTCGCTGCATATCAGGCCGGGCGAGCGGGTGGCGCTGGTGGGCGAAAGCGGCTCGGGCAAGTCGGTGACGGCGCGCATCGTGCTCGGGCTGCTGCAATCGCTCAGGAGTGCGCAGATCAGCGGCCTCGTCGAGTTCGAGGGACGCGATCTGGAGCGCCTGCCCGACCACGAAAGGCACGCGCTGCGCGGCACCAGGATGTCGATGATCTTCCAAGACCCGACATCTTCGCTCAACCCGGTCTATCCGATCGGCACTCAGTTTCAGGAGGTGCTGCGGCGCGGAGCGCCCGGCATCTCGGCCGACGAGGCGCGCTCTCTGGCTGCCACCGCGCTTCGCGGCGTGGCGATCCCGGAACCGGAACGGGTGCTCGAATCCTATCCGTTCCAGCTCTCCGGCGGCATGAACCAGCGGGTGATGATCGCGATGGCGCTCGCCAACGAGCCGTCGCTTTTGATCGCCGACGAGCCGGGTACCGCGCTCGACGTCACCGTGCAGGCGCAGACGTTGCGGCTGATGCGCGAGCTGGTGGAAAAGCACCGCACCGCGGTGCTCTTCATCTCCCACAATCTCGGCGTGGTGCGCGAGTTCGCCGACCGCGTCTACGTCATCTACAAGGGCCGCATCGTGGAGCAAGGGTCGGCCTCAGCGCTTTTCGCCGAGCCGCGCCACCCCTACACGCGTGCGCTGATGAGCGCCGTGCCGCGGATCACCGGCGGCGGCATCCCCGAGATCGAGGACGCATCCGCCGACTATTTCGCGCCGATCGAGGTGCACGAAGGTTTCGCGGAGCCGGCCGCATGACCCAGCCACTGCTCGCACTTCGCAACGTCTCCAAGATTTTCCGGCTCGCCAATCGCGAGGTGCGGGCAGTGGAGAACGTCACCTTCGACGTTCGCGAGGGCGAATGTCTCGCGGTGGTGGGCGAGAGCGGCTCCGGAAAGTCTACCATCGCCAACATGATCCTCGGGATCTACCCCCCGACTCTGGGGGAGATCGTCTTCCGCGGCCAGCCGCTGCCGGCGAAGCGCAACCTTTCGCACCGGCGGGCGATCCAACTCGTCCAGCAGAACCCGCTTTCTGCGCTCAACCCCAAGCGCTCAGTCGGCGCCTCGCTCAGGCTGGCGCTCGACGTGCACAGCATCGGCGAGCGATCGCATCGCGACCAACGCGTCGAGCAATTGCTCGAGGAGGTCGGGCTGTCGGCCGATCTGCGCAGGCGCTCACCTGCCGCGCTTTCGGGCGGCCAGCGGCAGCGGGTTGCGATCGCCCGGGCACTCGCCTGCCAGTCGGAGCTGGTCGTACTCGACGAGCCGACATCCGCGCTCGACGTGCTGGTGCAGGCACGCGTGCTGAGACTGCTCGACGAGCTCCGGCGCAAGCGGGGACTTACCTACATCTTCATCACGCACGATCTCTCCGTCGTGCGCAACATCGCCGGCCGGGTGGCCGTGTTCGAAAAGGGGAGGCTGGTCGAGATCGGCGAGACCGAGCGGCTGTTTGCCAACCCCGACCATCCCTATACGCGCCGGCTGATCGGCGCCGTTCCGGTCGTCACTGCCGACGAGGCGGCGCTGCGCGACCGGCTCATGGAGGAGCAAGATGCGGGAGCCTGACTATTCATCCTTCGTCCGTGCGATTGCGGCCCGCGGCGCAACCGTCGAGACCGCATTCGAGGCGCTGTGGGCGCTGACGCGCGACACGGTCGGCGTGAAGCTGTTCACAGTGATGACGCATGACGCCACGCGGGGCATGGCCCAGCGCATCTATTCCAACATGCCGGACGCTTACCCCGTGTCGGGCACCAAGCCCGCCAACGAGACGGACTGGACGCGCCAGGTCATCACCAACAAGCAGACCTTCGTCGCCAACGACATCGAGGGTATCGCCGCCGTGTTCAGCGATCACGAGCTCATCCGCTCGCTGGGCTGCGAAAGTGTGATCAACGTTCCGATCACGATCGGCGGCAAGGTCATGGGCACGATCAACTGCCTGCACGAGGCGGGCTACTACACGAGGGAGCGGGTCGAGGCATCCGAGGCGCTGAAGCTACCGGGCGCGGTCTGCCTGCTCCTCAACGAGCTGAAGGGCAAGGGAGGCCATTGATGGCTGGCAAGACAATTCGCGTCGCGACGGATGTCGGCGGCACCTTCACCGACCTGGTCTGCTTCGAGACGGACGCTAGTGGCGAATCGCGCGTGGTCACGGCGAAGTCCGACACGACACCGCCGAACTTCGAGGAGGGCGTGCTCAACGTGCTCGAGAAGGGCGGCGTGGACCCGGCCGGCATCGACTTCCTCGCACACGGCACGACGGTCGTCATTAACGCGCTGACCGAGCGCAAGGGTGTCAAGGTCGGGCTGATCACCACCGAAGGTTTTCGCGACACGCTGGAGATCGCCCGCGGCAACCGGCCGGATTTCTTCAACCTGCACTACGAAAAGCCGAAGCCGTTCGTGCCGCGCTATCTGCGCCGCGAGTTGCCGGGACGCATGTCCTACAAGGGCGAGGAACTGAACTCGCTCGATCTCTCCGGCCTGCCGGCGATCATCAAGGACTTCAAGCAGGATGGTGTGCAGGCGATCGCCATCTGCTTCCTGCACTCATATGCCAACACCAGCCACGAGGAAGCCGCGCTCGCGGAGGTGCGACGCCTGTGGCCCGAGGTCTCTGCCGTCGCCTCGCACCAGATCACCCGCGAATGGCGCGAATACGAGCGAACGAACACCGCCGTGCTGTCGGCGTATGTGCAGCCGATCGCTGAGCGCTATCTGTGGCGGCTGGCCCAGGGGCTCAAGCAGCGGGGCTTCACGAGGAGCCCCTACATCATGCAGTCCAACTGCGGCGTCGATTCGCTGGAATCGGTTTCGAAGATCCCGATCACGATGGTCGAATCGGGGCCGGCCTCCGGCTTCTGGGGGGCAGCCGAACTCGGCAAGCTGATCGGCGAGCCCAACGTGCTTGCGCTCGACATCGGCGGGACGACCGCGAAATGCTCGCTGATCGAGAACGGCCAGGTAAAGATCAAGACGGACTACTGGATCGAGCGAGACCGCACCTCGGCCGGCTACCCGATCATGGTGCCGGTGGTCGATCTGGTCGAGATCGGCAATGGCGGCGGCTCGATCGCCTGGGTGGACGATTTTGGAAAGCTGCATGTGGGGCCACAGTCGGCCGGTGCAGTGCCCGGTCCGGCGGCCTATGGCCGCGGCGGCGACAAGGCCACGACCACCGACGCCAACCTCTGGCTCGGCCGCATCAACAAGGACTATTTCTGCGGGGGCACGGTCGTGGCCGACATGGAGGCGGCCGGCAAAGCGATTGCAGAAGTGGGAGCCAGGCTCGGCGTCGATCCCGCGGAGGCAGCGCGCGGCATCATTCGCATCGCCAACAACAACATGGTCAACGCGCTGAAGCTGGTCTCGCTCAACCGTGGCCATGACCCGCGCGACTTCACGCTGGTTGCGTTCGGCGGCGGAGGCGGCATGCATGGCGTGGCACTGGCGGCGGAACTCGGCGTGCGCAAGGTGGTGGTGCCGGCGGGGGCCGCGGTGTTCTCGGCCTGGGGCATGATGATGTCGGACCTCAGGCGCGACTATTTCGTCACGCGGCTGGCCGACTTGAAGGCGGGCGCCGCGGCAGGCATCGAGGCGCTGTTTGCCGAAACGGAAACGCACGCCCGCGAGCAGTTTGCCGGCGAGGGCGTCGATCCCGCCAAGGTGAAATTCCAGCGCTACGGCAAGTTCCGCTACCAGAACCAGGAGCATACCACCGAGGTGTTGATCGCGGCAGGCGCGATCACCGACGCGCGGCTGGCGGAGGTCGAGGCAGCGTTCCACGAGACCTACGAGCGCGAATACACCTATCGCCTCGATGCGCCGGTCGAGATGGTCGGCATCCACCTCGTCGCCTCGGCCGAGGTCGGCAAGCTCACCATGAAGAAGCGCGAACCGACCGGCACCAGGGCGGAGGCGGCGCTCAAGGGCCATCGCGACGTCGACTACGCGCTGGAGGGCGTGAAGCAGGCCGCGATCTACGACGGTGAGAAACTGGAGCCCGGCATGACGTTTACCGGTCCGGCGATCGTCGAGGATCCCGGCACGACCATCGTCGTCCACCCGGGCAACCGGGTCGAGGTCGACGGCTACGGCAACGTCCACATCACGCTGGCTGACTGAGGAGAGCACAATGTCCGCACAGGCCAACGACCCGATCACGCTCGAGATCATCCAGAACTCGCTGCAGGCGACCGCCGACGAAATGTTCGCCGTCATGAAGAAGACGGCGATGAGCTCGATCATCTACGAGGTGCTCGACATGGGCACCGGCATCACCGACGCGAAGGGCCAGCTCGCCTCGTCGGGAGCGGGCATCCCGGCCTTCATCGGCGTGCTCGACAAGGCGGTGAAGGTGCTCGTCGCCAAATTCAAGCCGGAGGATATCCAGCCCGGCGACGTGTTCGCGACCAACGATCCCTATTACGGCGGCGTCACCCATCTCAACGACATCGTGGTAGCGATGCCGGTCTTCGCCGGCGGGCGCATCATCGCCTGGACTGCGAACATCGCCCACAACTCGGACGTGGGCGGCATGGCGCCGGGCTCGCTGACCGGCGAGGCGACTGAAATCTTCCAGGAAGGACTGCGGCTGCCCGCGATCAAGATCATCTCGAAGGGCGAGCCGATCCGCCCGGTCTTCGACATCATCAAGGTCAATTCGCGTATGCCGGACGTGCTGGAGGGCGACGTGTGGGCGGCGATCGCCTCCGTGCGCATCGGCGCCAAGCGGCTTGCCGAGCTCGCCGAAAAATACGGCGTCGAGACGTTCGAGCGGGCGATGTCGTCGTTCATGGATTTCGGCGAGCAGGTCTCCCTGAGGGAACTCGCCAAGCTGCCGAAGGGCACGTTCGAACTGTCGGAGGAGCAGGACGACGGCCGCATCTTCAACGTCAAGATCACGATCGCCGACGACACGTTCACCGTCGATCTGCGCGACAATCCGGATCAGGCGCCCAATCCGGTCAACACCAGCCGCGAAGGCGTGATGGTCGCGGCGCAGATGATCTTCAAGTCGCTGACCGACCCGTATTCGCCGGCCAACGAGGGCTCGTTCCGGCCGATCCGGCTGCTGACGCGGGAAGGCTCCGTGTTCCACGCCAAGGAGCCGGCGCCGATCGGCTTCTACTACGAGATCGAGCTGCGGGTTTACGACATCATGTGGCGATGCCTCGCCCCGCACGTGCCGGACCGGCTCGCTTCCGGCCATTTCGCCAGCGTGTGCGGCACCTTCATCGGGGGCATCCATCCCGACACCGGGCGGCAATACACGATCATCGAGCCGCAGCTCGGCGGCTGGGGCGCAAGCCGGGGACGCGACGGCAACTCGGCCATCTTCTCGGGTTTTCACGGGGAGACCTACAACTGTCCGGCCGAGATCAACGAGGCGCGCAACGGCCTCTACGTCGATCGCATGGAACTCAACACGGAACCGGGTGGCGAGGGCAAGTTCGTCGGCGGCCGCGGCATCGTCATGGACTATCGGGTGCGCGCGGACAACGGCTTCCTCACCGTCGGCTATACGCGCTCGAAATTCCCGCCCTGGGCGCTCGACGGCGGCCGCGAAGGCTCGCCAAACTACGTGCGCGTGATCCGCAAGGACGGCAGCGAGGAGAAGTATGCCTTCGTGTCAGGGCTCGTCACCCACACCGACGACGTGATCAGGGTCGTGACCGGATCGGGCGGCGGCATGGGCGATCCGAAGGAACGCGACGCCAGGCTCGTCGAAGAGGACATCAGGAACGGGCTGATCACGCGGGAACGGGCGAGGGAAATCTACGGCGTCGGATAGCCAGGCATCCGACAGGAAGGAGAGGCCATGCCCCAGGAAAAGCCAATCAGGATCATGTATCTGAGCCCGGTCTGCGACAGCGGCTCGGATGCGATCTTCGCCGAGATGGCGCGCGAGAGGAAACTTCCGGGCACGGAAGTGCATATCACGTCGCTGCCGCACGCCGAGGGACGGTTCAGCCACGTCGAGTACCGATCCTACGAGGCGCTGGTGACCGGCGGCATCATCCGCGCGGTGCGGGCTGCGGCGCGCGAAGGCTTCGACGCACTCGCCATCGGCTGCTTCTACGACACGGCGCTGCACGACGCACGCGAGGTCTCGCAAGGCATGGTAGTGACGGCGCCCTGCGCATCGTCCTGCGAGATCGCTGCGAGCCTCGCAAACCGCTTCGGCATCATCGTCGGGCGCCGCAAGTGGGTGCACCAGATGCAGGCGACGGTGCGCGAGCACGGGCACGAGCACCGCCTTTCCGGGTTCTACCATGTCGAGCTCGGCGTCACCGACTTTCAGCGAGACCACGAGGAGACGCGGCGGCGGCTGATCGAGGCCGGCCGCAAGGCGGTCGAGGAGGACTATGCGGAGGCGCTGATCCTCGGCTGCACGCTCGAGGTGGGCTTCTATCGCGAGGTAGAGGACGCGCTCGGCGTGCCGGTGATCGATCCGTCGATCGCCGCGCTCAAGCGGGCCGAATATGCCGCAGTGCTGAAACGGCAGTGCGGCTGGGTGCCGTCGCGCAAATGGTCGTGCGAGGCGCCACAGGAAGACGAGATCGCGCGGTTCGGCAAGTTCGACACCAACGAGCCGTTCGGCAACCGCATCGTGGTCGAAGCAGCCTGAACCGGGAGAACGAGATGAGTGTCGATACGAAGAAGCGGCTGGCCGCGCTGCGGGAGAAGATGAGTCAAACGGGAACCGACCTGGTGGCGGTGGCGCCCGGCTCGCACATGGACTGGCTGCTCGGCTTCCACCCACACCCAGACGAGCGGCCGTGCCTGCTGCTGGTCGGCCCGGAGCACGAATGCTTCCTGATGCCGGCGCTGAATGCCGAAGGCTCGCGCGAGCACACCGACATCGAATTCCACATGTGGGACGACGCCGAAGGCCCCAATGCGGCGCTTGCCGGTGCGCTGAGGGCGGCGGGAGCGGCCGGGGCGAAGCGCGTTGTGCTCGACGAGACGATGCGAGCGGATTTCGCGCTGCTGCTCCTCGATGACTTGCCCGGCGCCAAGCACGCCTTCACCGGCGACACACTCGGCCTGCTCCGGATGCGCAAGGACGCGGGCGAATACGCCAAGCTGAAGATGAATGCGGCAATCGCCGATCGTGCGATGGAGGCCGCGTTTGCAGCGATTCGGCCGGGCATGACCGAGGCCGAGCTCGCGCAGGTGGTGAAGGATCATTTCGCCTCGGAGGGCGCGGTGCCGGCCTTCTGGATCGTCGGCGCGGGCCCGAACGGCGCGTTCCCACACCATCAGAGCGGCGAGCGCAAGCTCGCTGAGGGAGATGCGATCGTCATCGACATCGGGGCCCGCAAGGCCGGCTTTCCGAGCGACATCACCCGCATGGCCGTGGTCGGGCGCCCGCCCGAGGGCTACGGCCAGGTGCACACGATCGTGGAGCGCGCGGTCGAGGCGGCGCTGAAGGCGGCCCGGCCGGGCGTAAAGGCGAAGGAGGTCGATGCCGCTGCCCGCAAGGTGATCGCGGACGCCGGCTACGGCGAGTATTTCGTCCACCGCACCGGGCATGGCATGGGCATCGACGGCCACGAGCCGCCCTACATCACGTCGACCTCGGAGACGGTGCTGGAGGAGGGCATGGTGTTCTCGATCGAGCCCGGCATCTACCTGCCCGGCCGGTTCGGCGTCAGGCTCGAGGAGATCGTGATCCTGCGCGCCGACGGCCCGGAGATCCTGTCCTCGCTGCCGCGCGACCTCTACGTGGCAAAGGCCTGAGCATGGCCGCGCGCGCAGACGACCCGATCACGGCGAGCGTCATCCAGGCGAGCCTGGTGGCCGCGGCGGATGAGATGTTCGCGGTGCTCAAGAAGACGGCGATGAGCCCGATCATCTACGAGGTGCTCGACGTCGGCACCGGTATCACCGACGAGAAGGGCGACCTGGTCAGTTCGGGCGCAGGCATCCCGACCTTCGTCGGCGTGCTCGACAAGGCGGTGAAGCGGATCGTGGGGCTGCACGGGCTGGAGCGCATCCGCGACGGCGACTGCTTCATCACCAACGATCCCTATTTCGGCGGCGTCACCCACCTCAACGACGTGGTGATCGCGCTGCCGGTTTTCGCTGGCGGGGTCTGCGTGTCATGGGCTGCCTCTATCGCGCACTGGAACGACCTCGGCGGCAAGACGCCGGGTTCGATGGCGGTCGATGTGACCGAGATTTTCCAGGAAGGCCTGCGGCTGCCGGCGGTGCGGCTGTTCGAGGCGGGCGAGCCC
>Ga0207868_1001931_pt1 | contig 13242 bp, 10 predicted proteins | sample Passage237B_FD_187370 | JGI IMG/M metagenome (GOLD analysis project Ga0207868, IMG submission 187370) | Cellulose adapted compost microbial communities from Newby Island Compost Facility, Milpitas, CA, USA - Passage2 37B (SPAdes) (version 3) ... | reverse complement strand
GCGGGCGCCGGCGAGGGCCGCGGGCTGGGCGGCGCGGGCGTGGCGTCGCCCTGCGGCTGGCCGACGAAGTCCACCCGGACCCGCCCGCCACCGGCCTTGCCCTGCGGCGGGGTGACGACCGGCTTGGCCGACCACAGCAGGATCAGCAGGAAGGCCACGTGCAGCAGCGTGCTGAGGAGCGCGGCGATCCAGGGTTGCAGGCGTCCGATCCGGGGCTCGGTCCCGATCCTGGGACGCGCCGGAGTGTCGCTCATGCCGCCTGGGGGTCGTGGGAATCGGAGGCCCGCATGCGGGAGTCGTGGGGTACGGCGAAGGAACGCGGATCGTAGCGCGGGCGACGGCGCGTTGGGTGGTCTCGGGCGAGTCCGGTGGCCCGCTCACGCCGCCACCACGAACCCTGACGCATGGTCGCCGCTCCACGGTGCGGAGGAACGGGCGCATGGCCACGCGGGACATACTCAAGACGCTCAAGGTCGAACACGACGAACTGCGGGCCCTGTTCGAGCAGATGGAATCGACCACCGACCGCGCCGGCAAGCGGCGGGCCGAGCTGCTGGGCCGGATCGAGGCCCGCCTGCTGCCCCACGCCAAGTGGGAGGAGACCGTGTTCTACCCCCGGTTCGCCGAGCGTGCAGACCGCAACGGGCTCAAGACCCACGCCGAGGCCGTCGAGGAGCATCGCGCGGTGGAGAAGACGGTGATCCCGGACGTGCATGCAGCGGAGATCACCACGCCGCAGTTCGCCGGCCGGGTGAAGGTGTTCGGCGAAATGATCGACCACCACGCCACCGAGGAAGAGAACACGATGTTCGCCATGGCCCGCGAACTGTTCACGCCGCAGGAACTGGCCGAGCTGGACGTGGCCTACGAGGAGTGGAAAGCCTCGCCGGCCTCGACCGCGGTCTCGGCCATGGCGGGCGTCAAGACCGGCGTCCAGGCGGCGGTGCGGCGGGTGACGCGACGGGCGCTGTAGCGCCTGCCGGCGGCCGGCTCCAGCGTGTCGTCGGCCGGCACGGCCCACTGACACGGCCGCGTGCGCGGCTCGCGCACTGCCGACCGCTGGCGAACGCGCGACCGGAGCCGCTGTTCGCCTATCCTGCCGGTCATTCCCAAATCGGGGACGAACGCGGCGGCCGTTGATTGCCGTCCCGCGGGGCCTCGCGCCGCCGCGCCGGACGTGGCGCGACGGCGCTCCTCCGCATCTCACCCCGCGCGACGGCCCTGCGTCACTGTCGATCCGCGCCGTCCTGATCCGTCGCCTGCTTGAATCCGGGGCGTCCGCACGGCGCGGCACCTCGCCGATTCCCGATCACACGAACCAAAAGGAGCGCACATGAAGATCGTCACCAGCCTCAGCTTCCAAGGCCAATGCCGCGAGGCATTCGAGTTCTACGCCCAGGTGCTGGGCGGGCGCATCACCGCCGCCTTTCCCTACGGCGATGGCATGCCCGGCATGGAGATCACCGACCCCAGGCACAAGGAATGGCTGATGCACGCCTGGCTGGAGGTCGGCGACCAGGCACTGATGGGCGCGGACATGGACCTGGCCTGGGCGCCCAACATCGACAAGCCCAAGAACGGCTTCGACGTCACCCTGCACACCGACGACATCGACGAGGCCAGGCGCTGGTTCGACGAACTGTCCGCCGGCGGCAAGCAGACCATGCCGTTCGCCGAGACCTTCTGGTCGCCCGGCTTCGGCTCGCTGGTCGACCGCTTCGGCATCCCGTGGATGATCAACACCAACGCGGGCCCGGACTGGAAGCCGTCGCAGGCGGGCGCGGGCTGAGGGCGGCATCCGGGCATCGCCCCGGAACGGGGAAGTGCTTGGCCGGACGCGCCTTTGGGCGCGTCCGGCGCGGTAGCCGCTGTACGGGACCTGCGTCACCCGGCAAAGGATTCAGGAGGTGACATGGTGGCCGGTCGGTGGTTGCGCGAGTCCTGCAAGACATCGAATGGCGCGCGGTCGCATGCAATGTTGGCAAATGCAGATGAGCCGTGTGCCGTGAACCTGTATCACGCCAGCCCATCGGCGATGGAAAGCGGACTCTGACCCTAGTTCTGGCCAGCAAGCGCATGCAGGAGCATGAAGGCGCCGATGGAAGCGCCGGGCCGCGAGATGGAGCAGGCCGCCAAGCCGATGGAAGCGCTCGGCAAGGAAATGGAGGTGCTGGGCAAGAAGATGGAGCACGAAGCCGCCATCGCCCAAAACGCAGATCCGCAAGCTGATCGACGGAGCCTACGCCAGCGGCCGCGCAAGCCCGGCGCCGACGAGCCAGTAGCACCGCGGCAAGCTCCGCCACAAAAAAAGGTAATTCCCAAGCAAACCGGACCAAATCTGAGAGGATTTGATCATGAAGCATTGCCCTCGCTGCGAAGGGACACGTCACTACCGCCTGGGGGACGGCCGGCTGAAGTGTCGGGCCTGCAGCCATCGGTTCAGTTGGACCTCGGTGTGGGATTCGGTGAGGCTGCCGGCGCCGACCAAGCATCGCCTGCTGGACCTGTTTGTGCTGGGCGTGCCGTCGTACCGGCAGCGGTTCGGTAGTGCGACCAGCGCGGTGTCCCGCGAGCGCTTCTACCGCCTTCTGCGGGCCTGCTGTGCCCAGGTTGAACACTTGCGCGAGCCGTTCGACGGCGCACTGGAATTTGACGAAACGACCTTTGGGGATGCGCGAAAAGGCAAGCGTGGCTGGGGCGCGGCCGGCAAGGTGATCGTGTTCGGGATCATCAAGCGCAATGGCCGGGTCAAGGCCATGCCGATCCCGGCGCACGACCGCAGATCGATCATGGAGAAGATCGACGCGCATACCCGCGAGGGCGCGCTGTACTACACCGACGAATGGCAGGCCTACGCCACGCTGAAGCTGCGCGGCGAGCACGTGATGATCCGCAAGGAGAAGGGTCGGCCGGTCGGACGCGACCACATCAACGGCATCGAAGGCTTCTGGAGCTATGCCAAAAACTGGCTGTATCCGTACCGCGGCGTGCCCCGGCAATACTTCCATCTGTACCTGGGGGAAGTTTGCTACCGTTACAACCACCGGGACGAAGACCTCAAACCCCTGCTTTTAAGGCTTCTGAGGGCCACTTCGATCCAGCAACTCAAGCCAACTTTGGTCCGGAAAGGTTAGGAATTACCAAATCTTTCACCGTCGTCGCCTCAAAGCAATCTCATACGGCGCTGGCGGGATAGAATTTACCAATGAAAAGCGCAGACGAAATAAAGCTCATACTGCTTAAGTGGCTCTTAAATAGGATCGAGCCCCAGGAAGCCGTGTGGTCTGAATTAAACTTTGCTACAGGTCAGAACAGAGCAGACCTCATTCTCTGCTCGCCAACCAATCTTTGCGCATGGGAGATTAAGGGGCCGAGAGACGATTTTCGCCGTCTGAGCAAACAGCTAATCGCGTATCGAGGTTCTTTTCTTGAAGCTCACGTCGTAGTCGAAAAGGACAGTCTTGAGGCAGCGCGCGGCCACCTCCCGTCATTCGTCGGCATACTGACGATCGACGAAGAGAATGAGGTTGAAGTCAAGCGCGCAGCTAAGCCACGTAAAGGCCTGAAAAAAGAGAACGCCATCGCATGGCTGAGGACCTCCGACCTCATCCGTATAACTAGGAAATTTTCTCCAAAGCAAACAGACAGGGAGCACTTAGCTGAGCTAGCCTCCTCCAAACTCAGCGAAAGAATTCTCTCTCAAGAAGCGATTGCATCAGTTTATGCGCGCATTAAGCCAAAATTCGATGCCTTTATTCGCGAACGCGGCAGAACACTAAACTCGGACGACCTGCGCATGCTCTCTATGCCCAGCAAGGTGGGATAGCCTAAGCGAGCCTCTGTAGCTGCCTTTCGATGTGGTAGTTCAATCGCACGGAAATCCAATGCGCCGGCGACTTCCCAAGTGGCGCTCCTTTAGCAGCTGCTAGCAAGTTATCGTGCGCCCAACAGGGCAGCGAAATGTAGTGCTTATCACGAATAGCGTCGGCTGCAGCGCGGGCATAGCTACCCTCATTTCGCCTATAACGATAGTAGTACAGCGAATCCTCGAGGGGAACATCGACCCGCGGCACCCAATTAATGGCCATCCCCTGGGCATCAAGAGGATGAATGCATGCATAGTCGCCATGTATGCAGTTCAACTCATCAAACTCCTGCTTCAGAGAATCCGAGATAGCCACCTCGTGCAAAGGGAAACCCCCGTGAGCATCTCCGTACGGAGCCACTGTACTTGGAAAACTACTCGCCAACGGCGCAATGAAAGCAGGACTCAGCGCCTCAAAGCTCGCCGCCACCTCCCTCACTCGAACTTCTGCCCCGAACCGACTTCGAGAGGTAACCATGCCGACATCAGCGTAAACCACGACGTCTTCCATGCTACCTAACTCGCCAGAAATTGTTGCAGCAAGAGAATCCAGCGCTCCAAATTCAGAGGGTATCCGCAGAGCCAAGAACGAGTGGCGAGACTTAAGCTTCGCAATCTGAGCGGCCACAGAGTTGCCATCATATGGGTCGGTAAGATGAACCATAGGGATAGCGGTTTCGGGAAGCTTATCCGTGACGAAACTTGTCCAGTTAGAGAAGTAGCCGCTTGGGTCAAGTAAGTTGATCACTTGCGGGTTACTTAGAGAATCAAGTGTCGTCATATCAACGACAAAAAGGTTCGCATCGACGAGCTTAACTACCTCGTCGACACTAAACTCAACCGAACCCTCAGGGTTCTTCTTCGACCGGCGACTTCGGGTTAACTCGAACAGGGGCAACAGGCCTCGCTCGAATGGAGAGCGCACTTCGGAAATTCCGAGCAATTCAGCTCGTCGAGTCCGTATGGCAGGAGAATAAGTCGCGGCCGAAGGATGATTCATCTCACCGAATACCCCAAAGATTGAACTCTATACTTCACCGCCATTAGTGAAACCCGGAAGTGATTCGCTAATGCTTCAAGCGAACTCAATCCAGATGCAATTAGCGACCGAACGGTCGCCTCCGGCATCAGTAGCTTTGCAGCAAACTCATCTGCCTCGTTTTCGATCCGATCACGACCGCCCGCACGCCTAGCAAACGTTATATCAATGATCCGCTCGGATGGCTTATGCAAAACAAAGTGTCCAATCTCATGTGCGATGGTAAACCTCTGCCGATTAGGATGATGAAAAGCGTTGACTCCAATTACCCAACTATTCCTTCGCGGCTCGATGTAACCAGAAAGCTCGTCATCCATAATTTCTTCGAATACATCCAAACCCAAGTATTCGGCAATCGCATGAACATCTACCGGCACGGTCAGCAGACCAGCCTCTTGCAGTCGCTTCATAACGCTAGCGGCGCCCTCTGCCGCCGAATCTACAGACTGCTCATAATCTCTCTTTCTAACGAGTGCCATCGTCAACTCCAGGATCAACGACTTTTGTTTCGAAAATTCTGTCTTCGCTCTGATCCGAACTCCGAATTCGCTTGATTGCCACTTCTAACAATTCAACCCTTCTGGCCAGCTCCGAGACTGACAACTGAGCTGCTTCATTGACCTTTCCACGCAGCCTTTCCTGAACCCACTCAGCATCAAACTCTTTTTCGAATTGAGATGCTATTTGTCGCTTGGATGCAGATTGAATTGACAAATACACTAAGGAAGCAACAAGTGCCAAAAGCGCTATCAGCACAACAATAACAATTTCGTAGAACGACCCTAGCGCTTGTAGCAAATCGCTGGCTTCAAGGCATTTTTCTTCTGCTGCTGCGGGGCATGATCCAATAATATGCTGCTGAACCAATCTGGTAGACGGCAGACCGCCGGCCAAGGCATACAGCGGCAAGGACGTTGAGATCATTGCTATGAGCGTCCAAAACAATGTTTCGCGCCAAAGAATGCGCAGTTGACTAATTAGTCGCATTAGTTGTTCTCAAATCATGAGACACCGGCATCCCTCCCTTTCCAGACCTGCCCCGCAACAGCCATTTTTTGAGAAAACCTGAAAGAGCAGCGTACTTGCTACGTCCTCACATTTTCCTGCCCACGTCGCATCCGCACTAGAGCCTAGCGCGTTCGGCCACCCCATTGGCCAATAACGCGCTACATATTCCGCCGGTACTCCCCACCCACATCGTACAACGCATGGCTGATCTGCCCAAGCGAGTGGGTCTTGACCGCCTCCATCAGCGCCTCGAATACGTTGCGGCGCTCCCGCGCCGTGCGCTGCAGGTAGGCCAGGCCGTGGCCGTCGTGCGGTTCGGTGGCCGCCGCGTCGTCCTCGATCACATGGCCGTGGTCGGTTTCGCCTTCCGGCGCCAGCCCGTTGCGCGAGGCCTGCCAGCGGCGCACGTTGGCGATCTGCTGGGCCTTCTCCTCCTCCGTGCTGCGGATCAGCTCGATCTCGGTCGCGATCTCGCCGCCGTGCTCCTTCGGCAGGAAGGTGTTCACGCCCACCAGCGGCAGGCTGCCGTCGTGCTTCTTCTGCTCGTAGTACAGGCTCTCTTCCTGGATCTTGCCGCGCTGGTACATGGTGTCCATCGCGCCGAGCACGCCGCCGCGCTCGCTGATCGCCTCGAATTCCTTGTACACCGCCTCTTCCACCAGGTCGGTCAGGTACTCCACCGCGAAGCTGCCCTGCCACGGGTTCTCGATGAAGTTCAGCCCCAGCTCCTTGTTGATGATCATCTGGATGGCCACCGCTCGGCGCACGCTTTCTTCCGTGGGCGTGGTGATCGCCTCGTCGTAGGCGTTGGTGTGCAGGCTGTTGCAGTTGTCGAACAGCGCGTACAGGGCCTGCAGCGTGGTGCGGATGTCGTTGAACTGGATTTCCTGCGCGTGCAGGCTGCGGCCGGAGGTCTGGATGTGGTACTTCATCATCTGGCTGCGCTCGTTGGCGCCGTAGCGCTCGCGCATGGCGCGCGCCCAGATGCGCCGCGCGACGCGGCCGATCACCGTGTATTCCGGGTCCATGCCGTTGCTGAAGAAGAACGACAGGTTGGGCGCGAAGTCGTCGATCTTCATCCCGCGCGCCAGGTAGTACTCGACGATGGTGAAGCCGTTGCTCAGGGTGAAGGCGAGCTGGCTGATCGGGTTCGCCCCGGCCTCGGCGATGTGGTAGCCGGAGATGCTGACCGAATAGAAGTTGCGGACCTTGTGGTCGACGAAGTACTGCTGGATGTCGCCCATCATCCGCAGCGCGAACTCGGTGCTGAAGATGCAGGTGTTCTGCGCCTGGTCTTCCTTCAGGATGTCGGCCTGCACCGTGCCGCGCACGGTGGCCAGCGTGTCGGCCTTGATCTTCGCGTAGGTTTCCGCGTCCAGCAGCTGGTCGCCGGTGACGCCCAGCAGGCCCAGGCCCAGGCCGTCGTTGCCCTTCGGCAGGTCGCCGTGGTAGCGCGGGCGTTCGCGGCCTTCGAAGAACTTCGCGATCTTCGCCTCGGCCTCGGCCCAGCGCTGCGGATCGGCCTTCAGGTATTTCTCCACCTGCTGGTCGACGGCGGTGTTCATGAACATGGCCAGGATGATCGGCGCCGGGCCGTTGATGGTCATCGACACGCTGGCGGTGGGCGCGCACAGGTCGAAGCCGGAATACAGCTTCTTCATGTCGTCCAGCGTGGGGATGTTGACCCCGGAGTTGCCGATCTTGCCGTAGATGTCCGGGCGCGGCGCCGGGTCTTCGCCGTACAGAGTGACGCTGTCGAAGGCGGTGGACAGGCGCGCGGCCGGCTGGCCCAGGCTGAGGTAGTGGAAGCGGCGGTTGGTGCGCTCCGGCGTGCCTTCACCGGCGAACATGCGGATCGGGTCCTCGCCGGTGCGGCGGTACGGGTACACGCCGCCGGTGTAGGGATAGCTGCCCGGCAGGTTTTCCTTGCCCAGGAACACCAGCAGTTCGCCCCACGAGCGGTACCTGGGCGCGGCGATCTTGGGAATGGGCTGGTGGCTGAGGGATTCGCGGTAGTTCTCGACGCGGATGGTCTTGCCGCGCACCTGGTATTCGGTGGCCTCGTCGGTGATCGACTTCAGCCGCTGCGGCCATTCGCGCAGCAGCTTGAGGTTGTCGCTGTCCAGCGACTGCACCGCGTCGTTGTAGCGCTGGCGCAGGGTCAGCAAGGTGCGGTCGGCGTCCGTTGCGGGAGCCGGTGCTGCCGGCGACGCGGGCGGTGGAATGGCGGGGGCGTCGGGTTTCCCCGCGGCGCGGTCGAACGCGGGGCGGGAGGCGTGCGTGGGGTCGCCGGCAAGACCGGCTCCTACCAGGGCGTCGGTGGGGTACAGGGCGAGGGGCTCGGGGAGCAGGTCGTCGCCGAGGTCGTGCAGCGATTGCCAGTAGGACTGCGCGCGGTCGGCGACTTCGGCCTGGCTGTCGATGCGGCGGTTGATCGCCCTGCCCTGCTCGGCGATCTCGGCCAGGTAGCGCACGCGGCTGCCGGGGATCAGCACGGTGGCGCGCGGCTCCTTCAGCGAAGTGTCGATGGATGGATTGAAGTCGCAATGCGGCGAGCCGGGGTTGAGCTTGGCCTTCAGCAGCCGGCACAGGTTGGCGAACATCCAGCTCACGCCGGGGTCGTTGAACTGGCTGGCGATGGTCGGATAGACCGGGATGTCCTCGTCCTTCGCGGTGAAGGCGTTGCGGTTGCGCTTCCACTGCTTGCGCACGTCGCGCAGCGCGTCCTCGGCGCCGCGCTTGTCGTACTTGTTCAGCACCACCAGTTCGGCGAAGTCGAGCATGTCGATCTTCTCCAGCTGGCTGGCCGCGCCGTAGTCGCTGGTCATCACGTACATGGGGAAATCGACCAGGTCGACGATTTCCGAATCGCTCTGGCCGATGCCGGCGGTCTCGACGATGACCAGGTCGTAGGCCAGCGAGCGCAGGAAGGCGATGCAGTCCTTCAGCACGGTGTTGGTGGCCGCGTGCTGGCGGCGGGTGGCCATGGAGCGCATGTACACGCGATGGCTGCGCAGCGAGTTCATGCGGATGCGGTCGCCCAGCAGCGCGCCGCCGCTGCGGCGGCGGGTGGGATCGACCGAGATCACCGCGAGGCGCATCTGCGGGAAGCTGGACAGGAAGCGGTTGAGCAGTTCGTCGGTGACCGAGGACTTGCCGGCGCCGCCGGTGCCGGTGATGCCGACCACCGGGGTCTTGCCGCCGGCCAGTTGCCATTGCTTGCGCAGGCGGGATAGTTCGGCCTCGCCCAGGGCGCCATCCTCGATCGCGCTGAGCATGCGGCCGATGGCGACTTCGTCGGGGATTGCCGGTGTAGGAGCCGGTCTCGCCGGCGACCCGGCGAACGTATCCATCCCCGGGTTCGGCCGCGCCCCGGGGGAATCCGGCGTCATCGTCGTTCCATCGCCCGCGTCGCCCGCAAGACGGGCTCCTACAGGAGGGCGGGCGGCGGCGGTGCGTGCCACCACGTCCTCGATCATCTCCACCAGCCCCAGCTTCATGCCGTCGTTGGGGTGGTAGATGCGCTCCACGCCGTAGGCTTCCAGCTCGCGGATTTCCTCGGGCGTGATGGTGCCGCCGCCGCCGCCGAACACGCGGATGTGGGAAGCGCCCTTCTCCTTCAGCATGTCCACCATGTACTTGAAGTACTCGACGTGGCCGCCCTGGTAGGACGACAGGGCGATGGCGTCGGCGTCTTCCTGCAGCGCGGCGCGGACCACGTCCTCGACGCTGCGGTTGTGGCCCAGGTGGATCACTTCCGCGCCCTGCGCCTGGATCAGGCGGCGCATGATGTTGATGGCCGCGTCGTGCCCGTCGAACAGGCTGGCGGCGGTGACGAAGCGCAGCGGCGTGGCGTCCGGGCGCGCGTCGGGAATGTGGCTGGCGGGCGTGCTCATGCGTGCTCGCGGATCAAGGACTTGGCCCGATTCTAGTCCTTGCACGCGAAACCGATGGTTGCGCTGCAGCGTGACTTCCCGCGCGCCGCGCGGCGGCCGGCGCGTCAGCCGAAGCCGAACGGCAGGTTCGGCGAGGACACCACGCGCTCGCCCACCGTCTCGCCGCGCAGGAAGCGCAACGCGGACTGGATCACCATCGGCTCGCCGGCGATGCGGTGGTGGCCCAGGCCGCGGGTGCTGAGCAGGCGCGCGCCCGGCCACAGGCGGGCGTAGCGTTCGCCCTCCTCCCACGGCACGTCGTCGTCCTCCAGGTCGTGCACCACCAGCGCGGGCACGCCCAGCGCCGGCACGTGCAGGTGCACGGCCAGGCTGTCCACGGGAATGCCGATCTGCCGCTCGAACTGCTCGAACATGCGCGCCACCAGCGGCGGCGCCAGCCCGACCATGCGCCCGAAGCGGCCGCCGGCCGCGCGCAGGTCCGCGGCCGGGGCCACCAGCACCACGCGCCCGGCGCGCAGGCCGTCGCGCAACGCCAGCACCGTGGCCGCACCGCCCATCGAGTGCGCCACCACCGCCGCGGGCCGGCCGTGGTGCGCGGCCACGTCCGCCAGCGCGGCGGCGAAGGCCGGCAGGATGGCGCGGCCGCCGTCGTTGCGGCCGTGTCCGGGATGGTCGAAGGCCACCACCGCGTAGCCGGCCTCGCGCAGCGGCGCCACCCACGGGCGGCAGCGCAGGCCGAAGCTCGACCAGCCGTGCGAGAACAGCACGTAGGGCTGGGTGGCCGGGTCGCCCCAGGCGTAGGTGGTGATGCGCTGGCCGTCGCTCTCCACGTGGCCGACGCGGGCGTCGGCGCAGTCGGCGGCGAAGGCGCGGCTGCGCGAGGACGCCAGCGGCGTGCCGAACAGCCGCGAGGCATGGCGCACCGTGGCCCCCGGTACCAGCCAGCCGCCGGCGGCGAAGGCCCAGCGCAGCGGTCCTGGCACCCTTGCAGTACGAACGGTCGTGCTTTTTTGCGGCGAAGGCGGGGCGATCGCGGCCATGGCGGGCTCCGGAAGGTCAGCGGGAGGGGGAAGCCGGGGCGGCGTCGCCGGCCCGGTAGCGGTCGAACAGGTCCTGCACCGCACGCTGCGCCAGCGCCGGCGCGACGCCGGGCTGGTGCAGGCGCACGTGGTGCAGGCCGTACATCAGGGCCTGGAGTTCGAAGGCCAGCAGCGCCGGGTCGGCATCCTCGCGCAGGTGGCCCTGCTCGACGGCCATCGCCACGGCGCGCTCCACGGCCTGCCGCCAGCTGTCCATCAGCGCGGCGACGTGGTCGCGCATCGGGCCCGGGCGCCCGTCGTACTCGGTGGCCGCGCCGAGGAACACGCAGCCGTCCGGGTGCTCCACGATCCACCGGATCCAGCCGTCGGCGATGGCCTGCAACCGCGGCAGGCCGCGCGGCTGCTTCAGCGCCGGCGCCATCACCCGGTCGACGAACCCGGCCGCGGCCCAGTCCAGGGTCTGCCGCACCAGGTCCTCGCGCGAGCCGAAATGCGCGAACACGCCGCTCTTGGACATGCCGGCCGCGGCGGCCAGCTCGCCGATGCTCACGCCTTCCAGACCGAGCCGCGCGGCGAGCTCGCAGGCGCGGCCCAGCAGCATGCCGCGGGTGCTGGCGCCCTTGGCGGTGGCGGGGCTGGCGGAGGCGTTCATGGCCGGGAAAATAGCACGCCCGTTCGTTTCTGCAAAATCCTTCGCGGGATCCGCCCGCGCACTGCGGTTAGAATGGCGCCCGCGACGCACGCCCCCACACCCGGCCCCGTCGCTTTTTTGTTTCCGGAACCGGCGCCAGCCCCCGAACCAGACAGGTCCGTCCGCCGCCACGCGCGACCCGACGCGGAGCCCATCATGCTTTTCGAAACCCTCGCCACCTCCGGCCACGAACAGGTCGTCTTCTGCAACAACCCCGACGCCGGCCTGAAGGCCATCGTCGCCGTGCACAACACCGTGCTCGGCCCCGCGCTGGGCGGCGTGCGCATGCGCCCCTACGCCAACGAGGCCGACGCGGTGCGCGACGTGCTGCGGCTCAGCCGCACGATGACCTACAAGAACGCGCTGGCCGGGCTCAACGTGGGCGGCGGCAAGGCGGTGATCCTGGGCGACCCGAAGTCGGACAAGTCCGAGGCCCTGTTCCGCGCCTTCGGCCGCTACGTCGATGCGCTGGGCGGCCGCTACATCACCGCCGAGGACGTCGGCACCGACGTCAACGACATGGAGCTGATCTACCTGGAGACCGAGTACGTCACCGGCGTGCACCAGGTCCATGGCGGCTCCGGCGACCCGGCCCCGTTCACCGCCTACGGCACCCTGCAGGGGCTCATGGCCACCCTGCAGCGCAAGTTCGGGCACGAGGAGGTGGGCAAGGTCAGCATCGCGGTGCAGGGCCTGGGCCATATCGGCATGGAACTGGTGAAGCTGCTGCGCGAGCGCGGCGCCAAGCTGTTCGTGGCCGACCTGGACGCCGGCCTGGTGGACCGCGCCGTGAGCGAGTACGGCGTGGAAGCCGTGGCCTGCAGCGACATCTACGACGTGCCGGCCGACGTGTTCGCGCCCTGCGCGATGGAAGGGGCCATCGACGAGAAGGTGCTGGACCGGCTGAAGGCCAAGGTGGTGTGCGGCTCGGCCAACAACCAGTTGGCCAGCCACGCCATCGGCGACGAGCTGCACCGCCGCGGCATCCTCTATGCGCCCGACTATGCGGTCAACGCCGGCGGCGTGATGAACGTGTCGCTGGAGATCGACGGCTACAACCGCGAGCGGGCCATGCGCCTGATCCGCAGCATCTACCACAACGTCGGCCGCATCTTCGACCTGTCCGAGCGCGAGGGCATCAGCCCGCAGTACGCGGCCGACCGCATCGCCGAGGCGCGGCTGGCCTCCATCGGCAAGCTCAAGCTGCCCATGGGCCGGGCCACGCCGCGCATGGGGCACCTGCGCGGGGAGCACTGAGGGGCGCGGCCGGGGTGGCCGCGGCCGGTTACCCCGGCCCGGTCGCCCGCAAGACGGGCTCCTACCACGCCGCCCTGTAGGAGCCGGCCTTGCCGGCGACGCGACGCATCGCGCCGACACCGACACCCGACACCGCTACCGACACCGACACCGACACCGACACCGCGCCGCAGGGTGCCACGCCGCGACCCTGGGCGTGGCCGCGACCGGTTACGCCGGCCGGGTCGCCCGCAAGGCGGGCTCCTACCACGCTGCCCTGTAGGAGCCGGCCTTGCCGGCGACGCGACGCATGGCGCCGACGCCGACGCCGACACCGACTCCCGCCACCGCTACCGCCACCGCCACCGCCACCGCGCCGCAGGGTGCCCACGCCGCGACCCTGGGCATGGCCGCGACCGGCTACGCCAGGCGTTTGTGCACCCGCACGTGTGGTCGCCCGGGCGAGC